>Ga0066903_100006159_pt1 | contig 10574 bp, 11 predicted proteins | sample PanSoiMetaGPlot1_FD_67491 | JGI IMG/M metagenome (GOLD analysis project Ga0066903, IMG submission 67491) | Tropical forest soil microbial communities from Panama analyzed to predict greenhouse gas emissions - Panama Soil - Plot 1 (version 2) | ecosystem: Environmental > Terrestrial > Soil >...
AGCGCTCCGTACCAGTGTGCGGGCGGGGAGGCGATTGCGCCACCGGGGGTACGATGGTTCAATCGAAGCACGGTCCGGTGGTCCGGACGATTTGATGGAACAGGAACGTGTGGGCAAGACACGAGTGAAGGAGCCTCGCCGGCCGAGGGGCCCGTGGCTGCGCCGGATCGTCGTGATCGTGATCGCCGGGATGGCCGGTGCGCTGATCGCGTTGGGCGCGGTCGAGGCCAAGGGCTCGAAGTACGAGGCCACGATGCAGGTGCGCTCCCCCACGGCCGACGCCTCGTGCCTGTACTTCCAGTGTGCGCAACCCCAGCCGTCGGCGCAGGGCAACCCCTACGTCCTCGACCAGGCCAACTCGATCGAGTCGCTCTCGCTGGCGGGCCGGGTGCGGCGGGTGCTGCCCGCCTTCTCGGGCACCGCCCAGGCCCTGGCCGACAACGTCACGGCCAAGGAGATCGGGGCCTCGCCCACGATCCAGATCACCTACTCGTCCAAGGTCAACGACGCCGCGGTGATCGCGCGCACGTACGCCCTGCAGTACGTGCAGTGGTCGAATGACCTGGCGCTGTCCCAGCTGAACGCGGCCAAGAACTCGCTGACCATCCAGCACCAGGACCTTGTCGCCAACGGCCAGGCGCAGTCCTTCCGGGCGGAGACGACCGATCAGGGGCTGGTCTCGGTGCAGGCCGCGATCGACAGTTACACCGCCGCCCAGCAGAGCCTGCAGAACCCCGGCAACGGCCTGCTCTCCGGCCCCAACGGGGCAACGATCTACAACACGGAACCGATCCGCCACACCGGCGCCACGGTCGCTCCGGCGAAAGCCGCGGCGCTCGGTGCCGCCGCCGGCGTGATCCTCGCGATCGGCGCGATGCTGCTGCTGCCCTCGGTACGGCGCGGCACGCGCGGCCCTGACGACGGCATGCCCGCCGTCGAAGAGCCGATGCTGGTCGAGGAGATCGAGGAGCCGACCCCGCACGCGTGAGCGGCCGGCCGCTCCCGGTGGTGCTGGCCGCCGGCCTGGGCTCGCGCCTGGGTGGTGAACCGAAGGCGCTGTTCGCGCTGGACGGCCGGCCCCTGCTGGAGCGCTGCGCGGAGGCGCTGGCCACGGTCGGCTTCGACCGGGTCGCGGTGATCACCGGGCACGGCGCCGAGCAGGTGCAGTCCTGGTGGGGTGAGGCGCCGCGACCGCTGAGCGCAGAGTTCGTGCACAACCCGCGCTATGCGGACCTGAACAACTTCCACACGCTCGAAATCGCCTGCGACTCGCTGCCCGGCGGCAGCCTGCTGGCGCTGAACGCCGACATCGTCTTCGCCCCCGGCGTCGTCGCCGACGCGGTGACCGCGGGCGGCGACCTGACGCTGGCGGTCGAGGGCGGCCGCGTCGACCAGGAGGCGCTCAAGGTGCGGATCGAGGATGGCCGCGCGCGGGAGCTGGGCAAACACCTCGCCCCCGATGTCTCGTTCGGTGAGTTCATCGGCGTCTCGCTGCTTTCGCCCCGTGGCCGCGACGTCTACGCGGGCGCCTGCCGGGCGGCCCGCCAGGGCGGTGAGACGGCCCTGTATTACGAGGACGTCTACAGCCGCATCCTGGACGACGTCGACGCCCGCGTCAGTGCCGTGGGCGCCGGGACGTGGGCCGAGATCGACACGCCGCAAGACGTGCAACCCGCGCTCGAAGTGGCACGCGCGATCGGCACGATCTGAGAACTATGTAACGATCGGCACACCATGCCGGGCGAAAGCGGACGCCCGGATGGCAGGATCCGGCCGCCTGCGAGAGAATCAGCGGTCATGCACCCGGCACGGTTTGCTCTGATCGGTGCCGCGATCGTCGCGGTCACCGTCATCCCACTGCTGTCGCCGGGTGCTGCGCGGGCCTCGGTCTGCACCAACGCGGCCAGCCACGACGGCTCGACCGCACAGGTCTGCATCATCTCGCCCAGCCCCGGCGTCACCGTCTCGGGCGACGTCGTTGTCAGCGGCACGGCCTCATGGAATCGTAAGTCGGGCTCCGACACGGCCGGCTGCCCCGGTGAGCGCCTGACTCCGAGCGGCTGCGTGACGTGGACGCTGGGCACAAGCTACGTGCTCACCCACCTCTACAAGACGCCCGGCACCAGCGTCTACCGCTGGACCTGGCACACCGTCGGCGCCAGCAACGGCCCGAAGACCCTGAACGCCCAGATCAAGCTCAACGGCGTCGTCTACACCGCCTCGATCCCCGTGGTCGTGAGCAACGCCTCGTCCGCGTTCCCCTCGCCGCACAGCGGGCTGATCCCGCTGTACTCGCAGACGACGCCGTTCGTGATCGCCGCGACGGGCGACGGCGCCGCCGGCTCGACCGCGGCGGACAAGGTGGCCGCCATGATGCGCTCGTGGAACGCGAAGATGGTGATCTACCTGGGTGACGTCTACCAGCGCGGCAGCCGCGACGAGTTCCTCGACTTCTTCGACCCGGTGTTCGGGCCGATGGCCAACGTGATGGTCTCCACGCCGGGCAACCACGAGTACAAGATCTACAGCAACGCCTGGCCCTACTTCTGGTACTGGAACTACCCCCAACTGGGGCCGACCAAGACACGCGGGGGCGGGTCCTTTTACAGCTTCGACGCCGGCGGTTGGCACATCATCAGCCTCAACGCCAACATCCCCATGGACCCGACCTCACCCCAGGGGATCTGGCTGCACGACGACCTCGCCGCGCATCCCAACAGCGCGTACCCCTGCACGATGGCGTTCTGGCACCAGGAGCGGTTCTCGGACATCAGCCTGCGGCTGCCCTCCACCTCGGCGTTGTGGGGCCCGCTCTACGACGCCAACGCCGACGTCATCCTCAACGCGCACGCCCACGCCTACGAGCGCTGGCAACCGCTCAACAAGAGCGGCCAGATCGACCACGGCCGCGGCATCACGGAGCTGGTGGCCGGCACCGGCGGCAACGTGCTCTCCCAGAGCTGGCAGACCGATGACCCACGCTCCGCCTTCCGCGACCACTCCAACTGGGGTGCGGTCAAGCTGACGCTGTGGCCGGGCAAGATGGACTACCAGTTCGTGGCCGCAGCCAGCAAGGACAGCACGCCGAACGGCGTGCGCGACTCTGGCTCGATCACCTGCCACTAGCCCCGGCGGCGGCCGCGAACTCCCCGAACCGGCCTTCCTCAACGGCTGCCCGCGCCCGTGCCACCAGGTCGATCACCGTATGCAGGTTGTGGATCGTGAGCAGGCGCAGGCCGACGATCTCCTCCTGCACGATCAGGTGGCGGATGTAGGCGCGGCTGAACGCCGCGCAGGCCGGGCAGGTGCAGCCCTCCGCCAGCGGCCGCGGGTCGCGCGCGAAGGCGGCGTTGCGCAGGTTGAGCCGGCCCTCGGGGGCGAGTGCCGAGCCGGTGCGGCCCAGCCGCGTGGGCAGCACGCAGTCGAACATGTCGACCCCGCGGGCGATCATCTCGATCACCCCCTGCGGGTCGCCGATGCCCATGAAGTACCGCGGCCGTTCCGCCGGCAGCAGGTCGGCGGTGAAGCTCGTCATCTCGAGCATCAGCGGGCGTTCCTCACCCACCGAGAGGCCGCCGATCGCGTAGCCGTCGAACCCGACCTCGAGGATCTCGGCGGCGCTGCGCTCGCGCAGGGCGCGGTCGGTTGCACCTTGCACGATCCCGAACACGAGCTGGCCGGGGGCGCGGTCGGCGTCGCGCGAGCGCCGCGCCCACAGCGACGTGCGGCGCACCGCCCGCTCAAGCTCCTCGGGCGTGACATCGGCCCGCGTGCACTCGTCGAAGGCCATCGCGATGTCCGAGCCGAGCAGGCGCTGCACGTCCATCGCCAGCTCCGGCGTGAAACGGTGGCGTGACCCGTCGTACACCGACTGGAAGGAGACGCCCTCGTCGTCGACGCGGTCTGCGGTGTGGCGCAGCGAGAACACCTGAAAGCCGCCGGAGTCGGTCAGGATCGGCCCATCCCATGCCATGAAGCGGTGCAGCCCACCCAGCTCGGCGACCAGGTCGGCGCCCGGCCGGAAGTACAGGTGGTAGGTGTTGCCCAGCAGAATCTGGGCGCCCAAGTCGCGCAGCTCCTGCGGCAGTACTGCCTTGACAGTGGCCTTGGTGCCGACGGGCATGAAGGCGGGAGTGCGCAGCGGCCCGTGGGCGGTCTCCAGCACGCCGGCCCGCGCCGCGCCGTCGCGGGCGGTGATCTGGAACGAGCCGACGCTCACACGATCAGGCAGGCGTCGCCAAAGCTGTAGAAGCGGTAGCCCTCGGCCACGGCCGTACGGTACAGGCCACGCGTCCGCTCGATCCCTGCGAAGGCCATCACCAGCGCCAGCAGGGTCGAGCGCGGCAGGTGGAAGTTCGTGACCATCGCGCCCGTCATATGGAAGCGGTAACCGGGCGTGATGAACAGCCGGGTGCGGCCCTCAAGCGGGGCGGGCGGATCGGCGAACACGCTCTCCAGCACGCGCACGCTGGTGGTGCCGACGGCGACGACCCTGCGGCCCTCGTCGTGGGCAGCGCGGATCGCATCGGCCGCATCTGGTGCCACCGCGTATGCCTCGCTGTGCATCTCGTGCTCGGCCAGGTCGTCGACGGCCAGGCCGCGGAAGGTATCGAGCCCGACGCCCAGGGTGACGTCAACCACCTCATGGCGGGCCCGGATCCGGGCGAGCAGCTCGGGCGTGAAATGCAGGCCGGCCGTCGGCGCCGCGGCCGAGCCGGGATGCCGCGCATAGACGGTCTGGTAGCGCTGGGGGTCGGCGGGCTGCTCGTGGATGTAGGGTGGCAACGGCATCTGGCCGACCTGCTCCAGGGCCTGCTCGAGGCCCCCCGGGGCATCGGGTCGCACCACCGCGCGCCCCTCCCCCAGCCGCTCCACCAGCGTCAGGCTGAGCACTCCGAGCTCCAGCCGCTCGCCCTCGCGCAGCCGCCGGTAGGGCCGCACCAGCGCCTCCCATGTACCGTCCGGGCGCGGCTCCAGGAGCAGCACCTCGGCGGCGCCCCCGGTCGCACGCCGGGCCGGCACGCGCACGGGCAGCACGCGCGTGTCGTTCACGACCAGCAGGTCGCCGTCTGCCAGCTCGTCGGGCAGGTCGTGGAAATGGCGATGGCGCACCTCGCCGGAGGCGCGGTCGCAGACCAGCAGGCGGGCGCTGTCCCGCGGCTCCGCCGGGTGCTGGGCGATCAGCTCGGGCGGCAGCTCGTAGTCGAGCTCCTCGGCGCGCATCGTCAGCGCGCCGGCGGCACCGGGATCGGGAAGTCCTGGCCGTCGACAGTGAGCGTGGCCTGCTGCACCGACCATTCGCCGTCCTGGCGGTAGGCGGTGACGACGGCCCTGCCGTCGCGCCACGAGCCGTGCACGTCGAAGTGCAGGTGGGCGATGCCGCTGTCGCCGTTCTGGCTGACGTCTCCGGCGACCGCCCGGCCGAAGCCCGTGATCACGCCCAGCTGCTGCTCAGCCACGTGGTTGCTGCGCAGGAACTCGGCCGAGGCCTGGAAGGCCGGGCCACGCGAGATGTTCTCGACGACGCGCAGGCTGATCGCGCCGGCCACGATCAGCACGATCGCGGCCAGGGTGATCAAGAGCGCCCACTGCCGGTGCCGGCGGATGAACCCCATCAAGCCCGGAAGTCTGTCAGAAGAGCTGCGCGCCCCGCTGCGGCGAGGGCAGCCCCAGGTGCTCGTAGGCGGCGGCGGTGACGATCCGGCCGCGCGGGGTGCGCTGCAGCAGGCCGAGCTGGAGCAGATACGGCTCGTAGACGTCCTCCAGCGTGTCGGGCTCCTCACCGATCGCAACCGCCAGCGTGGACAGGCCGACCGGGCCGCCCTCGAAGGTCTCGGCAATCGCGCGCAGGATCGCGCGGTCGATCCGCTCCAGGCCGGCGCTGTCGACCTCGAACAGCTCGAGTGCCTCCTGCGCGATGGCATCGCTGATCGCACCCTGGTGGCGCACCTGAGCGAAGTCGCGCACGCGGCGCAGGATGCGGTTGGCCACACGGGGCGTGCCCCGCGAGCGCATCGCGATCTCACGACAGCCGGCCTCGTCGATCTCGACCTCGAGGATGCGGGCCGAGCGCTCGACGATCAGCTCGATCTCGTGCGGCTGGTAGTGATCGAGCCGATGGGTGATGCCGAAGCGGTCGCGCAGCGGCGTCGTCAGCAGGCCTGTGCGGGTGGTGGCGCCGACCAGCGTGAACGGCACCAAGTCGAGCCGGATCGAGTGCGCTCCCGGCCCCTGGCCGATCACGAGGTCGATGCAGCCGTCCTCCATGGCGGGATACAGCAGCTCCTCGATCGCACGGTTGAGACGGTGGATCTCGTCGATGAAGAGCACGTCGGCCGGCTCGAGCGCGGTCAGGATCGCGGCCATGTCGGCCTTGCGGTCGATCGCGGGCCCGGAGACGACGCGCAGGCTCGAGCCCATCTCGGCCGCGATGATCCCGGCCAGCGAGGTCTTGCCCAGGCCCGGAGGGCCGGCCAACAGCACGTGCTCGCACGGCTCGCCGCGGGCGCGGGCCGCAGCCATGAAGATGCCGAGCTGCTCCTTGACTGCCTCCTGGCCGACGAACTCGGCCAGGCGCCGCGGCCGCAGCGTGCGGTCGAGCTCCTCCTCGCCGGGGGCGAGCAGCGGATCCGGGATGCGCTCGGCGGGCGCGCTCATGCGACGCCTGCCAGGGCCTGGCGCACGCGCTCCTCGATCGGCAGCTCCTCGTCGACCCCGCGCAGGGCGAGCTCGGCCTCGGCCACGCTCATGCCCAGGCCGACGAGCGCGTCGCGCGCCGCCGTGTGGCCGCCGGGCGCGGCCGAGACGACGTCCGACTCGGCGATCGGGACGGCGCCGACCCTGTCCTTGAGGTCGATCACGACCCGCTCCGCGGTCTTGCGGCCGATGCCGTTGATGCTCATGAACAGCGCGTGGTCGGAGGTGGCGATCGCCCGCCGGATCTGCTCGGGGGCATAGCCGGAGACGATGGCCAGCGCGGCCTTGGGGCCGACGCCGGACACGCCCAGCAGCAGCTCGAACAGCTCACGCTCGGCGACGCTGGCGAACCCGAACAGCTGCAGCGCGTCCTCGCGTACGTGCAGGTGCGTGACCAGCGTGACCTCGTCGCCCGGCGCGGCCATCCGCGCGGCGGATGATGTGGCGGCAAGCAGGTAGCCGACGCCGCCCACGTCCAGCACGACCTCGCCGGCGCGGCGCTCGACCACCTGGCCGCGCAGCTGGGCGATCACCGCGCGACCGCCCCGGTCAGGCGGCGGCCACGGCAGCGCACGGCGTGGCAGACCGCCACCGCCAGCGCGTCGGTCTCGTGGTCGCGCAGGCCGCTGGTGTCGAGCCCGAGCAGGGCGCCCACCATCCGCTGCACCTGCGCCTTGTCCGCGCGGCCGAAGCCGCACACCGCGCTCTTCACCTCCGCCGGCGGGTAGCCGGCAGCATCCAGCCCGGCCATGCCGCATGCGGCCAGCACTGCGCCTCGGGCCTGCCCCACCGACAGCACGTTGCGCGGGTTCGCGCCCACATACAGATCCTCGAGGGCAACCGTGGCCGGCGCGTGCTGCCCGATCAGGTCGGCCACCTCCCGGAAGATCGCCGAGAGCCGCTCGGCCGCCGGACGGTTCGCACCCGTCGCGATCACGCCGTGGGCGCAAGCCCGCATCCGCGAGCCGTCGACGTCCACCACCCCGTACCCTGTGGAGGCCGTTCCGGGGTCGATCCCGAGCACTCTCATCGCGCCCAGTCTAGCCGCGGCGGCGGACGCGACACGAACACGGGTTCCCCTCACCGGAAGCCCCTCCCAACGCGTCGCCGATACAGTGACGCGCATGGACGAGCCGGCCCAGAAGACCGCGCCCGAGCGCGAACGCTGGTGGCTGCCGCCGCTGCTGCACGTGCTGGCGGTGCTGGTGATCGTGCTCGTGATCGGCGGAGTGATCGCGCTCGTGCTGCGCTCGGTGGACACGCCCCCGGCCGACGAGCTGCTGTCGCGATACGGCTATCTGGGCATCGCCGTGGGCGCGTTTGCAGACAGCTTCGGCCTGCCCTCCTCGGGCGAGATCGTGGTGCTGCTGGGCTCCGCGGGCGCGGCCACCGGGCAGGGGAACTTCAGCCTGCCGACCGTGATCGCCGTGGCCTGGTTCTTTGCGGTGCTGGGCGACGCGACCGCGTACGCCCTGGGCCGCGTGGCCGGCCCGAGCGTGCTGGGCCGGTTCGGCGTGCACCATGACAGCAAGGTGCACCGCTTCATGGATCGCTACGGGATCGGCGCCGTGGTGCTGGCCCGCTCGATCGCCGGCATCCGGACGAAGGTCGCCGTCGTGTCCGGCTCAACCGAGATGCCGCTGCTGCGCTACGTCCTGGCAGATGCGATCGGAGCTGCGATCTGGGCGATCGGGCTGGGCGTGCTCGGCTACGTGTTCGCGGACTCCGTGCATACGCTGATCGACCGCTTCGAGACCAGCAGCGGCACCCTCGGCGCGATCGCGATCACCGGCGTGGCGCTGGGCGCGCTCTACCTGTCGGTGCAGTACATCCGCTCGCACCATCCCGACCGGCGGCACTGAGCCGCCGGCCGGGAGGTGACGGCTCACACCAGCGGCCAGCTGTGCAGGGTGGCCAGCGGGTGCTTCCAGGTGTCCTGATGCCGCGGTGAGGGCGGCGAGTAGCCCGACGGCACCGTGCCGCCGTACTGGGGCGGCGCGTGGAACATCTGCAGTTCGCCGAACACTCCGGCGAACCGCATCCAACGCGGACTGTCCTCCGTGACATCGACGACCTGCGTCGGCGTCACGCCCGCGAGGCCGCCCGGGCCCATGACCACGTTGCCCGGGTAGGCGTGGTCGTTGGGCATCGGCAGCCCCAGCAGATTGAGCAGCTGGATCGCCTGTGCCGGGATGCACTGCAGGGCGATCGGGTGCTCGCGCGGCGCGAACAGGTTCGCGTGCGAGCCGTTGGCGACGTAGACGATGGGATGCGTGGTGCTGTTGTACGTGTTCACGTCAGCCCATGCCCGGCGCTCGCCGGTGCAGTGCTGGCTGTAGCCGGCCTCGACCGGCTTGCCGTGGCGGAGCAGCACGCTGACCATCTCCCAGTCACCCTCGTGGTCCTGCCAGATCGTGTCGTCCGGCGGGTACATGTAGCTGTAGAGGTCGTCGTAGCTGAAGTACCAGTACTGCAGCAGCGTGGTGTCACCACGCTCGACCTTACGGCCGTAGACAACGCTGGCCGGAGACGGATCCTGCCAGGCGTTCACGTAGCAGCTGAGCCCGGCCGGCCCAGCGGCCGGCGAGCAGTCGGGCTGGTTCAGCCGGTAGCAGGGGTCGAGCCCCTGGTCGATGCAGGCCTGCGTGGGCTTGGTGGGCAGGTTGCCGATCTCGGGATCGGCGTCCGCCACGGTCCACACGTTCGGCGCCGTCTGCGTCTCCAGCACCGCGTCCTGCACGAACGAGCCGACGTCCGTCGGCGTGAACAGCTCCTGCCCGTCCATCACGGTGACCGGCTGGTACCGCTGGAGCAGCGACTGGCCGTCGTCGGCATGCGCCACGGACGGCCAGATCGCAAGCGAGGCAACCGCCGCCAGAGCGGCCAGCAGGCGGTAGGTCGGACTGCGTGTCATGGCTCCTCCTCGATCGGGACAAACGAACGAGGCGAGGCTACGAGTGGGGCCGTTCGCACCGCATCGGGGGAACCCCTCGGGATGCAACAACAGTGCCTGGCACTGTTGTTGCGTCGCTCTGTTCCCGGACGGCCGACGCCGCCACCATCAGGTAGCCGTCAGTGAAACAAAGGTGCCTGGCACCTCTGTTTCATCCTCCGTGCTTCCTATCCGGCGACCGCCTCGAGCACGGCGTCGGGGATGTCGAAGTTGGCGTAGACGTCCTGAATGTCGTCGTTGTCCTCGAGCGCGTCGATCAGGCGGATCAGCTTGCGCGCGCCGTCCTCGTCCAGGGCCACGGTGTTCTTCGGAACGAGAGTCAGCTCGGCGGACTCGATCGTGAGCCCGGCGGACTCAAGCGCGTCGCGCACCTCGGCCAGGTCGGTGGCCTCGGTGGTCAATCGCCAGCTCTCGCCGTCGGCTTCGGCGTCCTCTGCCCCGGCATCGGCCGCCTGCAGCACGATCTCGTCCTCGTCCACGCCCTCGGCGGGAACCACGACGACGCCCTTGCGCTCGAACTGCCAGGCCACCGAGCCCGGCGTGCCCAGGTTGGCGTTGTGCTTGGTGAAGATGGAGCGCACGTCGGCCGCGGTGCGGTTGCGGTTATCGGTCAGCGCCTCGACGATGATCGCCACGCCCTCCGGTCCATAGCCCTCGTAGGTGACCGACTCGAAGTCGCCGGCGCCCTCGGCGCCGGGCGTGGCCCGGGCCAGCGCCCGCTCGATGTTGTCCTTCGGCATCGAGTACGAGCGCGCCTTGGCGATGGCCGCGGCCAGCGTCGGGTTGCCTTCCGGGTCCGCCCCGCCCTCCTTGGCCGCCACGATGATCGCCCGCGAAAGCTTCGTGAAGAGCTTGCCGCGCTTGGCGTCCTCGGCGCCCTTCTTGCGCTTGATGGTCGACCACTTGGAATGACCGCTCATGCCGC
>Ga0066903_100006160_pt1 | contig 10572 bp, 9 predicted proteins | sample PanSoiMetaGPlot1_FD_67491 | JGI IMG/M metagenome (GOLD analysis project Ga0066903, IMG submission 67491) | Tropical forest soil microbial communities from Panama analyzed to predict greenhouse gas emissions - Panama Soil - Plot 1 (version 2) | ecosystem: Environmental > Terrestrial > Soil >...
GGCGGAGTGTCCCCTGTCGCGGAAGACGCGGACGCGAAGACATGAATATTGTTGCCATCAGCAACGTAAAGCAGATCTCTACCTTTGTCCAAGGCCACGTCAGTCGGCGCAGCAAGAGTCGTGCTGGCGCCGGAAATCACGCGATCAGGCGCCGCGTCTCCGCTCTTGGTGCTGATGTTGTCAAAAATCAGGATGGAAGGGGCCGCGGTGTTGGTGTTGGCAACGTATAACCTGTCATTGGCCGCATCCAGGGTGATATAGGCCGGCCCGCTGAGCCTGGTGCTGCCGCCGGAGATCGTGGCCCCGGGGACAATGTTCCCGCTGGCTGTCAACGCCTGGTCAAAACGCAGGATAGAGTTTGCTCCCAGGTTGGAAACGTAGAGCTTTCCCTCCGGTGTGGCGCCGGGCGTTGGAGTGGGCGTCCCCGAGGGAGTTGGAGTAGGCGTTGGCGTGCCGCCGCCAGGACTGCGCCGCGGAGAAATGACGCACCCGGAGATAATCAGCGAAAAAACGAGCAAGGATGCGCACAGCCATCCCCAAAGATCATTGCGATTCAACCCAGGTATTCCCACCATGGTTGGGCCATCATAACTTGTTTTATGGAATCCAAAAATGTCCATCGAAGGATGAACGCGGGCGCGAACGTAATATGCGGCGATTCTGAGCAAAAAAGAGGCGGCCAGAGCGGCCGCCTTCGCACAAGTGTGCGGAAATGTTGTCTATGCCTATTTCTTCTTCGCGCCCGATTCTTTGACCATGGCTACGTTGTCTACGTGGAGCGTACCGTTGTCCAACTTCCCGGTCACGGTCACATGGTGGCCTTCGTGTCCCTTAAGCGCATCCTGATTCTCGACACTCAGCACGCTCTTGTCTTTCTCGGAAACAAAAACCAGCTTGGAGCCGCTTTCGGCACACTTCTTGGCGCAATCGGCGTTATCTATGTCCTTCACGCCGCATTTCTCATCGCTCACCCACCCGCTCATTTTGGTGGCTTTCGGTTTGGCGTCCTTGGCCATGGAAACTGAAGCCAGGAACGTCGCGGCTAGCAACATCAGGGCAATTCTCTTCATTGATGAATTCATTCTCCTCGAGGATTTTTGGGGAACTGCTCTCTTTTGGCTGAGACTATGGAGTCAGTGCTCTTAAAAAGGTTACAGCATGATGGATACATTCGGGTGGCGATAGAGATTGGGGTTCAAGGATAGGTAACCAGACCCTATTTTCTTCCTTTTGCCGGAGCCGCTGGTGCTGTAGGAAGGGTAAAGACCACCTCCCCAGGCCGAGTATAACCAAATCGCTCACGTGCTTCTTTTTCAATAGCTTTGGGGTCTGTCTTTAAAGCTTTAATTTCCTGTTCCATGGAGCCGTTCTGTTGCTGCAGCGCCTTGATCTGGCGGTCAAGCTCGCGGGACTCCCGCCGCTTCTGCTGGTACACCATCAGGCCGTTGGCGCCGAACACGACATAGTAGGCCGCAAAGCCAAGCAGTACCGCAATCGCCATTGCAGCCAGCTTGCGCCGCCTGCGATCGCCTCCCTCACCTCGGCTTTGGACCATTTTCTCCATGCGTCCTTACTGCGCAATCCAATCTCGTGCGATGGCCGCCAGCCTGGCCAGCTCCGCTTCAGATCTGGCTTCGGAATAGACGCGCACGACCGGTTCGGTGCCGGAAGTGCGATAGCAAACCCACGATCCGTCCTCGAAGATCAGCTTGAGCCCGTCCGTACGCACAACCTGCTGTACCTTGCGTCCGGAGAGCTCTGCCGGATCGCTGGCCAACTTACTAGTGAACTTCGCCTTCGCTTCCGGCGTCAAGCGGAAGTTCTCCCGTTGAGGATAAAAGGAACCAACTTTGCCAAATAAATCCTTGATCTGGCCGGTGATGGATTTTTTTCGTCGCGCCACGGCTTCACAACACAGCAGCCCGGCGATGATCCCGTCCTTTTCCGGAACGTGGTAGCGAACCGATAAGCCGGCGCTCTCTTCGCCGCCGATGGCAATCTTGTCCTGCTTGATGAGCTCGCCAATGTATTTGAACCCCACCGGCGTCTCGTAAAGCTGCACGTGGTGATGCTCAGCCAGCGCATTGATCATGTTCGTGGTGGCCACAGACTTGGCGACGCCATTCTTCCACTCGCGCGTCTCCACCAGGTAGTCGAAGAGAAGAGCAATGATGTAATTCGGCTGGATGAAAGCGCCGTCCTCATCCACGATGCCGAAGCGGTCCGCGTCGCCATCGGCGGCGATGCCGATCCGGGCGCCCGTCTCTTTCATCCTCTGGCGCATCTCGTTCAGCAGATGGCCTTCGGGCTCAGGCGCGTGTCCACCGAAGAGCACATCGCGCGTGTCATGTACGGTGACAACGGGAACGCCGGCGGAGCGAAGCAGTTCATCAGAATAGCTGCGGCCCGCGCCCCACAGCGGGTCGAACACCACCTTTAACCCGGAGGCGCGAATCAGCTTGAGGTCAACAATCTCTCCCAAGCGCGCCAGGTAGGCCGGTTTCGGATCGATGCTCTCCGCGGCCGTCTTCGCCGGCGACCCGGAAGGGGGCTGTCCATCGGCCCCGATCAGCGCCTCGATGGCTCCGGTGACCTCGGGCAGAGCCGGCGCGCCGTCAGGCGTGGAGAATTTGATGCCGTTGTACTCCGGCGGATTGTGAGATGCGGTGAAATTGATGGCGCCATCGGCCTTGGTACGGATCACCTCGTAGGAAATCGCCGGCGTAGGCGCGGCATCGGCGATGACCAGGGGCTTCACCGCGAAAGCCGAGAGCACCTCGGCGGCGACCTCAACAAAGCGCTCGCCCATGAACCGGGGATCGCGTCCCACGATGATGCGTGGGCCAGCGGCATTCTTTCCCACCACATAGCGCGCTATTCCCGCCACAGCCCGGCGGACGTTGCTCACGGTAAAGTCTTCCGCCACAATGGCGCGCCAGCCCGAGGTGCCGAATTTGATGGTTGCGCTCATCAGCGAACTCCAGTTAGTTGCGGTAGGGGAGCGACGGGTTTCACCCAAAACATTCATGATACGCCCCGCTTTGAACCGGATGAAAAACCTGCGCCGAAGTTGTACGCCCTCTTGGTACACTCAGGCATCATGAGCAGCGCACGTGTTGTCTTGACCACCGCAGGATCGGAGGAAGAAGCCCGCAAGATCGCTCATGGGCTGGTCGAACGACGTCTGGCGGCGTGTGTGAACATCGTGCCGCGGATAGAATCAGTGTATCGCTGGCAAGGCAAGGTTGAGAGCGCGGCGGAGTGGCTGCTGATCATCAAGACCCGGGCCCCGCTCTTTGAGAGCGTGCGCGATGCCATACGAGAGATCCATTCTTATGATCTGCCCGAGTGCGTGATGCTGGAAATCGTGGACGGCGACAAGGCCTACCTGGCCTGGCTGGCGGAAAACACGGATTGAATTCGTCCGGCCGAGAACCTGAGGAGGAAGATCTCTCCATCGTCCCCCGGAGCGTCCCTTGAGCTTCTCAGTTGAGTCTTGTTTTTCTTTGCTCCTCTGCGGTCGAGTTTTCTCGCCTTCAGATCGCCGCCAGAGCCTGGTCCAAGTCCTCCAGCAGATCATCTACATCCTCAATCCCCACCGAGATGCGTACCATCCCGTCGGTCAGGCCGATCTGCTTTCTTCCCTTTTCTCCCAGGGCCGCGTGGGTCATGGTGGCTGGATGCGAGATCAGTGTTTCAACTCCGCCCAGCGACTCACCCAAAGTACAGACGCGGACCTTGGCCAGCATCTTTTTCGCGTTGTTCAGCGAGCCGGTCTCCAGCGTGATCATGGAGCCAAAGCCCTTCATCTGCCGCTTGGCCAGCGCATGCTGTGGATGGTCGGAAAAGCCGGGATAGAGCACCTGCTTGACCTTGCGATGGTTGCGCAGGAACTCGGCCACGGCCCGGCCGTTCTCGTCGTGTCGTTCCATGCGCACAACCAGCGTCTTCACGCCGCGCAGCACCAGCCAGCATTCAAAGGGCGAGAGAATGGCGCCCGAGGTCTTCTGCATGAAAGCCAGTCTTTCCGCCTGCTCAGGTTTGGTGGCGCCGATCATTCCGCCCAGGCCGTCACTGTGGCCGTTGAGGAATTTCGTGGTCGAATGCAAGACCATGTCCGCGCCGAGGTCGAGCGGTTTCTGAAAATACGGTGACATGAAGGTGTTATCCACAACCAGCTCCGCCCCGCGCGCATGGGCAATTTGCGCCACTTCCTTGATGTCTGTGAGGACCATGAGCGGATTGGTGGGCGTCTCCACCCAGATGATCTTCGTATTGCGGCGCATGGCCTTCTTGACCGCGCCGACGTCGGAGGTATCAACGTAGCTGAACGAGATGCCGAAGTTGGCCAGCACCTGGTTGAACAACCGGGGAACGCCGCCGTAGACATTGTGCCCGCAGAGCAGGTGGTCGCCCTGCTTGAGGAAGCACTGTGTCACGGCGGTGACCGCCGCCATGCCGCTCGAAAACACGTGGGCCGACGCCGCGTTTTCCAGCGCTGCCAGGTTTTGCTCCAGCCGGGTACGCGTAGGGTTGGACACACGGGCGTATTCGTATCCCTTATGCTTTCCCAGCTCTTCCTGCACGTACGTTGATGTGGCAAAGATCGGCACGGCCACCGCTCCGGTTGAGGGATCCGGCTCCTGGCCTACGTGGATGGCTTGCGTGGAAAACCCGAACTTCTTTTTTTTCTTCATAGTCCTCATTCAACGGCACGCCCTGCGGCCGATGACAACAAGTTTACTGGCAGATCATTCGATTCTGTAACTTGGAAGAGGAAGACAAACTTTTTCGCCTTGACGCTAAGAGCAGGTCACTCTCCGCCTTCAAAAATTTTCTTTGACATGTACCTTTCCGCCGAATCGGGAATAACGGTCACTACGCGCTTGCCCCGGCCCAGCCTCCTGGCAACCTGTAGCGCCGCAAAAACGTTAGCCCCCGCGCTCGATCCGCCGAGGATACCCTCCAGCCGGGCCAGTTCGACCACCGTAGCGAAGGCGTCATCGTCAGTGACCATGATGATCTCGTCACAGACTGCCGGGTCGAACGTCTTGGGAATAAAACTGGAGCCGATTCCTTCCACTTTGTGCGGCCCTTTCGGCCCTCCACCCAGGATCGACCCCTCGGTTTCCACCGCCACGCAGTGGCACCGGCCGAGCTTTTCTTTCATGAATCGGGCCACGCCCGTAAATGTGCCTCCGGTACCGACTCCGATCACCACCGCGTCGAGCCTTCCCTGCATCTGGTCGAGGATCTCCGCGGCCGTGGTTTCATAGTGGAAGTCAGGATTGGCGGGGTTTTCAAACTGGAGGGCGATAAAGGACCCGGAGATACTGGCGGCAAGCTCTTTGGCCTTCTGGATTGCCCCCTGCATGCCGTCTTCGTCGGGCGTGCGGAAGACCTCGGCGCCGAGGGCCCGCATGATCTTTACCTTTTCTTCCGCGAACTTTTCCGGAACGCAGACTACCACGCGATAGCCCTTGTTCACACCGATCAGCGCCAGTCCTACCCCGGTGTTGCCGGCGGTGGCTTCCACGATGGCGCCTCCAGGCTTCAAGCGCCCCTGCTCTTCGGCTCTTCTGATCATGCCGATGGCGGCCCGGTCCTTCACGCTGCCGCCCGGATTCAAATACTCCAGCTTGGCAAAAACATCGGCCGCTCCCGCCGGAACAATGCGACGCAAATGGAGCAGCGGAGTCTCTCCAACCAACTCGGTGATGTTTTCAGCTACGCGCAGGCGGGTCATAGCAAACTTTTTAGAGTACGGGAGGGAGCGGGAGGTGGTCAAACGAAGGCCGCGTGACGTGGTGGGACGAACCCAATCGAGTAAGCTCGTATCCTGACGTGCCGCTCGCAGAGCGCGACATCACGCGGTGCACTGGTGCTTAATTTGATTGCTTGGTGGCTGACGAGCGTTTTTCGTCGGCAAAATATCCGTCACGCGTGCGTACCTGCAAATCCTTGTATCCGGAGGCATGCGCTTCAACGCGCACCCTGCGATAGCCGCCGTTGCTGCGGGGATTCGTGGGCTTGTAGGTGATGCTGTACTGGTTGCGGATATCGCGAGCCACTTCCTGGCTGATCTCGTCGACCTCCGCCAGGTCCTTGGGGAAGAACGCCACGCCTCCAGTCTGGTCAGAGAGGCTTTGCAGGGCTCGCTTGGCGCGCTTGCCGCCCGGTTCATCACCCAGGATACCAATTGTATAGATGGTGGGACCGTTGTCGTTCTGGACTGCCCGAATCGCCACCTCGAGCGATTCGCGGCTCTCATTGTCGACTCCGTCGGTCACCACCAGAAGCGCTTTCTTCTCCAGCTTGGCGCCTTTGGCCAGATGATCGGCCGAGGCGATCACGGAATCGTACAGCGCCGTGCCGCCGCGCGAGTCCACGCGGTCAAGGGCTTCACGCAAAAGTTCAACCTTGTTGGTGAAGTCCTGGTCCAGATAGGGATCGTCATTAAAGTTCACGACAAAGACTTCATCCTGGGGATTACTGGCCTGGATCAGGTTAAGCACCGCCTTGGTTACAGCGGAACGCTTGGTACGCATCGATCCTGAGTTGTCCACCACAATCCCGATGGAAACCGGGATGTCCCGCCGCACGAAAGACGTGATGCGTTGTGGCTGCCCGTCCTCGTAGACGACAAAGTTGGTAGGCTGCAGGTTCGTAACCAGGTGGCGCTTGGAATCGAGCACCGTGGCTGAAAGCGTAACCTCGTTGACGCGGCTCACGTACTTAAAGCCGCCGCTGGCATCTCTGGTAACTTCTCCGACTGAGCCTTCGGAAAGAGGCTGTTCGCCGGGCTTGCCCGGCTGGTTCGGAGGAACGTTCGCGCCGGTCGCCGGCTTCGCGGGATTCGAAGGGGCAGAGGGTGGTGGCGTCGCCGGTCTTGCCCAGACAGGAAGCGCGGGATCGTTAGGATCTACGCCTGCCGGAAGTGGTGTTGCTTGAATCTGCTGGTTGCCCTGCGCAGGCTGATTCTGGGCCGGCTTGGCCTGAGCTCCCACTATGGAAGCCGTGAACAGCACAACAAATAATAGGGCCTCTACTGCCCGGTTATTGCGAAGGTGCATAGTATCCCGTTCTGGCATAAACATTTAGATGCGGCAGGCCCTTTGGCGGATTGAGCTTAACCTTAATCTTGCGCCAGTGGCCGTCTTTATTCTTGTTGTTTGGACGGTACCCGAGCACATATTGGTTGCGCAGCTCTATTCCTATCTTGGTTGCCACATCGGCCAGTTCATTGGGATTACTGATGGTGAACAGACGCCCGCCGGTCACCTGCGAGATATCGTTGAGCAGGATCGGACCGTTGATCTCCTCCTGTTGGCTGGGCACCGGGCTGAAGATGCCGATCGAATAAATCTGTACATCGGCTTCCTTTACCACGGATTTGATCTCATTTTCCGTGTAGCGACTGTGGTTATCGCCGTCGTCCGAGATGATCAGCAGGGCCTTCTTGCTGTTGCGGGCATCCTTCATCTTACTGACGCCCATGTAGATAGCGTCAAGAAGCGCGGTGCTGCCCTGGGGGATCGTATAGACCAGCTTGCCCTGGATCTCCTCGATTGACTTGGTGAAATCAGCGCGTAATTGCGGGCGATCATTGAACGTGATCATGAAAAACTCGTCTTGAGGATTGGCCGTCTTGAAGAATTCGATTACGGCCTCACGCGCCTTCATGATCTTGTCATTCATGCTCCCGCTCATGTCGAAAATCACGCCCAGGGAGATAGGGGCATCTTCGCTGGAAAAATGCTTTACTTCCTGTACTTCACTGCCTTCCAGGACAGAGAAATTCTCCTTGTCCAGGCCGGTCACGATGCGATTCCAATCGTCTGTCACGGTCACGTTCACCAGAACCAGGTTTACGTCAACCTGGACCGGCTTGGTGTGATTGCCCGTGGAGGCCTCGGCTTCTGCTACTGAAGGCTCTTTAGAATCAACAGTTTTTGGTGTATCGGCTGGGGGTCGCGGCTGAATATGTACGTTATTGTCCTGAGCGCTGACTGGAACGGTAAGGGCAACGGACAAGCAGAAGGCCAACACGCAGAGAGATAACAGCGTCCGCGACGCCTTAAAAGAGAGCTCGGGGGAACGGCCTGTACCATATCCGCGGCGTTCGAAGCGGGACATATGGACCTCTTTTTCAGCTGATGTTATCACAGCCAGGTAGCACTGAATACTGGGAACTTGGCCGATGCGCGCACCGCGCTATCAGCTGTTTTTCAGAGTAGTTAGATGTTCCAGCCGAGAGCCGGGGTTACCCGGCGCGCCTTGATAGAATGCATAGAGTGCAATAGAATCCGCGTTTTTTGCCGATGGCTGAAATCATTCCATTCAAAGCTCTTCGCTACGATCCCCACCAGGTAAAGCTGGAAGACGTCTTGACCCAGCCCTATGACAAGATCACCCCGGAAATGCAGGGAAAATACTATGAACGAAGCCCGCATAATCTGGTCAGGATCATCCTGGGCAAAGCCGGAGAAACCGATACGCCCTCATTCAACGTCTACACCAGGGCTGCGGAATACCTCCATGATTGGCGCTCCGGCGGGCTGCTCAAGCGCGATCTTGAACCTGGCTTGTACATCTACTCGCAGGCCTTTACCGCCCCCGGGACGCGCGAACTGGTCGAACGGCGCGGGTTGATCGCCCTGGGCCGCATACATGATTACAGCGAAGGGGTGGTTTTTCGCCATGAGCAAACACATACCGGCCCTCGCCAGGACCGGCTGAACCTGCTGCGCTCCACGCGGGCCCATTTCGGCCAGATTTTCATGCTGTACACGGACCCGCAAAATGAGATTGCGGCACTGCTCCAGCCCACCATCGCGGCCGAGCCAGATACATCTGTCCTGGACGAGTACGAAACCCTGCATCGTGTGTGGCCCGTGCACAATCCCGCTCTTATCGCCGCGGTACAGGCGAAGATGCACGACAAAAAGCTTCTGATTGCTGACGGCCATCATCGCTATGAAACCGCCCTGGCCTACAGGAATGAGCGGCGCGCTGCCACCGGCTCTGCGGATTCGAGTGATCCCTCTGAATACGTCATGATGACGCTGGTGCCCATGGAAAGCCCGGGATTGGTCATTTTGCCGACGCACCGCATCGTTCACGGGCTTCCGACCTTCGATCGTGAGCGCATGCTTGAGAATGCGGAGCGTTTCTTTGAGATTGAGCGCATCGACATTCGGACCGAAGGCCGCAGCGCGACGACCCTCCTGGTGGAGGCCGGCACGAACGGCACGGCGTTTGTAGCCGTCACCCGCCAGGGTCCGTACCTGTTGCGGGCGAAAAAGAACGCCATCGCGGAGGCGCTGAACGGCGTATCCCCCGGACAGCGAGAGCTTGACGTGGTGCAGCTTCATCGCATCCTGCTGGAACGCGTGCTTGGCATCTCTGAAGAGGCGATCCGCAACCTGGAGCACATTAAGTACGAACGCGATGCCTTCCAGGCGATATCATGGGTCCGTCAGGGCGCCAACGTTGCCTTCCTGATGAACGCTGCCCGAATGGAACAGGTGCGCGACATAGCTTTTGCCGGTGAGGTCCTGCCACAAAAATCCACGGATTTCTATCCCAAGCTGCTCAGCGGCCTTACTATCTATGCGCTTGACTAGCGGCCAACGTATACTCGCAGCCGCGGTTGGCTTGTTTCTTCCGCTCATCCTGTCCGGAGCCGCCTCTGAACAGCGGCTCAGCGTGTACACGGCGCAAAAAAGCTATTCGCTGCCCGTGCTTGACCGCGAAGGCAAGGCTTACATCTCGCTCAATGACCTGCTGACGCCATTGGGCGCCTCGCCGGCACAGCCGAAGGCCAGGGAATGGCGGATACAGCTCAACAAAGCTGAGGCGCGCTTCGCCGAAGGCAAAGACAAAGCTGTAATTCGCGGCGCCGAGGTTAGTCTTGACGGCAAGGCGCTGGTCGAGCAGCAACGCGTTCTGGTGCCGCTGGCCGCCGCTCTTCCCTTACTCGCGCACCTGCTCAATGCGAGTGTAGATTTTCATGAGCCGGCCCGGCGGATCTTCGTAGGAAACGCACTTGCCCGCTTCAGCGCTTCGTTCAACGGCGGCAACGCTCCTGCCCTGGTCCTGAATTTCAACCAGCCCGTCCATCCCGACGGCGAACGTTCAGAAGAACACGGCGCGCTGCTTACTCATACCAATCGCACCAGGTTGATCTTCAAGAGAGAGCCGCTGGTTTCAGACGTCAACAAGCAGCAGTTTGGCGACGGAGCCATTCAATCGCTCGCCTTTACTGAAGAGAATGGGACTGCCTCTCTCACCGTGACCGGGAACGCGCATCTCGACATTATTCGCAGCGGCGATGGCAGGACCATCACGCTTCAACCGGCAACCGCCGCGGCGCCGGCCTCCCCCACGCCGGAGGCAACCGCTTCTGGCGGCGCTGAAAACCAGCGGCGGACGCAGGAATTTTTCGTCATGATCGATCCCAGCCACGGCGGCTACGACAAGGGAGCCGCTTTCACGAACAAGCTGCTGGAAAAAGATGTGACGCTCAAGCTGGCGCGGGAGCTGCGCAAGGAACTGGAAGAGCGTGGGATT
>Ga0066903_100006161_pt1 | contig 10572 bp, 10 predicted proteins | sample PanSoiMetaGPlot1_FD_67491 | JGI IMG/M metagenome (GOLD analysis project Ga0066903, IMG submission 67491) | Tropical forest soil microbial communities from Panama analyzed to predict greenhouse gas emissions - Panama Soil - Plot 1 (version 2) | ecosystem: Environmental > Terrestrial > Soil >...
TAATCCAGCTGAAGTCGGTTCTTAGGGGGCGGGCTCTGCTCGCCCCCTAGGATTCTCGGCGGCATGGTCGACGAGATCCCCGTCCTGGAGCTGCGCGGGATCACGAAGCGGTTCCCGGGCGTGGTCGCCAACGACCGCGTCGATCTCGACGTCCGCGAGGGCGAGGTGCATGCCCTTCTCGGTGAGAACGGCGCCGGCAAGTCGACCCTCATGAACGAGGTGTACGGCCTCTACCGCCCCGATGAGGGCCAGGTCTGGGTGCGCGGCCGGCCGGTCACGATCCACTCGCCGAAGGAGGCGATCGCGAGCGGCATCGGCATGGTGCACCAGCACTTCATGCTCATCCCGGTGATGACGGTCGCCGAGAACATCGTGCTCGCGACCGAGCCGACGCACGGGGCCGTCTTCCTCGACCTCGACACGGCGGTCGCCCGCGTCAAGGAGCTCTCCGAGACCTTCGGGCTCGCGGTCGACCCACGGGCGCGCGTCGACGCGATCTCGGTCGCGCAGCAGCAGCGTGTGGAGATCCTGAAGGCCCTCTATCGGGGGGCCGACATCCTCATCCTCGACGAGCCGACAGCGGTGCTCACTCCACAGGAGACCGAGGAGCTCTTCGTGGTCATCCGCTCCCTCCGCGAGCAGGGCAAGTCGATCATCTTCATCTCGCACAAGCTCAAGGAGGTGCTGCAGATCGCCGACCGGATTACGGTCCTCCGGCGCGGGAAGAAGGTCGAGACGCTTCAGCGGGAAGGCGCCACCGAGAACCAGCTCGCCCGCCTGATGGTCGGCCGTGAAGTCCTCCTTCGCGTCGACAAGCAGCCGGCCTCGCCCGGCGATCCGCTGCTACTCGTCGAAGAGCTGAGCGTTCTCGACGACAGAGGATTGGAAGCCGTGCGGGGTGCTTCGCTCGAGGTGCGCGAAGGAGAGATCGTCGGCCTTGCCGGCGTCGACGGAAACGGCCAGACCGAACTCATCGAGGCCCTCACCGGCCTGCGTCGAGTTGCGTCGGGGCGCATCGCGATCGGAGGCAAGGACGTCACCGGTGCCGGCGCGAAAGACGTCATCGACCTCGGGATCGGCCACATTCCCGAGGACCGCCATCGACACGGCCTCGTCCTCGACTTCTCGCTCGCCGAGAACCTCGCCCTCCACGACTTCCGGAAGGCGCCCGACTCCCGCTTCGGCTGGCTCTTTCCCCGGCGGCTCGTGGAACGAGCCAAAAACCTGCTGCGCCAGTTCGACGTGCGCGGCGGCGGGCCGGAAACGCTCGCTTCCTCGCTCTCGGGCGGCAACCAGCAGAAGGTCGTGCTCGCTCGCGAGATCGCGCGCGATCCGCGCGTCCTCCTCGCCGCGCAGCCGACGCGAGGGCTCGACGTCGGTGCGATCGAGTTCGTCCACCGGCGGTTGATCGAAGCGCGCGACCGCCGGAAAGCCGTGCTGCTCATCTCGTTCGAGCTCGACGAGATCCTGTCGCTCGCGGATCGAATCCTCGTCATCTACGAGGGGCGGATCGTGGCCGAGTTCGGGCCTGATGCCGACGAGCACGAGCTCGGGATCGCGATGACCGGCGGGACGCTCGAGGAGGTCGCTGCGTGAGCGAGCCCGACACCCCCATCGAGCCGGCGGCGACGCCGGAAGAGGCAGGCCCCCCCAGCGTTGCCGCGCGCCTGGCGCTGTACCAGCGCGCGGGCGGGATCATCACGCCGCTCCTGACGGCGGCGCTCGCGTTTCTCATCGGTGGCCTCGTCGTTGTGGCGACCACCGGCAAGAGTCCGTTCAGCACGTACAGGGCGATCTTCAGGGGCGCCGGTCTGAACTGGTTCTTCGACGTGGGCTCCCACTCGATCCGCGTCCCCTTCAGCACTCACCACGTGTGGTTTCCCTGGAACACCGCTTTCGCAAGCACGGCCGGCTTCAACCTCCAGCAGACGCTCATCCTGGCCACTCCGCTCATGCTCACCGGCCTCGCTGTCGCGTTCGCATTTCGATGCGGCCTCTTCAACATCGGCGGCAATGGCCAGTACACGGTGGGCGCCATGTTCGCGATGCAGATGGGAGTCTGGTTCGTCGGGCTGCCCCAGGCGCTGCACATCTTCCTTGCGCTCGGGGTGGCGGCTCTCGCCGGCGCCGTCTGGGCCGGGATCGCGGGGCTCCTCAAGGCCACCGTCGGTGCCCACGAGGTGATCACGACGATCATGCTCAACTACATCGCGCTCTTGGTCGCGAGCTGGTTGATCGGGATCGGTGGCCCGTTGCAGCAGAACAACCCCGGCCAGGAGTCGGTCCCGGAGAGCAGCACGATCGCGAACAGCGCGCACCTGCCCGTCTTCTGGGGCAGCCCGGTTCTGCAGGGCCTGCACATCGGCATCTTCATCGCGATCGGCGCGCTCGTCGTCTACTGGCTCGTGCTCAACCGGACGACGCTCGGGTTCGAGGTGCGCGCCGTTGGCTACAACCCCGAAGCGGCTCGCTACAGCGGCATCAGCGTCGCGAAGAACTACTTCCTCGCCATGGCGATCTCGGGAGCGTTCGCCGGAATCGCGGGAGGGATCGACCTCCTCGGCTGGGAGTTCAAGCTCGACACCACCGACGTTGCGAGCACACAGGCCGGCTTCATCGGCATCGCGGTCGCACTGCTCGGCCGGAACAAGCCGATCGGCATCTTCCTAGCGGCGATCCTGTTCGGGGCGCTCCTGACGGGGACGTCGACGAGGAACCTCGACCCGACCATCTTCCAGCCCGAGCTCGCCGGCAACCTGTCCCGGATCATCCAGGGCCTCGTGGTCCTCTTCGTGGGGGCGGACGTGCTGATCCTCTATCTCTGGAACTCTCGGCGAAAGCTCCGGCGAGGACAGCCGAAGGCGGTTACCAGCCCGTGACCGCGCCGACCGAGCCGCTCGACAGTCGCGTTTACCGCTGGCACCCGAATACGCGAAAGGTCGGGATCGCTGGGATGATCCTCGGCCTGGTCGCGTTCTGGCTCGCGCTGCCGCCACTCAACACGCGGGCGGTCGCGCTGCCGGTCGCCGTCGGCTTTCTCGGGGTTGCCGCGGGCATCTGGGCCGTCAGCCGGGGCGAGCGGCGCACCGGCTGGGGCGCGGTGCTGGTCAGCGTGCTCGGGATGGCGTGCGGTGTACTCGCCACCCGAGCCACGGTCGGCCATCTCGAGGTCGTCGTCACCTGGTCGGCGCTCATTGCCGCCACGTTCCGCTACGCGACGCCGCTCACGTTCGCGGCGATGGGTGGGCTCTTCTCGGAGCGGAGCGGCGTCGTCAACATCGCCCTCGAGGGCATGATGCTCATGGGCGCGTTCTTCGCCATCTTGGGCGCGGACAAGACCGGAAGCTGGGAGGCCGGACTCTTCACCGGCATGGCCGCGGGCGCCGCGCTCGCCCTCGTGCATGCCTTCTTCTGCATCAACCTACGCGCCGACCAGATCGTCGTCGGGACCGCGATCAACTTCCTCGCCCTCGGGATCACCGGCTATGCGTACATCGACATCTACGGTCTCGCTGGGACGCCCGACCATATTCCGACGGTCCCCGACGTGCACCTAAAGTTCCTCGAGCACATCCCGCCGACATCGCTGGGAAACTTTCTCGAGGACTCGATCGGCACGATGAACCTGATGATCTGGCTGTCCTTCCTGCTCGTTATCGTCACGTACATCGTCATCTTCCGGACGCCCACCGGCCTCCGGATCCGTTCGGTCGGGGAACATCCACGAGCGGCGGATACGGTCGGCATATCGGTCTATCGGACGCGGTACCTCGCCGTCACGACGTCCGGCGCGCTCGCCGCCCTCGGCGGTGCCTATCTCTCGATCGGGTTCCTCGGCAGCTTCGGCGAGAACCTGACCGCGGGCCGGGGATTCATCGCCCTCGCCGCCCTCATCTTCGGGAACTGGCGGCCGTTCGGCGCGTTCGGCGCGGCGCTCCTCTTCGGCTTCGCCAGCGCGTTCGCGCCGCAGCTGCAGAACGTGGACAGCTGGGCCCAGTACAACACGCTCTTCCAGGCCCTCCCGTATCTCTTGACACTGATCGCCGTCGCCGGAATCATCGGCCGTTCCATTCCTCCAGCCGCTGTTGGTCGCCCATACGTCAAGCAGTAGCGCCGCGCCGAACTGGCGCGCATGGGCCTCGATCGCCGTCGGGGTGTTCGCCCTTGCGAGCGTTCCGGCCGCGATCGTCGTCACCGAGCGCGACCAGAACCTGCGCCTGCTCGACGCCGCCGCTGCGATTCCCATCGCCATCCTGGCGGCGCTGGCCGCCGTCGCCCTGGGGACGCGCGCGCGCCGCCGCTCGGAGTTCACGCTCGGCCGCGTCGGCGGTGCCCGTGCCGGGACGGTCGGCCGCTGGCTCGGCATCGTCGGTCTGTACGTCGCGATCACGGCCCTGCTGGCGGTCGGGTTCTACGGATTGCTGACGCTCTTCGAGTAGGTCCCACCCGCGCCTACAATCCCCGCCAGTGTTCGTGATCGGCAGCAGCTTGCGCGAGGCGCGCATCCGCCAGGGGCTCGACTTCCCGGAGATCGAGCAGGCGACCAAGATCCGCGTCAAGCACCTCCAGGCCCTCGAGGAGGAGCAGTTCGAGCTGCTGCCCGGCCAGACGTACGTCAAGGGCTTTCTGCGCACGTACGCGGAGTACCTCGGCCTCGACGGCCAGCTCTACGTCGACGAGTTCAACTCGCGGTACGCGACCGGTGAGGAGGAGCCGGTTCCCATCGCGCGGACGAACGTCGGGTCGCGGCCGCTGCGTGTGGAATCGCGTCTCGTCCTGTTCGTCCTGCTCGGAATCGCGGCCGTGACAGCCTTCGTCATCCTCGCCTGGAAGTCCGGCGGCGGGAACAACAACACGAACGCTCCCGTCCCGCCCGCCGGAGACACGACCACGGCGAACCCGCCAGCGCCACCGAAGAAGCACAAGCAACGACAGGAGAAGCCGAAGCCGCCGCCGCGCGTGCGCCTGGTCCTGAACGCGACGAACGGTCCCTCCTGGATCTGGGCGCGGGCCGGGTCCTCGAACGGGAAACAGCTCTACGAAGGCACGCTCCAGACCGGACAGACGCTGCCGCTGCCGCAGACGGGCAAGCTCAAGCGCATCTGGCTGAACGTCGGCCAGCCCGAGAACCTGACCTGGACCCTGAACGGAAAGTCCGTGCCGCCGCCCAGTACGAGCACGGGCTACTACTTCGTGGTCGGTCCCAAGGGCGTCACGTCTTCCACCTCGACGGCTTGACGGCGCCTCGGGCGGCCGTCGTCATCACCGGAAGCGAGCTCGTCCACGGCGTGCTCGCCGACGCCAACGGGCCGTTCCTCGCACGGGAGCTGCTCGCTCTCGGCCTAGATCTGCCACAGATCGTCGTCGTCGGCGATCGGCCGGATCGGCTCGAGAAGGCGCTTCGCGAGGGCTTCGAGGCCGACCTCTGCATTGTCTCGGGCGGGCTCGGCCCGACACACGACGACCGCACGGTCGAGGTCGTGGCTCGCGTGGCGGGACGGGACGTCCGCGTGGACCCGGCACTCGAGGCCGAGATCGAAGGCGTGTCGCGGCGCACAGCGGAGCGGTTCGGACGTCCCTACGCCGACTTCGCATCTGGCGTGCGCAAACAGGCGTCCCTGCCGGACGGGGCCGTGTCGCTGGGGCTCGCGGGCACGGCACCGGGGTTCGTGCTGGAGGGCGGCGGCACGGGGTCGATCGTGGTCGTGCTTCCCGGCCCTCCGGGCGAGCTTCGCCGCCTCTGGGAGCGTGCTCTGGATGTCGAGGCGGTTCGAGCGGTGCTCGCGCGCGCGACGCCGCCGGGCCGCCGGCTCCTGCGCTTCTTCGGCGTCAGCGAGTCGGAGGTGGCAAGGGAGCTTGCGGCGGCAGGCGGCGACGGCGACGGCGTCGAAGCGACCGTCTGCGCGCGCGACATGGAGATCGAGGTCGATCTGCTCGTGGGAAACGGGGCCGGGGGTCGTGCAGAGGAGCTTGTCGCTGCGCTGCGCGGCGCTCTCGGCGGGTTCCTGTTCGCCGAAGACCGTCGCCCGGTCGAGGAGCTCGTTCTCGCGCTGTGCCGCGATCGTGGGCTGATGCTGGCGACCGCGGAATCCTGCACCGGCGGTCTCGTCGGCGCGCGTCTGACGTCCGTCGCCGGCGCCAGCGACGCCTACGTCGGCACCGTCGTGGCGTACGGCGACCGCGTGAAGCAGCGCGAGCTCGGCGTACCGGGCGAGCTGCTCGCTGGCTTCGGCGCGGTCTCTGCGGAGGTGGCGGCCGCGATGGCGCGCGGCGCCCGCGACCGTCTGGGGGCGGACGTCGCGATCTCGGTCACGGGCATCGCCGGCCCGGGCGGCGGGACGCCCGAGAAGCCCGTCGGCCGCGTGTACCTGCATGCGAGTGCGCGGTGGGGCGAGCTGGCGCGTCGGCTGGATCTGGGCGGCGATCGCGATGCCGTCCGGACTCGCGCGACCGCGGCCGCGCTCCATCTCGTGCGTGCGCTTTTGACACAGAATCGTCACGATCGCGCGTGACACCCGCTGCTAGCGTCGGTGGTCGTGACCGACCTCGCCTCTTCCTGGCTCTCGTCCTGCCTCCTGAAGCCGTTCGCACCCTGGTGGCCTGGCAGATCGGGGTGTTTGTCGACGTCGGCGATGTCCGCATCGTTCCGCCTACCAACCTCCACGTCACGCTCGCCTTCCTCGGACACCGCCCGGCCGAGGACGTGGACCCGATCGTTGCCGCGCTTCGCGCCGTTGCTCCGGCCGCTCGCCGTCCGGCGCTTTCCGTGGCTCGCTACCGCGAGACGCGCAGCGTCGGCATGCTGGCCCTCGACGACGCCGACGGTCATGCGTCCTCGCTCGCAGACGCGGTCCAGGGCCGGCTCGTGACGCTCGGCGTGTACGAACGGGAGCAGCGCCGCTGGCTTGCCCACCTCACGGTTCTCCGGTTCAGACGTCCCCCTAGCCTGGCGCCCCCGCTGCCGGATCTCGGCGTCTTCAGTCCGTCCGAGGTGGCTGTCTACCATTCGGTGCTGCGGCCCACCGGGGCGCAGTACGAAGTCGTCGAATCAGTCCCGCTAGGCAGCTAGAGGAGGTACCTCTCTTGGACCGCGAGCAAGCTCTCGACGTTGCGCTCGGCCAGATCGAGCGGCAGTTCGGCAAGGGATCCGTGATGCGAATGAGCGATCAGGCACAGGTCTCCATCCCCGCCGTCTCGACCGGTTCCTTCTCGCTCGACCTCGCGCTCGGGATCGGCGGGCTGCCGCGCGGGCGAATCGTCGAGGTCTTCGGGCCGGAGTCGTCCGGGAAGACGACGCTCGTCTACCACGTGATCGCCGAAGCGCAGCGCCGCGGCGGCATCTGCGCGTTCATCGACGCCGAGCATGCGATGGACCCGCAGTACGCGCGAAAGATCGGCGTAAATATCGACGAGCTGCTCGTGTCCCAGCCCGACACGGGCGAGCAGGCCCTCGAGATCGCGGAGCTCCTCGTCCGGTCGGGCGCGCTGTCGGTCGTCGCCATCGACTCGGTCGCCGCGCTGACGCCGAAGGCGGAGATCGAGGGCGAGATGGGCGACAGCCACGTCGGCCTGCAGGCCCGCCTGATGAGCCAGGCGCTGCGCAAGCTCGCCGGCACGCTGAACCGCACCGACACGATCGCGCTCTTCACGAACCAGCTGCGCGAGAAGATTGGGGTCATGTTCGGATCGCCTGAGGTCACACCTGGCGGCCGCGCGCTGAAGTTCTACTCCTCCGTCCGCCTCGACATCCGCCGCATCGAGACGCTCAAGGACGGCGTCGAGGCGATCGGCAACCGCGTCCGCGTCAAGGTCGTCAAGAACAAGGTCGCGCCGCCGTTCAAGCAGGCGGAGTTCGACATCATCTACGGCCAGGGGATCTCCTGGGAGGGCAGCGTCATGGACGCCGCGCTCGAACGAAAGATCGTCCAGAAGTCGGGCTCGTACTTCAGCTTCGAGGACGAGCGGCTCGGGCAGGGGCGCCAGAACGCGACCGCGTTCCTGAAGGAGCACCCGGACGTGTGCACGCAGATCCTCGCTCGGATCCAGGCGCAGGTGGGGGAGGGGCAGGTCGTGTCCGCCCGGCTGTTGCCGATGGCGGACGGCGCACAGGCGGAGGTGGCGCCCGTGCCGGCCGAGAAGGCCGAGAGCGAGGTCGCGCCGGCGCCGTAGCCCATGCCTCGTGTGACCGCGCTGCGGCCCCGCGGTCGGGACAGCGTCGCCGTCGAGCTCGACGACCGGCCCTGGCGGGAGCTTCCAGGTGACGCGCTCGTACGCGCGGGCGTGCGCGAAGGGCTCGAGCTCGACCGTGAGCGGCTGCGGCTGCTGCGGCGCGAGCTGCGCCGCAGCGAGGCGCTCGCCGTGGCCGGGCGCACGCTCCGCCGCCGGGCCGCGTCTCGTCAGGAGCTCGAAGTGCGGCTCGCGCGGGCCCACGTGCCGCCGTCGGCCAGAGCCGACGCGCTCGCGCTGCTGACAGCCTCCGGGCTCGTCGACGACGAGCGGCTCGCGTCTGCCACCGCCGAGGCGCTCGCGGGGCGCGGCTACGGCGACGCCGCCGTGATCTTCCGCCTCGAGCGGCTCGGCCTGTCCGAGGGCGTCGCTCGTGGGGCCTGCGCGCGGCTCGACCCCGAGACGAGGCGCGCCGCCGGCATCGTCGAGGCGCGCGGCCGCTCGCAAAGGACCGCCGCGTACCTCGCACGACGAGGGTTTTCGGCAGATTCGATCGAGGACGCGGTCGGTACGTCGCTTGCGGACGAGACCGTGGAGGGATACGATAATGGAAGTTCATCCGACATTTTCCCTGCATAGCTCGCCTTTCCGAAACCTGAGATACCGAACACCGACGTGCAACTGACTCGACCACCCGACCGATCAGTGAGGGCGACCGACTAGTCGCCGGTTTGTGCGGGCAGCCGCGCGCTGCTCTCTTTCGGAACCGCTCTGTGCGGGGTTGATGCCGGATGGCGCCCGCGGCGCCGCCGTGGACAACCGAGCCGAGCCCGGCCGGACCAGCCGGGCGATACCACCGCCAGGAGCGAGGAATGCTCATCGTCATCGGCATCGTGATCGGGCTCGTCGTCGGAGCAGTGTCGGCCGTCGTCTTCGTCCGGGCTGCGGGCGCGTCGCGTCTCGGCGCGGCCGAGCGGCGCCGGGACCTGGTCCTCGCGGAGGCCCGGCAGGAGGCCGACGCAACCCGCCGCGAGGCGCAGATCGAGGCCCGTGAGGAAGCCGTCCGCCTGCGAGCCGACGTGGAGGGTGAAGTCCAGGAGCGCCGGACCCAGATGCTGAAGACCGAGGAGCGGGTGCTCGCCAAGGAGGAGGAGATCGACCGGAAGCTCACGGACATCGCAGATCGCGAGGTCGAGGTCGGTGCGCGTGAACTTGCCGCGCAGGAACTGAGCGACCGGCTCAAGGATCTCGAAAGCCGTGAGCTGCTGGAGCTCGAGCGCCTCTCCCACCTGACCGTCGAGGAAGCCAAGGCGCAGCTGCTCCAGCGCTCGGAAGAGTTGATCCGCCACGATCTCTCCCGCGAGGTCCGGCAACTCGAGGAGGAGGCCCGGAACGAGGCGAAGCGGCGCGCGCGCAATCTCGTCGCCGACGCACTTCAGCGGGTCGCTGCGAGCCACGCGGCGGAGACGACCGTGTCGCTCGTCGAGCTTCCGTCGGACGACATGAAGGGACGCATCATCGGCCGGGAGGGCCGGAACATCCGCGCCCTCGAGTCGCTGACCGGCGTCGAGATCATCATCGACGACACGCCGCAGGCCGTCCTCCTGTCGTCCTTCGATCCGGTGCGGCGAGAGGTCGCGCGGATCACGCTCTCGAAACTGATCGAGGACGGGCGGATCCACCCGGCCCGGATCGAGGAGACTTACTACCAGTCGAAGGCCGAGCTCGAGGAGCACATCGTGCAGGCGGGCGAACAGGCGGTCTTCGAGGCCCACTGCGGCGAGTTTCACGACGAGCTCGTGAAGCTGCTCGGTCGGCTGCGGTACCGGACAAGCTACGGCCAGAACGTCCTCAAGCACACGCTCGAGGTCGTCCACCTGACGGGGATCATGGCCGCCGAGCTCGAGGCGAGTGTGAAGACGGCGAAGCGGGCAGCGCTCCTCCACGACGTCGGCAAGGCGGTGACGCACGAGGTCGAGGGCTCACACGCCGGCATCTCGTCGCAGTACGCACGCCGCTTCGGCGAGTCGCAGGGCGTCGTCCATGCGATCGAGGCTCACCACTACGAGGTGCAGCCCCAGACCGTCGAGGCGGTCCTGCTGATCGCTGCCGACGCGATCTCCGCCTCGCGCCCGGGAGCACGCGGTGAGAGCCTCGAGAACTACATCAAGCGCCTGGAGGCGCTCGAGGAGATCGCGATGAACAAAGACGGTGTCGAGAAGGCGTACGCGTTGCAGGCGGGGCGTGAGATCCGCGTGATGGTGAAGCCCGCCGAGGTCGATGACGACGGCGCGGTACTGCTCTCCCACGAGATCGCCCGCGAGATCGAGGATCAGCTCGAGTACCCCGGCCAGGTGAAGGTGACCGTGATCCGCGAGAGCCGGGCGATCGAAGTGGCGAAATAAC
>Ga0066903_100006162_pt1 | contig 10571 bp, 10 predicted proteins | sample PanSoiMetaGPlot1_FD_67491 | JGI IMG/M metagenome (GOLD analysis project Ga0066903, IMG submission 67491) | Tropical forest soil microbial communities from Panama analyzed to predict greenhouse gas emissions - Panama Soil - Plot 1 (version 2) | ecosystem: Environmental > Terrestrial > Soil >...
CGGGCCGCGCCGAACCCGGCAATCAGGTCGCGCACGTGGAGCGCCGGATCGTCCGCCCGCATGACGCCGCCCATCACCGCAACGCCGGCGGCGCCGGCTGCCCGCAGCTCCGCGATCGTGGCGGGCGTCACTCCCCCAATGGCAATGATTGGAACCCGCGTCGCCGCGGCGATCTCACCGATGCCGGCGGCGCCGAGAGGAGATCCGTAGCCTGGCTTGCTCGCGGTCGCATAAGCGGGGCCGGCGATCGCGTAGTCGACAAGGGTAGGATCGAGCCCTTGCGCCTCGTGCACCTGGTGGAGCGAGATGCCGATGAGGGCCGCGGTGCCGAGCATGTTGCGGACCCCGGAAAGGCTTGCGTCCGCCGGCAGATGGACCCCATCCACGCCGGCCTCGCTCGCCAGCCGAGGATCGCCGTGCAACGTCAAGCGCGCGCCCCAGTCGCGCGCGACCCGCAACAGCCGCCTTACGAGCGCGACCTGCTCGGCCGCCAGCAAATCCTTCTCCCGCAGGCTCGCCCAGCGGCATCCGGCCGCGAAGCTTGCCGCCAGCACATCCTCCAACGATGCCCGTGCCTGCTTGCGATCGGTGACGACCAGGAGAGGCGGGTCCGGCAGCTTCACGTCCCGACCAGGCCGAATTGCGGGCTCGACGGCTCCGCCTGAGCCCGTTTCGGGATACGGCCGGAGAGGCGCGCAAGACGCCCCGCCGCCACCGCCGCCCCCATGGCGGCGGCCATTCCGACCGGGTCCTGGGCCTTCGAGACGGCGGTGTTCAGGAGCACCGCGGAGCAGCCGAGCTCCATCGCCAACGTGGCGTCGGAGGCGGTGCCGATGCCCGCATCGAGCACGACCGGCACCGGCGAGCGCGCGCAGATCAGCGCGATGAGGTGCGGGTTTGACAGGCCGAGGCCGGAGCCGATGGGCGAGCCGAGCGGCATCACGGCGGCGGCCCCCACGTCAGCCAGCTTGCGGCAGGTGACGGGATCGTCGTTGCAATAGGGCAGCACGACGAAACCCTTGGCGACCAGGGCCTCGGTCGCCCGCACCAGCTCCTCGACGTCGGGATAGAGCAGCTCGCGGTCGCCGATCACCTCGACCTTCACCCAGTTGGTCTCGAGCGCCTCCCGCGCGAGCTCCGCGGTGAGGATTGCGTCCTTGGCGGTCTGGCAGCCCGCCGTGTTGGGCAGGAAGTGTACCCGGCCGGAGATGAGGTCGGTGAGGCTCTCATCCTCGCCCGCCAGGCTGATGCGGCGGATCGAGGCGGTCACCATCTCGGTGCCGCTGGCGCCAATCGCGTCCAGCATGATCTGCCGGTTGGGATAGCCGGCCGTGCCGAGGAACAGGCGCGAATGGAACTCGCGGCCGGCGATGACGAGGGGATCGCGCGGGCTCACACGGCTCGGGCTTGGCTGCAGCATGGCTCACCCTCCCTGCCGCGCGTGGACGATTTCCACGGCGTCGCCGGGACGAAGCTGGGTCTCGCGCCACGCCGCGCGCGGCACGACGGAGCCGTTGAGGGCGACCGCGACACCGCGTGCGTCCGCGCCGATCTCCTTCTCGTCCAGCAGCGCCGCAAGTGTCGCAGCGGCGAGCGTTTCGTTTTCACCGTTGACCTGGATGGTGGCCGTCGATTTGTCGCTCATTCCTCAGTCCTGATCAGCTGTGCTCCCGCTCATTCAGCGGCCTCCGCCTTGGCGAACCGCTCCATGCCGAAGGGGCGAATGGCCGGGGTGACCTCGCCGGTAAGCGCCAGATGCGCGATCTCCTGCGCGGTGACGGGCGCGAGCAGAATGCCGTTGCGGTGATGTCCCGTGGCATAGATGAGACCGTCCACGGGACCGGGTCCGAGGATCGGCGCGTCATCGCGGCTGCCCGGTCGGTGCCCCACCCACATCTCGTCGATCGGCAATTCCTCGATCGCTGGAACGATGCGCCATGCGGCCTCGAGCAGGGCGAGCATGCCGCCCGCGGTGAGCGTCGCGTCGAATCCCCGCTCCTCGACCGTGCCGCCGAGAATGAGGCGACCATCGCGGCGCGGAACGAGATAGATGTTGGGACCCCAGACGACGTGGGTGAGCAACGGCCGGGTGGCGTCCATGCGGAGCGCCAGCATCTGGCCTTTCACCGGCCGCACCGGCGGCAGCAGCGGCGCGGGGATGCCCGCAATCGCGCGCGACCACGCTCCCGCGGCGATCACCACGACATCGGCCGGCACCGCCGCCCCGTCCGCCAGGCGCACGCCGGTCGCGCGGCCGTGCGACACCGATACCGCCTCCACCGGGACATGCTCCCGGATCACCGCACCCGCCGACCGGGACGCGAGCAGCAGGGCCGCGGCTAGCCTGCGGTTGTCGACCTGATGATCCTCCGGGCTGAACACGGCGCCGGCCGCACTCGCGAGGTGAGGTTCGCGCCGGCGCGCTTCCGCGGCCGAGATCCATTCCAATGGCAGGCCCAAGCTCTTCTGGAACGCGAGCTGGTGGCGCAATCGCGCCTGGTCGTCCGCCGTCAGCGCGACCAACAAGGTCCCTTCGCGCCGAAGATCCACCGACAGACCGGCGGCCTGCTCCAATTCATCCGCGAAGGCGGGCCACACGGACTGGCTGAGCCGACCGAGGGAGACCAGCGCCTCCTCGCCCGGCTCTGCTTCCGCGCACGCGGCCAGCATGCCGGCGGCGGCGTGGCTCGCGGCCGCGCCGGCCGCGCCACGATCGAAGACCGTGACAGCGGCACCGCGTTGGGCCAGGCGCCAGGCGATTCCCAGCCCGACCACGCCTGCGCCGACGATCGAGATTTGCGGCATATCGATAAGACGACGCGTGGAGGCTGCCATTCCGGCTCCCTACGCTGGTATGACCCAGACAGGTTCGACGGGTTTGATCTCAGCCGCGATTCCGCGGCACCCCTGGCCGTGCTCATATAATCGGCATCTTGCCGGGCTCATGCAAGACCCTTGCCGGGAGGGCGCCAGTGCCGCCGATCCGAAGTTCCCGCAGAGCCTGCCGCAAGCTCGGTCCAGGAACTTCAGATCGAAAAGCGGCACTAGAAACATACACTTGCCAGTACCCCTTTGTTTCCGAAGTTCGTGTCAGACCGTGCTGCGATGTATCACGAACTTCGGAAACGGGGCACTAGATGCGATTGAGCAGGTGCGCCGACACCACCCCGATCAGGGCTACCGCGACCCCCGCCAAGACCAGCGTGGGATGGGGGCCGAGCCATCCAAATCCCAATCCAAAGAGCACGGGCCCGATCGCCTGGCCGAGGAAGAAGGAGGAGGAGTGCAGCGCCGTGGAGGCACCACGCGCCGCCGGGGCGAGCTCCGTCATGAAAACCTGGATCGAGCCATGCAGCAGGTAGAAGCCAAATCCGAGCAGCGCGAAAGCGACCACGGTCAGCGGCCACCAGGTCTCCAGGGCGACCGAGGCCAGCGCGAGAGCGGCCATCGTGCCGCCGCCGATCATGATCCGGCGTTGCCCAAACCGATCGAGCAGCCTGCCGACAGCCGCCGTATAGGCCACGCCGCCCATCGAGAAGGCCGCGATCACAATGCCGGCGATCGACGCGCGCGCTTCTCCGCCGGCGAGAAGCAGCAAGGCAACGTAGGGAAAGACACCGAAGATGAAGATGCCCTCCAGGAACACGGCGCCGAAGCAGACTTTGGCGCGCGGATTGACCAGGATGGCGCGATAATGACCCGGCACGGATCTGAAGGATGCACCCGGCGCGCGGGCCGCCACCGTCCCGCGAAAACCGACCATGGCCGCGACGAAGGCGGCGGCACCAACCGCTCCGGTCGCCAGAAACACGCCGCGCCAGCCGATCAGATCGCCGACGATGCCGGCTGCGGACGCGCCCAGGAGGTTGCCGCTCATTGCCGCGAACAGGATCCGGCTCAACGCCACCTGGCGCTGCCGGACCGGTGCGAGATCGGCGGCAAGCGCCATGGCGGCCGGGAAAATCCCGCCGGACAGGATGCCCGAGGTCATTCGCAAGCCGAGCAGGAGCGGAAAGCTCGTCGCGAAGGCGCTCGCCACCGAAGCGGCGGTCAGGAGCACCAGGCAGACAGTCATGACGCGCGCCTTGCCCAGCACGTCGGCGATCGGTCCTAACACCGGTTGGAGCACCGCATAGGGAAGCGCGAACGCGGTCGACAACAGCGCCGCCGTCGCGGTCTCCACCCGCAGGTTTGCGGCGATCTGCGGAATCACCGGGTCGAGCGAACGCGTGAACAGCGATGTCGCAAAGGTCACGACGCCGACGATGTTCAGGAGGCGGTCCATCGGCGGATGCCTCCACCTTCTACGCGACGATGGCGTGCGGCAGGAAGCGTGACGTGTTCTTGGTGATCGGGCTCACGTCCTCGCGCACCGACAGGCCGCACGCCTTGCCGGCCGCGAGCCAGGAGCCCAGCACGACGTAATTGTCATTGAAGCGCGGGAGCGGCGCGATTGCCTGGCGCACGAACCCTTCGGCACCGTAGGGGCCGCTGTCCGCATCGACCGCCCTCCCTTCGACCACGAGCTCCACATTGGCACCCTCGCGCGAATAAAGCGGCTTGCGGACGTACGAGCTTCCCAGCTCGCCGGCGGCCTTGTCGTCATCGAAATAGGCGGGAAGCAGGTTGGGGTGCCGGGGAAACATCGCCCACAGCAGCGGCAGGATTCCCTTGTTGGAAAGGATTGCCTTCCATGGCGGCTCCACCCACTGGGTGGGTGCACCGGCGAGGCTCGCGCCGAACGACTCGCGCATCATCCATTCCCAGGGATAGAGCTTGAACATCAGCTCGATCGGATGGTTGCCGAGATCGACGAAGGTGCCGTTCGGCAGCCGGCCGATGGAGTCCATGGCAAGGACGGTGGTGGCGAGGCCCGCCTGCCGCGCGCAGTCCTCCAGGTATGCGATGGTGCCGGCGTCTTCGGATTCCTCGATGCTGCCGGCAAGATGCAGCCGGCGGCCGCGACCGATGACCTTCCAGCCGGCGATCAGCTGCTCGTGCAGCGAATTGTACTGGTCTGCGCTCTTGGGGACGATCTGGCGCGGGATCGCCTGTTCGAGCCACATCCACTGGAAGACGGCCGTCTCGAACACCGCCGTCGGCGTATCGGCGTTGTATTCGAGCAGCTTTGCAGGCCCCTGGCCGTCATAGCGCAGGTCGAACCGGCCGTAGAGGCTCACATCGCCGCGCTTCCAGCTCGCCGTGATGTAGGTCCAATAGCGCTCGGGGATGCGGAGAATCCGCAGCATGCGGTCATCCGCCACGGCGCGGGCGACGAGCTCCCGGCACATGGAATCGAGCTCCGCCGTCGGCGCCTCGATGTCGCGTTCGATCTCCGGCAGCGTAAAGGCGTAATAGGCGGTCTCGTCCCAATAGGGCTGTCCGCCGATCGTGTGGAAATCGAATCCGACCTCGGCCGCGAGATCACGCCAGTCGGCGCGCTCGGGACATGCGATCCGCTGCATGCGGGGTCAGCTTCCCGACGAGACGGAATGCCCCGTCGCGCCGAAGCCACCGCGCGCCGCCACGGAGACACCGGAAGAAACCGACGATCCTGAACGCACGAACGCGGTCGATGTCGTCGTTGTCGACGATGAGCGCCGCCAGGTCGAGTTGCCCGACGATCCCCAGTGGGAATAGTAGCGTGAGGACGAGCCCCGGCCCTGTCGGCAGGGCTGGCCGGGTTGTCCGGGTTGGCCCGGTTGGCCGGCGGCCAATGGGGCGGCGGCAACGGCCGGCTTCTGCGCTCCGCTACTCGGCGAGGTGCAGTCAGCGCGTGGCTGCGTGAGCGCGTAGCTGCTCGCCCCCACGGCGGTCGCCCCCATGAGCACCAGCGCGATTTGCGAGGAGCGCTTCATGGCTGCTCACCACGTCATGCACGCGGCACTCAACAGACCGCCCGTCAGCGAGGCGAGGCCAAGCCACACGGCCGGCGCAAGCTCGCCCGCGGCGATGCGCTTCGAGATGTCCGGTACCGGAATTCGCACCAGGAAATAGACGATCACCTGCACGATCAGCGCGATGATGCTCCAGATGATACAGTCCGCCAAGTTGGCCGAATGGGCGATCGCGCTCGCCACCGGCAGCGCGAAGCCGAGCAGGCTCAGGCCGAGCGAAATCGCCGCACCGGGGACGTTATGGCGAATGAGCTCGAACTCGTCGTGCGGCGTGATCCGCATGTAGACGTAAAGGTATCCGGCCACGACGATGAGGGAGAGGCAGAAATAGGCGAGGAACGCCGGCAGCCCCGACAGCGAAGTCATCACCACGCCGGCGTCCGCGTCCTGCGCCAGTGCCGAGCCGCCGAGCAGCGCGACTACGAGCATTGGCGTGAACGCAACGGTCAGCGAGAGCCCTGCAATGCGAGCACGACCGGCGATCCCCATTCCCGTCCCCGTCCAAATGATTCCTGCGGCATGATACCGTCAGGATGCCGCCTTGGCACATCCTTTCGCCAGCGAATCGAATTCGATGAGAGCACGGAGAAGAGGCTCCATCTCCTTGATTGGGATCATGTTTGGACCATCAGAGGGGGCCCGGTCAGGATCCTGGTGGGTCTCGATGAAAATCCCCGCCACGCCTACCGCTGTTGCGGCTCGCGCCAGCACCGGCACGAACTCGCGTTCGCCTCCCGAGGAGGTTCCCTGTCCGCCAGGCTGTTGCACCGAATGGGTGGCATCGAAGATGACCGGAGCGCCGGTGGTGCGGGCGAGGATCGGCAGCGCGCGCATGTCGGAGACCAGGGTGTTGTAGCCGAACGAGGCCCCACGTTCCGTGACAAGCACGTCGCGGTTGCCGGCACGCGTGATTTTCGCGACCACGTTGGCCATGTCCCAGGGCGCGAGGAACTGGCCTTTCTTGACGTTGACGGCACGACCAGTCCGTGCAGCCGCGACCAGGAGGTCGGTCTGGCGACAGAGGAAAGCCGGTATCTGCAGCACGTCCACGGCGTCGGCCACCCGGGCGCACTGGCCCGCTTCGTGGACATCGGTGAGAACGGGCACCTGGAGGCTTTCGCGGATCTCCGCGAAAATCGGCAGCGCGCCCTCGAGGCCGAGGCCGCGCGGGCTTTTTGCGCTGGTGCGGTTGGCCTTGTCGAAGGACGTCTTGTAGACGAGGCCGAGGTCGAGCCGGCCGGCGATCTCCTTGAGCGCCGACGCCATCTCCAGCGCGTGCGCGCGGCTCTCCAGCGCGCACGGACCGGCAATCAGCGCCAGCCGCAAGGCATTGCCGAAGCGGACGGAGCCGACGGCAACGGTGGAGCTCGGGGGCGGATCGACCTTGATCTCGCTCATTACGCCCGCCACTGGAGCGCTTTGCGTTCAGGTTGACGATAAACTCTCACGATGAGTCACCGAAAAGCGCTCTAGATTCGATGCTTGTCGCATTTTCTTTCGGAAAACCGGTGTCCACTTTTCCGGAAAATGCTCCAAAACGACCTATTTGACGGCAGAGAATCCAGTCGGCGCCAGAATCTGATTCGACAACGTCTGCACGATCTGCCCATCGCGCTCGGTCTCCGCGCGCTTGGAAATCCATTCGGGATCGGTGGCGAACGCGTTCCATTTCTGCTCGCGCTCGGCGAGCGATTCCCACGCCAGCATGTAAGTGAGATCGTTGTTGGATTCGCCAACCAGCGTGGTCCAGAACCCGGCCTGCCGGATGCCGTGCTTCTTCCACAGCTCGAGCGTAATGGTCTCGAACCGCTTGAGCAGCGCCGGCAGGCGGCCAGGGACGCAGCGGTAGACGCGCAATTCGTAGATCATGATTCCTCCCGATCGGACGCGGCTTGCAGGAAAAGATGTGGATGGCCGGGACGAAGCCCGGCCATGACGAAAATCAAGCGCGTAATGACTACCACATCGGTCGGTCCCGCTCCATCGCGGCGCGTCGATCGGCATTGGCGGAGGTGGGCGCGCGCAGGACGTGCGCGGGAGGTCACACCAGCCGGCTTTGCTCCACCGCCGCCTCGACGAACGAGGCGAATAGCGGATGCGGCGCAAACGGCCGCGACTTGAGCTCGGGATGGAACTGCACGCCGATGAACCAGGGATGGTCGGCATATTCGATGATCTCGGGCAGCAGGCCGTCCGGCGACATGCCGCAGAAGCGCATGCCGCGCTGCTCCAGTCGCCCCTTGTAAGCGGTGTTGACCTCGTAGCGATGCCGATGGCGCTCGCTGATCTCGCAGCGGTCGTAGATGACGGCGACGCGGCTGCCGGACGCAAGCTGCGCCGGGTAGGCGCCGAGCCGCATCGTGCCGCCGAGCTCTCCGTCCGACCTGCGCTGCTCCAGCGCGTTGCCGCGCAGCCACTCGGTCATCAGGCCGACCACCGGCTCCGGCGTCGGGCCGAACTCGGTGGAGTTCGCATCATCGATCCCGCACAGATTCCGCGCCGCCTCGACCACCGCCATCTGCATGCCGAAACAGATGCCGAAATACGGCACATGGCGCTCGCGCGCGAACTGCGCCGCGCGAATTTTCCCTTCCGCGCCGCGCTGGCCGAAGCCGCCCGGCACCAGGATGCCGTTGACGTGCTCGAGGAACGGCGCCGGATCCTCGCGCTCGAACACCTCGGATTCGATCCAGTCCAGATTGACCTTGACCTTGTTGGCGATCCCGCCGTGGGACAGCGCCTCGATCAGCGATTTGTAGGCGTCCTTGAGGCCCGTATATTTGCCAACCACGGCGATCGTGACGTCGCCTTCCGGGTTGCGGATGCGCTCGTTGATGAGGCGCCAGCGCTCGAGCTCCGGGGAGGCTGCCGGCTCCATCCCGAAGGCCAGCAGCACCTCGGTATCGAGCCCTTCGGCGTGGTACGCTTCCGGTACTGCATAGATGTTGTCGACGTCGCGCGCCTCGATCACGGCGCTTTCCCGCACATTGCAGAACAGCGAGAGCTTTCTGCGCTCCTCGCGCGGAAGCGGTCGATCGGTGCGGCACAGCAGGATGTCCGGCTGGATGCCGATCGAGCGCAGCTCGCGCACCGAGTGCTGGGTCGGCTTGGTCTTCACCTCGCCGGCGCTCGGGATGAACGGCATGAGCGTGACGTGGATATAGACCACGTGGCGACGCGGCAGCTCGTTGCCGAGCTGGCGGATCGCTTCGAGGAACGGCAGGCCTTCGATGTCGCCGACCGTTCCGCCGATCTCGCACAGGACGAAGTCGAAACCCTCGTTGCCCTCGCGGATGAACTCCTTGATGGCGTTGGTGACGTGCGGGATGACCTGGATGGTGGCGCCGAGATAATCGCCGCGCCGCTCCTTGGCGAGGATTTCCTGGTAGATGCGGCCGGTGGTGATGTTGTCCTGGCGCGTCGCTGGCCGGCCCGTGAACCGCTCGTAATGGCCAAGATCGAGGTCGGTCTCGGCACCGTCGTCGGTGACGAACACCTCGCCGTGCTGGTAGGGCGACATGGTGCCCGGATCGACGTTGAGATAGGGGTCGAGCTTGCGCAGGCGCACCTTGTAGCCGCGTGCCTGCAGGAGCGCGCCGAGCGCTGCGGAAGCGAGACCTTTGCCGAGGGAGGAGACCACGCCGCCGGTGATGAAGATGTACCGCGCCATGGGGCCCAACCTATAGCCCGCCCGCATCGATTCGACGAGAGCCCCTCACGCGATATCCAAAGGCCTCAACATCCGGCCCGACCGACGGGCGTCATTGCGATTGCGGCACCTGCGGAGGCTGCGGCGGTTGCGGCGCCGGCGCGCCGGGCCCGCCGCCCTGCGGGGCCGGGGCCGTCTCGCCCTGGCGCAACGTGTCGAGCAGGCTGCCGCCGCCGGTACCGAGCGGGGCAGGAGCGGTGGGCGCCGGCGACCCTCCCGTATTCAGAATCGAACGCGGCTTGCGCTCGAAACCGGCCAGAAGCGACAGGCCCAGGCTGGTGGCAAAGAAAATGGCCGCCAGGGTCGCCGTGGTCCGCGTTAAGACGTTGGCGCTACCCCGGTTGGTCAGGAAGCCGCCGCCACCGCCCATCCCCAGGCCGCCGCCTTCCGAGCGCTGCAGCAGAACAATGCCGATCATGGCGACCACGACCATGAGATGGATGACGATGATGACAGTCTGCATGTGCAAGCAACCCGCGTGGGGGCAGCGGCATGGGTCCGCCGACCGCTCCGATGCCCCTCATATAGGCAAGCCGCGGCGTCTCTACACGATCCCGACCAGGTTTTCCACGGGAGAAGCCGTAACGTCAGCCCGCGTTGGTTTTCTCCGGCGCTCGCGCGCCAATACCCATCGATGTGGATCGAGAGCGAATAGTTGCAGCCGCAACGGTATCGCCGCGAACCTGGAAGGTTCGAGCTCAGCGATAGGCGCTGGCGATGCTCATGAACTCGTCGGCCCTGAGGCTCGCCCCGCCCACCAGAACGCCGTCGACGTCCTCGACCTTGACCAATTCCCGGGCATTGGCGGGCTTCACCGAGCCGCCATAGAGGATGCGGATGCTCTCGCCGGCAGCCCGATAGCGCTCCACCAGCTTGCGTCGGATCAGGTTGTGCACCTCGGAAATATCGGCTTCGGTCGGGGTGAGGCCAGTGCCGATCGCCCACACCGGCTCGTAAGCGATGAC
>Ga0066903_100006163_pt1 | contig 10570 bp, 6 predicted proteins | sample PanSoiMetaGPlot1_FD_67491 | JGI IMG/M metagenome (GOLD analysis project Ga0066903, IMG submission 67491) | Tropical forest soil microbial communities from Panama analyzed to predict greenhouse gas emissions - Panama Soil - Plot 1 (version 2) | ecosystem: Environmental > Terrestrial > Soil >...
TGGCGCTGCTTGAAGTCCTGCTCGCTGCGGCGGACGATCGTCACCGACGCCGGATGCATCTCGAACACGCGCTCCCAGTATTGCGCGTCGTCCGGCTGGGTGCGCACGCGGTCGAGGACTGCGGGGTCCACCGTTCAACTCTAGATCGAACGGAGGTTCCGCCTGAAGGCGGAAGCTACAGGCTGAGCTCGGCGAGCAACGGAAAGTGATCGGACGCGTCGCGCGATGGCGAGTCGCGGACGACCTCGCAGCGCGTCACGCGGGACAGGTCGGCGGAGGGGACGAAGACGTAGTCCAGCCGGACCTGAGGTGTTGGGGTCGGCAGTGTGAGACCGGCATCCGTCGGGTTGAGCGCGCGAAAGACGTCGGCGTATCCGGCGTCGAGCATGAGCCGAATGGTGCGCCAGCGGACGCGGCCGCCGCTCAGCCAGAGCGTGGCCCTCACGCGCCGTGGAAGGGAGCGGATGTCGAAGATCTCCCCGGGCGCGAGGGTGTTGAAGTCGCCGGCGACGACGTGAAAGCCGCGCTGCTCGCGATGAATCGCCGAAACGAGCGCGCGGAGCTCGAGCATGCGGCGGCGCTCGGTCAGCGCCGCAAAGACGGCACTCAGGTGGACGCCGAACAAGCGGACCGGCAGATCCTTCGGCACGATCTCGAGAAACGCATGACGCGACACGCGTGGACGGTGCCACGAGTAGCCCGCGATCGGAATGCGGCTCATGAAGCCCAGCGACAGCCGCGGCCGCGCCGCGTGGAACGGCATCCCCGCGCCATACGCGAGCGCGGCGATCACTTTCGGATCCGTCGCTTCCTGGAACACGACGATGTCGGGATCGCAGGCGCGAATGACCGCCTGCAGCGCGTCTTCGCGTCCGCTGCCGCCCCGGCGGATGTTATAGGTCAGCAGCCGGACCATCAGGCAGGCTTCTCCACCAGCGTCAGGTACGGCTGTCCGATCACGTCACCGCGCAGAAACATCACGAAGTCACGCGTGCCCTGAATGTTCACGGGACGGTGGACGATTGCCATCAGGCGTTCGCGCAGCGGCGTCAGGCTCGGCGCAATGTCACGGTCGACGTCGCTCAACGGGCGCGAGTGGACACCCGGAACGAAGAAGCCGTCGAGCGTGAAGCACTCGAGGATGCGATCGCCGACGAGCGTGACGTCGAGATCGCTGGTGCCGGGTCCGTCGGCGTCGAACGGCGCGTTGTCCTTCCAGCGGAAGCCGGTGACCGCGCTGCCGCGCAGCACGACGCGGGTGTCGTCGGGAATCGCGTCCTTGATGAGCTGAATGAACCGCTCGAGCTTCCCCGGATCGTCGTCAAAGGCGAAGCGGATGACGTTGGCGCGCTTCTCCGCGTCGCTCAGCTCGCCTCGCTCGACGGGTTCGCTCACGCCGCGGATAACGCAAGAATCAGTCCTCCCGCAGCGCCAGCGTGGGTTCGAGCCGCGACGCGCGGCGTGCCGGCAGCCAGCTCGCGAGAAACGACGCCGTCCCGAGCGACAGCGCCGCGAGCCCCAGCGTCGCCGGATCGCCGGGCTGCAGATCGTAGAGCAGCGACTCCGCCGTCCGTGCCGCAAACACGGCGCCGACGAGGCCGATGGCGAGTCCGGCGGCGAGCAGCACGCCCGCCTCGCGCACGATCATCCTCACGACCGTGCGGCGATCGGCGCCGAGCGCGATCCGCACGCCGATCTCGCGCCGGCGCCGCGCGACCATGTAGGACATCACGCCGTACAGGCCGATCGCGGCGATCAGAACCGCCAGCACGCCGAAGAACCCCGAGAGCGTCGCCATCAGGCGCTCGCGCAGCAGCGACTGCTCCACCTGCGCCCGCAGCGTCAAGTACTGAACGCTGATGGCCGGATGCACGGCGCCGATCGCGCGCGTGATCTCTGGAGCGACGACGGAGAGCGGCGCATCCGCGCGAATCACGATCGGCAGGCGCGGACCTGGCGTCTCGTCCTGTGCGCCGTCGATGTAGATCAGCGGGAGGAAGGCTTCGCGGAGATCGGTGTACTTCGTATCCCGAACGACGCCGACGATCTCGAGCGAAGGACGCGCCTCACCCGGCGCGCCCTCGATCGTGAACGACCGGCCCAGTGCGGTTCCTCCGTTGAGATATTTCTTCACGAACGACTCGCTGACGATGGCGACCTTCGGCGATTGGGCGGTGTCGGCGCTCGTGAAGTCGCGGCCGGCGATCATCCCGATCGCCAGCGCACCGAAATATCCTGGACCGATGCTGTTGAAGTTCACCGTCTCCTTCGTCGTGGTGCCGTCGATCACGATGCGCTCGTTCCAGAAATCGTTGGCGACCGGCGTCGTGAACGCCTGGGCCACGGCGCCGACGCCGGGAACGGATCGCACGCGCTCGATCACGCGCGCGTTGGCGGCCTGCTGGGCGGCCGGCGCGATGCCGGCCTTCCGCATGTCGAGCGACGCCATCATGATGCCGGCCTGCCGGAACCCGCCGTCCACCGATGTCAGGTTGTGCAGGCTGCGGCCGAACAGCAGCGCGCCGAAGATCAGCACGGCGGAGAGAGACACCTGCAGGACGACGAGCGCGCGGCGCAGACCGAAGCGCTCGCGGCTGTCGCTCGTGCCGCGGCTTCCGGACTTCATCGCCGTCAGCGGCGACGCCGCCGTGGCCCGGATCGCCGGCGCGACGCCGAACAGCAGACAGGCCGCGACGGCGATCAGGAGCGTGAAGGCGAAGACGCGTCCGTCGAGACCGAGGTTCACGATCACCGGACTCCCGGTCGTGCTGAGAAACGCGACGAGCGAGCGGCTGAACCACTGCGCGGCCAGCAGGCCGCCGGCGGCCCCCAGCGCCGCAATCAGCAGGCTCTCCGACAGCAGTTGTCGCACGATCCGCGCGCGTGACGCGCCAATTGCGAGACGCACGGCCACTTCCCGCTCGCGCGCCGTCGCCCGCGCGAGCATCAGATTGGCCAGGTTGGCGCAGGCGATGAGCAGCACGGCGCCCGTCACCCCCAGCAGCAGGTTCAGCGAGTCGGCGTAGTTGCGCCGAAGGCCCGACACGCCGCCCGACGCCTCGCGCGCGCCGATCACCATCTCGAGATAGTCCCGTGCGTCGCCCGGCGCGTAGCGCGACGGCAGCGTGGCGGCCTGGATCTCTTTGGAGAGCCCTGCGAGATGCGCGCTCGCCTGTTTCATCGTCACGCCCGGCTTCAGGCGAGCGAGGCCGCCGAGGAACCACACGTCGGATCGGTCGAGCACGCTGCCCTGTCCGCCGCGGACGATCGGCTCGGCGCAGATCGGCACGGCCACGTCGAACGCGTGCCCGACGTCGACGCCGAAGAACTCCGGCGACGTCACGCCAATCACGTCGAAGCGATGTCCGTCGAGCAGGACGGAGCTGCCGATCGCCGACGGACTGCCTCCGTACTCGCGCCGCCAGAACGCATGGCCGAGCACGGCGACCGGCGCGCATCCCTGCACGTCGTCGGCAGGCGACAGCAGGCGTCCGGCCGCGGCGCGCACACCAAGCAGTGAAAAGAAGTTGCCGCTGACCCACATCCCCTCGGCGGGGCGCTGCTCGCCGCCCTGCGCCAGGTCGAACGTGATCGATCCCCAGGCGCCGACGCCGGTGAACACCTGCTGCCGCTCGCGGATCGTCCGATAGAGCGGATACGACAGCATCGGCCAGCGGCCGTTGAACATGCCGGTCCGCCCGTGCGGCGACGTGACGATGCGGACTTCGGCGAGCTGCTCCGCGTGATCGACCGGAAGCGCGCGCAGGCGGACCGTGTCGACGAGCTGGAACACCGCGGTATTGGCGCCGGTCCCGAGCGCGAGCGTCACGATCGCGACGACCGCGAACGTGCGGTTCCGACGAAGCAGGCGCGCGCCGTACCGGAGGTCCTGCCAGAACGTTTCGAGAAACCCGAGCGAGTTCATGTCGTAGATCTCCTCCCGGATCCGCGTGGTGTTTCCGAGCCGGCGGTGCGCGGCGGCGCGGGCGGCGTCCGGCGGCATTCCGCGGGCGATGTTGTCGGCGGTTTCTTCCTCGAGATAGGAATCGAGCTCGCGCGCGCGCTCCTCGTCGCATCGGCGCCGGCGAAAGATGCGGGTGATCCGCATGGCTGGCTTACTCGGATGCGGGACGCAGGATCCGGTTGACGGCGCGCGCCAGCGCGTCCCAGCGGTTGGTCTGCGTGTCGAGCTGCTTGCGCCCTTTCGGCGTCAGCCGGTAGTAGCGGGCGCGGCGGTTGTTCTCGGAGGTGCCCCAGAACGACGCGATCCAGCCGCGGTCCTCGAGGCGGTGCAGGGCGGGATAGAGCGATCCGTGCTCGACCTGAAGAACATCTTCTGAACGGTGTTCGATCGCGTGGGCGATCGTGTGGCCGTGCGCCGGCCCGAGCGCCAGCGTCTTCAGGACGAGGACGTCGAGCGTGCCCTGGAGCATATCCCCCTCGATCGGGGGCGTTCCGCGGCGCGGCATGCTCAGGAAGATAATCTACTGGAGTGAGGTCGTCAAGGGCATACGACGTACGGCATAGCTAATTCACACTATTGCGGCGCGATCGCGGGTCCATAGAATGGCGCCTCGGGAGGCGAGGCGTGATTCGCAAGGTGCTCATCGGGTTGGTATTGGTGTGTGGGTTGGTCCCGCGGACCGCAGTGGCCCAGGGAACGACCGCGGTACTGGCGGGTGTCGTCCGAGATCCTCAGGCGCTCGTCGTCCCGGGCGCGACCGTGACGCTCACCGCGCCGGAGCGCGCGTTCCAGCGCGTCGTGACGACGGGCGGAGACGGCGCCTACGAGCTGGCGGGTCTGCTGCCCGGCACATACCGCGTGCGCGTCGAGCTCACCGGCTTCGCTACGAAAGAGACGAGCGTCACGCTCGAAGTGAACCAGCGGGTCCGCCTGGACGTGTCGCTGGACGCCGGCGCGGTCGCGCAGCAGGTCGAGGTCACGCAGTCGGTTCCACTCCTGCACCCGGGCGACGCCTCCGTCGGCGAGGTCATCGATCGGCGGCAGGTCGCCGAGCTGCCGCTGAACGGACGCCAGTTCCTGGAGCTGGCGCTGCTCGTGCCCGGCGCCCACACGTCGCACGGCGCGCAGATGGGCGACATGAGTCCGCTCTACTGGCGACCCGGGCAGAACTCGGCCATCACCATCAGCGGCGGACGGCCCAACGCCAACGTGTACCTGCTCGACGGCACCGTCAACACGGATCCGAGCTTCAACACGTTCGTCATCAGCCCGCCGCCCGACGCGATCCGCGAATTCCAGATCCAGACCGGCACCTATACGGCCGACCTCGGCGGCGCGGGAACGGGACAGATCAACGTCGTGACGCGCTCGGGCACGACGAAGCTCACCGGCTCGCTCTACGAGTACCTCCGGAACAGCGCGTTCGACGCGCCGATGTTCACCGATCCCGACATGCTGCCGCCGTTCCGGCAGAACCAGTTCGGCGGCACGATCGGCGGCCCGCTCGGCCGGCGGCTGTTCTTCTTCGGCGGCTACGAAGGGCTGCGCATGACGCAGCACCAGTCGAACATCCTGAGCGTGCCGCTGTCGGCGCAGCGGCTCGGCGACTTCAGCGGCGGGCCCACGATCTACGATCCGCTCACGACGCGCGCCAACCCCGCATTCAATCCGGCGCTGCCGATCACCGCGTCGAACCCGCAGTTCCTGCGGACGCCCTTCCCCAACAATCAGATTCCGCAGAATCGCCTCAACCCGATCGCGGTGCAGACGCTCCAGCGGTTCGTGGTCCAACCGAACCGCGACGGCGTCACCAACAATTATCTGGACGACCGCGCGCAGGAGTTGACCAACGACGGCTACAACTTCCGCCTCGATCGCTCCTGGGGACACGGCACGACGATCTACGGCCGCTACAGCCAGAGCAACGAGAGCGGGTTCACGCCCGAGAACCTGCCGGGCTTCGGCGCGTACCACGACAACCACGTCTACAACCTGACGACGACGCTGCTGAAGCCGATGCGGGAGCACGTGCTGAGCGAGACGCGCTTCGGCTTCGCGCAGATGCGCCTGCATCGCTACGGCGAAACCGCCAACGGGAACGACCTCGTGAGCGAGCTGGGCATCCCGGGCGTCGGGTTCGGCGGCGCCGACGCCTTCGGCTTGCCGCGGTTCGACGTGCAGGGCTACACGCCCTTCGGCGACGCGCTGCTCTGCACGCCGTGCCAGTACTGGAACAACAACTTCCAGCTCGGCGAGCGCGTCACCGTGAGCCGCGGCCGGCATTCGCTGCGCTTCGGCGGCGACGCGCGCAAGTTCAACTGGGACATGCTCGGGTTCTTCCAGAACCGCGGCTACTTCCAGTTCACGTCGCCGATGACGAGCCAGACGTCGCTCTCCGACGGCACCGGCGATCCGCTGGCGAGCTTCCTGCTCGGCATTCCGACGCTCGCGCAGCGCCAGGCGGGCCTGCCGTCGATGAAGATGCGGCAGTGGACCTACAACGTCTTCGTCCAGGACGACTGGCGCATTACGCCCGCGCTGACGATCAACGCCGGCCTGCGCTACGAGCTGCAGACGCCGCTGCACGACATCAGCAAGATCCTGACGAACCTCGATTTCAGCCAGGGCGCGCCGGTGGCGTTCGTCGGCGGACAGAACGGCTATCCCCAGGGGCTCGTCTACACCGATCGGAACAACGTTGCGCCGCGCGCCGGCATCGCGTGGGCGCCGGGCTCCGGACGGAACGTCTGGCGCGCGGGCGCCGGCATCTTCTACGCGTATCCGGACATGAACCTGTGGTGCAATCAGGTGCACAACGTTCCGCTGGTGTTTCCGGAGATCCTGGCGAACAACATCGCCACGCCCGCCAACACCAGTCTCGGGTTCGCTCCGCCGGTGCTCGGGAAGACGCTCGTCGGATTCACGGCGATCGACATGCACCTCCAGATCCCGCGGATCGATCAGGCGAGCGTGAGCTTCGAGCGGCAGCTCGCCGACCACTTCATGATGCAGGTCGGCTACCTCGGCGCATGGGGATCGTCTCTCGATCGCGCGCGCCTGGTCAACAACGCGCAGCCCGGGCCGGGCGGCGTGCAGCCGCGCCGCCCGTACCAGACGATCTCGTTCGTGCCGAACACGGATCTCGGCACGCTGCCGCCCACCGTGACGGTGCAGAGCATGACGTTCCCGGTCGGACCAATCAACCTGCTCGAGAGCACGGGCCGCTCGGAATACAACTCGGCCTGGGTGCTGGGCAAGCGCAGCTACGCCAACGGCCTCAGCGTGCTCGCCAGCTACACCTACGCGCGCAGCTTCACCGACTCGCCGACGTTCCGCTCTCCGGCCAACGAGGCCGAAGTCCCGCAGAACAGCTTCGATCCGGCAGCCGATTGGGGCCCGTCGGGGTGCGACGTGCGGCACCGCTTCGTCAGCAGCGTGATCTACCGCATTCCTTTCTCCGCGCGTGGCGGCACGACGCGCGCCGCGAGCGTGACCCGCGCGATCCTCGGCGGCTGGCAGGCGTCGCTCATCTACCAGGCGCAGAGCGGATTCCCGTTGACGATCAGCGTGTTCGGCGACACCGCGAACGCGGGGGCCCTGCTCAACGTCAACCCGATCCGCGCCAACGCGGTGGCGGGCGTCTCGCCCGAGATCGATCACCCGAACGCCGACCGCTGGTTCAACACCGCCGCGTTCACCACGCCCGCGCCGTTCACGTTCGGCACCGCCGGACGCAACAGCGTCTGGGGCCCGGGCCTGAGCAAGGCCGACGTCGCGCTCGATCGCGAACTGCCGTTCGTCGGCGACGGCAAACTGCATTTCCGCGTCGAAGCGTTCAACGTGTTCAACACGGTGAACTACGGCACGCCGAATCGCTTCGTGAACACGCCGCAGTTCGGCACCATCACGGACGCGGCGACGCCGGCGCGGCAGATCCAGTTCGTTCTCCGGGCGTCGCTGTAGCCGCTTCGCTGCGCTCGCTCGCGTCGTCCGTCGCACTGCTTGCCCACATGTCACAATCTTCGTGGCCGGGCGTCATACAGTAGACGCCATGCCTGGAGCGCTGCCGCCCGAACTGCAGGCCCTCGACGACGCCCTCGCCGCCAGCGAACGGCATGCCCGCGAGATCGTTGCCGGGCTGACGGAGGCGCAAGGCGTGTGGCAGCCGGCGCCCGGATCGTGGAGCGTCGCGCAGTGCCTCGATCATCTTGCGGTCGGCAACCGGCTCTACGTCGCCGCGATGGAGCCGCCGGCGGAACGCGCGAAGCAGGCCGGACGCCTGCGGAGACGGCCGGCGCTCCCGGGACTCGTCGGCGGCTGGTTCCGGAAATCGCTCGAACCGCCCGTGACGCGCAAGATGCGCGCGCCGCGCACGATCGTGCCGCGCCCGTCGCCGCCGCTGGGCGACGCGGCGAACGCGTTCTTCGCGTCGCACGATCAGTTCGTGCAGTTCCTCCGGCGCTACGCGGACATCGATCTCGCCGGCGTCCGCTTTCCGAATCCGTTCATCCGTGGCCTGCGATTCAGTCTGGCGACCGGCGTGCACGTCCTCGCCGCCCACGAGCGGCGGCACCTGTGGCAGGCCGACAACGTGCGGCGCGCTATTCCGCCCGCAACGCGCTGATCGGATCGACGCGCGTCGCGCGCCGCACGGGCATCCACGCCGCGACCGCCGCGACCACGACCATCGCGGCCGCCGCCGCCGTGACCGGTGACGCGCCGCCGCTCGAGAGATGCTCGATCGCGGCCGCGGCGAGCCGTGTGCCCCAGAAAGCCGCCGGCACGCCGGCCACGATCCCGGCGAGGACGAGCGCCAGCGCACTGCGCAGGATCATCCGCGTGACGTCGCCGCGCGTGGCGCCGAGCGCCATGCGGACCCCGATCTCCTTCGTCCGGCGCGCGACCGTGTAGGCGAGCAGCCCGTAGAGGCCGATCGCCGCCAGCAGCGCGCCAAGCGTGCCGAAGAACGCGCCCAGCATCGCCATCAATCTCTCGGGAACGATGGCGGCATCGACCTGGTCCGTGAGAGTCGTCACGTGGAGAACGGCATCAGGACCGAGCGCGTCGGTGACGATGCGCCGCGCATCGGCCGCGACGGCGATCGGATCGCCGTTCGTCCGCACCGACAGGACGCTCGATCTCGACAGCGGCGCGAACACATAGACGGTTGGCGGCGCTGAGGCGCGGATGTCCTGGTACTTCGCGTCGCCGGCGACGCCGACGATCTCGTACGGGTCGCGCTCGTTCTCGAGCCAGATACGACGGCCGATCGGATCGCGGCCGGCGAAGTAGTGGCGCGCCAGTGTCTGGTTGACGATGACGCGGCGGGGGTCGTCGACGTCCGCGTCGCGAAACTCACGTCCCGCCACCATCGGCGTCTTGTAGGTCGTGAAGTAGTTCGGCGAGACCCAGTTCAACGCGGCGCGGCGCTTGTCCTGCGCAGGTTCGTCGAATCCTTCGGCCTGCACGAAGCGGCTGGCCGCTCCCTGCGCGATCGGCGTCGTACCGCTCGCCGCCACGGCGCTGACACCGGGCATCGCCCGGAGGCGCGGAACCACGTCCCGGTAGAGCGCCGCCAGTTGCGTGCGCGTCTGGGCGCGCGAGGCGTTCACCGACAGCAGCAGCACGTGGTCGCGATCGAACCCCAGGCTGCCGTCGCGCAGGTGACGCAGATGCGAGACAGTCAATTGCGACACGCTCAGCAGCGCCAGCGAGATCGCCACCTGCGCGATCACGAGGGCGTTGCCGAAGAGCCGTCGGGACCGCGGTTGTGCGCCGGTGTTCTGCCGCAGCGCGGGCGCCGGAGCCGACGCGAACGCCGCGATCGCGGGCGCGAGACCGAAGAGCAGCGCCGCCAGCACCGTGACGCCGATCGTGAACAGCAGCACGCGCGCGTCGAGCGGGATGTCCAGATGCGGCGCCGGCCCCGGCGATCGCGTGCCCGAGACCATGATCCGCATCAGCATCGTCGCCGCGACTCGCGCGCCGGTGACACCCAGCACGCCGCCCATCACAGCCAGGAGCAGTGACTCGGTCAGCACCTGCCGCACGATGCGGAAACGCCCCGCGCCCAGCGAGACGCGGATCGCCATCTCGTGCTGCCGCGCGGCCGCGCGCGCGAGCAGCAGGCCGCCGATGTTGACGCAAGCCAGCAGCAGCACCCCGCCGACCATCGTCATGAGGAGCAGCAGCGGTCCGCCGAACTGCTGGTGCAGCGGCGTCGAGAGGCCCGTGCGGGCCGGCGTCACGTCGAGCGTGACGCGAAGCCACTGCGGATCGCGCGTCCCGAGTTCCTCGACCCGCAGGAGATCCAGCACGCGCATCTCTGCCTGCGCCTGCGCGATCGAGACGCCGGGCCTGAGGCGCGCGAGGAGGGACAGGGCGCCGCGGGATCGCATCGCGTCTGGCGCGGCGGAGAGCGACAGCCAGACGTCAGGCCGGTAGCCGGCGACGACGCCGGTAAACGCGGGGTCGGCGACGCCGACGACGGTCGCGTGCATCGGCACGGGCAGGCGGCTGTCTTCGATGTCGATCGAACGGCCGAGGACGTGTTCGTCGCCCTGGAGCCGGGTCTTCCAGTAGCGCCAGCTGACGATCGCGGCCGGG
>Ga0066903_100006164_pt1 | contig 10568 bp, 9 predicted proteins | sample PanSoiMetaGPlot1_FD_67491 | JGI IMG/M metagenome (GOLD analysis project Ga0066903, IMG submission 67491) | Tropical forest soil microbial communities from Panama analyzed to predict greenhouse gas emissions - Panama Soil - Plot 1 (version 2) | ecosystem: Environmental > Terrestrial > Soil >...
CGTGGGAGCGGAGCAGCCTGCGCTGGCCGATCGTGCGCGACGCGCTGTGGCTGCACGCGCCCTCCACGGCGAGCCGGCGCGGTGGCCTGTTGTGGCTGTGGGGAATCCTGCCGTTCGCGGCCGGCTTCTTCGTGCTGCAGCTCCTGCCCTTGCACCTACCTAAGGTCGCCAACCACGACTTCGGTGCGTTCCTAGGCTCGGCCGCCGGCCGGGCAACACTGCATGGCAACTGGGGGTTGTTCGCCATCATCGTGGCGATGTTCGTATTCAATACCGTCCTGGGCGAAGAGCTGCTCTTTCGGGGCCTGCTCCTGCCCAGAATGCAGAATGCTTTCGGCCGGAGGGACTGGATCGTAAACGGGCTGCTCTTCGGTGCGTACCACCTGCACCAGCCATGGTCGATCCCCGCCAACATGCTGGTCGGGCTGCTGCTCGCCTATCCATCCAGGCGCTTCCGCAGCGCATGGCTGGGCATCCTGATCCACTCGACCCAGAGCGTGTACCTCCTCGCGCTCGTGCTCGTCCTGGTATTGCATTAGCCGTGGCTTGACCATTTCGAACGATGAACATCTAGTCGGAGACGAGAATCCTTTGTGCTGTCGTCTGGCAGACGAGAATCGGCTTGCGGCTCAATTTACTGGATCGCTCTGTGCTCTCGGGGAAACGAGCCCGAGAACGTTCACTCAACGAGCGAAGCTCAAGCGCTCAAGCTCCTGAAGAAAGCGCATTACGAAGCTTTCATCACTCGGTGCAAGTGTGGCGGGCCCAAGCGCGTGGCATTCTGGCGGAGCCTCGGGTTTCCGAAACTGGTGCTCGTCGTTTGTTCTAGAAGATGACTGTTCGTATCTCGTCGAGATTGACCAAGACGCGGAAACGTCCGTGGCCATAGTCGTAAATCGCCTTCGCATAATCATGATGTATGTCAACTCGGCGCTGGTCGTGCTCCTAAGGGCGTTCAATCGAACGATCTCCGGCCCAAACCAGTCGGCAGCTTTTCCGGCCGACGACTCTACTCAAGAAATCATATCCTTTCCGCGAGTGCGCCAGCTCGAATTTCCGCGCTTTCAGAGTTGAGGCGTCGTCGCTCAGGACGCTGCCCCCTAGTGGGAACCTGGTGGACCCTGTCGACCCGCGGCTAGCAGCCTCGGCAGGCCGCTTTTGACGCCAAGCCAGGGAGAGATCATCTTTACCGGGCACGCACGCCAGCAAATGACGGAGGATCAACTAACGGCGTCCGAGATTCGGATTGGTCTGAAGGCATGTTCAGTAGTACGGCACGAGGCTCACGGGTTGTCCTGGCGTTCTAGGTGCCGATGCAGGATGCGAGCAGGCGAAGTCTTTGAAACGGTGGTGCAAATAGTTGATCCAGAGGACAGTTGTTATTTTTTTTCCTCAGCAGAGAGAGATTCGATCTCCTTTGCTCGCTGAGCTCGCGTGGAGAGGGTCCGGTAGTTTGGTTCCAAGCCGAGGTTCCGAGGGTCGCTCAGTGTCTGGGGCGACGCGCTCTGCGGCGCAGGATTCGTCAAACTGAAGTTAACCACCGACCAGATTGCGGGAGCCTTTTGTGGCCTTGGAGACAAGACTTGCGCTTTTTGCTCAATCCGGGCGGGGAGGCCTCAGGCGTGGGGCTTGTCGCTAGCGTAAGGTCCTCCCATGTTCCCTCTATGTTCCGCTCGTTCAGCCCTTTCCCTTCCTGCGCCAGCCCCGAGCAGGCCTAGTCCGCCGACACAGTGCCAGAACCTAATCTCTGTTTGAAACGCGTTTTCGCGGTCACGGCGCTTTCGATAGTTTCTTCGGGCTTTGCAGTGCGTCCGTCATCTGGCGTCCTGCCTAATACGCTCTAGGAGCAGGCTGGCGGGTTCGTCGCTCGGGTCCTGAGGCACAAGTTCGCCCCCAGGAATGCTTTGGCGAGGATGCCTTGGTCGAGATGGTCGATCAGGTTACGTGCGCTGGTTTCTTCGGATCTCAGCCAGAAAGAGGCTGCATTATCGATTCATGCAGAGCGCGCCACGATTCGACAGGGTGTGCGGTGGCCCCTGCGTTATACACGGCGCCCCATCAACGTTGCCTGAGGACTTGCCGGCAAGGTCGGTGATGCTCCAGCCGGTAGCTTCGGCGGGGAAGGATGCTTTGATGCGACCCGCACAACTCGCTGGCGCTATCGGGTTCTCTTCACAGGCCGAAGAGACATTTGGAAAATCCTTTACTCCCTGAATCGTATACTGCACCTGGTAGCAACCGTTCGCCAAGTGGGAATGTGTAACGGTCACCCTGGCCGCTGCCGCCTGCGGCGGATTTGGCGGATTGAGGCTGATTTCTACCCTGCTGCCATCCTCGCGCACCGAGTAGTACCAGAGAGATTGCTGTAGTTCCGCGAGATCGACGCTCGTGGGAAACGGGTTCGGTCCCTGTGCCGTAACCCCGAAGCATGACCATTGATGGCCCGAACCGTAGTAGTCTTCGCATTGCCATGCGGTGATTGTCGGTTCGGTGAGCGGACACGCCATTACGGGCGCAGCCAATCCAAGCATCACAACTAGTGGTAACCAAATCCGCTTTGTCATATAACCTCGTTCCTTGCTGATCTCCGCGCGAACTGTTCCAACGACTTGATTTGTCGCGCCAGTATCGGGGCGGGGCCGAGGGTCCGATGCCTCAACTGCTGGTAAGCTGCCGAACAGAATCAGGCGAAGCGTTCGCATGAGACCCTCCATCCTTTTTCAAGAGAATAGCACGGAGTACGCGAATCTGGCGTCACGTTTCACATTATTGCGGATGGGCCGGTGACAAGGTGTCTACTTTCCAACTCCCGCAGATACTCGAGAAAATGCTGCAAGGTCATTCAGCTGACGTTTCTCCGCCGTTACCTCGTTTTGATCTTTTTCCTCAAAGTAACCCGGGCAACGCGATAGTGTCGGTAAGCTCGCCAAACGACCCGCCAAGCCTCTGTTAACCCGTTGTTACTACGATAGCGTACGAAAAGGCGGATCGGAGGTACTAATTACTTCAGCGAGACGTTCTAGGCACAACGGCGACCCGTCCGGCGAGGCCATCGCGGCAGGTTCCGCCGCCGCGAGCTTAAATCGCTCGTAACTTTCCTTGCTGCGGCCAGGACACGGGATCTTGAGGCGCTCGGCCTTCTCAAAGATTGGCTTTGCGTGGGATTCGCGAAAGTCGCGATTCCAGAACGGGTGCCCGATGCCGTCGCGGCATTCGATCTGAATCACGGCGGCCCGCCGGCAGCCACCCTTACTATGACACCGAACCGTGTATTGGATGCGGGCGGCGCGGATGGAAGCGGTCTGGCCGCCTTGGCTGTGTCCCCAGAGGCTCGCGCCGAGGTTGGCCACAGGCGAATTATCGGTCCATCGCGGTTCAAAGGCGGGAGCACTTCCTTCCCCTTGAAGTCTCAATACGTGGGGGTTTGATTCCAAGCCTCGGATGGGAGTCGCTAGCGCTTTCCGTGCGGTACCATAACTCCATTTCCCACCACTGTCGGAGAATCACCCGAAATTGATAATCAATATTTTGATAATCATCGCCGAACAGCCAGGCGGGCTGATAATCACGCCGCGGTGATAGCACCTCGGTCGGCTTCAAGCGCCAGAAAACGTAATCTTCACATCAGCAACTCCACTCTGGTCAATCCGATTTTCCGTGCCCCTGCCGGCGATAAGTCACCCCGCGTCCCTGATGTTTTCAGGAGTGATGGGTATTGTGGGGTGTCCCAGACAAGCTCAGAGTAATGCCTTCCACCTGAGACTGATCATGATATCTGGATAGGCGAGTTCATACGCGACCGAAGAAATCAGATCAAGCTTCGTATATATAACGAATTCAGACGAGCGAGATGGATGGAATGGAAAGCCCGACCTAAACGTAAGATGTCTCGTTTAGTGGATACCAGGTGCTAACTTGGTCAGTTGGGCTTCGCCGGTGGAAACGAGGTGCTCCATTGGATCGTCGGGGATCGCTGGTCTGGCTCATAAAAGAACAGAAGCGCGATTGTTCGTCGCTATGCCAAGACCGATGGTCGGCCAGAGCGAAACCGCAAGCACATACTGAGCTGTGACACGACTATTTTTGGGTCTACCCCATGAAGTGCTAGTTTCTATGGCCGGAAGTTGGTCAATGCGTGAGAATCTATTTCTGATCGTAGCTTCGGTTGCGGTAGTGTCGGTTAGCGCAGTGTCGGTTAGCGCAACCGCCAAGGACATAGAGATACCCAGCACATGGAAAAATTGCCGGCAAGATTCGGATTGCTCCAGTATCGTAACATGCGGATCTTGCTGTCCCGATGATGCTATAAACAAGGCAAAGCTCGACGAATATGTCGCTCTGTACCAACGAGAGTGTGAACACCCGCGTCCGCTATGTCCTTGCGCGTCTTGGGAACCCGTCTGTAAACAAAATATCTGCACCTATGGCCGATAGAAATGCTGGGGCAATTTCAAACATAGGTCGCAACTGAGCGTTATTGTGCATGGCTTGGCCCGGGCAACTCGCAGCCAATGTTGGTCTGCATTGCCGAAGCGAGTGCTCGGCCTGCTGAACTCATATTAAAGAACGCGGACTGCTCCCCGAGCTTGCCGCCAAACGGAAGCACCGGAACTGCTGAAGGCAACCCGGTGCCAGGCTGGGCATCGCTATTTTAATCGCGGCTTGCTTATATCACTGGACCACTACAGGGACGGGATCCGAGTGGATGCCGTTGGCGATTACATAGAGAGAACTCGCGCCTTTCTCGGTCGCGGCGGTCACAGTAAAGTTCGTCGAGGTCCCCGCCTCCTCCGGGCTGAATGCGACCGACCTTGTAAAGCCGAAGGTCCGTTGATAGAACTCATGCCCCGTCGCGTCGTTGACGATCTTGACAATCGGAAAATTGGTAGCGGCCTGAACATCATCGCCGTAGGACACACCTTCAGAGAGCCCGTTGAATTGCGTACCCGTCAGTCGATAGGTGGCGGACCCACTACCGACGATCGGCGGCCAGGCGTATATAATGGGCTTCCAGCTCGGGTCAGGACTGCCGGAAGGCGTATAAACCCATATATTCGGAGAATCAGTCTCGGCCGCCAGTACTTGGCCGGTCGGCAGCATGAGGAAGTTCCATTCGAAAGAACTAAGGTTTGCCCCATCAGGGTTATCCGTCACTTGGGTTATGGTGTTCGACAGACTCACCTCGAAAAAGTGAGTCGGATGCGGAAAGGCCATGTTGTTTGGCCAGTCGCTGGGGCTGGCGGCGAATAACACGTTGCCGCTCGGAAGCACAGCCGAGGGAGCGTCAGCGAGAGTATATGGTGTTCCGCCGATAGAGGGGACATCGGGACCGACAGTCCAAGTGTAAGTAGACGAGTCAAAAATAGCTGTATGCGCGCTCCCGGTCGTCGTGCCGCCAAAGGCAATGACCGTGCCATCAGGCCTCAGCGGCTGTGGCCCGAGCTCGAACGACCGGTTTCCGTTGCAATCGGGAAGTTGGACAATTGTACTGCCGACACTCGACCAAAATCCCCTTTCATCGTCGTACAGCTCCGAGGCTGTGTCGCAGGTGGCATCGGTATATGCATCTACAGTTAGCACGTTCCCATCCGGCAGCAAGCTCCAGCCCTCTTCGTCGTTGCGGTCGGACTTGCCGATGCCAGTTGCCGTCCAGGTAAACGTCGAGTCGAACCCGGTCAACAACGCCTGCTCCCTTGTCTGTGAGTTGGCCAGCATGTAGGTCCCGTCGTCTAGCACGATGGATTGCGCGTCGCCGATTGACCCCCATGTCGGTGGGGGATTTACCGGGTTCCATACATTGAGAAGAGGATCGTAGATCGCGCCCAGGGTCGTGAAGACTGGGACGAACGAATTGTATTCTCCCCCGTTGATGATGACCCGGCCGTCAGAAAGTATTTGGGAAGCAAAAAACCTCGGTTCATAGCTCGCCGGCAGGCTGGCAATTTGGGACCAGGTGCCGTTGACATAGCTGCCGTTGATGTCGGGCGTCAGCTGCCACCAAGAACGCGTCGAGTCGATGTGCACGATGACGTTTCCGTCGGTGAGTATCAGCGGATTAGCCGCGTTCCCGCCGGGCAGTGGGTTAGTTAAACTCTGCCATGGTCCGATTACGACGCTGCTCAGAGCGGGTGCTGTGACCGGGGCAGGACGGGACAGCAATTGACTCATGCTTGCCGGGTCTCCGCGCAACTGCAACCAATTTCCGTATGACATCGGCACTTGCGTGTGCGGCGGTAGCCGCACCCGTGCGTAGGCGATTGTACTTCCGATAGTTAACGCTAAGAGAGATCGGCTAACAACGTGAAACGTCTTTCGGCCTCTGGTCATCGTGATTCCTCCTAATGTTGCAATGTTGGTTGCAAAATGCCGGCATCAAAACACGCGTGCCGTGGCAGGCGTTCACGGTATGGCTGAAATCACGCCTCAGGTATTAGCGCTTCAGCAATCGCGAAATTAAGGCCAGTGTCGTCTCTCCCCGACGCCGCCTTTGGTGCTCCCCACTATAGATATAGCCCGCGGCTGCAGGCCCCGCTGATCAATTTGACTCGTAGTAACAATTTGGCGTCTGATGGTCAACAGGGATCGCTAACGAGCGGCCGTGTGATGCTATCTGTCGGTGTAGCGGCGGAAGTTGCGAATTGGATCGCAAAGTGACAGCGCCGGTCAATCCGTGATCCGTTGTCATAGGACATGACTTTTAGTTAGGCTCGTTTTCGATGGAGGACCGAAAAAACTAGAGGGGGTCGCGAATGCCAGAATTTTGACAGTCGTGGAAGTGACGGACTTTCTTAAGGTCATCGATCCACCGTTTACAAACTGGCCGAGAACGGCGAGCTACCCGCGTTCAAGGTTGGGTCTGCATGGCCCAGCATAACGGCGATAGCCGGCGTACCTCGAAAACGCCGGATCGTCGTACGACCTCTGCATGTCTTCGTGAGACCGTAGGCTCATCGATGACCAGCTGATTGCTGGGATCGCTTCCGATCCCCACCAGCGCCGAGCGGAGCGTGTATTCACCTTTGTGCCCAACAGTACCGACCAGCGTCAGCCCTGTACCACTGCGTGCCTTCACTAAATATTGCAGACGAGAAATCTGAATTGTGCCGATACCGATTGCCTAACGTCTGTTAGATGGTTGTACGTGGGCAATATTCAGATGGGCGATAATTCGTCACCGCATTCGACTGTTGTCGCGTGAATCTTCACGTTTTTGTGCCAGTCGAAACTAGTAAAGGAAGGGTCTCTCGGGCGGCCCTTGGCTGTGTCTTTCGAATTACAGGAATTGCGGACCTGGAGTGTCGGCTCACGAGGCCAACTTTGCCCCCGGATGCTAAGCCACTGTCCCACAATGTCAAATCAAATCAGCGTCCGGCCACGTCTAGATAGCAGAATCAACAACGAAGTGCTCTGGAGGAAACACTCGTGAACGTGCGCCACTTAGGAATTTTCCCCGTTATCGCTCTGTGTCTGGTTGCCGGATACTCGCCAGCGTCGGCTCAGACCGTTCAGCTGCAAGGCACGATCTCACCGGAGGTGCTCAAACTCCCCACGTTCGGTGAAGCACCCTCCAGTCAGACGCTGCCCCTTCAAATCTGGCTCCGGCCTCGCAACGAGGCGAGGCTGCACGCGCTTCTGGCCCAGCAGCAGAATCCGAAATCGGCACAGTATCACAGGTGGCTTACGCCTGAAGAATACGCAAACGGTTTCGGGCCGAGCGAAGAGCAGTTCAACAAGGTCTCAGAGTGGCTGACAAACGCAGGCTTTCAAGTCACGGGCGGCTCGCCGGCAGCTGGCTTCATCGGGGTCCAGGGCAACATCCTAACGATCAGCCAAGCATTCAACACCCGTATCCAGAAACTCTCGGCGGACGGTGCCAAATTCGGAAACCTCAGAGACCCAGAGCTACCAGCTGAATACGGCAGTTTTGTCAGCAACATTACCGGCCTTGACAATTTGCATGATATCAAACCGATGATCGGAAAGGTAACTGCTCCGCCGACAATACTGAGCTTCCGATCTCTACCAAACCGATCACAGTCGGGCCAAACCCTTCCCATGCTCGCAACTGTGCAAAAAGACGACCCAGACGTTGTTCTGTGCGGCGGTGGCGCTTGTTTTGGACCCCTCTTAGGCCCTTCCGATTTTTACACGTTTTATGACGAAACGCCTCTTAGCAATGCGGGTATCACAGGAACCGATTGTATTGCGATAGTGGGGCTCTCCAACGTCCCGACCGGCGCGAATGGCCCAATAGCTACTTTCAACAATACATTTGGGCTACCCCAATCGAACATTACTACGGTATTGACTGACGGACCTGACCCGGGACCTAGGCATGATGCGAATGAGAGCGAAGCGCTTATGGATCTTGAGTGGTCTCACGCGGTTGCTCCTAACGCAGCTACCAAATTGTTTATAGGTACTGGCGCAAATGGAGGCGATCCTATCGTCGATGCGCTTCAGGGGGCCGTTAGCAATGGTTCCTGCCCAGTGATCAGCATCAGTTTCGGGGAGTGTAGCAGACCAGCCTCCTTCTACACGTCAACGATTGGAAACCTGATTAGTCAGGCGCAGAGCCAGGGACAGACTGTTTTTGTTTCGTCCGGGGATCAGGGAGCGGCGGGGTCTGTGTTTGGTGGCAACTCGTGCGTGCCTGGGACCAGTCGCAACGTGAACGAACTTGCGTCCAACCCACTCATTACTTCCGTCGGCGGAACAGCATTTGACTCGAGTGCATTTAGTGGCGTGGGTTGGACCGTAGTCGCCCACACGGACGAGCGAGCCTGGAACGACTCAGACGATCCGAATGGTGCAAAACAAGGAGGTGAAGCGACCGGCGGCGGAGCGAGCCTATTCTTCTCGAAGCCCAACTTTCAGACCGGTGTGACCCCGGGTGATGGTGCACGCGATCAACCAGACGTAGCTCTTATTGCGAGCCCCTACTATCCGGGAACTTGGTTCTTCGACGACAATGGCAGCGGTGCCGCGATCATTTCGGTCGCCGGTGGCACCAGCCTCGCAGCACCAACATGGGCTGGAATAGTCGATCTTCTCGCGCAGAAATCGGGCGGGAGAGTTGGTTCAATAAATCCTACGATCTACCGGATGGCCAGCGCCGGACAATCGAGCGCGGGCTTTTATGACATTACCCAAGGCGATAACAGTTTCAACGGCGTACCGGGATTCTCCGCTGGAGTTGGCTACGACCAAACTACAGGCTGGGGGACAGTTGATATCGCTAATTTCGTCAACGCGTACGTCGGATCGAGCACGACTGCTACTCCCACGCCTTCTCCGACCGCGACTCCAACTCCGACACCCGCTCCCACTTCAACACCAACGCCCACTCCGACGCCGACGCCCACTCCGACCCCAAGAGTGTCCGCTGTCGTAAAGGTCTCTACGGGTTTTTTGAACTTCGGCACGGTTAGGGTCGGACGGAACAAATTCAAAGTCGTACGGTTGACCAATACTGCTCCGAAGAAGGGTGGGGCGACCGTAACCTTCAATGGAGAGAGTATCTCCGGATCGGGTGAGTTTTCAGCTTCGACCAGTTGCAGCGGCTCGGTGGGACCGAAAGGACGATGTTCACTGATGGTCGGCTTTGCACCGACCTCTCCAGGGCCCGCGAGCGCAACGATCACGATTAACGGCAACGCGAGCAACAGCCCTCAGACCATCGGAGTAGCGGGTACTGGAAGGTAACGCCCCCGCCGTCAAGCTATGAAGATTCGACACGCAGCCGCGCTCGCGCTTGTTATCGTGAACTGGGTACTTCCACGCGTGTTTGAAGCATCTCCTCCGGGTCGAAATTCACCCAACTCCGCTATCCATCCAACCGGCGAAAACTGCCCTGCGGCCGCTGGTTCGACCAAGAGCATCCCGGCTGCACCATCATGCTGATCGCCGACGACCAAATCCTACTCTCTGTCGACCAACTCCGCGCTACCTGTGCCCGCCCTGCACTCGGCCTGCCTGCGATTGATCCGCGCGGCTTCGACCGCGATGCCGACCAAATAGTTAATCGCCACCTTGGGTCGCCCTGACTGCTCGCTGCGATTGGTGACCCAGCGTCGATTCGGTTTGGTCCCAAGCTATGCACCGGTGGGTAGCACTATCCGCGCCCGACCATGCGCTCACGGCGCGCGACCGGCTCGGCGGGCTACATCGTGCTGCGTTCTGGCGCAAACTCGGTTTCCCCAACTTGGTGCGGGCTCGTGCTGCCCTGGCCAACAAAGTCAGACTGCGCCGGCTCGAGGAGTGGAAGCGGGAGGAGCTCAGGCGCATGCCGTTCGCGCTGTTGGATGACCCGCCCGAGGAGCTCAGGCGAAAGAAGGAGTGGAAAGTGATCGCGGGCCGCGGCTGAGTCGAAGCACTTAGTTAACCACCTCAACACTTCGGGCCTCGCCGCCGTGGCTACCAGATCGCGATCAAGAGCCGCGCAAAAGGCTCCCAAGCCCGGATGCGGCTGCCCCGCTCTCGCCGCAGGGAAACTGACGCTCTTGTTCCACCGAGCCACTTTGACGCCGAGCCGACGATCGGGCGCTTCCTCGCCGCTGGCAGGTACC
>Ga0066903_100006165_pt1 | contig 10568 bp, 7 predicted proteins | sample PanSoiMetaGPlot1_FD_67491 | JGI IMG/M metagenome (GOLD analysis project Ga0066903, IMG submission 67491) | Tropical forest soil microbial communities from Panama analyzed to predict greenhouse gas emissions - Panama Soil - Plot 1 (version 2) | ecosystem: Environmental > Terrestrial > Soil >...
TGCAATTCGCTTTCCGACAACGCGCCTGGATTGCGCCGCGGCAAGGGCGATAAGCATGCGTGAAGACCCCACGAGAGGCCACACGAATCCTCTCTTTTGAAGAAAAATTTTGACGCCAGAGAGATCAGGTGTAGATTGCGTGCGCAATGTTCATTAAGCCTCAACCGATGTCGCCGGTCACGTATCGCACCGATGCGTACGGTTCCGGCTCCTGGCGCGGCATGGTCGTCAGGAACCGCAGCCACCGGGGCGGTTGGGGAGTAGAATCTTCGTAGCTCAGAGAAACCAGATTTTCAAAACCCACCCGCTGAAAGGCTGGTGGGTTTTTTATTTGTTCGTTGAGCTGGAAGAAACCCGCAAAGCTATGAGAGAAACACTAAAAACGCTTAGACAGGACTTGAGCGCACTGCCTCGCGGTGCATGGATTCTCTTCTTTGGCACTTTCTTGAATAAGTTCGGGACGTTTGTCGTGCCTTTCCTGGCGCTTTACATGGCTGGCCTGGGCTATTCTGCCGCTCAGTCGGGACTGGCGATTGCCGCCTACGGCATCGGCATGCTGGGAGCATGCTTTTTGGGTGGTTATCTTGCCGATACTCTGGGTCGCCGCAAAACGATCATTTTGTCGATGTTTTCAGCCGCCTTGGCGATGCTATTGCTGGCCCAGGCTAGAGGTCTTGCGCTTATCGTACTGCTGTCTGGTGTCTCTGGATTAGCCGCCGAACTCTATCGGCCGGCCAGCTCTGCTTTGTTGGCCGACTTGGTCCCCGCCGGCCAACGCGTCACTGCCTTCGCAGCCTATCGGATGGCCCTCAATGCAGGGTTCGCGTTTGGACCTGGAACCGCAGGGTTCCTCGCGAAAAAATCCTTTTTGTGGTTGTTTGTCGGTGATGCGGCCACGTCGGTGCTTTTCGGCCTGGTGGCGTGGTTCGCGTTGCCAGGTGGTCTGCGAGCAACCAGCGCGGGAAACGCCTGGTTCGAAACAGTTCGAGTTCTGCGCAACGACAAACGATTTCTGCAAGCCCTGATAGCTGTGCTGGCAGTCGGGGTGGTCTTTGTCCAGGTCTTTTCTACCATGAGTCTGGAAATTACCGGCAGCGGCTTCTCCGCGGCAACGTACGGTCTGATGATTTCACTCAACGGCGCGCTTATTGTTCTCTTTGAGTTGCCATTGACCACGCTCACCAAGCGGTATCCCGCTCGCCGAGCCATGGCCCTTGGCTTTCTATTGATCGGGGGAGGCTTCGCCTCAAATGCTTTGCCCCGCACCATGCCGCTGATCTTGGTCACCATGGTTTTATTTACGTTTGGGGAGATGGTCAGTATGCCGATTTCGGCTGCTTATGTCGCCGACCTTGCCCCAGAGCATCAGCGCGGACTCTACATGGGCGCGTACGGGATGGTTTGGGCGGTGGCGTTCGTATTTGGCCCGAGCTTGGGCATGTTGCTCTTTTCCATTAACCACGTCTTTTTGTGGAGCACTTGTGGTGTGCTCGGTCTGATAGCGGCGGCTACTATTCTTCGAGAGCCACGCGCGTCACGCGGACCTCCCCTATCGCGGCCGCCCGAGCAAACGTTCCTGCAAGAACAACTCGAGAAATGCTAATCTCGGTAGCCAAAACCAAACGATGCATCCCCTTTGAACATAAGACAACGATCGTAACCAAAAGGGTTGTACGCATCGATTTACACGCCCTCAAACCTTCGTTACCTTCGTTTCCTTGGTGTGAAAAATTGTAGCGGCGTCTGGTCAGAGCGCCGCACTTCTTTTGCAGGTATTAGCGCCGCTCTGACGACACGCCGCTACAGTGTGAGGCCATCGACGCGACCCCCCTTCCGCTTTCCTTGTCACATTTGTCATTATGACCGATAAACAACCGAACGCCGCTACATCGCTTTATGAGCAAGAAGGATCCACGTGTCGACGCTTACATCTCAAAATCAGTTCGCGCGACCTGTCCTCAAACACCTTCGCCAATTAGTGCACCAGGCCTGTCCCGAAATCGATGAGACCATCAAGTGGAGCATGCCGGCCTTCGTCCATAAAGGACTGCTTTGTATGATGGCAGCGTTCAAGCAGCATGCGACTTTCCATTTCTGGCGGCATCAGTTGGTTGTTGGGAACACAGAACAGAAAGACGCCATGGGTGAATTTGGCCGCATTACCTCTCTGAAAGAGCTGCCGGGGATTGAAAGCTGCGCCGCCTCCAGTTCTCTGGTCGGGTCCACGGGCTGAGGCGGCGATTCGTCGTACGAGGCACTCAGTCACATCCACCAATCCATTAGTCCATCAATCCTTCGCTTGGCCAGGCGTGCCGTGTCTGCCGAATGACCGTTTTCATTTGTTTGTTGAACCCTCCTAACATAATTTTGTCTCAAGGAAATGGGAATGTTTAATCGTTGTCCTCGGGATATGTTGTTTTTATTTCGCAGCCGAATCGTCTTGGCGTTCATTGTCGTAGCGAACTTTGTACTAACGCTGTCGCTCAAAGCGCAGAAAGTTCCAGTTGTCGAAAAACAGCTCTCAAACGGGATGCGTTTGTTGATGGTCGAGCGACATGATGAACCTTCGGTCGCCGGAGGGTGGGTGGCGCACGTCGGTAGCTCCAACGAGCGGCCGGGCATGACCGGTACCGCGCATCTTTTCGAACATATGATGTTCAAAGGCACTCCCACGATCGGCACCAGGGATTATTCCAAAGACGTCGCCATTATCGCAGCTCAAGAGCGCATTCGGGACGAGATGCGCCAGGAGGACCGAAAGATGCGCGCCAAGTACCGCAAAGGCGACATCGATGACCTGCTCAATCCCGAGAATAAAACTGAGCACTACCAGGAATTAGAGAAGGAGTTCAATAAGCTAATTGCTGAACAACGGGACGTTCTGGTGAAAAACGAATTTGACCGCATTTACTCCGGCCAGGGCGGCTCGCAAATGAACGCGTTCACCACCGAAGATATGACGGCTTACTTCATCAATGTCCCCGCTAATAAGCTCGAGCTCTGGATGTGGATGGAGTCTGAACGTATTTTGCGTCCCGTGTTTCGCGAATTTTACGCCGAGCGTGACGTCGTGTTCGAGGAGCGCCGCATGCGCACCGAGTCGACACCACTCGGAAAGTTCGAAGAGGAATTTAATGCGATGTTTTGGGAATCCTCACCATATAGTTGGCCCGTGGTCGGATGGCCCTCGGACATTCCAGCCATCTCAAAAGCCCAAGCTGATGACTTCTACTCTACCTTCTACGCCCCTCAGAATATCACCTTGATTTTGGTAGGCGACTTGAAACCCGAGCGGACGGAAGCGTTGGCGGAGAAATATTTTGAGCGCATCCCGCGAGGCCCCAAGGACGCGCCTGATGTGGTGACTCTCGAAGTCAAACAGGTGGCCGAGAAAAGGATGAACGCCGAAGCGGATACCAACCCGCAGGTGGATATCCTTTGGCACACCGTACCTTTTGGACATAAAGACTCTTACTCCTTGCAAATCTTCAGCCAGATTCTCTCCACGCGAACGGGGCGCTTTTACAAAAGTTTAGTGCTCAGAAAGAGCATCGGCACCGACGTCTTTGCCGCGCAGCGCTCGCAAAAATGGGCTGGCTATTTCAATGCTGGCGGCGAAGTCAGGGATGGACATTCTCCTCCTGAGCTGGAGCAGGGCATCCATGATGACATCGAAAAGCTCAAATCGGACGAGGTCCCAGCCGAAGAGTTGCAAAAAGTCAAAAACAATTTCGCTGCCAGTGAATACCGGCGGCTAGCTTCAAATTTCCCCATCATGATGCAGCTCATTCATTATGACGGTGAGGGCGATTGGCGTGAAATCAACGAAGCCGGACGCAAAATCCAGGCCGTGACGGCGGCCGACGTTAAACGTGTGGCCAACGATTACTTCGCGAAAGAGAACCGCACCGTTGCTATCTATCTCCGCAAACCCGGAACGACGGCTCAGAAACAGAAACCAAGCGAGGCAAAACCGTGAGATTTACGATTTACGATTTACGATTTACGAGCGCTTCATACTCCGCAGCACGTGAACGGCCTGGTCACATCACCGCAACTCTTTTGATACTACTCAGCTGCTGCTTCTGGTCTCATTCATCATTGGCAAAGGACGAGGCTCCCAGTATCCCCAACCGCCCTGAAAAGCTCAATTATCCTCCACTGGTCTATGAGCCGCCTTTACCTGAACAGTACCGTGTCACTCTGAAGAGCGGACCTGTGGCCTACGTCGTACCCGACCGCGAGCTGCCGTTGGTAAATCTGGTGATTTATGTCCGCACCGGCGAATATGTCGAACCAGAGGGCAAAGAAGGCTTGGCTGAGTTAACCGGCTACCTCTTAGTTCGCGGCGGGACCAAATCCAAGACCGCTGAAGAGCTCGAGGAGCGCCTCGCCTTTCTTGCCGCGCATCTGGATTCTGGCGTCAGCGAAACCCAGGGCAGTGTCAGCTTGAATTTGCTCTCCAAGGACCTTGAAGAAGGTCTCGCCATCGTGCGCGCAGCTTTAACCACCCCCCGGTTTCAGGATGACAAACTCGCTCTGCGTAAACAGCAAATGCTTCAGGAAATGAAACAGCGCAACGATGATTCCGGCTCGATCGAAGAGCGCGAAGCTGGCTTTCTGGCCTTCGGCGAGAACTTCTGGGCCAACCGCTATTCCACTGCCGCCTCAGTCGAGTCCATCACCCGGGCCGACTTGGAAACATTTCACAAAAAGTGGTTTCATCCCGGTAACTTCATCGTCGCCGCCAGTGGTGATTTCGACCGCGAACAGATGGTGGCCAAATTGGAAACGCTTTTTGTGGATTGGCCGTTCACCGGCGAGAAGCCGCCTCCAATTCCCACTAATACCGTATTCGCGCAACCTGGCGGGTACATCGTCGACAAGGAGGATGTCAACCAGGGCCGCGTAGCTATGATGCTCCCAGGCATCCTGCGCGATAATCCCGATTACTTTGCCACCGTCATCATGAACGATATCCTCGGCGGAGGCGGTTTTACTTCCCGCATCGTGAATCGCGTCCGCTCTGACGAAGGTTTGGCCTACGACGCCCATACGAGTTTTCCCGGCGGCATCTATTACCCGCTCACATTCACTGGAGGGTTTCAATCGAAATCGCGAACCGTTGCCTATGCTGCCTCAATCGTTCTGCAGGAAATGCGCAATTTAGCGTCCGCTCCAGTGAAGGACGAAGAGTTGAACAATTCGAAACGTGGTTTCATTGATCGATTCCCGCGCACGTTTGCAACCAAAGCTCAGATCGCCAACACCTTCGCTCAAGACGAATTCACCGGCCGTTATGCCAGGCGCCCGGACTACTGGAAACAGTATCGTTCCCGCATTGACTCCGTTGCCAAAGAAGACGTTCTGCGCGTCGCGAAAAAATATCTCGTTCCAGACAAACTGGTGGTTCTGGTGGTCGGCCAAAAGAAGGAGATTCTTCTTGGCCATCCCAGTCACGACGTAAAGCTGACCGATTTGACCGGAGGCCGTCTAACCGATCTGCCTTTGCGGGACCCACTCACGATGAAACCAATGCCGCATCTGTGAGCTGTAAACGCTGACTCTCGTCGAGGGAGGCGGAATGTTCCATCAGTCTGCTTTACCAGGCCTGGAAAGTATAAGCGCTGCCTGAATACCATGATTCGCCGTGATTACATCTTGCGCATGATTCAGGAATTCGCCGAAGTCCTGTCTCGCATTCAGTCTTTGAAGAAAGAGAAGTGCTGGCGTGAAGCCCGCGCCACGGTGGACGGACAGTTCCAACAGTTGCTTGGGGTAGAGCCGAAAACTGCCGCCCGGCTTTCCGTCACAGAATTGCTCGCCCAAATTATCCGTGGCGAACCGACTCTGGCCGTGCGCGAAAAGACCCTTATGCTCTGCGCGTTGTTAAAGGAGGCAGGCGATGTAGCTACTGCGGGAAACTCACTCGAAGAAGGCCGCTCATACTACCTCAAAGGATTGGAGCTCCTGCTCGACGCCTCGGCGAGCGAGGACCTTGTGGACTGGCCGGAATTCGTCCCTTCTGTGGAAATATTTTGTCAAGCCTTGGCCGACGTGCCGTTGCCGCTGCCGACTCAAGCGCGCCTTATGCAGCATTACGAACTCATCGGCGATTTCGCCAAAGCCGAAGATGTTTTGTTCACCATGCTCGAGGTCGAACCGGCAAATTCTGGGCTGCTTGAGTTGGGAATTTCCTTTTACCAGCGGTTACGCTCCCAAAGTGATAGCAAACTCGTCGCTGGTAACCTTCCTCGCTCCGAAGTCGAAAACGGCTTCGCGGAACTTCGTCGGCGCAAAGCCGCAGGTTCTTGATTGCACTGGCAGCAAACCTCGATGCGACGCGCAGCGGAGTGCCGGACCAGAAGCGATGTCCCCGCTCGACAGCCAAAGCCGGCTCGCCCAAACTATTGCCGTGGACCTGTACGACACTATTTCCACCTCCTCGACGTTCGTCGTGGGTAAACTGATTCCTCAAGCGGCCGCCGTGCAAAGTCGGAACCTCGAAGTCCGCAGCCCGAAAGAAATCCGAAGGCCGAAGGCAGAAATCCGCCCACGACGAAAGGAGTCATTGCGTGTCTGGTGCCGATGTTTCCAAGCCACATCATCGACCCCCAAAGCCAGCCGCCTCCTCGGATTTCGAGTTTCGGTTTTCTGTCGGATTTCGGCGTTCGGGCTTCGGATTTCCCGCAACCGGTTCTACCGCTTAGAAACGTCGAGGAACCGTGCTTCCCCGACCCGCTCCAGTGGACAAGGATTTTCCTCTCACCATCTGCTCCTGTGCGCAGCGCTCATTTTCGTTCCGCTGAGTCAGGCTTTTTCGGCAGTTGATCCCGCGACCGACTGGCCCGCCTGGCGGGGTCCAACTCGCGATGGCATTGCCGCGCCGGGCCAGAACCCGCCTTTGCACTGGAGCGAGACGGAAGGCGTGTTATGGAAAGCGGCGGTGCCCGGGCGTGGGCACGGTTCACCCACAGTGGTGGGCAATCGCGTTTATCTGGCCACCGCAGAGGTCGAGAATCAGTCCGTCCTTTGTCTGAACCGGAACACCGGACAACGAGTATGGGAGACGAAGGTCCACGGCGGCCAACCGGACCCTGGTCACCACTCCAATTCGTCAGCAGCATCCTCGACTGCGGCCTGCGATGGCAGCCGGCTGTACATTAACTTTCTGAACGCCGGGGCAGTCTACACGAGCGCGCTCGACCTGGATGGCAAACTGCTTTGGCAGCACAAGGTCTGTGACTTCGTCACTCATCAGGGGTTCGGGTCTTCGCCCGTGCTGTACGAATCACTGGTCATCGTCTCGGCAGATCACCGGGCCGGCGGGGTTATCGCCGCGCTCAACCGCGACACCGGGGAGCAAGTCTGGAGTCAACCAAGACCAAAGATCCCCAACTACACTTCGCCCGCTGTCGTGAACGCCGGGGGTCGTACCCAGGTGGTGCTGGCTGGCTGCAATCTCATTTCCAGTTTCGATCCGGCCAGTGGCAAGAAACTGTGGGAATTGGATGGCTCGAGCGAGGAGTGCGTCGTGACACCGGTGACCGATGGCACGCGCATCTTTACCAGCGGCGGCTACCCGAAGAATCATACGGTGGCCGTGTTTGCCGACGGTTCGAACCGGGTCGCCTGGCAAAACACCGCGCGGGTCTATGTTCCTTCGATGATTCAAAAGGAAGGTTACCTCTATGCCGTCATGGACGCGAGTCTAGCCGTTTGCTGGACGGCTGATACTGGCACAGAAATGTGGAAAGAGCGCTTAGGCGGGGATTTCTTCGCTTCCCCCGTTATGGTTGGCAATCGGATTTACGCAACCAACGTGCGGGCCAAAACATATGTTTTCGAAGCGACACCGAAGCACTTCGAAATTCTAGCGCAGAATCAGCTTGGCGACGAGGCTTACGCTTCGCCAGTGATCTGCGGCAGCCGCATTTACTTGCGCGCCGCCACACACGGCGACAGGCGACAGGAATATCTGTACTGCATCGGTAACGCTTCGACGGATAAAGGACTCCCATGAGCGAATCTGTTTCCCAAAAAGTGGCGCGATTCGAAAAGGCGTTGAACCTGTTCCTGGAGCGCGTGCGGAAAGATCCGAATTTGTTGGCGGCAGTGTTAGTCGGCAGTTTGACCGAGGAAACAATTTGGCGGAAGGACGCTGTTAGCCTCTGGCTCATTGAGAAGGACGGAGTGACCAAGCGGTTGCGCGCGGATGGAGAAGACCCTCGCATTTTCCGCACACTGGTTGAGGAAGGGGTGAACCTGCACGTGGAGTTAATTCCACGGACCCGATTCAAGCGAATGGTCGAGGGCTCGGCCCGGACCGCGTTTCGCTACAGCTTCTTCGCGCGTCGAAAATTGGTTTATAGCGCCGATCCCGCGCTGGTGAAATGGTTTGAAGAAGCTGACACGCTGGCGCGCAAGGACCAGGAGCGCGAGTTGTGCATTGCGACGACCTGGCTAATTCATTCGCAGCGCCACGCCTGGCGTCTGCTTGAGGACCAGAAAGAGCTGCAGCTTACGTTCCAGGAGCTGCTCGGCTGCGCGCATTGCGTCGCTGCCGCCGAAGTCATTGCTGCGGGCGAGGTTCACGAGGGATTGATGATCCATCGAGCGTTGCAATTAGCGCCGGCAGTGATGAAGGACCTTTATGTTAATTTGTTAAAAGGCCCGCGGACCGCATCAAGTCTCAAGAAGAAATTGGCGGGTTTCGAAGCATACTTGCAAAAGCACGGGGAAGTCCGATTGCAGCCCGCGTTGCGTTATCTGAAGAAAGAGAAGCGACTAGTGCCGTTAAGCGAACTCTCGGATTACTTCGCGCATTCGCAACTTTTCCCCTGGCATTTGGAATCAACATGTGAGTGGCTCGAGGAGAAAGGCCTCATCGGAAAGTTCTCGGCACCGTTCACGCTGACCAAGCTCAGCCGAGTTGAGGTGGAGGAACCGGCGTATCTCTGGGAGGAAGAGTGACCTCCAATGCGAAACAAGCGCACCATGAGTCGATGCGCAGAACGCTCCTGATCCAGGGGGCACGGGAGAATAATCTTCGAAATATTACCGTAGAGTTCCCGCGGAATAGGCTGGTGGTCATCACGGGCGTTTCGGGTTCCGGCAAATCATCGCTGGCTTTCGATACGCTGTATGCGGAAGGGCAGCGGCGCTTGCTCGCATCTATGTCCGCTTATGCCAAGCGGTTCGTGAATCAATTGCGCAAGCCAGATGTCGATTTCGTTCAGGGCTTATCGCCCGTCATTTCGATTGACCAGAAAACGGTCGGCAGCAATCCGCGTTCGACCGTCGGCACCATGACTGATCTTTGGGATTACCTTCGCATGCTCTACGCGACGCTCGGGACGCCCTATTGCCCGGCTTGTCAGGAACCTGTCGCGACGCGTTCGCCACGTCAGATGCTCGAGCGCGTGCTGCAACTGCCCCCAGGCACGGAAGTGGAACTGCGCGCGCCCGTGTTCGAGATTTTCGGTGAGAGCTGGGAGTATGTGTTCGAGCAGGTGCGCTTGCAGGGCTATCGCCGCGTGCGTGTCGATGGCGTGGAGCGCGATCTCGGAAGCAATTTTGAGCTGAGCGAGGATGAACACCCCTTTGTCGAAGCAATCCTGGACCGGTTCGTCGTTGGGCCTGGAATTGATCGTCACGTGCTTGCCGCCATCGACCATGGCTCCAAAGTCGGCGACGGATTTTTCTCATTTTATGCAGAGGGGCTTTCTAGTCCTCAACTGAAAAAGTTCTGGAAAGATTTCGGCTGCGAGGAACATCACCTCATTTCCGCCACGCTGCACCACGGCAATTTTACCTTTAACGATCCGGCGGGGGCGTGCCGCACTTGCGCCGGTTTGGGGACGTCCAAGCGCGTACATCCAACGCTCCTCGTGCCCGATCCCAGCCGCAGTTTGGGCGATGGCGCGATCGTGAAGGAGGCGTTCAATCATGACAAAAACGCCTGGGGTGGACGATGGCTCTACAGCCTGGCGCAACATTATGGTTTCAGTCTCGAGGCGCCTTTTTGCGAATTGTCGAAATCGGTCAAAGATTTGATTTTTTACGGAAGCAAAGGCGAGAAAATCGAGATTCTAGTACCACCCGGCGCGCGCCAGGGCGAGCAGCACGCGGGCAAAAAGATGTCGTTCCAGGGGCTCATTCCGCAAATCGAGAGGAACTACCGTTGGTATCGGAAGCAGGGGAGCAGTCACGATGGAATGGAGGAGTACCTGCAAAAGGTCATGGTGGATTATGATTGCCCGGATTGTGGCGGCGCGCGCTTACGCAAAACGCGGAGCCTCGTTCGGGTCGGAGGAAAGACACTACCCGAGGCGGGCGATCTCCATTTGCGTGAGTTGCAGAAGTGGCTCGGCTCACTGGATGTCTCCGCGGATAAGACCGCTGTTGCGGCAACAGTCCTGCGTGAGATTGAAGGTCGCGTCGAGTTGCTGATTGGAATCGGGTTGGACTATCTCAATCTGAACCGTCGCTCCGGTACCTTGTCGGGCGGGGAATCCCAGCGCATTCGTCTCTCAACCCAAATCGGTTCGGGATTAATGGGAATGCTT
>Ga0066903_100006166_pt1 | contig 10567 bp, 5 predicted proteins | sample PanSoiMetaGPlot1_FD_67491 | JGI IMG/M metagenome (GOLD analysis project Ga0066903, IMG submission 67491) | Tropical forest soil microbial communities from Panama analyzed to predict greenhouse gas emissions - Panama Soil - Plot 1 (version 2) | ecosystem: Environmental > Terrestrial > Soil >...
AGCCGGTCCGCTCGCAGGTACACCTGGGCCAGGTTGTTGGCCGACATCAGGGTGAATCCAGCGTCCTCCCCGAGCTGCTTGCGGCGGACGTCAAGCACCTCGGCGAAGATTCGCTCGGCCTCGGCCAGCTTGCCCTCGAAGAACAGCAACAGGCCGAGGCTGTTCATTAGCGAGAGCGTCCGGTCATCGTGCGGTCCGAAGATGCGCTGCTTCCGGAGAAGGGTGTCCTGCGCCACCGTCTCGGCCTGCGGATAGAGTCCCAGCTGGTCGTAGAGGATGAGCAGCTGGTCGGCCGCGAGGAGGCTCAGGGGATCGTCCGGGCCGAAGGCTTTGCGCGCGACCTCCAGTGACCTCTCCTGAAGGATACGGGCCGGGTGCAGCAACCCGAGGCTCGTGTACACGTCAGCGATGGTGTTCATCATCCGGACCTGGAGTTCCGGATCTTTCGCCAGCCCGGATTCGACCTCCTTCGAGGCACGGTCGAGGATCTCCCGGGCGGTGATGCTGTTTCCCCGCGCCTCGCTCGGATCGGACACCTGGAACATCCGGGTGAGGAACTCCGAGACGTGCTTGGCGGCAGCGGCCTCGCGGTTGGCCCGGTCGCGCTCCAGTGCCGTACGGTGGGCCTGAAGTCCCATCGCCACCGCGAAGGCGACGAGCAGGGCGGCGAGACCGCCGGCCAGCCCGACGCCGAGGCGGTGCCGCTGCAGGTATCGCTTGAACCGATATGCCCGGCTCGGCGCGCGGGCATGGACTGGCTCGCGCCGCAGGTACCGCCGCAGATCGGCGGCGAGATCGGAGGTGCTCGCATAGCGCCGCGTGCGGTCCTTCTCCAGCGCCTTCAGGGTGATGGCGTCCAGGTCGCCAGTGAGCTGTCGCCGCAGACCGACCGTATCGGTCCCCCGGTCGCTCGCCGTCTTGAGCGCAGCATCTCCGAGCGTGCCGAGGCGCGTGCTCGGGCTCTGCGGCTCGTCCTCCCGGATCTTGCGGCGCATCTCCTCGAAGCTCGCCGACCGGAGCTCCTCCGCCGCGAAGGGCAGCTCGCCGGTGAGCAGCTGGTAGAGCACCACGCCCAGCGAGTACACGTCGGTCCGGGTATCGACGTCCCGTCCGGTGGAGTCGGCCTGCTCCGGGCTCATGTACTCGGGAGTGCCGATCACCACGCCTAGCTCGGTGAAGAGCGTCTTCTCGGTCAGCCGGTAGCCGGTGGCCTTGGCGATCCCGAAGTCGATGATCTTCGGCTGTGGACGCCCGTCGATGACCGAGACCAGGATGTTCGACGGCTTGAGGTCGCGGTGGATGATGGCCTTCTGGTGCGCGTGCTGGATGCCCTCGCAGACCTGGATCAGCAGCTCCAGCCGCTCGGTGGTGGTCAACCGGTGCTCGTCGCAGTGCTCGATGATCGGGAGTCCGGGCACGTACTCCATCACGAAGTAGGGCCGGCCCTCCGGGGTGGCGCCACCGTCGAAGACCCGGGCGATCGCCGGGTGGTCCATCAGCGCGAGCGCCTGGCGCTCCGACTCGAAGCGGGCGACGACCTCCTTCGTATCCATCCCAGCCTTGATGACCTTCAGGGCCACCTGGCGGCGGACCGGTCGGAGCTGCTCGGCGAGCCAGACCTCTCCCATTCCGCCCTCGCCCAGTCGGTAGTCGAGCCGGAACCCGTCGAATGCGGCACGCGCGCTGGCGCCGATCGGGTCGCCGCCGGGGAGTGTGTCGTGGTGTCCAAGCGTGGTGGTGCTCATCTGCGGCGGGCGGCACGAGAGCGGAGCGTCACCCTCGAAGTCAATGTGCTCCGCGGGCCCCGTCAGAGGGCGACACAACCCGGAAAAGCTCACTCGCCATCAGATGCCGTTTGGGCCACACGACCGGAATCCGGTACTTTTCCGTGACGTGGCGACTCAGGGGGACGATCGGGAAGCAGTCGACACGCTCAAGACGGCGCGATCGACCGGTGCGGCCGAGCGTCCGCGCCTGCCGCCGACACTGGTGCGCCTCCTGTGTGCGGAGGATCCGCGCCTTCCCCCGGAGCGCCACTGGCTCGAAGGGTGCACCGAGGTCCGCATCCTGCGAGGGCGGCCGGCCGGCGCGTCACGCGAGGGAAAGGTCCTAACCCTCACCCTTGGCGACCCGTACGCCTCCACCCGCCACCTCCTCCTCCGCGCATCCGGCGAGGGATTCGTCGTCTCCGACGAGGGCTCGACCAACGGGACCCTGGTGAACGGCCAGGCTCTCGGACCGGGCGAGGAGCGGCTTGTCGGCACGGCTGTGCTGGAGGTGGGGCACACCTTCTTTCATCTCCGGACCGACGTTCACGGAATCCGCGAGGTGCCGGTGGTCCGGGACGGCGACGAGCCGCTGACCTTCGCTCCGGAGTTCGCGCAGGGTCTGCTGTCCTCCGAGCGCCTCGTTCGCCGGCAGCACGACCTGCTGATCACCGGCGAGTCCGGTGTCGGCAAGGAGGTCGTGGCCCGCTGGCTCCACGCCGTGTCCGGCCGGAGCGGTCCGTTCGTCGCGGTGAACTGCGCAGCGGTTCCCGAGCAGCTCCTGGAGGACGAGCTCTTCGGTCACGTGAAGGGGGCGTTCTCCGGTGCCCAGTCGGACCGGCCAGGGTTGCTCCGGGCGGCCCACCTGGGAACGCTGCTCCTCGACGAGATCGGGGACATGCCGGCTCAGCTCCAGGCAAAGCTCCTCCGGGTCATCGAGGATCGGCGCGTTCGTCCGGTGGGAAGCGAGCACGAGGTCCAGGTCGACGTGCTGGCGCTCGCAGCGACCCATCGAGATCTCAAGTCGCTGGTCGCCGAGGGACGCTTCCGCGAGGACCTCCTCGCCCGGATGGGGTTGCTCCCGCTCACGGTTCCTCCGCTCCGCGACCGGAAAGAGGACCTCGGCCTCCTCCTCCGGGGAATCCTCCGGGAGGTTCCCGAGGGCCTGGAGCGCGTCCGCTTCGAGCTCCAAGCTCTCCGGATGCTCGTCCTCCACGACTGGCCTCTCAACGTGCGCGAGCTTCGGCGCGCGGTCCTGGCGGCCGTAGACCTCGCCCGCGCCGACGAGACGGGGCCCGTCGTGGTCGGGCCCCAGCACCTTCCTCTCGCCGTGCGCCCGCAAGCTGTCGCCGCGCCGGCACGTGCGCTCTCGCCGGACGATGAGGCGCTGCGAGGCCGGCTGGTGGCGTTGCTCGCCGAGCACCGCGGCAACGTGACGGCGGTGGCGCGCGCTCTCGGCAAGCCACGGACCGGGGTCCAGCGGTTGATGGCACGTCTCGGGGTTCAGCGCAGCGGGACCTGACGCCTTCGCGCGGCCACCTTCGGCTCCTGCGCTGCTGTTGCCCGCGGGCGCCCGCGGGCGCCCGGCAGGACCGAAGCTCCGCTGCTCCCCGCTCTCCCAGGGAAACCAGCGACCGCCGACGGGGCATGCCGGTTGCTCCTGCTTTCTGCGGGCGCGTCCGTCGACGCGTTGCTCCGGGAGGAACAACCCATGCAGCAGTCAATCGGGCCAGCCGGCGGAGCCGGCTCGCCATCGCCGTGGTCCTCGCTCGCCGTCGGCGCGGTGGTCGCCGGCGTGTGCCTCGTCCCGTGCCCCGCGCACGCCGCGGATGACGGCAGCCGCGGAGGACCGGCCGCGCCGTTCTCCAGCGTCCACGACCCGGGTCCCCGCGGCGGCGCGCCGGGAGCCGGCGGCCCGTTGCCGCACCTCAGCGCCACCGAGCTCGCGCTCTTCAACGAGGGGGCGTTTCGCGCCTCGGAGCTCGAGGCCACCTGCGACACCTGCAGCGACGTTCCGCCCGGGACGCCGATTCCGCCGGGGTCCCCGCCTGACACCACCAACTCCGCGGGTCTGGGAGGGCGCTTCAACTCCGACCAGTGCATCGCCTGTCACTCCCAGCCCGCGCCGGGTGGAACCTCGCCGGCGATGAATCCCTCCTTTGCCATCGCCCGGCGCAAGGGAGCCACCAACCGGGTGCCGTTCTTCGAAAGCATGAACGGCCCGACCCGCGAGGTCCGGTTCCTGTTCAACGAGGACGGCACGCGGGACGGCTCGGTGCACCAGAAGTTCACGGTCGCCGGCCGCTCGGACGCGCCGAACTGCCGCCTGGCCCAGCCCGACTTCGAGCGGGCCGCAATCGTGAACGGTCTTGGCCTCCGGATCCCCACCCCGCTGTTCGGCCTCGGGCTGGTGGACTCCATCCCCGACAAGGAGATCCTCGCCCACCTTGCCTCCCACCCCGAGCGGAAGGCACGCCTGGGCATCCACGGCACGCCGAACCGGGCGACCAACAATGCGACCATCGGCCGCTTCGGATGGAAGGCGCAGAACGCCTCGATCACCGTCTTCGCCGGCGAGGCCTACAACGTCGAGATGGGCATCACCAACGAGCTGTTCCCGATCTCCAAGACCGAGGACGAGACCTGCAATCTCGGAGCGGAGCCGAACGACGTCACCCGGGTCGAGAAGGACAAGTTCGACGATCCACTCGAGGTGATGGCGGACTGGCTGATGTTCTCCCTCTTCACCCGTTTCCTCGACGCCCCGCAACCCGCGGCGCTGACTCACGGGGCCGAGCGTGGCGCCGGGCTGTTCGAGGAGGTGGGCTGCAGCGAGTGCCACGTTCCGAGCATGAAGACCCGGCCCGCGCCGCTCGGTCCTCTGTCACCTGCGCTCGCCGGCAAGACGGTGAACCTGTTCTCGGACCTTGTCCTCCACCACATGGGGGCGAACCTCGCGGACAACGTCATCCAGGGCGATGCCGGGCCGGACATGTTCCGTACGGCGCCGCTGTGGGGCGTCGGGCAGCGGCTGTTCTTCCTGCACGACGGCCGGACGAATGATCTCTACAGCACCATCCGGGCCCACTACTCGCCCGCGACGGCCGCCCGTGGCCGCGACCCGGCGTACCCCGCGAGCGAGGCGAACGAAGTGGTGATCAACTACTTCCGGCTCAGCGCGAGCCAGCAGCAGGACGTCCTCGACTTCCTGCGATCGCTCTGACCCTGGGTTCTGAGCCTCAGCCGGCCTCGAGCACCACGGTGGCGGCTGCGACGCCGCCATCGTGCGTGAGGGCGAGCAGGACACGCGCACGTCGGGCGGCGACCTCCTGGGCTGCCACGCCACCCAGCGCGAAGGCCGGGGCGCCATTCGACGCCTTCACCACCTCGATGTCCCGCCAGCGGATGCCATGGGGTGCGCCCAGCGCCTTGACCAGCGCCTCCTTCGCGGCGAAGCGGGCGGCGTACGCCGTCGCCGCGTCGCTCCGGGCACGACAGGTCTCGACCTCAGCGGGGGTGAAGACTCGCTCGCGAAACCGGGTGCCGTTCGGTCCGGCCAGGACCCGGGCGATGCGCTCCACCGAGCAGACGTCCATGCCCAGGCCGACGACTGCCATCTCAGCCGTTCCGCATCAGGGCCAACATGTCGCGGACCGCGCGGTCCATCCCCACCAGGACCGACCGGGCGACGATCGCATGGCCGATGTTGAGCTCGTCGATCTCGTCGATGCGGGCGATGGACTGGACGTTGTCGTAGTTGAGACCGTGCCCGGCGGCCACGCCGAGGCCGAGCTTGTTCCCTGCTCGTGCGGCGTCGACGACCCGAGTCAGCTCGCGGGCGCGCTCCTTGGCGTTCCGGGCCTCGCAGTAGCGTCCGGTGTGCAGCTCGATCCGGTCCGCTCCGAGCTTGTGGGAGGCGCGCACCGCATCGAGGTCCGGGTCGATGAACAGCGAGACGACGATGTCGCCGTCCTTGAGGTGCCGGACGACCTGGGCCAGCGACTCGCGCTGCCCGGTGACGTCGAGGCCTCCCTCGGTGGTCAGCTCCTCGCGGCGCTCGGGGACGAGGGTGACGAGATCGGGTTTCACCTCGTAGGCGATCTTCACCATCTCCTGGGTGGCCGCCATCTCGAGGTTGAGGAGGGTCTGGCAGGTGTCGCGCAGGAGCTTCAGATCGCGATCCTGGATGTGCCGCCGATCCTCGCGGAGGTGAATTGTGATCTGCCCCGCCCCGGCGAGCTCGGCGACCGCCGCCGCGGTCACCGGGTCCGGGTAGGCGGCCTTGCGCGCCTGGCGCAGGGTGGCCACGTGGTCGACGTTGACGCCGAGTCGCTGTCCCATGTGTGGTGGTTGTACCTCAAACCGGCGGAAACACCCCGGTACAGTCCAGCCCGAGCCTTCGTGGGTGGGAGCCTCGCGCCCTTGCGTGCCTGGTTGGCCGAGGCCTCAGGTGGCCCAGGCCCGCTCGCGCTCAGTCGTCGTCCTCGCGTCGCACTCCCGCCGGCGCCGGGTAAGGCTGGTTGCCCATCAGCCCTCGCCAGAGCGCCTGGTTGAAGCGCTGCGGAGGCACCCGGTCGGCGTCGGAGAAGTCGAAGCCCTGCGTCGCCTTCGCCCAGTAGGCCGCGCCGTGTTTCGGCCGGACGTCCGGGCCCGCAGCCCAGCTGACTCCTGGCGGAATCCTGAGCGACGTCTTCTTCAGAACCGTCGACGCCACCGCCTCGTAGGTCCACGGGCCGGCCTGGAGGTCGAACACCTCGACCATCGGTCGCTGGAACGCGGTGTTGAGGTTGAGATGCTCGGTTCCGAGAATGTCCTCGATGGTCCGCAGCGCGTTGACCTGACTGTACTGTTGGCTGACCACCGCGCCCTGCTTCACGAATGCGCCGACGACGAAGGCGGTCGCCCGGTGTGAGTCGACGTGATCGGGGCCGTCCTGACAGTCGTCCTCGAGCACGATCACGATGGTGTCCTTCGCGTAGGGGCTGTTCGCCACGGCCTGGACGACGAAACCGACCGCGAGGTCGTTGTCGGCAAGTTGCGTCTCCGGGGTATTCACGCCCCCCTGCGCGGTGCCGAATGCGCCGGTGTGGTCTCCGCCGAGCCGCAGCATCGTGAAGCTCGGTAGATTGCCGGTCGCCACGAACTGATCGAACTCCCGCTTCCATTCGGCGCACCGCCAGAGGTCGGGGTAGTTCGGGTCGTAGCCGCGAAAGTAGAGGTCGGTGAGGGGGACGAGCCCAGGGCTCAGCGGGGCCACCTGCACCTGGCCGGCCCGATGCGGGTCGGTGAGCTCCGCGCCCGGACACGGCGGGGACTTCCCATCGGTGCAGATGGGACCGAGGTTCTCGACCAGGAAGCCGTAGTTCCGGACGGTGCCGCCCCCACGGAGCACGGCCTCGAAGATGTAGCCCTGCTCCTTTCCGAACGGGGCATCCGAAGATGCGTGATTCCCGGTCCCGGTCAGGAGGTTCTCCGTCCCTCCGGGCAGCGCGGCGGTGGCGCTCGCGTACTCGGTCGTTCCGGCGGGTCCCATTGCAGCATCGCGCTCGGCGACGGTGGCGAAGTTGACCGGGACGTTCCGGTTCTCGCCTGTGGACTCGAACGAGAGGCCCCGGTTCACGAACCCATAGGTGATCTGCTGGGTGATGGTCTCGGTGTTCGTCACCCTGCCCTGAAGGCTCCAGGACCAGCCGTCCATGCTGCCGTCGCCAGGATCGGTGAAGTTGTCCAGGGTCACGAAGCCGCGTGCCAGCCGGTGGAAGTTCGGCGTTAGGGGTTCGGGGAACTGCGTCAGCGAGGGGTCCCCGTTGGAGCCGTTCCTCAGGTCTCCCAGGATCTGATCAAACGAGCGGTTCTCCTTGACGATGTAGATGACGTGCTTGATGCGCTGGCGGAGCTGCTCCATCACCTTCCGATCCTCGCGGCGGTCCGAGTCGTAGAAGTTGTTTGCCGCGACGGCCCGGGTGAGCGGCTCCAGCTCCTCGGGCTTGGGCACGGGCGCGGCGACGAGCGAGGCCCGCTCGAGCTGGAACTGATACTGGTTCGCCGACTTTGCCGTCGCGCTCGCGGCCTTGCCTCCCAGCGTGGGGCTGGAGGTGAGGCGGGCCGTCTGCGAGTACCGGTACTTCGGATTCGGGCCGGTCACGCTCTTGCCATTGACGACGTACATCCACGTGCCGTCGGCACTGAACGCCACGTCGTGCGGCTCGTACGCGGTGGGGATGAGGCCGATGACCCGGAAGGCGTGGTCACCCTGAAGCGGGATGACGGCGATCGAGTTCGAGCCGGAGTTGACCGCATAGAGCGTCCGGCGGTCGGGCGAGAGGGTCACTGCGAAGGTCCCGGCCCCGGTGTAGCGCGTCGCGCCGTCACCGTGGGCGAACAGCTCGGGCGGGCCCCGGGCGTCGATCTTCTGAACGATGGAGTTCGTCCGGGTATCGATGACCGCGACCTGGTCCGCGTTGTCCTGGGCGACGAAGAGCCTGGAGCTCGTGGCGTCGAACGCCATGCCGAGTGCATTCCCGTCCAGAGGAAGGCGCTTCACGAGCTTGCCTCTCCTCGAATCGCTCACGTCGATGGCGATGACCTGGCGATCACGGTCCGAGGACACATAGGCGATGCTTCCGACGAGGAACACCGCGAACGGATAAGAGCCGCCGACGCCGGCCTTCGCGCCCTCGTTGCCGGCGAAGTACGGCCGGAGATCGTGCTCGTAGCGGACGCTACCGCTCGCGATGTCCACCACGCTGATCGAGTCGTTGTAGTTGTTGGCAACCACCAGCGTCGCCCCGTCGGAGGACACGGCCAGGCCACCTGCGTTGGGTTCGACCTCGATGCCCAGCCCCTTGCCGGAATGGCCGAGAGCGATCGTCTTGCTGAGCGCCCACCTTCCACCGCTGGGGGCGTAGACGTAGACCGCGTCGTCCTTGCCTCCGGCGGAGTACAGCCTGCCATCCGACCCGAAGGTCAGACCGACGTGGGCGTTGGTCTGCTGGATGGCCTGGAGGAGCACGGGCGAGCCCTTGTGGTCGCCGCTCACGTCGTAGAGAAAGAGGAACTGGGTCGAATTGGCGACGTCGAGCTGGCCTCTTGAATCATGGAGCGAGTTCTGCCCGGCGCAGAGGACGGCCAGCGTCTTGCCGTCCGGGCTCAGAGCCGACTTCACCGCCTCTCCGGCGACGAAGCTCGGGTAGGCCGGCAGACCGGGATTCAAGAACTGCTGAACGGCGTGAGCAATCGCAGTGGGGCTGATGTGCTGACCGGTGGCAATCCGCTCCGTCTTCGTGCCGCCCGCGGCGCCGGTCTGCGACTGATCGCCGGGCACGTGAACGCAACTCAGCGCCAGAAGGGACGAAAGGCCAAGCCTGACAGCGATGGAAGGATTCCGTCGACTCATGGGCTCCGGCCTCCAGGCGCGGGGCGCCGAGTCTAAGCAGATGTCATGGACCGAAGGTCCGCCGGATCAGCCGAGCGCGGCGGTGAGGGCAGCGGCGATGATCTGCGCGTGCTCCTCGTTCCGGGCCTTGTCCGGCCCCTCGATGAGGATCCGCACCTTCGGCTCGGTCCCGCTGTAGCGGACGAACACCCGGCCGTCCTTCCCCAGCTTCGCGCGGACCGCCTCGATGGCCGCGTTCACCCCGACGAGCCCTTCCAGGTCCTTCCGCTCCTTCACCACCAGCGAGAGGAGCGTCTGGGGCACGGGCTCGAAGATGCTGGCCAGCTCGGAGAGCGGCTTCTGCTGCCGGCACATCACCGCGAGGAGCTGCAACGCCGCCAGCGTCCCGTCCCCCGTCGTCGCATGGTCGAGAAACACCAGGTGCCCGGACTGCTCGCCGCCGAGGCTGTGGCCCGACCGCCGCATCTCCTCCACCACGTACCGATCGCCGACCTTGGTTCGCACCACCTGCACGCCCCAGCGGCCCACCGCCCGCTCGAGGCCCACGTTGGACATCACCGTGGTGACCAGGGTCTTGGTCCGGAGCCGATCCCGCGCGACCAGCTCGCCGGTGCAGATCGCCATGATTGCGTCGCCGTCGACGATGCGGCCCTTCTCGTCGGCGACGATCAGCCGGTCGGCGTCGCCATCGAGCGCGAGGCCCAGGTGCGCCCCGTTCTCTACGACCGCCCGGGCCATGTGCTCGGGGTGCACCGCGCCGCAGTCATCGTTGATGTTCAGGCCGTTCGGCTCGCAGGCCAGGCACACCACCTGGGCTCCGAGCTCCTGGAGCACCGCGGGCGCCGACCGGTACGCCGCGCCGTGCGCGCAGTCGACGATGATCTTCAGCCCGTCCAGCGTCAGCTCGCGGGGAAAGGTGTTCTTCAGGAAGACGACGTACCGGCCCCGGGCGTCGTCCAGGCGAAAGGCCTTGCCGATCTTGTCCGCGGTGGGGCGGATCTCGTCGATCTGCCCGCTGGTGACGAGCTCCTCGAGCTTCTCCTCGGTCTCGTCCGGAAGCTTGAAGCCGTCCCGCCAGAAGAACTTGATGCCGTTGTCCTGGTAGGGGTTGTGCGAGGCGGAGATGACCGCGCCGGCGTCGGCGCGCATCGAGGTGGTGATGTTGGCGATGCCTGGCGTGGGGAGCGGGCCCACCAGCTCGACGTCGACGCCCATCGAAGTGATGCCCGCGGCAAGCGCCTGCTCGAGCATGTAGCCGGACAGCCGGGTGTCCTTGCCGATCACCACGCGGTGACGGTGGTTGCCGTTCCGGATCAGGAAGGCCAGCGCTCGACCGAGCTGCATGGCCACCTCGGCGGTCATCGGCCAGACGTTGGCCGTCCCCCGCACGCCGTCCGTCCCGAAG
>Ga0066903_100006167_pt1 | contig 10566 bp, 9 predicted proteins | sample PanSoiMetaGPlot1_FD_67491 | JGI IMG/M metagenome (GOLD analysis project Ga0066903, IMG submission 67491) | Tropical forest soil microbial communities from Panama analyzed to predict greenhouse gas emissions - Panama Soil - Plot 1 (version 2) | ecosystem: Environmental > Terrestrial > Soil >...
GGGTTCCTGTACGACAGCAGCCTGATGGCGAGCGACGACGCCTATGAGATCCTGCTGGACAAGCAGCCGTCCGGCGTCGTCGAGCTGCCGATCGAGCGGATTCTCGACGACTTTCCCTATTTCGGCGGCGCCACCAACGGCGGCATGCCCAATCCGGATCTGATTGAGCAGGTGTTCCAGTCGGAATTCGACGTCGCTTACGATGAAGGCGGACTCTTCATCCTGACCATGCACCCGCACATCACAGGACATCGCTCGCGCGCGGCGGGGCTCGAGAAGTTGATCGTTCACATGAAGTCGAAGCCGGGCGTCTGGTTCGCGACACACGAACAGATCGCCCGGTACGTGAAGGCGAGCAGCTCGTAAGGGGCCGGCACGGGCTCGCGAACCCCCAACCATGCCCTTTCTCACTGTTCTCACCAGCTCGAGCCTGGGCTCGCTCCTCGGCATGCGCCACGCGCTCGAGCCCGACCACCTGGCGGCGGTCTCAACACTCGTGACGAGCGAGCGCAGCAGCTACAAAGCGGCCCTCCTTGGCGCGTGCTGGGGACTCGGCCACACGCTCGCGCTCGTGATCGTCGTCGCGGTCCTTTTGTGGCTGCGGGCGGAGATGCCGGCGCGGATCGCGGACGTTTGCGAGTTCTTCGTTGCGCTGATGTTGATCGGCCTGGGCACGCGCGCGATCTACCAGGCGATGCGTCAGGGCGCGGCGGGACCAGCGCGGGCCCATCGGCACGGCGGCGTGGTGCACGTGCACAAGGCCGGCGTGCCTCACGTGCACTTCGGCGGGTGGACGCTGGCGCGGCGGCCCCTGCTCGTCGGCGCCGTACACGGACTCGCCGGCAGCGGCGCGCTCACCGCCCTGGTCCTGACGACGCTGCCGACGACCGCGTCGCAACTTGCGTACGTGGGCCTGTTCGGGCTCGGATCGACGCTGGGAATGGCTGTGCTGTCCGGCGTCCTCGGCTGGCCGCTCGCGCGCCTGGGCGCCGATCGGCGCGTGGTCCGCGCCGTGAGGCTGACCGTTGGCTGTGCCTCCACGCTGCTCGGCCTGGTCTGGGGCTATCCAGTCGTCGCGCGGCTGCTATAACAGCCGGGAACTCAATTCGAGACCGCGAGCGTCCATTCAACCGGCGCCGATTCCGGCGGGTAGCACACCTTGTCGTCGCACGCCTGGTAATTCACGGTGGCCTTCACATGAATCGGGGCTCCGCGATCGAGCGGCCCGACCACGGTGACTTCCTGCATCAAGCGAAAAGGCTTCTGGAACACGGGCACTTTCGCCACTTCTCCAGGGAAGGTCATGAGCTCGGACTTGGGATACGTAAGCTTGCCGATCTTGACGTTGGCCTGCGGCTCGAATGCCAACGTGATGGGAATGAAGTCCTTCGCGCCGGGCGCGTACACGTGGATATTCGGGTTCGGCGTCACGTCCACAGCGAGGATCGTCTTCCCGCCCGGCCTCACGCCACGATCCACGGGACCGGCGGTGACTGCCGCATGCGAGGCCCGACGTGCACCGCGGAACGACAGGTTCGGCGTGGTCTGAGCCAGGAGCGTCGCCGAGAGCACGATGAGGAAGGCGGCGGTGCGCATAACGCAATTATACCGGGTCGCCGCTCGGAGCGTGCTGCGGGTTCCGTGCTCCGCCTGGTCAAGTTCATCGCAGGCCATCCGCGCGCGGCCTGTCAACGCCGGTAAAATAGTCGCGGTGTTGACCACGCGCATCCTCATTGTTGAGGACGACCCCGACATCGGCCAACTCGTCGCGCGGTATCTCGACAAGGCCGGCTTCACGTCCGAGCTCGTCGCGACCGGGCGCGAGGCACTGGAGGCCATTACGGCGCGACCGCCGGATTTGCTCGTCCTCGACTTGATGCTGCCGCAGATTGACGGTTTGGAAGTGTGCCGGATGGTGCGTACGAGCAAGCCGACGTCGGCGTTGCCAATCATCATGCTTACGGCGCGCGCGGAGGAGTCCGAGCGCATCGTCGGCCTCGAGCTCGGCGCCGACGACTACCTCGCCAAGCCGTTCAGCCCGGGCGAGCTGGTCGCCCGCGTTCGGGCCTTGCTCCGGCGATCGCATCGCGGCAACGCATCCGAGACCTTGACGACGACGTTTCAGTACGGCCCGCTCATCGTCGACACGGACCGGCACACGATCACCGACGACGGGCGAGCGGTGACTCTCACCGCCAAAGAGTTCCTGCTCCTGGAGTACCTGATGCAGCATCGCGGGCGCGTCCTGTCGCGTGACGTCCTGCTCACCGACGTCTGGGGCTACCGCTATACGGGCGGGACGCGAACGGTCGACGTGCATGTTCGGCGGCTTCGCGAGAAGCTGCCGTTTCTTGCCGACGCCCTCGTCACGGTCAAACAATTTGGCTACAAGCTGGCCGACCCGGCGCCAGCCTCAGCGCCGTCAGCATGAGCCGCGTTCGCGCAACGTTTCAGACCAAGTTCTTTCTGACGGCGTTGTCGGCGGCCGTCATCGCCCTCGCGGTTGCCGGCGCGCTCTTCGCGACGACGATGCGTGCGCGGACGGACGCGCAGATTGAGTCGGCTCTCGTCTCGGAGGCGCGTCTCGCGGCGGAGCTGATCTCCCATGGAACGTCGCTGACGACCGTGTCCGAGCTCGACGCGGAGGCCGACCGGATCAGCGGCGTCCTCGGCGCCCGCGTCACGTTTATCACCGCCGACGGCCGCGTCGTGGGCGACTCGGCGGAGACGCTCGACGCCGTCGCGGCAATGGACAACCATGCTGGGCGGCCTGAGGTCGTCGAGGCCCGTCGCGCCGGCCTGGGCCGATCCCGGCGGTACAGCGACACGCTCAAGACCGAGATGATGTACGTTGCGGTCCCAGTCAACCACCCGGCGCTCGCCGTCGTGCGCGTCGCCGTCCCGCTGACCGACGTTCACAGTCAGCTGCGAGCCGTGCTGGCCACGACGCTTACGGCACTCGCGTTTGCACTGGCCGGCGCCGCAGGGATGGCGTGGTTCTTTTCCGCACGGATTGGCCGCCGTGTGCGGCTCGTGGCGGACGTCGCCCAGAGATACCGAAGCGGCGATTTGACACCGCCCGGATTGGGATACGGCGATGACGAGATCGGGACTGTGGCGCGCGCGCTCGATGACTCGGTTCAGGACGTCGGGCGCCGGCTCACCGAGCAGGCGCGGGACCGCTCGCGCATGGAAGCCATCCTCGCCGGCATGGTCGAGGGAGTCATCGTGGTCGATGCCCAGGGTCGATTACAGCTGGTGAACCAGGCGGCGCGGCAGATGCTCCGGGTGAGTGACGCCGCGATCGGGCGGCCTTACGTCGAGACCATCCGCTTGCCTGCTATCGCCGAGCTGGTGGCGGCGACGCTCGCCGGCGGCGAGCCCGACCCGGTGCAGTTTTCACCGCCGCGCGACGAGTCGCGCACGATCATCGTGCGCGCCGCTGGCGCGACGGTGCCTGGAGGTCCGCCTCAGCCAACCGCGTCAGACGGCGGCATTGGCGGGCCGACCAGCTCTTCAGGTGGCGTTGCCGCGGCGGTTCCCGCCGCCGCGTCAGGGACCGGATTCGGCGCACCGCCCGGCACGGTCTTCGGCGCGGTTCTCGTCCTGCACGACATCACCGACCTGCGCCGCGCGGATCAGATTCGCCGCGATTTCGTCGCCAACGTGTCCCATGAGCTGAGAACGCCCCTCACCGCGATCCGAGGATACGTCGAGGCGCTTGCGGACGGCGACGCGACCTACGAAGAGCAGCAGCGCTTCCTCGACATCATCGCGCGCCACACGCAGCGCATGGAGCGTCTCGTCAAAGATCTGCTGCGCCTGGCCCGACTCGACGCCGGACAGGAAACCCTCGACCTCACCGCATGCGACGCGCGCAGCCTCGCGGACTCCGTCGCTGCGGATCTCGAGCCTACCGCCGATGCGCGGTCGCAGCGCGTCATCGTCACCGTCGAGTCCGGCGCTGAGAACCTCCGCGGCGATCCTGCAAAGCTCCACGACGCGCTCCGCAACCTGGTCGCCAACGCCATCACCTACGCACCCGAGCATACGACGATCACCATCGACGCGAGCCTCACGGACGGCAGCGTGGCGATCTCGGTGTCCGACGAGGGGCCCGGCATTCCAGAGGACGATCTCGGCCGGGTGTTCGAACGCTTCTATCGCGTGGACAAGTCGCGCGCGCGCGATCCCGGGGGCACCGGGCTCGGGCTGGCCATCGTCAAACATCTGGTCGAGCTGCACGGCGGCTCGGTCCGAGCCGAGAACGGGCCCACTGGCGGCGCCAAGTTCACGATGACGCTGCCGCGGGTGTAGACGCCGGCTTCGAACGTTACACGCCGGCCGCAGCCGGCGACGTATCATCTCATTTCAAGCAGATGGCGGTGGACAACGAAGTGCTGACGCTCGTGCTCGGCGGCGGACAGGGGACGCGGCTGTTTCCGTTGACGCAACATCGATCCAAGCCGGCCGTGCCGATCGGCGGCAAGTACCGGCTGATCGACATCCCGGTCAGCAATTGCCTCCACGCGGACATCCGACGCATCTTCGTCCTGACGCAGTTCAACTCCGCGTCGCTCAACCGGCACATCTCGCAGACCTACCGCATGGATCTGTTCAGCCACGGCTTTGTCGAAATCCTCGCCGCCGAGCAGACGCCCGACAACCCGAACTGGTATCAAGGCACCGCGGACGCCGTGCGGCAGGCGGCGCGGCATTTCGTCCGCTACGATGCCGACTACTACCTGATCCTCGCCGGCGATCACCTGTATCGCATGGACTACAACGAGCTGGTCGATGCGCATGTCGATCGCCGGGCGGACATCACGATCGCCGCCCAGCCGATGACAGCGGCCGAGGCGTTGGGCATGGGCATTTTTCGGTTCGATCGATCCGGTCAAATCGTGGCGTTCGAGGAGAAACCGTCGCGCGATCGCCTTGAAGAGATAGGCCAGAGCATTCCCGCCAACTCGACGTTCGCAGGGCATACGCGGGAAAAGCCGTTTGTCGCGTCGATGGGCATCTACGTGTTCTCGCGCGACGTGCTGCTCGACGTGCTCCAGCGCGGGAAAGCCACCGACTTCGGTCGTGAGGTCATCCCGGCCGCACTCGACTCCTATCGCGTCCATGCCTATCTGTTTCGAGGCTACTGGGTGGACGTCGGGACCGTCGCCTCCTTCTATGATGCCAACATCATGTTGACCGAGTCCGGCGCCAGGTTCGGGTTTTATGATCCGAGACGTCCGATCTATACCCACCCCAGGTTTCTGCCGGGCGCGCGATTCAGCAACTGCACCGTCCGCGACGCGATCATCGCCGAGGGCTGTTTCCTGGACGGCGCGACGGTTGACCGCTCGATCGTCGGGATTCGCACGAACATCCAGACCGGCACGACCATCACGAGATCCGTCCTGCTCGGCGCAGACTTCTACGAAGCCGACGACGACGCACCCGCCAAGGGAAGTGGGCCTCGCATGGGCATCGGCCGCGATGTCACGCTCGACCGGGTCATCGTGGACAAGAACGCTCGCATCGGCGACGGCGTCCAGCTCGTGAACCACGCGCGAGTCGACCATGCCGACGGCCCGGGGTACTACATTCGCAACGGCGTCATCATCGTACCGAAGGACGGTGTAGTGAAACCCGGAACGATCGCGTAGCTTGGTGCTCGTGGCTCGGGAGTCGTGGCTCGGAACTCGGTACTCGGAACTCGTATCATTCAACGGTGTCGAGATGCTCACCCTGTCCCGCTCCGCCGCCGTCATCATGCTCGCGCTCGCGGTTGCGGCCTTGCCGGCGCCGCGCGCCGAAGGCCCGAAACAGGTGATCGCGCATCGAGGGGCGTCAGCCTACGCGCCCGAGCATACCGTCGCGTCTTACACGCTCGCGATGCGGCAGAAAGCCGACTTCGTCGAGCCCGATCTCGCGGTGACCAAGGACAATGTGCTCATCTGTTTGCACGACGACACGCTCGACCGGACGACGAACGTCGCCGAGGTGTTCGGCGGGCGACGGGGCGGACAGGCGCTGGCGAACGATTTCACCATTGACGAGATCAAGCGCCTCGACGCCGGCAAGTGGTTCAAGCCGGAGTTCGCCGGGTCGCGGGTCCCGACCTTCCAGGAGATGATCGATCTGGTAAGAGGAAAAGCGGGACTCTACCCGGAACTGAAATCGCCCGAGCTCTACAAATCGCGCAACGTCGATCAAGTGAAGCTGTTCGTCGACCTCATCAGGAAGAACGGTCTCGAGCAACCGGAATCGCTCAGGTCGACGCCCGTGATCATTCAATCGTTCGACGAGACGGCCATCCGCCGGGTCGCCAAGGAGTTGCCGACCATTCCGCGGGTGCTGCTGACCTCGAACGACGCGGACGTCACGACGGCCCGTCTTCGTGAGGTGGCCACGTTCGCTACGGGGATCGCGCCCGAGAAGGCCATCATCGCGCGCCATCCCGGGATGGTGGCCGCGGCGCACAACTTGCGGCTCACCGTGACGTCCTGGACGTTTCGAGCGGACGACAAGACGTCGTTTCCGACCGTGCGCGACGAGATGGCGCACTATCTCTACACGCTCGGCATCGACGCGCTGTTCACGAACAACCCCGATCAGTTCCCGCGCCGGTAGCTACCCGCGCGCATGCATCCGCTCGATGCGTCGTGTGGCGAGTCTGGCCGCGAGCGAGCAGAACAGGACCATCATCACGAGAACGAGCGCCCCCGCCCACGCCTGGCGGTGCCAGTCTTGGTACGGTGAAATCGCGTAGGTGTAGACCTGGACGGTGAGCGACGCAATCGGCTGCGTGAGCCGGGTCGAGAAGAAGCGGTTGTTGAACGACGTGAACAGGAGCGGCGCAGTCTCGCCGGCAATGCGCGCGAGGGCCAGCATCACGCCGGTGACGATGCCTGGAAGCGCCGCGGGAAGGACGACGCTGAACACGGCCCGCGCGCGCGTGGCGCCCAAAGCCAGCGCGCCCTCGCGCAACGACCCGGGCACGAGCAGCAGCAGCTCTTCCGTCGTCCGCGCGATGATCGGAATCATCATCACGCCGAGCGCGAACCCGCCAGCCAGCGTGCTGAACTGCCTGAACGGCAGCACGGCGACGGCGTAGGCGAACACGCCGATGACAATCGACGGTACCCCGTTCAAGGTGTCCGCCGCGAAGCGCACCGTGGACGCGAAGCGTGTGCCCGCGTATTCCGCCATGTACACCCCGCTGATCACGCCGATCGGAACCGCCATCAGCCCGGCCAGCCCCACGAGCATGAGCGTGCCGACAATCGCGTTGGCCATGCCGCCGCCGGACTCGCCGACCGGGAGCGGCATGTGCGTGAAGAAGTCGACGTTCAGGGCTCTGATCCCCTGACTCACGACGAAGAAGAGGATGAGGGCCAGCGGCAGGAGCGCGAGGAGAACCGCGCACGCGCAGAAGCCAACGAAGAGCGACGACAGCAGCCGCCGCCAGCCTGCGCCCGCGCTCATCCGGCCGCCGTCTCTGCGGCGAGGGGTTCGGCAGTCTCGACGCTGCCCGCCACGCTGACGCGCGAGCTTCTGGTCATGCTCCAAATCAGCAGTCGCGAGAGCGAGTTCACGATGAGCGTGATGGTGAAGAGGACCAGGCCAATCTCGACGAGCGCCGACAGATAGAGCTGATCGGCCGCCTCCGTGAACTCGTTGGCGATGACCGCGGCCATCGTGTGCTGCGGGGCAAAAAGCGACGCCGAAATTCTGGGGTTGTTGCCAATGACCATGGTGACGGCCATGGTCTCGCCCAGCGCCCGACCGAACCCGAGCATGACGCCGCCGATGATCCCGGTCCGCGCGTAGAACAGCGCCGCGCGGATGGCCTCCAGCCTCGTGGCGCCCAGCGCGTACGCACCTTCCCGTTGCGCCGCCGGCACTGATTTGAGCACCTCCCGCGCGATGGAGGACGTGAAGGGGATCACCATGATGGCGAGCACAAGCGCCGCCGCAAGCATGCCGAGGCCGAGCGGCGGACCGCTGAAAAGCGGCAGCCGGCGCGCCACGTCGGGCAAGGACGTCTCAATCGAGCGGACGGCCGGCACCAGGACGAAGATGCCCCAAAGGCCGTAGACGATCGACGGGATGGCGGCGAGGAGCTCGGTGAGGAAGACGAGCGGCTGACGGAGCACCGCCGGGCTCATCTCGGCGATGAAGACTGCGATGCCGATGGAAATGGGCGTCGCGATGAGCAGCGCGAGGACGGACGAATAGAGCGTGCCCCAGATGAACGGCAGCGCACCGAACTCGCCCGAGACCGGGTTCCAAACCTGGCTCCCCCAGAAACCGAGGCCGAACTTCTGAATCGAGAGCCACGCGTCACGCGTCAGCAGAAAGCCGATCGCGCAAACGATCCCGATCAGGAAAAGCGCAAAGACACCCGTCCCGATGCGAAACCCGAGATCGGCGCTCCCCGAGCTGCCTTGTTTCCCTCGCTGCCCCACTGACCCACTCGTCCTACCCGACCCACTCGACCGACGTGACCCACCCGACCCCGTTATGACACCTTGACCTTTGCCAGAGCAGCCATCTCGAGCTTCACGACGTTGTCAGGCAATGGAGCATAGCCCAGATCGGCACAGTACCGCTGACCGTCGCTGAGCGCCCACTTGACGAAGTCGACCATCGCTTTACTCTGCGCCTTGTCCTTGGGATCTTCGTAAAGCAACAACCAGGTAAATGATGAAATCGGGTAGGCGCCCTTCCCCGGCGCGTTCGTGATCGACACGCGGAAGTCGGCCGGCATGTTCGCCGCGGCTGACGAGGCGGCGGCCGTCACGGCCTGGACAGACGCTGTGATGTACTCACCGGCGGCGTTCAACACGGACCCATACGCAATCTTGTTCTGCAGGGCGTAAATCAGCTCGACGTACCCGATGGAGCCCGGCGTTTGAGTCACGAGACCGGAGACGCCCTCGTTTCCGCGCCCGCCCACTCCCGTCGGCCAGCTCACCGACGCATTGACGCCGACCGTGGTCTTGAATTCGGGAGACACTTTCGAGAGAAAGTCCACCCAAATGAACGTCGTGCCCGAGCCCTCCGCGCGATGGGTGACGGTGATGTCGGTCGCGGGCAACGTGACGCCGGGATTGAGCTTGGAGATGGCCGGATCGTTCCATTTCGTGATCTTGCCGAGGTAGATGTCGGCGAGCAGCGGGCCGCTGAACTTGAGCTCCGTTTTCAGGTTGGGGATGTTGTACACGGGGACCACGGCGCCCAGCACAGTCGGAAAGTGCAGCAGCTTGCCTGGCGCGGCCTTGAGCTGCTCCTCGTTCATGATCGCGTCGCTCGCCCCGAAGAAGACGGTCTCCTTGCTGACCTGCTGGATGCCTCCACCTGAACCGATCGACTGATAGTTGATCTGGACGTTGGGGTGGAGCTTGTTGTACTCGGAAAACCACTTCGAATAGATCGGGTACGGAAACGTCGCGCCCGCCCCGTTGATCTGGGTGGTTTGCGCGACCATCGTGACAGAGGCGGAGAGCGTTGCAACCGCCAGCGCAATCATTGTCTTTTTCATGATCGACTCCGTCCGTCCGCTACGGAAGAATGTAGCGAACGTTGATGTACACCATATTCAGCTTCGCGTCGGTGGGCGTGCCGGAAGGAACCTGGAAGGGCGTCCGCTTCAAATACGAGTACTGGAGCATGACCTGCATCCCGCCGATCTTCGGATCGCGGAACAGCGTCTGGGTGAATCCAACCGTCGTCTCACTGATCTTGTGGTTGGCCGCCTGACCCGGCACGCCGTAGCCAATCAATCTCTTCCCGTCGGCATCGAACGTGGTGTTCTGATCGATATGCACCAGGCTGTAGTAGCCGTACAGCAGCGTGTTCTTGTACGTATACTCGGGCCCGTAGATACCCGAAAACGACTTGACGTTCGACATGCTGAAGTCGGGGTTGACGATGAAGTCCGGCGTGCCCGTGTTGGCGATGTATCGGCCGCCGCCCTTCGACGAGAAGTTCGTCGCGATCACTTTGAGATTGTGGACCGGCTCGACGACGAAGTTGATCGAGCCGCCGAACCCCGTCTCCGTCGGCGAGGTATTGGTCGTCGGATTGTAGGTCTTGAACCCACGCACGAGAAATGCCGCGTCGATGTGCTGCTTGGTCCCGCCCGTTTTCGGATCAAAGGCGACCTTGCCGATGATGTCGGGATAGGGATTGGGCGTTGGACTCGACGAGCCGACGCTGCCGCTGCCGGATCCCGTATTCACTTCGGCGGTCACGAAATTAGTCGGCGTCACGACCGCGCCGCCGACGTACTGCTCGGGATTCTCGAGGGCGAGGCCGAACGCAACCGTGTCATTCGGGTGACCGACGAATCGGAATCCCGGCGTGCGGAGCCAGGTCAGGCCCATCTGGTAGTTCGTGTCCACGTCCTGGCTGTAGAAGAGATCGGCCGGCATCGGGGAAACGCCATTTCTGTTCGGCACGATGAAGCTCCACGACTGGCCGGCGAGGAACTCGAACTTGCCTTGTTGATACTGCGCCCAATACAGACGCATGCGCAAGCCGTTGGAGTTGCTCGTGATGTTGAGG
>Ga0066903_100006169_pt1 | contig 10566 bp, 13 predicted proteins | sample PanSoiMetaGPlot1_FD_67491 | JGI IMG/M metagenome (GOLD analysis project Ga0066903, IMG submission 67491) | Tropical forest soil microbial communities from Panama analyzed to predict greenhouse gas emissions - Panama Soil - Plot 1 (version 2) | ecosystem: Environmental > Terrestrial > Soil >...
AGTCGCGGAACCTGTCGGGTGAAAGCTCGGTGTAGCGGACGGTGTGCTGGATGTTCTTGTGGCCGAGATAGTGCTGCAAGGCTCGGGTATCGTGCCCGTCGTTGGCAAGCTTATAGCCGCCCGCATGCCGCAGCATGTGAGGATGCAGTTGGAAAGGCATCCGGGCGGCCTTGCCGAGCCGCTGGATGAGATGGTGGAAGCCGATGGTGCTCATGGGTCCGCCGCGCTCCGTGACGCTGGGCGCGCCGGTCGAGCACCCCATGATCTTCGAGGGTTTGGCGAGCACGGGGACATTGACCGGTCGCGCATGCGATTCCGCGGATGGTGCTTCACGTTTTTGCCGTGGGAGAAAAAACCCCGGCTGCTGTACCGACACAAGCCAACGAGCCGGCAGGAGAGATCCTGCAAATGGACTACGACCCGCGCGGTCAGCAAGTCGTGCGAGCGAAAGTGAGCCATCCGGAAGCCCGAAGATGCGGACACTTCTCGATTGCCTGCACGGTGCGCGAATGGAGGCTGTGCGAGATTGACGATCCGCGCCGGTTCCACGGGGAAATCCGACAAGCCGACATCGACGAGATCTCATTGACCCCGACACCCTGCAACGAAAAGCGTCGCCGGGGTTTCACGAACTGATGACGCGGAAAGTGGCGCGCTTGGTTGGGCTGACGGAGGTCATCCGCACCCTCGCCACGGCGGCGCCGGCGCCGCGTTCGGAGCCGACGCCGGAGCGGGCAGCGGCGAAGAGCGAGTTCCGCGCCCTGGTGGAAGAACTCAATCGACGCGAGGGGTTTGCATGACCACCGGAACCGATGTGCTGCGCGCGGGGGTCGTCGCTCGCATCCAGAGCCAGCGCTATGGCGGCTTGGCGAAAGATCTGGGAGTGGCGCCCGATACGCTGCTCGCCTTTGCCCAGGGAGGCGGACTGCCGGTCGAGATCCTGCAGCGGCTGACGAGCGAGTTGTTCGGCGGCCATGCCCGCTACGACGCCGACTGCGCCCGGAACACACCGAGGTGAGGCCGCTCGGGACGGCGCCGGAACCGTTCGACCCGGCGCAGAGGGTCTATCCTGAAACGGTCGGGCCGTGGAGCACCGGCGGGCTCAAGGACCCGCTGCCGCCATCGCCGCAAGCACAGCCGGGGCAATGTCCCGGTTGGGATTAAATAACTATTGAAGCTAGGCTGGAAAGGCCGGTAAAAAGGCCACTATTACCGCTATTGAAAACATTTGTTGTAGGTCGGGAAACCGGGTCGCGATATCCTTGATGGCGGTGACGCGAATCAATCGAATGGGGCTAGCGATAGGGACGGCTCCCCACCCCGAGAATAAAAGAAGAAATCGGTGGAGAAATTAAGGAGGGCGGGTAAGACTGCAGAATGATTAGCCGTCGCAATCTAAGTTGGAAAGGCGATAGCTGTATCTCGGCACGCGACAAAGCGGCTTCAGTGTGGTGCCCGATAACAAGTACCCGACCATGTGGCGAGTTCGATCGCCGGACGGCGCGCTATCCGATATGGTGAACCGTACGCGGGCCAAGGATGCGGCGATGGCCTTGCTCGTTACCAATTTAAACATGCGAGGGAAGGCCCAGGGAGCCTCGCCAGCGGTGCCTCGAGGCCAGCCAACGGCCTCTGCGGCCGTCCCCTACACTAAGGGCACTATCCCCGATCGGCCATGGCAGATAGGCCCTCCCGTCACCGGTACCGGTAATTCGGGTGAATGGAACCACCCATCATTCTAGGACTGTACAGTTTACGATGGTTAGAAGCAGGGGTGCAGGGTCGTTTGTTGTCCTTGATTCGCCTGCATTTTCCGGCCGTTTCGGCGGCCGACTGTACAGGAATTGAGCATTTGTTGCACAGTCAATCGGCCCTCGTTCGGGGCCCGTTTTGCCCGGGGGGTCAGGGCCCCGACTGCGACAACGGCGTGAGCGTGTGCGGCTCCAACGGCTCGCCAGTGTCAATGTCGACGATATCACTGGCCAGCTGCGGCCGGCTGTCCGGCGGTTCTTTGCCCGTGGCCCACCGCCAGCACTCGTCGATCATGTCGTGCTCACGCAGCCAACGGATCAGATCGGCCTCCGCCATCGATACGATCTGATGGCCGGTCTCGACCGGCATGACGCGGATTTCAGTCACCCGGTAACCCTCAGCCTCGGTGGTGCCCTCAAGCTCTAGCTGCTCCTCGAGAGCAGTGCGGTACTCCTTGAGCGCGTGAATGCGTCTCAACATATCGCTCGTATCCATCTTTCCATTCCGACAAAGCCGGTAAACACGGCCCATTTCGCGCACAACATCGCCCGGCTTGGCCAGCAATCCGCCCGGTCGCATTGAAATCGTTGGATGATTCGGCGCGGCAGCGATCTTGCCCATGTTTGGGACCATGTCGCGGGGATGAAAATGGGCCCCTTCGGGACGTCCGAAAGGGCCCGTCGCGCTATCGCCTCGAGCGCCTTATCGGTCTGCGTCACGAGCACCACTTCCTCGCGAGAGTCGTCCATTTTGCCACTGCCGCTCCCTAGTAGTAGTTAGCGGAATTATTTGGCTAAGTCGTTGATATCACCGGGCAATGACACTGAGCGGTGTTCGCCGGGAAGCACAGGGGAAGCTTCAAGCCTCATCCGGCGGGGTTTCGGACACGTCGACATCGAGGACCAGCTCGCCCGCCAACTCCTCCGCCAGCGACGGGGTTTCAGGCAGCGCTTCGATGATTGGTTCGGCCGCCTCCTGAGAGGTCAGGTAACGCCCGCTTGGCACGGGGACGACGTGGATTTCCTGAACGTAGATGCTCGCCTGGTCGATCGGCGCAACGCGAAAATCGGCACGCGCGCTGATCGCGGCTAGTCTGGGGTGAACGAACGGCGCCGCGTCTCTCGCGGCCTGCATGCGCACGTGCAGCTCGAGCGTTTCGTCGCGCATCGTTTGCAGCAGAAACTCGACCGGCGTGATGCCCTCCGCAGCGGCGCGGTCGACAATCCTTCGCTTGCGCTTGTTCGGCGAGCCGGGTTTTCGGCCGGAATTTGGTCTAAAACCGCCTCTTGGCATGGTTGTTTCTCCTTGATTTTAAAAGGTTTTTAGACGCAATTTAGGGCTAAAAATCATACGTTAACGCGAGCTTTTGTATTGCGGAAACCAAAAACCCACAGTTTCGGCCAGAAACTCACCACCGCGCGCCCGCAAACGCGGTTTCTTTTGGTTTAAATACCATAAAAACCAAATTCGACATACCTCGAATTAGGTTTTTGCACCTAGGGGGTCAAAACCATCCAGGAGGGTGAACTGCCATTCCAAAACGGATTTCGGTGCGGCGCCCGGTGTCCCGTTTGTCGATACACACGCGCGGGACAGATGTCGGTAAAAAGGTAAGAGAGAGAATCGAATTTCTTTGCGCTCGCGCACCCGTATCGACAAATGGGACATTTTCAACTTGCATTAGGCCTTCGCGGTGAGCCCATCAACTCTGCGACGAGTTGCTTGCGGTGTTCCTCGACCTTCCTTTGCTGCTCAAACTGGCGGGCGACGATCGGGGTGATGGTCCAGTTTCGGTTGACCGGGCTCTTGTCGGCAGGCTCGAGCCAGCCGGCCGCGACGAGCGGCGAGACGGCGTTATTGAGGTCGAAAGTCGACAGGCCGCGTAGGCAGCGGACGTTGCGGGTGAGGTCGCGCGAGGTGACCTTGGTTTCCTTGCAGGTGATGAGCCAGCTTGCGAGCCGTTTCAGGCGGTCGCCGTTCGTCAATCCTTCGGAGGAGCGGTAGAATTCGAGCGCGTGCGGCAAGACGAAATCGACGACGATATCGCGGACGTGTTTGACGGTCTCCTGCTCAATGTCCCTCCCGCCCCCGGCGTCAGGATCGGCCGCCATGTGCAGGATGAGGGCGAGCCTTCCGGCGATCCCGGGCAGCTTGCCGACGAAGCCCTGAAAGCCTTCGGCCAAACCGCCGACTGCCTGTTCGAGTTCATGCAGGTATTCCCGCAGCAAGTTCATCTGCTGCAAGGCCGCGTCGGACAGGATGAGCCTTTGCGGCCTTGCGGCGATGAGCTTAGAGAACAGGCGCAGATAGTGCTCCTCGTCGCTGCCGCGGTCCTGGGCCAGCTTTGACGGCCCCATCATTACGGGCACGAAGCGCTGTAATAGTCCGTCGCTGGTGAGGCCGTGGAGTTCGGCGAGCCTGGCGGGTTGGATGCCACCGATGAGGCTGACCGAGAGATTGCGGATATAGGTTTCCCCGCGTGAGATGCGGTCCATGCTGTAGGGGCCGCCGTCGAAGGCTTTCAGCCAGAAGCCGCGATCGGCGCTGATGCTGCGTGTGCTGCTGGCGTATTTTTCCATTGCCCCGATCCAGCCGGAGAACTCGTCGCGTTTGACAAGCAGGCCGTGCTCGCCGTTGGTGCGGGCGAGCACCTCGCCGAGTTTCTCGACCGTGACATCCCACATCACGTAGCGTGGTGGCGGCTCGGGCTTGTCCTCGTCGAAGGTTTTGTCGGCCTCCTTCGCGGCTTTCTTTGCTTGTTCGTACTCGAAGAGCGCCGCTTCGTAGATCGTGCGCAGAACCTTTTGGTGCTCTTCGAGCGGCGCCGTTACCACGTCTATGATCGGGGTTTTCTTGCGTGACGGGTCGCCGACCAACAGCGTCCACATCCGCGGATGCTCCCACCAGTTTCCGTGGCGCATCATCTTGACCGCGAAGCGGTGGTCGAGTGCGCCACTGAAAGCGGTGAGGACGGCCATCGCCATGGCGGAGATGTCACCGCCGACGATGATGCTCTGCGCGGTCACGTAGTCCTGCACCACACGCGGCAGCGTGTGGAGCGGAAAGTCGGGCACAACATATTGCGCCCAGGGGTCGAATACCGGTGTCGCTGGCTCCGGCTTCGGCGCGTCCTCGATTTTGTTGTAGACGCGCTCGACCTCACGCCGCAGGCGGCCGCGGTATTTTGCGGCGATACCGTCGGGATATTGCTCGAGCAGCGCGGTGATGCCGTCGATGGTGAAACCGAGGTCCTTGAGCGCCAGCATGACGTTCCAGAACACATCGCTGCGCTCGGGTTTTGGCGCGCCGTCGCGGATCACCCGCATGGTCTCGTCGGGGATGCGCGCGGGGTCGCCAGCGGCCTGACCGTTGCCCTGCGTTGCCCCCGCTGTGTCGTTCCCCTCCGGGGGCGGAAAGGCCGCTTCGAGTTCGGGCAACTGCTCGGGGTCAAACTCCATCAGCCGCGTCGGCACCGTGAAGCGCCCGCGCTCAATCTTGCTTTTGCTGGGGTAGTTGACGGTGCCCGCGATACGATAGGGCTGGGTCGGGTTGCCGGTGTCGTTGTCGGTCTTAGTCGCGGCCCGCATGCGCTCGCCGATCTTCTGCGCGGCGGCCCAGCCGATCGCCTTGCGCAAGAAGTACCAGAACTGAAAATTCCCCGGCGAGGTCTCGACCGTCAGGCTCGGCGGCACGGTCGGGATCCAGCCCATCTTCTTATCGGCATCGCTGTCGATGACGATCGCGAACACGGCGGCGGTGTCTTCGAGCTTGCCGCGGGCAGGGCCGCGCAGATCCTCGCGCACGGTGCGGCCCTCGATATAGACGTTGTGGCCGGCGTTGGAATCGGTGACGGCGAGCTTCGTCATGGGCTCGACGTCACCGATGGTGAATCGGGTCGGGACCAGATTTTCGCTCATCGGGTGCAGGCGCGACATCTGCAGCACGCCGGGAGGGTTAAGCCCTTCCGTCGCCGCGCGGGCCTGATCGCTGATGATCTGCAGAAACTCGCGCACGGTTGTGGACTGAGTGGCGGCGGTGCCGGCGTGCGCGATCATGGCCGCTCCCCCGAGAGCACGATGGCCTCGATCGCGTGCTGGTGCGCGACGAGCGCGAGCAGGAAGGACTCGTAAGTGGTGAACGGGACCGTGGCTGGCTTGCGCAAGATCAAAGTTTTGCCGTCGTGGCCGAGCTTAAAGCCGAGCGCGTGGGCCTCGCGGATGATGAAGCGGGCGACGACCTCGTCGCGGGCTTGCGCGGTGGGGCAGAACCACGTAGTTATTCGCACCGTAGTTACTCCTCTAGAAACGGACTGGCGCTCTGCTGGCGCCGGAAGAGGCAAACGAGAAACGGCCCCCATCATCCCTGGTGGGGGCCGTGCTCGTTGTTGCGGAGTACTGCGGCGTGTGTGTGCGCCGTCGGGGTCGTCCGGATCCCGGCAGCGGGCGCGCGAGCGTGCTTGTCGCCGGCGCGGCGCCCGCATGCGTGGCCGGCGTCGGCATCCGCCCGGATCAGGCAGCAAGGAGCAATCGCAGAATGCGGTGTAGCGGATCACCACCTCGGCATTTTGGGGATAATCAGCCCGCACGTGCGGCTCCATCGGTGGCCGGTGGACGCGGAGGGCAGTGGGTGTTATACGGGATTCGTTTCCGACCCACTGCGGTCCCGTTACGACCGGGATTGCACACAACGCCCCGCCTCCCAGCGCGGGGCGTTTTCTTGAATTAAGCTACTCAATTCGCCCAAAGGCAACACCGCGCGCCCTTTCGGGCGGGCTATTGCGGCAACAATTTTCGCCGGCGTTGTAGCTCATTGATCAATCCTCCTCCTTCAATCGAGCAGCTGACTTTGCGCTACCCGAAAATCGTTGTGCAGCAGGATATCGATGTCAGAAGCGCGGAATATCTCTTTGACCTCTTCGAGCGTCGCGCCCTCGCCGGTGTAGGTCACCAAGTAGAGCACGTTGCAGCAGCTAGTCTGCATTTGTCGCAACACCGCAGGGTAATCGTCTCCCATCACTGGTTTGATCTCGATTCGTAAACATCCTCTCATTCTGGAAGCTGTCAGTTGCACGTCGGCAGTGCCGCTTTGTTTGCCGCTGTAGTAAGACCGACCGGTTGGATCGCGAAGCTGAACTCGAGTTTCGAACGCGACGAGATTGGGTCCTTTTCCTGTCTGCCCCGAATATATCGTGTCGAACACGGCGGCAGCGAAACGCTTGTTCAAGAACAGCGCCTGATATTTGTTGTGCTCCGGGGTCTCGGTCGGCTCCGCCACCAACATGGCGTAGAGCGCGGCGTATTGTTTGCGAAACCAGTCCTGCGCCGCTAGCCAGTTGAGATAGTCTTGATCCTGTCGCAAGACCTCTATCGGCTGGCCGCGATACTTGCCGAACGGCACCACGTTGTGCACGATGGGTTTCGCTTCTTCGGTCATTGCTGTTGCGCTCCAAGTGTTGACATGATTCACATCAGGAACGCCGGCAACTGACTCGGCACCCTGGTTTCTCGCCGCCGCGGTCCGCGCGCGAATTCCCTCAGAGGCCTGATATCGGTGCCGACAAAGTGCCGTTTGAGCGCCAGCGCGGCATCCATCACGATGAAGCTGCCGGCGGCGGGATCGAGCACGAGATCGCCGCGCACCGTGACGGCGGTGATCAGCTGGCGGATCAGGCCGATCGGCTTGATGTGGGGGTGAATCCGGCGCTCGACCTTTTCGGGCCAGCGATCCGGGATGGTGTGGTCGCGCCAGGTCTTCTTGGCCAGACACGGTGGCTTTTGCAGCACTAGCAGGTAATCCCCGCGCGAGCGGGCGCGGTAGCCTTGGCCCATGCGCTGTTTGTCCCACGCGATCAAATCGACGAGCGGGTGCACGTCTTTGATGCGCAGGTGCGCGGCTTCGCCGAGTCGGTATTTGTCGGTCCACAGAAAGCAGTACCCGCTCGGACGCAGCACGTGGGCGATCTCGCGGCAGCACTGGTCGATGTAGTCGTCGCTCATTGCCGGCAAACGGGCTCGCTCGCGTTGTCGTTCGCCCTCGTTGCCGTAGGCGAGCTTGTCGAGCACGGTGCGGTGTTGCGGGTCGAAGAATGCAACGGCCACACCGCTGCTTGGCAACGAGCGCAGCAGTACGAGGGCATCAATACGCTGCGCCTGGTCAATTTTCATCAATGCAGTTTGCTGTCGGGCGGTGGCGGTGTGTCATTGAGATCGGTGGGTTTCATCGCCATCGCCTGTCGTTATCGTAGCAATGCTTTACCTTGTGCTCCACGTCACGCTCGCGGACGCATTTCCAGAAAGCGTTGCATTTCTTTAATTGCTCGATCTGTCCCAAAATTTCTGGCACCTGTTCAGCCAGAATGACGACAGTGATATTGTCGGTATCTTCCCGTATTCTCTTATACGGAAGGTCCTTATCTTCTTTGGGCACAACGATTGTGATGTTGCATTTATCGAATTCTGTTTTCCATTCGGTTGCATGTGCTGGCCGGATGGCCATAAACAGAAAGAAGATGGCGACGCAAAGCGCCAGCGTGAGCATTAGATTGAGCTTGCCTTCGGGTAGTTTCTTCGTGCTCATGACTGTCGGCCCTCCTGACAGACCGATGGTTGTGAGAAGCGCCGGGCTCTGTTGATGGCGGGAGCCCGGCGCGCTCGAATTACTTCAACGCGTCTTTGCTGCCGCCGCTGTCGAGCCATTCCTCCAGCGCGTCGCGCTTGTACACGATGCGGCGAGCGACGACGGTGAACTCCGGACCGATGCCGGCTTTGCGCCACTCGACCAGCGTCAGCGGCTTAACGTCGAGTCCGATCGCGGCCTCCTCTTCGGAGAGGTAGTCGAACTCCTCGAGCAGATAACCGGCGAGCACGGACTTAGTGGCAGGCGAACGCATATGAGACGAGACCTCGTTGGAACCTGCTCTTAGCTAGAGGGGGAGCGAAAATCTGTCAAGGAAGGAAGCCTTGTAAAATCAAGCACTTATATACGCCGTCTTGGCGTTATGCTTTGCGATCGCGTTGATCTGCCGAACGATTCCCGTCTGAAAATTATTTTCACGAGCGCTCGATCAAGTCGCGCAGATCTTCGTCGACGAGGTGCGCGTAACGGTTCGTCGTCGCTGGCGCCGAATGGCCCAACACCTTGCCGATCTGCAGCAGCGAAGCGCCGCTGCGGGCGAGCGCCGCAGCACGCGAGTGACGCAGATCGTGAATGCGCACGTCGGGCCGGCCGATTTGGATTCGGATTCGTCGCCACACGGAATCGCAGGTGTAGTAACCCGGTGGTCCGATCTGCACGAGCTGCTGCGCGATGGCTAAGGCCTCTGCCTGCAAGGGCACGACGTGAACTCGCCGCTGCTTGGTGCTCGCCGCCGGCTTGATCCAGAGCCGGCGCGTTCCGTCGAGCTGCTCGGCCGTGAGCGCGCAGGCCTCACCGATACGGCAGCCGGTCAGCAGCGCGAGCCGCAGCGCCAGTGCCGGGGCCCGGTTGGAATCATCGGCCAGTGCCTGGTGCGCGGCCGCGATCTCGCTCGCGTCGAGGAAAACGTGGCGCTGGTTCTCCGGCCGCCGCGGTACGCCCTTGGCCGAGTTGCGCTCGATCCTGCCGTCGTGCTCAAGCCAGGAACAAAATGCGGACAGCACCGCCAGGGCGCGGTTGGCCGCGGTCGGGGTGCGCTGTGCCAGCGCGCCATGCCAGTTGACGATGGTGTTGCGGGTGAGCGCCCGCGGCTCGAGCTTGCCGAAGGCGGGCAAGATGTGGCGCTCGATCACCCGTCCATAGAACTGTGCGGTGCGTGGCCGCCGGGTGATTTTGACCACAGCTCGCCACGCCGCCAGCAGATCGGCCAGGCGATCGCCGCGAGCCGGCGCCACGGTCTCGCCGGTATCAGCCCTGAGCCGCATGCGCTTGGCATGGGTGCGTGCTTTGCCGATGGTCCAGGCCGGATAGCGGCCGATGGTGACGCGGCGCTGGCGTCCGTGCGCACGCCAGTCAAAAACGAACGTCTTGCGACCGGAGGGATAAATCCGCAACGCGAGGCCGGAGACCTCGCTGTCAAAGTAAAGGACGCTGATGGCAGATGGCTTGAGGGCGGCAATGCCGCGATCGGTGAGCCGGGTCGCCACGAGGTCCTCGCGGTCAACGGAAAAGTCAACAGCCCAGACGTAGCTCAGACGTGTATTTGAGGCAAGCGAGAGGTTAGCGAAACAGCCACAGAACGGCACTATGCCCTTGAAGTCCCTCACGTTTAGCGCGCCAAGTCATTGCGTTCATTGAGCAAGCCGAAACGCGCAAAGAAAGATCGAAAAGCTCATGGACTATGCCCGCAAGCACAGCCGCTACGGACATCGAGATTCGACCATGATGCTGGTGACCTATCGTCATGGGCTGCGAGCCTCGGAGGTGTGCGATCTCCAATGGCATCAGGTCGAGCTAGACCACGGCCGCATGCACGTCCGCAGGGCAAAGAACGGGACGCCATCCGTCCATCCTATCCGGGGCGATGAGATTCGTGCCTTACGCAAGCTCCGCCGTGAAAGCCCGAACGAGCCTTACGTCTTCGTCACGGAGCGCGGCGGACCAATGAGCACCATCGGCTTCCACCATCTTATCCAGAGGCTCGGCAAGGCCGCCCGGATGCCTTTCCCGTTGCATCCTCACATGCTGCGGCATGCGTGCGGCTATAAACTTGCCAACGATGGGCACGATACCCGAGCCTTGCAGCACTATCTCGGCCACAAGAACATCCAGCACACCGTCCGCTACACCGAGCTTTCACCCGACAGGTTCCGCGACTTCTGGCGAGATTAGATTGGCGCC
>Ga0066903_100006170_pt1 | contig 10566 bp, 18 predicted proteins | sample PanSoiMetaGPlot1_FD_67491 | JGI IMG/M metagenome (GOLD analysis project Ga0066903, IMG submission 67491) | Tropical forest soil microbial communities from Panama analyzed to predict greenhouse gas emissions - Panama Soil - Plot 1 (version 2) | ecosystem: Environmental > Terrestrial > Soil >...
CCATCATCCAGACGCCGGCGATGCCGCAGGGGACGGCACTGATCGGCGCGTTCGACGTCGGCTGCATGCTCTTCGATCGGCAGCGCGGACGTGTGACGCGCGGGCTCACCGGCGACAACTTCACGCGCAATATCCAGGTCCTGCGCGCCGAGCTGGAAGCCGCCTTCGCCGTGCTACGGCCACCCACCTTCACCAAGATCGTTTTTTGAACAACTGATGCCGGACGTTGGCGATATCTACGACACGCCGGAGGAGCAGCGGCGGCTAGCCGAGATCCTCGAGCAGCGCTACCTGGCGATGCTCACCGCGGTGCATGCCGCGTTGATCCGGCTGTTCGGCCTGGATCCGAATCGCTTCGTCATCTCGGACAATGCCGTCAACCTGCTGCTGGTCGACGCGGCGCAACGCGTCGTCCGCATCGACGAGACAACACGCCAGGCGATCGCCGAGCAATTGCGCGTCGGACAGGCGCTCGGCCTGTCAACGTACGAGATCGCGCACGGCAACGCCAAGATCGGCTACCACGGCATCGAGGGCCTCTATACGGAGACCTGGCAGGGCCGCGCCGATACCATCGCGCGCACCGAATTGCAGCACGCCCAGAACGAGGCCAGCCTGAATCGCTACGCCGCCACGGGCATGGTGGACACGGTCACAATCATCGACGGCGACGAATGGGATGAGGGTTGCGCGAAACGCAATGGCACGACGGTACCGATTAGCGCCCATCCGCAACTCTTGCATCCGAACTGCACCATGATCCTGGTGCCCGTGCTACGCGAAGGGATCATCTGAATGTCCGGCTTGACGCGGCGCGAGCGCGAGATTCTGCGCTGCATCAGTGAAGGTGCACGCGACCACGAGATCGCCAGCGCGCTGGTCCTGGCCGAGACCACCGTCAAGACGCACGTGCGCCACATCCTGCAAAAACTCAATGTGCGTTCTCGGACCGAGGCCGCGGTCAGCTATGCGAAAGGAGTGCCCATCTGATGCCAGCGAAATCCCAGAAGCAAAGGGCCTATTTGAATTGGCGGTTCGGCCATAAGTGGGTCCGAGCCCACCATTTCGCCAACAAAGGCAAACTCCAGACACGGGTGCGGCGCAAGAAGTGATCAAAGGGCCGCGCGTCCTGGCGTTGACCGGCGACGAGTCGGGCCCGACGCTGTGGCGCGTGTGGGGGCCGTACACCGAGTTACAGAAGCGTGGCTATGGCGCCTGGTTTCGGCACAAGGACGATCCCGAGATGGATGCGCCCGAGTGGCCGTATCTGGCCGCGACGCGGCTCGAGGCCGTCGTCATCCCGCGCTTCTACTGGCGCGATCACGTGTCCTCGCGCCAGTGGATTAGCACGCTGCATAAAGCTGGGCTGGCGGTGATCTACGACCTGGACGACGACGTACTCTCGCCCCAGATCGGCGCGCGCCAGCAAGCCACGACCGAACAACACAAGTCACTGGCCGAGCTCGAGCAGGACCGTCGCGATCGTATCGCCGCCTTGCGCTTGTGTGATGGCGTGACCACCAGCAACGACATCCTGGCCGCGGTTATCCGCCAGTACACCGGCGCACCGGTCATCGTCGTCCCGAACGCCATCGACGCAGCGTGGTTTCGGCGCACTATGCATGGATCTCCACGGATAGAAAAGCACCTGACTATCGGCTGGGCTGGCGGCTCGCGCTACGTCGAGGACCTCGCGCCGGTGGCCGAAGCCTGGCACAACGTGGCGAAGGCACGGCCCGATGTCCACTTCGTCGTGCAGGGTTTTCTGCCCGAGCTGCTGACCGACGCGGTCCCCGCGCGGCGCATGCATCGCGTGCCATGGCTCAGCATTGAGGAATATCCGCGGGCCATGCGCAACGTGGATATTGCCTGCTGCAGCGTGGCCGCCAATCACTTCAATCGCTGCAAAACGCCGATCAAACTCTGGGAGTTCACCCTGGCCGGCGCGGTCTCGGTCGTCTCGCCCACCCTCTACGGCGCCGTCGCTTCACCCGAAGAGGATGTGCTGCTGGCCGAGACCGCTGCCGAATGGGAAGCCGCCCTGTTGCGCCTGATCGACGATTGTGAGCTGCGCCGGCGTCTGTGGCGCGCCCAGCGCCGCCGCATCGCATCCGAGCACGCTCTTGCGCAGAATTGGCAACGATGGCCGATCGCCTGGCAGCAGATCCTCGAGCACTTCCACGCCCGGCGCCTGCTCAGCGCTTGAGCCTGGTGCGCTGCGAGAAGTGCCGCTCGCCGGTTGGCCGATTGGCACCGAATTCTGTGGCTGAATTCAAGTGCCGCGCGTGCGGCACGCTCACGCTCGTTCGCACGTGACCTGGTATTCCTGGGGCTATAACGACTACGCCGAACCTGGGCGGAGCGGTTGGGTCAGCGGTACGACGACGCCCCTGCTGGATGCCCAGCCCACGTCGTTTCCGGGTGGCGTGGACATTGCGCATCTGGTGGTTGGCAACACCGAAGGGGTGGCGTGTTCGACGAGCGGTGACGTGTATTGCTGGGCATATTTGCCGGCGGGCAATACGTCGCTGGGCCAATGCCGTTTCGGCAATCAATTCACCTATCCACCAAACGCACTGAATCCACCCACCAAGCTGAATTATGCGGAGTCTGTCGGTGCGGTCGAGGTGGCGATGACCCAGCAGGGCACGTTCTGGCGCCGAAGTGACGGCACGGTCTGGGGCGTCGGCTACAACCAGAACGGCGAGTTCGGCACGGGCGAGGCGGCGACCACGTACCACGGCACGCCGATCCAACTCACCGGCTTACCAGCCGGCGTGACCCACATTTTTGCCAAAGACGACGGCCTGAGCACGTGGGCCATCGATGGCTCGGGCAGATTGTGGATGGCCGGCAATAGTGCGAATGGCGAGGATGGCAGCGCGCTCAATCACGGCAACAAATTGACGCATGCCCTGGTGGCGGGCATGCCGGCCACCACCGTCACCCAGGTGGCCTTCGACTATCGCACCGTGTATGCGTTGCTCAGCGATGGCACGGTCTGGACCTGGGGCCGTAACCCGCTCACTGGCACCACGCCATTGCTGGCACCGGCTGCGCTCAGCGGGATCACGGGCATCCAGCAGATCTTCGTTTCGGACGGGCCCTCGACGACGTTCCTGCTGACTACGGGCAACGTCCTCCAGGGCTTCGGTTCGGACAGTGGCGGTATGTTGTGCAACGGCTCCTGGTCGGGCGGCAGCACCGGTGTCGGGAGTTACGTGCAGAACGATCACAAGAGCCTGCCACCGGTCACCATCACTATCCCAGGCAAGACCGCCTCGAAGTTGTTCCGGGGGAGCTCGTCGACCTACGCCATGTTCGTCCTGACCACGGATGGGCAGGTCTGGGGCTGGGGCGTGCGCGACAACATGTGGGGCAATGCGCCGCCGGCGTACGCCACCACGGTGACCACGCCGGTCATGCCGCCGTATCAGGTCTTTCCGACGAGCTTTCCGAGCGGCACGACGGACGGCGTGATCATGGCCGAGCGCGCGCTCTTTGTGGCTGGTCCGGCTGCCGCGCCCGCGGTCGGCATGGTGCCCTCGCTGCTGGCGACAATCGTCGGCTGAGAAAAGTGCTACATTAGCGCTGACGTCGCGCAGGCCACCTGAGGCACTCGCCTCCTCGGCCATCCCGTCACGATACGGGGGTGCGCGCCAGTGCTGAGCTACAAAGCAGTCGACTTCCAACTCGAGGAGTTGAAGAGCCGCGGCGACGACGGCTGGAGCTTCAGCGGGTATGCCTCGACCTTCGGCAACATCGACGAGGGTGGCGATGTCGTCCTCCGCGGCGCCTTCGCGAACTCGCTCGCAGTGCGCGTGCCGCGCCTGTTGTGGCAGCACGACATGTCCGAGCCCATTGGTAAGGTCGTCCAGCTCAAAGAAGATGACCTCGGCCTACACGGCGACTTTCTCATCAGCCGCACGAGCCGTGGACACGACGCCTACGTCCTGTTGAAGGACGGCGCCATCGACTCGATGTCGATCGGCTACATCCCCGAAGAGCAGGAGTTCGACGATGTGCACAACGTGCGCAAGCTGAAGTCGGTCGACCTGCTCGAGATCAGCCTTGTCAGCATTCCCATGAATGAGGAGGCCCGCGTCACCGCTGTCAAGGCCAGACAACTGATGTTGCCCACTCCTGGGCCCTCGATCGCCTCCATGCGTCTCCAACTTCTGAGAAAGCGCCTCGAGCGATTGGGAGTCTTGTCCACATGAGTAACAACGGCACGGCCGAATCGGTCTACAGGGCCGAGCCCTTTTTCACCAAAGAGCAGGTCTCGGGCATGGTCATGCCCGAGCTCATGGCCAACATCAAAGATCAGTACGACCGCTCCGACGAGATCGAGCGCAAGTATGACGGCATCATTACCGATCCCGAGGACGAGCACGAGGTCAAGCGGCGCCTGCTGACGGTCGACCTGTTGATGGACCAGCAGACGCGCCTGCAGGAAGCGCTCGACCGCAAGGGCATCATCCGCGGTGGCCTCGAGAAATACGGCCAATCCCACAACGGGTATCACCAGCCAGCCTTCGGCGATGCGCTCGCGGGGCAGATGCTCAGTCCAGGCGACCAATTCGTGCGCAGCAATGAGTACAAGCGCATGAAGGGCGGCGGCCTGTTCAACTCAGCATTGAACCGCAACGAGTTCAGCGTGCAGATGACCGAGGGCACGAGTCTGGTGGCCTGGTCGCAGGTGATGCAGAAGACGCTGGTGTCGGTCGGCTCGGGCCAGAACGTGTTCTCGGGCTCGCCGTTTGTGCCCAACGACATCCAGCCGGGCGTCCTGAGCATCCTGCAGCGCGAGATCAACGTACTGGATCTGATCCCGCGGCTGACGACCGAGTCGGACGTCATCGAATGGGTCCAGGAGACCACGTTCACCAACAACGCCGCGATGGTCGCCGAAGCCACGGCCACGACGGGTACTACCGGCAGCAAGCCCGAGTCGGCGCTCGCGTATTCGGCACAGACCACGCCGGTCAGGACGCTGGCTCACTGGATCCCGGTCACGAACAAAATGCTGGGCGATGCGCCGCAGATCCGCGGCATCATCAACAGCCGTCTGCTGCTCGGCCTGCAGCTGTCCCTGGAGACCCAGATCGTCTCGGGCGACGGCACCGGTGAGAACTTCCTGGGCATCCTGAATAACAACATCAACGTCCAGGCGCTCGGCACCGACAACGTGCTCGACGCCATCTTCAAAGGCCGCACATTGGTCAGAGTCACGGGTAAAGCGCGTCCGTCCGCGGTGGTCATGCACCCCAACAACTGGCAGACGGCACGCCTGGCGCGCGAGAACTCGGCCACCGGCACGCTCGGCGGCTACCTGATGGGCCCGCCCAGCATGGTCGGCGCGAATACCTTGTGGGGTTTGCCGGTCGTCGAATCGGAAGCCATGCCGGCGGGCACCGCGCTGGTCGGCGATTTCTCTATGGGCTGCACGCTTTTTGACAGAGAGCAGGCCGTGGTCAGGATCGGCTTCGTCAACGACCAGTTCATCCGCAACATCCAGACGCTGTTGGCGGAGCTCAGGGCGGCGTTCATCGTGTGGCGACCAACGGCGTTTTCGAAAGTAACAGGAGTGCCGTAATGCTGGTGTGCTGGAAAAGAATTCCTGACCCGCCTCCTGAACCGGACGACGATGACCAGCCCGAGCCCGAACCCGAGCCCGAGCCGTCCGCCTGAACGGATGGGGCAGTACGTGGTCGGTCGGCGTTATCGCGCGGGCGGGCATGGGCTCACGCTCACCTGGACCGATGGCACGACCACGCACTATGCGGCGCGCGCGGTCTTTCGACTGGAGCGAGTGCCCGTGAAAGTCACGGGCCGCGCGCATCGCATTAGCGACGGCATGACCTACGAGCTGTCATGAGTTACGCGACGCTAGCCGACTTCAAAGCGGCCGTGGAGATTCCCGACACGCGCGACGACACCGATCTGCAGCGCGCCCTGGACGCGGCGACGGCCTGGATCGATCACTACACCGGCCGCACTTTTCTCAGTGTCGATACCACGGCAACGCTGAGACATTTCCTGCCATACGAGACGATGCGGCTCGAGGTGCCCGACCTGAGCAGCATTACCGCGCTCGAGATTGATACGGCGGGGGATGAGACTTTCCGCACGGCACTGGACGCGGACGACTACGATCTCTACCCGCTGTACTTGATGCCGGGGTTGGGCGGGTATACCGAGATCCGGCTGAAGTGGCTCGCGCCCGCGTATTTCATCCTCGGCTACCAGGTGCGAGTCACCGCCTTCTGGGGCTTCGGGCCGACGCCGGCCGCGGTCACCCAGGCATGCATCCTGATCGCCAATCGCTGGAACCTGCGCCTCGGCGTGCCGTTTTCGATGTGGGAGGCACCACAAACGGGCGAGCTGGCCACCTTGACCGCGCGGGATCAGGATGTCATCGATCTGCTCGGGCCGTACGTCACCTCGAGCGGGGCCGGGCGGGCTGCCAGCGCGAGTTGGATCCTGGTGTGATTCAACTTGGGCCGGAATGGAACGCCTTTTTGAGTCGGCTGCAGACGACGCCGGAGCAGATGGAACGCGACATGCGCCAGACGCTCCAGGCGTCCTTGTTGCTGATCGAGGCGTCGGCGCGCTCCGGGGCCCCCCAGGACACGCGCAGACTCGCGGGAAGCATCACGAATCAGATTTCAGGCACCTATCCCAGTCTTGTGGGCGAAGTGGGTCCAGGCGTGCGCTACGGGCTGTTTGTCGAGTTTGGCCGACGCGCGGGCGCGCGCATGCCGCCCGTCGATGCGCTCATCGGTTGGGTGACGCGGCACTGGCATCCGGCGTTTATCGGCCCGCTGCGTCAGGGCGAGCTGCGTCCGCGGCGCGCCGCTGGTCGCGGTGTCTCGCAAGCGATGATTCGCAGTCGTGCCTTTGCCCTGGCGCGCGCCATTCAACGCCGCGGTATCCCGGCGCGGCCGTTCATGCGCACCGCCTATGAATCGAACCGCGCGCGCATCGAAGCCGGTTTCGCGCGCATCGGCCTGCGCGTCGTCGCCTACCTGGCTGGCCAGCCACTGCCGTGACCGAGCCGACGATCGACCAGATCCAGGCCGCCATCAAGGCGCGCCTGGCCTCGATTACTACTCTCAATGCTTTTCAGAACGAGCCTGTTAGTCCGACATGGCCCGCCGCTTATCCGCGCATCGTCGACTGGACCTTCGACGAGGACTTCGATCACACCACGCTGTATCACTTCGATATCTGGGTGCTGGTCGGGCTCGAACCGGGACTTGATCGTGCCCAGATGTGGCTCAATCCTTATTTGTCGGCCACCGGTAGCGATTCGATCAAAGTCGCCATCGACGCCGATCCGCGACTCGGTGGCACGGTTGCCTCAGCGCGCGCGACCGGTGGCGGCGCCTACGGACGCGTGGATGTCGCGGGTAAAGCGATGTTGGGCGGCTCAGTACGACTCGAGGTGCTGACCTGATGACGCCGTGGCTGAGCGTGGTCATCCCGACGATCGGCCGCGCCTCGCTCGAGGACACGCTGACGTCGTTGCGCATCCAGCCCGAGAGCGACGGTATCGAAGTCCTGGTGGTGGCCGATACGCATGGTCCCGTCAATGCCCAACTCAACTACAGCCATAAACGCGTCGAAGATCTCGGCTTCGACTGGCTCGAGCTGGACGCCGGCCTGAACTGCGTCGGCCAGCCGCAGCGTACCTTCGGAGCGAAAGTCGCGAGCGCGCCGTGGGTGTGGTTCACCCAGGACGACAACATCGCCGCGGAGAATTCGCTGCTGGCGATCCAGTCCGCCATCGAGGCGCAGCCACGCCGGCGTCCTCTGTTCTTCCAGATGCTGACGTACTGGGGGGCGCGCATCTGGCAGACGCCCGTCCTGGCCCAGGGCAATATCGACGCGGACTGCCTGGTGTTTCCGCGCGAAGTGGCTAAGCAGGTGGAATGGGGGCTGCGTTACGAAGGCGATCTGGATGCCGCCGTACGTGCATTCAATCTCACTGGCGGGGATGTGGCGTGGATCGATGAGCTCGTCAGCATCGGCCGTCCGCCGGCGGAGCTGCGCTGGTGGCGATAACCATCGGCACGGTGCGTCTGAACATTGGCAGCGGCGATCTGCCCATGCGCATGCCGGGCTGGGTGAATGTTGATCAGGCTCCGTATACGGGCGTCAACCTGGTGCTGAAGGTGCCGCCGCTGCCGTGGGAGAGCGACACCGTCAGCGAGATCTACGCCGGCCATTTTCTCGAGCATCTCGAGCGTAGCCAGGGCGCGGAATTCCTGGCGGAGTGCTACCGCGTGCTGCAACCCGGCGGGCGGCTCGGGATTCTCGTGCCGGACATGGCCGAATGCTTTCGACGCTATGTGGTGGATGAGCCGGCACCGGCGGAGTTTCCGGCGGGCCACCAGCGCGATCTGCGCAACCTGGACGATCTGAACGAGATGATCATCTTCTCGACCGCCCAGCCATCGCACCACCAGTGGTCATACGACTTCGTTACATTGCGCCGTGCACTCGAGCATGCCGGCTTTGCTGTTGGCGATGAGATCGATCGCTTTCAGGACCCGCGGGTCGCCGTGGGTGCCTGGTACCAGTTCGGATTGGATGCCATCAAACCATGACCGACGCCATCGCGAATCCACACATCAACAATGCCGGCTATAGCGTGTTCAGCAGTGGACCCGGCACCGAAATTCTGGCCTGGAAATGCCCACACTTCAGCGTCTACAGCGGCATCCACACGTTTTCACCCGAAGTGCCAGCCGACGTCGTCGAAGACAGCAAAAACAATCTGCTGGCCTATTACCTGACCGTGCAGCCGTGCGATTGCATCCCGGTTATCAATCCACCATAAGGAGATTCTGCATGCCATCCGCACCCATTCCACCGTGGAACCTCAAGCCGGGCAGTGCGCCGAAGCCGAAGCCCAGCAATCCGGGTGCCGGCCAGGCACCGACTGATCCATCGGTCAGGGTTTCGGGTCCACTCACCGATCCGAGCAAACGCGTCTCAGGCGGCTAGATGTGCGTCCAGTACTTGCGAAGCACGAGGTCGCTGATGGTGGCGTGACTGACGCCGAACTCTTCAGCGAGGCGATGCTGGTTTCGTTCGCCAGCTTCGTATCGGGCGCGTATGTTCAGGACCTGCGCGGCTGTGAGTTTCACGTTGCCATGCCGCGCACCCCGCGCAGTTCGTCCCTTCGTCTTCGCATCCCGATTATTCGTCAGGTGCGTACCGAGGAACAGATGGTCAGGCCGAACACAGATCCGGTTGTCGCATGTATGGCAGACCAGAAGTCCGTCCGGCACTGGCCCATTCAGCAATTCCCAGCAGACGCGGTGGGCATAGAGCATCCCTGCCTGATGCCCGCCGCGTGCGAAAGCACCATAGCCATTTCGGAATATCGAGCCCGTCCAAGTCCAGCAAGTCCCAGACGAATCGACTTTCTGCCAGAAGCGCTGCGCGAATGAAAGTTTTGCTTGTCCACCCCGGTGCGTCATTTTCAACTCACGACATGTTCGTGGGTTACTACGAGGCATTCAAGCAGGCCGGTGTCGATGTCAAGCAGTATGCGCTCGATAAGCGCTTCGAGTTAGCCAAGAGTTGGCTCGAAGCCTACTGGCGCAAAATTGGAAAGCCGCCAGAACGGAAGCCGAACTGGTTCGACATCCTCTACTGGGCGAGCCGGGACGCCCGCGACATGGCGGAAATCCTTGCGGTCGATTGGGTCCTGATCGTCAGCGGTATGTATCTCAGCAAGGATGCCTTCATAAGCATGCGTAGGGCGGGCCTGAAGACGGCTCTTCTATGCTCGGAGTCTCCATACGAGGATGAGGCCCAATCGCGTCTGGCGGCCCTCGTAGACGTTGTGTGGACCACTGAGCGCTCCTCGGCTGAGCGACTCGGTGCCGGCTACGTGCGGCATGCCTACGATCCGCTGCGGCATTCGATCAGCCTGCCCATCGACCTGGACGTGCCAGCGCACGATGTCGTCTTCGTCGGCACCGGTTTCGAAGAACGCATCGAGCAGCTCGCCGCGGTCGACTGGACGGGCATTGATCTGGGGCTGTACGGCAACTGGTCGCTGCTCGGCTCGCGCCACAAACTGCGGACGTTCGTGCGTGCGGGCCCGGTCAGCAACGAGCGAGCCGTGGCGCTGTATCGGCGAGCCAGGATCGGGCTAAACCTACACCGTACGAGCTGCGGCTACGGCCGAGGCGTGCCGCACATTCCCTGGGCCGACAGTTTGAATCCGCGCGCCTACGAGCTCGCCGCGTGCGGCGTCTTTCAGATCAGCGACTACCGCGCAGAACTGCGGGAGATCTTTCCCAATGGCGCGGTGCCAACTTTTCAGTCCGATCACCTCGAGGACGTGTTGCGGGCGTATCTGCTGGATTCGCCCGCCCGTCATTACGCGGCGCGGCGTGCCAGAGAAGCCGTGGCTCCGCATACATTCGCCGCTCGCGCGGCCCAACTCATTGCCGATCTCGAGGCCTTCGACGATCGGTCCTTCGCGAAAGGAGCCTGATCCTTGGCCACGAAGTATCACGGCAAAGCTGGATTGGTGTACATGTC
>Ga0066903_100006171_pt1 | contig 10565 bp, 5 predicted proteins | sample PanSoiMetaGPlot1_FD_67491 | JGI IMG/M metagenome (GOLD analysis project Ga0066903, IMG submission 67491) | Tropical forest soil microbial communities from Panama analyzed to predict greenhouse gas emissions - Panama Soil - Plot 1 (version 2) | ecosystem: Environmental > Terrestrial > Soil >...
GGCCCGACCGCGATGTCCGACGGACGGAAGAGCGTCTCGGCCGCTCCTTTCGCGGTCGCAGTGCCGCCCGCGAAATCGGATCCGGCGTATCGCTGCGCCTCGTTCGACGTGAGAAAAATCTTCCGATTGTCGAGCGCGAAGCCAGCGCCGGCTCGGGCTGGCCTATACGCGAAGACTTCGTTGCGCCCTGCGTCAGCCGCGAAGAACGTGCCCTCCCAGGACGGTCCGAGCGCGCCGTTTTCGTAGAAGACGTTGCCCGTCGGTGAGCCGCCGCCGTACACGTCGCCGGCGGGCGCGATCCCGGGATCGTCCTGCCGCCATTCAGCGACGGTCACCGGCTGTCCAGGCCGTCGGTCCGCCTGCCATGTGCGCTGGCCGTCGTTCGAGAAGAAGCCAAAATTGGCGTACTCCATCACCCAGCTCACGCGGCACGCGGGCGGATCGTCGTTGTCGCTCTGAAAGACGTCGCCGAGTGACGTGACCGACTGCTCGTAACTGTTGCGATAGTTGTATCCGATGATCTCCGCGCCGGTGCCGTCCGGATTCATGCGTACCGTGAACCCGCCCGTGTACACATGGCCGTCGTCGCTCGGCTGTCCCGCGTATGCGGCGGCGTCGTGTGGGAACATGAACGGCCCGATGGGAGCGGGACGGTACGGCCCGAAGATGCGGAAGGTTTTTCCGGATCGATCCGTGAACGTCGCACCCATGTTGCCCTGATTGAAGACCCACTTTCCGTCCGGTCCGACGGTGACGGAGTGGAGCGAGTGATCGTGATTGATCCCCTGAAAGCCGGTCAGCAGCACCTCACGTTTGTCGATGCCCGGATCGAATCGTCGATTTCGATCGACGTCCGTATAGACGATCAGGTTGGGCGGCTGCGAAACGATGACCTTGTTGTCGATCACCGCGATCCCGAGCGGCGAAACGAGCTCCGGATCCTGGACGAACGTGTGTACGCTGTCGGCCTTGCCGTCGCCATCCGTGTCCTCGAGCACGACAATCCGATCGCCGTCCGGCTGACGGTCGTGGTGGTACCGGTACCGAACGCCCTCGGCAACCCAGATCCGTCCGTCCTTGTCGATGTCGATGTTGGTCGGGTTGTGGAGCATGGGCGTCGACGCCCACACCGTGATCTCGAGCCCGTCCGGCAGATGGAAAAGATCGAGCGGGACGCTCACAGGCTGCTGACCGTCCCCGGACGCCCGCGCGCCTGCGAGCAACAGGAGCAACGGCAAGGATGACACGCGCATCAATCGCATACTCAACCTACGACGCTCCGATTTTGAGGATGATACGCCTGTACGACGTCAGGCTCGGCGTGCCGGAATCCGTGACGGCAAGAATCAGGTGCGCGGTGCCGGCGACCTTCGGAGTCACAACGACGCGGGGCTGATGCGCATCGTCGATCACCACGCGCGCAGGCGGCTCGCGGAGGCCGCCGGGCGATGAGGGAATCCCACCTTCGCCTGCCGTGCCGCTGCCTCCAACCGGGACCAGGCCGCGGGTAAATACCGGCTGCGTCGGGATGCCCGTGCCCGCCTCGGGATAGAAGAACCAGCTGAACGTCAGCGCGTCGACGTCTGGATCGCTGGACGCCGACCCGTCCAGCGTGACTGGCACGCCGACCTTGGCATCGACCAGGATCGGGGCTGTGCCCCGCTGGCCGTTCACGATTACGAGTGGATTGTGATTCGCGTGCGCTGGATCGGTCACCGTCCAATCCATGCGCGCGGCGAAATCGTGCTGGAACGCCTCGCGCCAGCGCCAGATCGTCGCCTGATCGCTCGTGTACGGCTTGCCGTCGACGCCGGCCACCGTGTCGCGCGAGCTGTCGCGGCCTGGGAACGCGTCGCCGCCTTGGGTCCAGAGCGGACGTGTCTCGCCGAAGAACTGCCGCCAGACATAGCGTCCGCCCCAGCCGCCGAACGTCGGGCTCATCGCGCTGTCGAGGCCGTTGTCGATGAGACCGAGGTAGGACGGCGTATCTCCCTCGTGAATGCAGCATGGGTAGGGATACAGCTGTCCGAGCGGTCCTTTGCTGCGGATGTTGGCGTCGACCCACTCCTTTGTGAACGTCGTGAAGTCCGCGCCGGGCGAGTTCTTGTAGAACTGATCCCCGCTGATACCCGTCCACGTCGCCAGCGCGTACTGATCGCCGTCCGGCGTCGATGGCATGGCGATGTAGAACAGCGATGGGAACTCTCGTCGAATCCAGGGCCCCGCATCGTCCTGATCGGAGATCGAATACACGCGCAGCGTGGCCATCAGTTTGTCGATGGCCTCAGGGGGTCGCGTGGCTCTCGCATGGAGCAATGCCTGCGCCAGCGTGTTGGCGCCGCCCCAGACGGTAATCCAGAGCGGCCGCGGATCGTTGCGATCGGCCGCCTTCAGAATCAACTCGGCTCCGGCGGACATCTTGTCGGGCCCGACGGCTGCCATTCCGAATGAGGGCTGCCCGGCGGCGACTACGCCGTACAGCACGGCGGGATCCGGGTAGCCCTTCGCGTGCTTCTGTAGATTCGGCCAGACGGTGGCATATGCGTTGATGACCGTGTTGATCACGTCCGGCCGTACGCGATTGCGCATCCACGTCGACGTCCCGGCGACCAGCCCTTCGACGTCGAATTCGTTCGAATAGACGAGGAAGCGCACCATCGACATCTGGTCGTCAGGCTCGTTGGCGATGTCGGTGAGGACGATCACGCGCTGCTTGTCGACGTGCGGATCGATTCGCTCGGAGAGTGCCTTGAAATCGGGGGGCGCCTCGGTCCGCTCGGGCGCTGGCGCGTGGGCGGTCGTGCATGCCGAGGTCAGGACAGCCAATGAAATCCAGAGGCGGCGTATGGGCATGCGGCGGCAATCTTACCGTGCTTGCCTGCGCGATGCAGAGGTTCAGCCATGGACGCGTGCGTAAGCGCACCGAGAACGCCGTATAGTCTCCAGCATCGGCTGGCCAGGGCGTCGCGGGCGAATCAGCGAAGAACAGGAGCCGATGAAGCGGCATCTCGGCGACGGCAGTCCCGGACGTTGATATGACCTACCGCGCTCTCGCCACCGACTACGACGGCACGATCGCTCACGACGGGGTCGTCGACGAGATCACGATTGATGCATTACGCCGTGCACGCGCGGCGGGCGTGCAGCTGGTGCTCGTGACCGGCCGCGAGCTGTACGGCCTCGCTGGCGCGTTCACGCACGCCGATGTGTTCGACCTTCTCGTCCTGGAGAACGGCGCTGTTCTCTACGATCCGTCGACGCGAGCCATGCAGGTGCTCGCCGAACCCGCCCCTCCGGCGCTCATCGAGGCGCTCGAGCGCGCCCAGATGCCACTGTCCGTCGGCCATTCGATCGTCGCGACGGTCAGGCCCCACGAGGACGCGGTCTTGAAGGCGATCCGCGATCTGCGACTCGACTGGCACGTGATCTTCAACAAGACCTCGGTGACGGCGCTGCCGTCCGACGTCACGAAGGCCTCGGGTCTCGCGGTGGCGCTGCGGCGGCTCGAGGTCGCGCCGTTCGAAGTGGTTGGCGTCGGCGATGCCGAGAACGATCAGCCGTTTCTGCGTGTCTGTGGGTTGTCGGTCGCCGTGAGCAACGCGCTCGACGAAGTCAAAGCGTCTGCCGATCTGACGACCGCCGGCGCGCAGGGCGCCGGCGTCCGGGAGTTGATCGCCCGACTGATCAGCGGCGAGCTTCCGCCTTCGCCTCGAGCACCCGCAGGCTCTTGATCGACCACGGCGGCGCGTCGGGGATGTTGTCCGTTTGCGTGATGCGGACGAACTTCGCCTGCGTCGGCGCAAACGTGGCTGTCGTGTGCGCGGCTCCCTGGCCGCTCGCGACTTTCGTCCATTTCTTGCCGTCCATCGAAACCTGGACGTCGTACGCGCGCGGATAGCCGACGACCGGAGGGAGCGCCGGAGCGGCGCCTGGTGCAGCCCCGCGTCCCGCATTGCCGCGTCCCCCACCGCCGCGTCCGCCTGCGCCGAGCGAGTCGAACTGCACTTCTGTCACTTGCGCCAGCTGCGGCAGCTCGACCTGGAACCACATCCCCGGAATCTGCGGCGTGCCCGAGCTCCACCCGCGCAGCGTCGTCGCGTACTCCGCTGTATCGGCCCCGTGGCTGGCCGTCAGCTTGAATTGCTGTGGGTCGAGCGCTCTGGGAATCGTGGCTTCGAGTTCGGGGACCGTCCACGGGCTCCCGTGCGAGGCAACCTCCGCACGCACGCGTGCAACGTCGGCGGGCGTGACCATGTCGCCGCTGTTGCCGAAACTGGTCCGCACGTACGACGCGACACTGGCGATCCATTCGTCCGTGTTGTCGAGCGGCACCATCACGTCGCGGTACGTCTTGCCGTCGATCGGGCCGTTGAGTCCGCGCATCAACACTTTGATGATGTAGTCGCGGTGCGCCTGGACGCGCGGCGATCCCGCCAGCGGCGGCGCGAGCATCGTCCCGGCCGGTGCTCCTTCCATCGGCGCGCCCGTGCCGTCGGTGCCATGACACGCGAAGCAGACCGCGCCGAAGATGTCACTGCCTTGCTGCAGCCGCTTTTCCTCCGCCGGGGTCGCCGGTGCGCCGCGACGGCCGCTGCCAGGTTCTGCAGCCGCGGTGTTCGGCGTCAAGAGACGCTCGCCGATGAGCGCGACCCCCTTCTCCCTGTGCGACGCCTGCGTTGCCTTCACGAGATCTGGCAGATCCTTCAGCTTGACGAGGCTCGCCGAGAGCATGCCCTGGATCGCGACGTTGACATCCGGATCTTTTGTCATCGCGCGGTAGTCGTCAGCAAACGACTTGTCGCCGGCCTTGTACAGCGTTTCGCTCGCGCGGGCACCCTGGATGCGAATCCGCGGGTTCTTGTCTTTCATCAGTTCGCGCGCCAGCGAGGCATCGAGCGCGCCGAGCCCCTCGAGTGTCCACAGCGCATGGATGCGGCCGTTCATACTTTCATTCGTGCGCGCCATTTGTTGCAGCGCGGGCGCAACCGACTTGTCCTGCTTGAGGACGACCAGCCGCTGCGCCATATCGCGCCACCAGCCGTTGGGATCGGTGAGGTGGGAGACGAGCTGCGCCGGCGTCTCGCTGTACATGTGCGGCGGCGTGAATCGCGGCTTGATCGGGTCAATCATTGGCTGACCGATGTTCGTGTCCGTCTTCTCGACTGCCGGCCGGCCGTCGTAGCGGAGACGCCAGATGCGGCCGTAGCTCGCGATCTTGTCGAGCTGATACTGCTCGATCTTCGCGCGCAGATACGATCCCGGCCCGGACCACTGCAACTCCTGGATGATGCCGTGGTACATGTCGGCGATGTAGAGCGTGCCGTCGGGTGCGTTGCTGATGTTGACGGGACGGAACAGTTGATCTTCCGACGTGATGAACTCGGATTGCGGATAGACGTTCTTGAGTTCGGTAAGTCCCTCGACGTTCTCAACCGCCGCCCGGCGGACGAGACGTCCGACCGGTTCGGTGAAGAGCAGTTGCCCCTTGAGATCCGCCGGCAGGCCGTCGCCCCGGAAGATCGCCGGGCCGGTCGCCGCGGTGAAGTGATTCAGGTTCTGGAACGGCATGCGGATGCGGTAGATGCCGCCCTGCATGTCGCCGATGCTCGGCGCCGGCCAGACTGTGGCGAAATCTTTCTCGAATCCGTTCTCCATCCCGGGCGGGCAGTTCGGATTTGGCGCCGGAGCGGGAGGCGTTGGCTGGCCGCGCCGCGCGCCGCGCTGAGACGTCGCCGGGCACGGCGTAAACGCGCCGTAGTGGATGGGATACTGAAAGTTCACCGGACCACGTTCACCGCCCGCATCCACGAACCAGGGCTTCCCATCGTCATCCGCGCCGAGTCCCCACTGCCCGCCGTTCGCGCCGGTGGGTTCCTTGATGAACCCGGTCGGCGTCCAGCGGATCCGGAATGGGTTGTAGGTCGTGTAGATCCAGTTGTCGAGATTCCAGACGAGCCCGGCCTTCTGATGCTCGATGTTCGCGTCGCCGCTCTGGCCGATGCCGGCGTAGACGACCTCACGTTTGTCGGCCACGCCGTCGCCGTTGGTGTCGGTCAGCTTGATGACGTCGTCGGAGTCGGTCTCGCTCGTCAGGATCACGCCGTCGCCGAGCGGCAGGATCATGCGCGGCGCGACGAGGCGATCGGCAAACACGGTGTGCTTGTCGTAAACGCCGTCTCCCTTTGTGCTCTCCCACCGGCTGATGCGGCTGATGGGATCGTGCTCGTGCGTCGCGCTGGCGTCCATCATGTAGCTGACGAGTTCGCTCACGTACATGCGCCCGTTGCCGTCGAACTCGATGACGCCGGGGCTGATGACGTCGGGATCCGATGCGACGACCTCCATGCGATAGCCAGGCGGCAGCAGGAAACCTTTCGCTTCTTCCGCGGCTGTACGCGCTTTGATCGGCGTCTTGGGGGTGAAATCGGTGTTCTGGTTCGTCTGCGGTCCGAATCCGAACCCGCCGCCGCCCGCGGCGCCGGCGCCGCCGCCCTGCAGTCCGGGGATTGTCGCGCCAGCCGCCTGCTTTGCCGCCATGCCGGTCATCTCGTTCCGTCCGTCCATCGTCGCCATACTGACGCGCATCACGTCACCCTGCGGCGTGAGCGTGAGCACGGTAGGAATGGTGTTGCCCCCCATCTGGGCGGAGTAGCGGACGACGAGACTCGTGCCGGCTATCGCGACTGTGGTGTCCGTGATGGGCGCCTGTCCTTCGGGCTGCACCGTCGCGGTCACCTTGCCGCCGTCGCTTTTCACCGAGACGAGCGACGTGGACTGGTTGGAACCCGTCGCCACGGTCATGACCCAGTTGCCGACAAACGGCGCCGCCTGCGCGACGGTCGGCGCCTGGCCGGCCGCTGTCTGGCCGGAACCATGGAGAGCTATCGTTGAAAACGCTCCGAAATACAACGCAACGGCTGCCCCCAGGGCAACCCATACCGGACGGATTGGTCGGACCATGCGCATCACCTCGTGTGGTGCGTGAAAACGATTGCAGGCAGAGCGTAAAACGCGGGCGGAATCTTCGTCAACTGGGGCTGTCATCGTGGCGTCACAATTGCCGAGGTTCGCCGAGACGACCTGCGGCCCTCACGGGCGTATTGGGGAATCTGTAAATAGCCAAAATTGAAAATTTCGCAATTCTCAATTCCGCAATTTCAACAGCTGCCGTCTTACCGGGTCTTCAGGCGAAGGACGGTGACCGAGTGCGCAGGTAGCACGTGCGGGAAGTCCGCCGCGGCGTTCGTAATGCGCAGGGGCGTCGGCGTCACTTTCATCGGCTCGGCGACGGTGTTGATCGCCGTCAGTTCCCCCGTCAGCATCTCGCCGCTCGCCTCAGGCTTCACGGTCGAAACACCCTTGAGCGCGATGCGCGCGGACTGCGCGGTCGCCTGCACGTTCACCAGTTTCAGGATCACGTCACCGCTCGCGTCCTCCCGCGTTGCGCTGACGTAAACGCCGTCGAACGGCCTCTGCGGGCCGGTCGGACCGCGGCCAGGCGCCGGCGGTGGTGCACCGGGACGTTCAGGCGGTGGGGGGCCTGCGGGCGCCGCCGGGATCTCATCGAGTGACAGCTTCGGCAGCGGATCGAGAGACGCCGGGAGCACCACGTCGCCGCGATTGGCCGAGAACATCTTCTGCACGTAATACGACGGCGATCCGAAGCTCGTTAGCGCGTCGTAGCCAATCAGATTCACTGCCCACTGACGACCACCAGGATTGACGTTCACGAACAGGGGCGCGTAACAGTTCATGACGACAACGTCGGCGTTGCGTTCGAGGCCGGTGAGCCAGGCCGCATCGCCGAGCGCGTACGCCAGCATCGGCGTGTCGCCCGTGCGCGTCCCGCTCGTCGGACTGTTCGTCGCCCACTCCCCGACGAACACTTTCGTGGCGCTGCGGCTGTAATTGTCGTAGAGATGCGCCTGCGACAGCGCCGTCGGAATCGTGATGTAGAAGTGATCGTCGAGCAGATCCGGCGGACGGCTGTGCACGAACGTCGTGTCACGTGTCCTGAACGTGGAGATGATGTTCAACGACGGATACTTCGCTTTGATCGCGTCGTAGAACATCGTGAAGCGGCTGTCGTAGCTTGCCGTGCCGTTGTTCAGCCAGTCCTCGTTGCCGATCTCGACGTAGCGCAGCCGGAACGGCTTGGGGTGACCGTCTTTCGCACGGCGGTTGCCCCACGTCGTTGTCTGCGGGTCGCCGACGACGTATTCGATCTCGTCGAGCGCGTCCTGGACGTGTGGCTTCAGCGCGTCGCCCGTGATGATGTTCGCACCGCGATCGATGTGGAGCCCGGCGTAGACGGCGAGCAGCGGTTCCATCCCGAGGTCTTCGGTCCACTCCAGGAATTCGAGCAGCCCCATGCCGTCGGACGAACGATACCGCCAGGGGCTCATGTGAGTCGGACGCTGGTCGAGTGGACCGATCGTCGCCTTCCAGTTGAACCTGTTGTCGTAGTCCGGTCCTTCGAGGTAATTGCCGCCAGGGAAGCGCAGGAACTTCGGCTTCATCGCGGCGAGCAGTTCCATGATGTCGGGACGGTTCCCGTTCGGGAGGTTCTTGTAGGTCGGCGGAAATAGCGAGACGAGGCTCAGCCAGACGGTTCCCTTCGAATGCGCGGACACGACGAAGCGGTTCGTCGAAGACGGCGCCGCCTTGCCTGTCTTCAGCGTCGCGGCGTATTTCTTCCACCCATTCACGATTGGCGGCGTCCCCACCTTCGCCCACGTCTTCGCGCCGTCGCTGCTCTCGATCGACAGCGTGAGGGGCCCGGTGAAATTGTCGTCGGCCATCGCCCAGAACGAGACGCGGTAGGTCGTGTCAGGCCTCACGGGGATGCCCCAGTACCCTTCGTTGGCAACGCCGACACGCCCATTGGACGGAACCGACGTTGCCTCGAGTTTCAGCGCTGCCCTGAGCGCCGTGTTGGGGACGGCGTTCTCGCCGAGCGAGATCGTTCCGTCGGCGCCTCCGTCCTTCACCACGCTCCAGTGGACCGGCTCTTTCGGGTCGTCCTTGAACGCACGATTGCGGATCAGCTCAGCGTAGAGGCCGCCGTCGTAGGAGAAATTGATTTCCTCGGTCATCAGTCCGTAGAACATCGGATCGATGCGTGGTCCGGGCTTGCCGGCGTCGACGGTAATCGTGACCGGCGTCTGGACGCGGCCGGGCGTGCCGGACAGTGCGGCGGCGAGCGTGGCGAACGCGGCGGTCAGCACGGCGACGCGTCTGAGCGTGTTCTGCATGCGCGCGTTATACATCAGGATGCGCCTCTTCTGCTTCCATTTGACATCCCAATGGTGTTGGTGATACTTCATTCGACGATCAAATGGAGAAGAAGGCGGACGTTCTGCAGGGTACGCTCGACCTCATGGTGCTGCAGACGGTAGACACACTGGGTCCGCTGCATGGTTATGCGATCGCGGCGCGCCTGGAGCAGGTGTCAGGTGGCGCACTGCAACTGAACATGGGCACGCTGTATCCCGCGTTGATGCGCCTCGAACAGCGCGGCCTGCTGGAGGCGCGCTGGGGCACGACCGACAACAACCGCCGCGCGCGCTTCTACGAGCTGACCCGCGCCGGACGCCGGGAGCTGGCGCGAGAAAGAGAAGAGTGGGATCGCATGTCCGCGATCATGCAGGCGCTGCTGCGCAAGGAGGCGTGACGCGATGCGCCGTTTTCGCGAATACCTCGCCCGTCTGGCCGGCACGCTGCGGTGGCGTCGAAGCGACGCCGACATACAGGAGGAGTTGCGCAGCCATATCGCGCTCGCCGAGGACGAAGCCCGTCGTCGCGGAGAGCCGGTGCGCGACGTCCGCGTCCGCGCGGGTCACGTCGCGGCGGCCCTCGACGCGGTACGGGATCAAAGCCACTTTGTTTGGCTCGACGGGATTCGCCTCGACGCCGTCTTCGCCTGGCGGCAGCTGATCCGTTATCGCACGGGGAACGCGATCGCGATCGCGTCGCTCGGCCTCGCGATCGGTGCGACGACGGCTGCGGTGCGCCTCGTCGACGCCGTTCTGCTGCGGCCGCTGCCCGTCGCCGATCCGTCGCGACTCCTTGCGGTAACGATCGCGCCGGGCGCCGGGCCAGCCGCGGAGACGCGCGACGATTTCGATTACCCGACGTATCGCGAGTACGCGCGTGCGATCGGCGATCGCGCGGACGTGATGGTGGTCGGCATGGCGGCTCGGCAGCTCGTGGCCATGCAGCCCGGCGACGACCCGGAGTCCGTGTTCCGGCAGTTCGTCTCCGGTAACGTGTTTGGCGTGTTCGGTCTGCAGCCGGCCGCGGGTCGGTTGCTGACCCCGGCCGATGACGACACGCCGGGCGCGCATCCGGTCGCGGTAATTGGCTACGACTGGTGGACACGGAGATTCGGCGCGGATCCCGCCATCATCGGCCGGACGATCCGGATCGGCACCGCCGCGTTCGAGATCGTTGGGGTGGGGCCGCGTGGGTTTACCGGTACGGAACCGGGCACGATCGCCGACGTCTTCACCCCGGCCACGATGAACGTTGCCGCGCTGAACAGCCCCGGCTGGTCGTGGTTCCGC
>Ga0066903_100006172_pt1 | contig 10565 bp, 10 predicted proteins | sample PanSoiMetaGPlot1_FD_67491 | JGI IMG/M metagenome (GOLD analysis project Ga0066903, IMG submission 67491) | Tropical forest soil microbial communities from Panama analyzed to predict greenhouse gas emissions - Panama Soil - Plot 1 (version 2) | ecosystem: Environmental > Terrestrial > Soil >...
TGCGGCCTGATCGGCCCAAACGGCGCCGGCAAGACGACCGCTTTCAACGTGATCACGCGGCTGTACCAGCCCGACGTCGGGTCGGTGATGTTCGACGGCCAGCCGCTGCTGCGGACGCGGACGCACAACGTCATCCGCCGCGGCATCTCGCGCACGTTCCAGAACAACGAGCTGTTCGCGAACATGTCGGTGCTCGACAACGTGCTGATCGGGGCGCACTCGACATCGCGCTTCAAGCGCGAGTCCGAGAACCTCGCCGCGGCGCGCGAGGCGCTGGCGCTGGTCGGCATCGAGCGCTACGAGCACCGCTTCGTGACCGGGCTGGCGTTCGGCGCGCGCAAGCAGGTCGAGCTGGCGCGAGCGCTCGCGTGCCAGCCGCGGTTGCTGCTGCTTGACGAGCCGGCCGGGGGGCTCAACCATGAGGAGGTCGCGCAGCTCGGCGCCTTCATCCAGCGCCTGCGCGACGAGCGCGGCCTCACGGTCCTGCTCGTCGAGCACCACATGAACCTCGTGATGCGGATCTCCGACTACGTCCACGTTCTGAACTTCGGTCGCATGCTGGCCAGTGGGCCGCCCGAGGTGATCCAGCGCAATCCGCAGGTAATCGACGCCTACCTCGGCGGCGAGATCGACGACTCCGAGACGGCGGCGGAGGCGGCCCAGCATGCACAGCAGCTCGCTCACGCCCAAGAGGAGGGCGAGCCGCTCTGAGCGCGCCCGTCCTCCTGCTCGAAAACGTGGACGCCGCGTACGGCGACCTCACGGTCCTGCGGGGAATCTCGCTCGAGGTCTACGACGGCCAGGTCATCGCGGTGCTCGGCGCCAACGGCGCCGGCAAGACCACCGTCCTGCGCACGATCTCCAACGTCGAGGTCAAGCGCACCGGACGGATCGAGTTCATGGGCCGGCAACTGCGCGGCGCGACCGAGTCGATCGCGCGGATGGGCGTCGCACATGTGCCCGACGGCCGCGGGACGTTCTCGGAGTTCACGGTCTGGGAGAACCTGAAGCTCGGCGCCTTCTGCAGCAAACGACCCGGCAAGGACGACTTCGCTCGCGTCCTTCAGTACTTCCCGTGGATCGAGGAGCGTCGCGAGCAGGAGGCGGGAACGCTCAGCGGCGGCGAGCAGCAGATGCTCGCGCTCGCTCGCGCGTTCATGGCGCGCCCGAAGGTGATGCTGCTCGACGAGCCGTCGCTCGGGCTCGCGCCGATCATCACCGCCGACATCTTCCGGATCATCAAGGAACTCAACGAGAACGAGGGCACGACGATCCTGATCGTCGAACAGAACGCGAACCTGGCGTTGCAGCTCGCCCACTTCGCCTACGTGCTCGAGGTCGGCTCGATCGCGATGTCGGGCACCAGCGAGCAGCTGCAGGGCAACGAGCAGGTCCGCCGGAGCTATCTGGGGTACTGAGTCATGGCCACCGCCGACGCAACCGCCACCACCACGACCGAGCCGATCGTCGGCCGGCGGCGGGTTCCCGAGGCGCCGAACGGCACGGTCATCTTCCTCGTCGGCGTCGTCATCGCGCTGATCCTCGGCTCGCTGATCAGCAAGACGTTCGGGCAGACGACCGTCATCGGGCTCGTCCAGGGCACCTCGTTCGCGAGCCTCGCCGTCGCGCTGGTGATCATCTACCGCGCGACCGGCGTGTTCAACTTCGCCCAGGGCGAGATGGCGACGGCGACGACCTACGTCATGTACCAGATCAACACCGCCTGGCACGTGACGTACTGGCTGGCGTTCGCGCTGACGATGGCGTTCTCGTTCGTCTTCGGCGCGTTCTGCTACGTCATCTTCGTGCGACCGGTGGAGCGGCGCTCGATCGTCGCGGTGATCATCATCACGATCGCGCTGTTCCTGCTGATCGACGGCATCGTGCAGTGGATCTTCCCGCCCGAGCCGCTGTACATGACCTCGCCGTTCTCGGTCAACGTCGCGTTCGGCGGGCTCGGGGTCGGCGTCAACTGGGCGGACGTGGGGACGCTGCTGACGACGCTCGGCTCGGTGTTCCTGATGTTCCTGCTGTTCAACTTCACGAAGCTCGGGCTCGGGATGCGCGCCGCGGCCTTCCGCCCCGGCCCGGCCCGGCTCGTCGGCGTGCGGGTCAGCCGGATGCTCGCCATCGGCTGGGGCATCGCGGCCATCCTCGGCGCGGTGTCGGGGATCATGTACGAGGCGACGCAGGCCTACGTGCTGACGCCGCAGCTGATGTCCAACGTGCTGCTCTACTCGTTCGTGTCAGCGACGATCGGCGGACTGGAGAGCCCATTCGGGGCAGTGGTCGGCTCGCTGCTGTTCGGCATCATCCTGTCGCTCGCGCAGCAGTACGTCGGCTTCATCGGCACCGAACTCCAGGTGCCGTTCGCGCTGGCGATCCTGCTCGTCATCTTCCTGTTCAAGCCCCACGGCCTGTTCGGCAAGGCCGAGGTTGCGAGGGTCTGAGATGCCATCGCGTGGAAAGCTCATCAGCGCTGGGGTGTTCGTCGTCGTCGCGCTGATCATCTGGGTCGTCGGCAATTCACTGAGCACGTATCGGCTCGACACCGGCACCCGCGTCGGCGTCTTCTTCATCGCGATCCTGAGCCTCAACCTGGTGCTCGGGTACGCGGGGCAGATCTCGCTCGGTCAGGGCGCGCTGATGCTCGCCGGCGCGTACGCGACGGCGATCCTCAATGCGCGCCACGGCTGGACGATCATCGAGACGCTTCCGTTCGCGTTCGCGATCGGCTTCGGCGTGGGGGTGCTGCTCGGACTGCCGGCGGTGCGACTCGGCGGCGTCTACCTCGCGCTGGTGACGTTCGCATTCGCGTTTGCCATGCCCGCGTTGCCGACCAAGTGGGCCGACTTCTTCGGCGGCGGCAACGGCCTGCAGTTCGGGCCCAAGGGTGCGCACTGGACCTACAACGTGACGTGGCTGTTGGCCGGGGTGCTGTTCATCGGCGTCTGGCTGCTGCTCCGTGGCCGCACCGGGCGCGCGTTCCGCGCCGTGCGCGACAGCGAGATCGCCGCGACGTCGTCCGGGGTCAACCTGCCCTACTACAAGGTGCTCGCATTCGCGATCTCGGGCGGGATCGCCGCCATGGCGGGCTCGATGCTGGCGACGGTCAACAACAGCTTCGTCAGTCCGGGCGCGTTCACCGTCGCGCTGTCGTTGACGATCCTGATCGGCACCGCGATCGGCGGCTTCGGGTCGCTCTGGGGGATGCTCGCCGGCGCGTTGGTCATCGGCATCCTGCCCGACGTGTCCAGCAGCGTGCCGGTGATCGGCAGCACGCACGGGCTGAGTGTGGTCTACGCGTGCGTCATCATCCTGATCACGTTCCTGATGCCCAATGGCTTCGCCGGCCTGCTGCGGATCATCGTCCTGCGGATGACGCGCTCCCAGCGCCAGGCGATGACGACACCGCCGGCGCCGCCGCCCTCGCCCAACTCCCGACCGCCGCGGCCACCGGCGCGCGCGGTCGAGGCGGGCCTCGAGGGATGACCCGGCGCATGGTCTGAAGGCTTCAAGTAGCCTCGCTACGAGGCATATCACGGGTCCGGGGAAAAAAGGTCGGACCAGTGGCGCGAAAACTGGCATACTCGCGCTTGCAGTGTTGGGGGAAGGTCAACCTGGAGGGGAATTCAATGGCTAGAAGGTGTGTGTTGCTCGGCCTCGTTGCCGTGTTCGCGGTCGCCGCGTACGTGGCTCCGGGCATGGGTGCGAGGACGCTCGATCCGGGCGTGACGCCGACGCAGATCACGGTCGGCGCGACGTACCCGATCACCGGTCAGGTCGGCGGTGTCTACGGCACGATCACGCGCGCGGTGCTGGGGTACAACAAGTACTTCAACGACGTCACGCATCAGCGGATCAACGGTCGCACGATCAACACGATTTACGTCGATGACCAGTACGACCCGTCGCAGACGGTCAAGGGCACCAAGCAGCTCGTCGAGCAGAAGCACGTGTTCGCGATCGTCGGCTCGCTCGGCACCGCGCCGAACGTGGCGATTCAGGGTTATCTGAACCAGCGGAAGGTTCCGCAGGTGCTGATCGCAACGGGCGATGCGTTCTGGAGCCTTCCGTGCGCCAAGCCGGCGGCCAACGGCACGCTGCCGAACAACGTCCCGACCTCGTGTCCGGCGACGAAGAACAAGACCGGCCACTACTGGACGTTCGGCGGTCTCGGCACCTACGCGGGTGAGGCCAAGCTGATGGCCGGCTGGCTGAACCAGAACGTCAAGGGCGGCAAGATCGGCGTCGTGTACCAGAACGACGCGTACGGCACCCCGTACCTCGCGGCCCTGAGGAAGTACCTCGGCAAGAACAACAAGATCGTCTCGGCGCAGCCGTACAACGCCACGCCGGGCGCGTCCACGGACGTGACGCAGCAGATCATCCAGCTCAAGAACAAGGGCGCAGACGTTCTGTACCTGATGGCGCTGCCGCTGCAGACGATCAGCGGTCTGGCCGCAACGCACAAGATCGGCTGGAAGCCGCGGCAGATCGTGGTCAACGCCGTTGGCGCGGCGCAGCCGTTCATCAAGGCGGCGGCCGGTCAGGGTGCTGACGTCGACGGCATCATCACGTCGGGCATCGGGCCCAACCCGAACGACCCGGCCAACGCCAACCTGCCTGGAGTGCAGCTCTACCGCAAGGTCATGAACTGCTGCTACCAGCTGCAGGGGACGCAGACGATGGCGGCGGCGATTGCCGACCAGAACAACTACGCCGGCGTCGGCGGCGCGTGGCTGACGATTCAGATCCTCAAGCAGTCGGGCAAGACACCGACGCGCCTGGGGCTCATGAACGCGCTGACGCACCTGAACATCACGAACGACCCGTTCCTGTTCAAGGGCTACAAGATCCACACGACCCCGGCGTTCCGCTTCCTGTACCCGGAGGCGAAGGTCGAGCGGTGGAGCGGCGGCACGAACGGCTTCTTCCGGCCGATCGGTCCTCTCGTCGGTGGCCTGACCTACTAGACCAGGTCGTAACCGTCTGACCGAGAGGGGCCGGCGCAAGCCGGCCCCTCTTGCGTTCGGGCTACGGCAGGATCGCGACGACGCGCGCCGGGCCGGCGCTGGCGCCGACGATCTTCAGCGGGAAGCACGAGACAGTGAAGCCGTGGTCGGGCAGCGCGTCGAGGTTGAACAGGCGCTCGATCTGCGAGTACGGCAGGTCGCACTGGTGGGCGGCCCAGAAGATCCCGGGCTCGTCCCGCGCGATCGCCTCCTGCGCCTGCGCCGGCAGCGGCTGGTCCCAGCCCCACGCGTCGATTCCCATCACGCGCACGCCACGGTCGTACAGCCGGTGCGTCGCCTCGGCCGTCACGCCAGGGCCCATCGCCCAGTAGCCGGGCTGGTCGTAGAAGCGGTCGCGACCGGTCTGCATCAGCACGATGTCGCCCGGCTGGAGCTCGTGGCCGATGCGGTCGAGCTCGGCTTCGCAGTCGCGTGACGTGATCGCGTCGCCGTCGGCCTTGGCGCGCATGTCGAGCTTGACGCCGGGCGCGTGGAACCAGTCAAGCGGCAGCTCGTCGATCGTCTCGGCACGCTCGCCGCCGATCTGCGAGTTGTAGTGCCACGGAGCGTCGACGTGGGTCGAGTTGTGGGTGCCGATGTGCAGGACCTCGGCCGCGCCCCACTCGTTGTTGCGCATGAGCCGTCGCGGCACGCCGAGCGTCTGCGAGATCTGCTCGGCGCTCGTGTCGTGGTCGGTGAAGTCGATCTGCACGCGCAGGAACGGCGGCTGGATGTCGTCGGGCGTCGGCGTGATCGGCGCGGACAGGTCGATGAAGGTCGGCATGGGCGGGCAGCCTAGTGCGGCCGTGGCGGTGTAGGTTCGGGGCCATGTCCGACTCGAACCACTCCTACCGCCTCGCCTCGCGTCCGGTCGGCCTGCCGACGCGCGATGCGTGGGACTACGTCGAAGGGCCGATCCCGCAACCCGGCGACGGCGAGGTGCTGGTCAAGGTCCTGTACCTGTCGCTCGACCCGGCGATGCGCGGCTGGATGAACGACATGCGGTCGTACGTGCCGCCGGTCGGGATCGGCGAGGTCATGCGCGCGCTCGGAGCGGGCGTGGTGGTGCAGTCAAACGATCCCGGGTTCGCGCCGGGCGACCACGTCACTGGCCCCACGGGGATCCAGGAGTACGCGGCGGTGCGCGGCCGCGAGCTCGCCAAGGTCGACACGTCGCTGGCGCCGTTGCCGGTGTGGATCAGCGCCCTCGGGATGCCGGGCCTGACGGCGTACTTCGGGCTGCTGGACATCTGCTCGCCGAAGGAGGGCGAGACGGTCGTCGTATCGGGTGCCGCGGGCGCGGTCGGAAGCGTCGTCGGGCAGATCGCGAAGATCAAGGGCTGCCGGGTCGTCGGGATCGCCGGCGGTCCCGAGAAGTGCTCCTACATCGTCGACGAGCTGGGCTTCGACGCGGCGGTCGACTACAAGAACGAGCGCCTCGGGCCGGGACTCCACAACGCGTGCCCCGATCGGATCAACGTCTACTTCGACAACGTCGGCGGCGAGACGCTCGACGCCGCCCTCGCGCAGCTCGCGCGTTTCGCCCGGGTCTCGATCTGCGGCGCGATCTCGGTCTACAACGCGACGAGCCCGCCGCCGGGGCCGGCCAACTACCTGTCGCTGCTCATCAACCACGCGACGATGACGGGCTTTGTCGTCTTCGACTACGTCCAGCGCTACGCCGAGGCGACGGCCGAGCTCGCGTCGTGGTACGCCTCGGGCCAGCTCAAGTCGCGCGAGGACATCGTCGACGGCATCGAAACCTTCCCCGAGACGCTGCTGATGCTGTTCAACGGATCCAACAACGGCAAGCTGGCGCTGAAAGTCGCCGACGAGTAGCGCCTACAGCGCCGCGGCGAGCCCGGCGACGAAGCGCTGAAGCGTCTCGTCGTCGGCGTGATCGGGGTTGAGCTCGGTGACGGTGAGCGCGGCCACGCGGGGGTCACCGAGCAGCACGGCGAGCGCCGCCAGCGCCTGATCGAGTGTCGCGCCGCGCGCGCGTTCGATGTTCTCCGACAGCGGCGCGTCGACGAAGTTGACCACATCGACGTCGAAGTGCACCGCGAGCGCCTCATGGTCGGCGAGCGCGTCGAGTGCGCGCCGGGCTGCGGCACCGGGGTCGGCCTGGAGCGCGGCCATCGTCTCGGAGCGGATGTGGAGGCGGGCGACCGTCTCGCGCTCGTGCGGCGTCGCCGGGCGTTCGTCATACCCGAGCAGCACGACGTCGTGTGGTTGGAGCAGCGGCGGCGTCCCGCCGACGTCACGCAGCGGCGGGCACGTGCCGTCGATGGCCAGCATGTGCGCGAGGCCCATCCAGTCCAGGGCCCCGTCGACGGTGCTCGTCGGGACGTTGAGGTCGGGGTGCATGTCGAGGTAGATGAGACCCGGCGCCGTGCCGCGGGCCGCGCGCAGGCCGGCGACCGTCCCCACGCCGACGGTGCAGTCGCCGCCCAGGACGAGCACGCGACCATCGCGCACGCTGCGCTCCACGCGCTGCGCGACGTCTCGCGCGACGCGCGCGACGGTCTCGACGTGCTGGGCCCGCGGGCTGCCACGGTCCGGGCGCCAGCGAAAGCCTGCGACGTCGCCGCGGTCGATGACGTTGTTACCGAGCGCCTGTAGCAGCCCGGCTTCGCGCAACGACGCGGGCGCCCGTTCCTGCCCGGGCGAGTACGCGCCGGCGCTCGATGGCGCTCCGAGGACATGAAGGGGCATCTGCGACACACCCTAGGCGGCGGCCGCCGCCGCGTAAGCTGCCCGGCGTGGTGAGCGCCGCGTGGTGACCGTCCGCTTCACGATGGAGAAGGCCGAGTTCGTGCGCGCGATGCGGGGCTACATCCTTCGCACGCCGTTGTTCCAGGGCGCGGTGCTGGTGAGCGTGGTCATTCTCGTCGCCGCACTCGTGCTCGGCGACGGCTCGGCGGCGGCGGTGTTCGCGGTGGTCGTGCTGTTCGAGACGGTCCTCGTCGTGGCGTTTCCGTTTTTGATGTGGCAGCGCGTGCGGTCGTTCGCCGGCAATGAGCTGACCTATGTGTTCGGCTCGGAGGGAATCGAGATGTCGGGTGCCGCGGCCCACGGCGAGGTGCCGTGGACGTACGTCACGCGGATGCGACCGGTCGGTGCGATGTACATGCTCGCCACCCAGACCCGCCAGCAGATCCTCGTGCCGGCGCGCGCGTTTGCCTCACCCGACGACGAGCGCACGTTCAACGACCTGGTTGCGGCCAATGTTCGCGGCTGAGGCCGGATCGCGTTCGACGGTCGGCAGCGCCGCCGTTGCGGGCTGCATTGGCACGGTCGGCAGCGCCGCGATCGCGGGATCGATCGGGACGGTCGGCAGCGCCGGCGTCGCGGGATCGATCGGGACGGTCGGCAGCGCCGGCGTCGCCGGATCGATCGGCACCGTCGGCAGTTCCGCGATCGCCGGCTGCATCGGCGTGGCGGTCGGGATCGGCAACGTCGGCTGCGCGGGCTGCGTCGCATGCATCGGCTGCGTGGGGTGCGTCGGATGCGTGGGGTGCGTCGGTTGCGTCGGCCTGCGTGGCGCGGTCGGCGCGGTCGGGCATCGCGCATAGCGCGGCCGTGTTCACGCGCGCTGGGACCGTAAGGTCAACAGGAAGCGACTGGCGGCCGGCCTGTACCAGATCACCGTGCGTGCGCTGGACACCCAACGGCCGCATCGAGGACCTCGGACGGCCACGGCTGTTCCCCATCCGCTGAGTCGGTGCTCGCGCGACTACGCGCCGACGTTCATCGCCACGTACTTCGTCTCCAGGTACTCGTCGATGCCCTCGACCCCGCCCTCACGGCCAAATCCCGACTGCTTGACCCCGCCGAACGGGGCGCCGGCGTTGGACACCATGCCCTGGTTGAACCCGATCATCCCGGTCTCGAGGCGCTCGATGACCCGGAACGCGCGGTCGATGTCCTGGGTGAACAGGTAGGCGACGAGCCCGTACTCGGTCGCGTTGGCGGCCGCGATCGCCTCGTCGTCCTCGCTGAACGTGCGGACCGGCGCCACCGGGCCGAAGATCTCCTCGCGCAGCAGCTCGGCGTCGTCGGGGACGTCGGCGAGCACGGTCGGCGCGTAGAAGTAGCCGGGGCCGTCGAGCCGTTCGCCGCCGGTCACGATCGACGCGCCCTTGGCACGCGCGTCCTCGACGAGGTCGGCGACCTTGCCGCGCTGCGTGTCGTCGATCAGCGGTCCGACCTGGGCGCCGTCCTCGGTGCCGCGGGCCACCTTGAGCGCGGCGATCTTCTGCGCGAGCTTGGTCGTGAACTCGTCGGCGACCGACCGGTGGACGTGGAAGCGATTGGCGCTCGTGCACGCTTCGCCGCCGTTGCGCATCTTCGCCAGCAGTGCGCCGTCGACCGCTTTGTCGATGTCGGCGTCGCCGAACACGAGGAACGGGGCGTTGCCGCCGAGCTCCATCGACACGCGCAGGATCTGGTCGGCCGACTGGGCGATCAGGACCTTGCCGACCTCGGTCGAGCCGGTGAAGCTGAGCTTGCGGGTGCGCGGGTCCTTGATCAGCGGCTCCATGATCGCGCCGCTCGAGCGCGCCGTGATGACGTTCAGCACGCCGTCGGGGAGCCCCGCCTCCTGGAGGATCTCGGCCATCGCCAGCATCGACAGCGGTGTCTGCTTGGCCGGCTTGACGACCATCGTGCAGCCCGCCGCAATCGCCGGGCCGACCTTGCGCGTCCCCATCGCCAGCGGGAAGTTCCACGGCGTGATGAACACGCACGGACCGACCGGCTGCTTCATGACGAGCACGCGTCCCACACCGGTCTCGTTCGGCGTGAAACGGCCGGCGATCCGCACCGCCTCCTCGGCGTACCAGCGGAAGAAGTTGGCCGCGTAGGCAATTTCGGCCTTGGACTCGGCGACCGGCTTGCCCATCTCGAGCGTCATCAGCAGCGCGAGCTCGTCCTGGCGGTCCATGATCGCCTCGTAGGCGCGGCGCAGGATCTCGCCGCGCTCGCGCGGCGCCGAGCTGCGCCAGTCGGCGAACGTGTCGTGCGCGGCCTGCAGCGCCGCGTCGGCGTCGGCGGCCGTCGCGTCAGCGACTTCGGCGATCGTCTCGCCGGTCGCCGGGTCCTCGACGGCGACCGTCTCGCCTCCGGACCCGTCGCGCCACGCGCCGCCGATCAGGAGCTGGTGGGGGACGCCATCGACGACGGTCTGCTCAGCGGTTGCGATAGCCATGTCACGAGCCTACTCCTGGCAGGATTTCGCCCACGTCCGCCGACGGTGAGAGGGTGAGACCTGGCGTCGGCGAACAGCCATCGAACTACCCTGGGTTGCTTTGTGACGCGCGTTTGCAGACATGCTGCCCTCCTTGCGGCCGTCATTGGCCTCGCCGTTGCGTGGCCCGGTGCGGCGTCGGCCCAACCGGCCCTCTACATCTCGGGCGCCGGCTTCGGCCACGGGATCGGCATGAGCCAATACGGCGCCGACGGCTTCGCGCGTCACGGCTACGACTACGCGACGATCCTCGGCCACTACTTCGCGGCGACGACGCTCGGGACGGTCCCGACGGCGCAGCA
>Ga0066903_100006173_pt1 | contig 10564 bp, 9 predicted proteins | sample PanSoiMetaGPlot1_FD_67491 | JGI IMG/M metagenome (GOLD analysis project Ga0066903, IMG submission 67491) | Tropical forest soil microbial communities from Panama analyzed to predict greenhouse gas emissions - Panama Soil - Plot 1 (version 2) | ecosystem: Environmental > Terrestrial > Soil >...
ACGTCTTAACTTTTCTCGAAAAACCGCCTGATCGCCTCTACCAGGCCGTCGATGTCGTGTCGCCTCGCTTCGACGCCGACCTTCAAACCACTTTCGCGCGCAGTCTGCGACGTGATTGGACCAATGCTGGCAATTTGCATTCCCCTCGGCCAGGGTAGTCCAAGCGCGAGAAAATTTTCCACAGTCGAAGAACTGGTGAACGTGATTAGATCGGCTCCGTCCTTCGCCAGTTGCGCGCGTGCGCCGCTTGTGTCGCGCGTCTCGGGCACGGTCCGATAAGCGAATGCTTCGTCCACGATCGCTCCCAAGGCCGAGAGCTCTTTCGGAAGCACGTCCCGCGTTTTTTCCGCGCGCACTAAAAGAATCTTCAAGTTTTCAATGCTTCCCTGATTTTTGAACTCCCGCACTACCTCCTCGGCAACGAATTCCTTGGGCTGAAGATCGACGTGGAGATGAAAGTCTTTGACGCGTTGCGCAGTGGCCGGCCCGATGGCGGCAATCCGGGCGCCGCCGATCTCGCGCGCATCATCGTAAAGCTTAAAGAAAATATCGAAAAACGCATCGACACCGTTTGCGCTGGTGAACACGATCCAGTCGTAAATATGTGCGTCCTGTACAAGTTCCGCGAATTCGCGCAAATCGCTCGGCGGCTCGATTCGAATAGTGGGCAGTTCGATAACGTGAGCACCCAGCGCCCGTAGTTTGCTGCTTAACACGCTGGCTTGTTTTCTTGTTCGCGTAACGACAATTTTTTTCCCAAGCAACGGCCGTGTTTCGTACCAATTGAGCTTGTCTCGCAACGCGACAACGTCTCCAAATACTGCTACCGCTGGTGCCGTGAAATCATTCGCGACCGCCTTTTGGGCAATATCTGCGAGTGTGCCGGTAAGCGTTTCATGCAGGCCGGTAGTGGCCCAGCGAATCAAGGCCACTGGCAAATCGCCGCGCGTGCCGTGCTTCATCATTTCGCTCGTGATCGATCCCAGGCGTTCCACGCCCATCAACATGACCTGGGTGCCGCCAAGTTTTGCCAGGGCCGCGTAATCGATTGCACTTTTGGTCTTCGCTGGGTCTTCGTGTCCTGTAAAAAATGTGACGTGGGAATTGTGCGCCCGGTGAGTGATGGGAATGCCAGCATACGTCGGCCCCGCGATGGACGAAGTGATTCCAGGCACAACTTCGAATGGAATTCCTGCGTCGGCGATGATCTGTGCTTCCTCAGCGCCTCGACCAAACACGAATGGATCTCCGCCCTTCAAGCGAACGACCTTCTTTCCTTCGCGCGCTTTCTCGATCAGTAACGCATTAATTTCATTCTGGCTGATTCCCGATTCGCCACGTTTTTTACCAACGTAGACGATTTCGGCGTCGTCTCGCGCCCAGCCGAGCGTCTCAGGATTCGCCAAATGATCGTAAACGATCACATCCGCTTTCTCGATGCACTCCTTTGCGCGCAATGTTACTAAGCCGAGGTCGCCCGGTCCGGCGCCGACCAGGTAAACAGTTCCGCTGCCACTCTTGCTCGTGCTCACGCTCGTAATACGTTCAGCAATTGCAACGCTAAATGCTCGGCCTCATAGGACCTGCCTTCCACTTCAGCTTCTTGTGGTGCTGCCGGTCCATCAGCAAATAATTGCCCCTTCAGTTTCATCGCGTCGTTGTTGATTGTCGCCAATACACCTACCGGACAATTGCAGTCGCCCTGCAGCAGACGCAGAAACTCTCGTTCTGCACGCAAACAAAGCAACGTCTCGCAGTCATTCACAAGGTCGGTGATCTCCTTCGTGCCTTGATCATCGACGCGAGCTTGAATCGCGATGATTCCCTGGCCGCCCGCAGGCAAAAAAATTTCGCCTGGAAGGATTTCAACGAAAAATTGACTGCCGTTGAAACTGATTTCGCCAGGAACGGGCGAAAGACCGACGCGCTCAAGTCCCGCATGGGCAAGCACGATTGCCTCCCAATCGTTGTTTGCCAATTTGTGCAACCGGGTCGGAACATTTCCGCGAAGATCGGTAACTTTGAGATCTGCGCGTTTCCAAAACAACTGGCGCTTCCTTCTCACGCTACCGGTGGCGACGACAGCGCCGTACGGCAGCGAAGCGAAACCGAGCGAATGTTTCGAAACCAGAACATCATGCACCGGCGCACGAGAAAGAACGGCGGCAATTTCTGCGTCTGGGTTCATTTCACTCGGAAGATCTTTTGCGCTATGAACCGCAATATCGATATCTCGGGCGACAAGCGCTCGCTCGATCTCCGCTGTGAACAATCCCTTGCGACCAGCCTGACCCTCGAGCGGTGTGGCTTTGTCGCCTTGCGTCGCGATGACTTTCGTCTCGATTCCCATGTCGGGTCGCGCCGCTTGAATTGCTTTTTCAACCAATCGGGCTTGCGCACGGGCCAGCTCGCTGCCGCGCGTACCCAGGATAATTTTTTTTGTCACCGCAGGAATGTAGCCCGCGATAAAGGGCAGGGGAAGCTGTCGGTGTCCCTACAGCTGCGTTGCACGCAGAGAACTGTCAGCGACTGGTGGATGCCCTGTGATTGCCGAAGCGCGACTTAGTTCCGGCGAAATCTTCTCGAAGAAATCTGCGACATGTTCGGCGATGATCGCTTCGGCGGAAGCTATTTGCTGACGGCGCACGGCAAGCGACTGCTCTGCGACCGATCGCAACGCATCGATATCATAAAGATACACCCCCTCCATTTCGTTGACGGCAGGGTCGACGTCGCGCGGAACGGCGATATCGATAATGAAAAGCGGCCGATCAATGCGATTGGCCAAGATCGATCCCAGATTTGCCGGAGTCAGTAACGAAGCTTCCGAAGAAGTGGATGTAATCAGGATATCGATCTCTCTGCATTGCTGCGGCCACTGATCGAACGGAACGGACTTGCCACCAACTCGTTGTGCCAACTCCTGCGCGCGGTCATTTGAACGATTGCTCACGCACAAATCGGTCACCCCTCGGGAAATCAGCACGCGCGCCGTGCGCTCGCTAGTTTCGCCGGCTCCCAATATCAAAACACTGCAATTGCCAAGTTCGCCGAAAATCTTCTGAGCCAGATCGACCGCGACTGAGCCGACCGATACCGAACCGCGGGTGATTTCCGTGTGTGTGCGGACTTGTTTCGCAACACGAAAGGCCCGTTGAAACAACCGATGAAGGCAGGATCCAACCGCACCCGAAGTGCGCGCGGATTGATAAGCCTTTTTTGTCTGACCAAGGATCTCCGTCTCGCCTACGACCATCGAATCGAGTCCGGATGCGACCCGGAACAAATGTTGTACGCACTTTTCAGCTTCGTAACGGTAAAACGGCAACGCTCCACTGTGGCCACGGTCACTGACCTCGCGGTTTTGCAATAGGCAGTGAGCAATTTCATCCGTCGACACACGTTTCTCTGACGCACCATACACTTCCACGCGGTTACACGTAGCGAGCACCAACGCTTCCACGCAACCCGCCTTACGAAGAGTGGATTCAGCGCCGGCGCCGCCGGCAAAACGTTCTCGCGTTTCGACGTTGGCGGTGTGATGACTCAGGCCGACACAGAAAAGATTCATGGGACGTAGTGTGTCTGCGCTGAGAACGTGATTCCCCAGAGAAGAGTCAAAGCGGCGCTAAATCCGATAATGCAAAGCGCTGCAACTCGCTTTGGCCCGATTCGACGAAAATACCGGCCCTGCAAAATAGCCGCGTAGAGCAACCAAACGCCAACAGCAGCCACAACTTGCACGCGTGGCAGAGGTCGACCCGTAAAAAACCCACTAACAATTCCGATCGTATATAGGATGAAGCCCCACCAAAGCAGGCGTGTGATTGCCCCAAAGAGATCTTTCAGCGGGGGCAGATGATAAAAAATCGAATGCAAATGATGTGTTTTGAGCTGGCGCTCCTGCACCAGATACATCACCCCGGCGATGCAGGCCAGGGCGAACGCGCCATAGGCCACGAGCGAAACCGACGCATGAAATTCCAGCGCAGAATTGGCGGGCATCTTCACGGAATGACCAACATCAATTGGCGCAATTAACGCAAACCCTTGCAGCATAACCACCAGCGGCGCAGTGAACGCTCCCATAAGCGAGAGACGGTAGGTCGGGCCGACCAGCATGTAGATCAGTGCTACCGACCAGGCGAGAAAGATGAAAACCTCAAACAAGTTCGTCAGTGGACAGCGTCCCAGCGCATGACCGCGGATGGACAAAAACGCCGTTTGAAAAAGAAAGCCAAGCCCGATCGCCAGAAAATTAAATTTTCCCGGTCGAAAAACGCCCGCGCGCAAGGCGACCCCGGTGCGCACGACTGCGGCGAGGAAACAGATTGTCGAAATGATTAAAAGATCGCGATCCACAAAAGATACTGTAAGAGGCGCCTCTCCGCTTCGCAATCTGTGCTCTATTGCTTTGCTCTCAGAGGCCTCATGCGTCGCGCGCCTTACAGAGACGTGCCTATTAGAAGCGAGCCGCGATTGACGTCTGCCCCGGACCCGCTAGCGTTCGCGGCGATGGCTTTGGATACGCTCGAAAAACTACACGCGGCAGTGCGCGATGTGCCCGACTTTCCAAAGAAAGGTATCGTATTCAAAGATATCACGCCGGTCTTGAGCGATCCTGTCCTGTTTCGTGCGTCCATTGATCTGTTTTTGGATCGTTGCTGTGGAAGAAAAATCGATAAGATCGTCGGGATCGATGCGCGGGGGTTCGTGTTTGGATCGGCGGTCGCCTATGAGCTCGGTGTCGGTTTCGTCCCGATTCGAAAGCGCGGCAAGCTGCCTTTCCAGACTGAGATCGCCAGTTACTCGCTCGAGTACGGCCAAGCGGAAATGGAGATGCACATCGACGCCATTGACGCAGGCGAACAAGTTGTGCTGGTAGATGATTTGCTGGCGACGGGCGGCACCTCCGCTGCTGCGGCTGTCCTCATTCGCAAAGCCGGCGGACAGCTCCTCGAAGCACAGTTTCTGATTGAGTTGGAGTTTCTTCATGGCCGCAAGCAACTTGAGCCGACGCCAGTCATTTCCTTTCTCAAATACTGATTTCCCTGCAATCAGGTAGAAGGGTGTGCGACTCAAAGGCCACTCACAGTGTCATTCTGAGCGGAGCGAAGAATCTCGGTGAATTTTTGATCGATTGGATCCAAGGGAAATATAGATCAGAGGTGTTTCGCTTCGCTCAACATGACAGTGCCATTTATGAGAAGAGGCTTAGAATATACACTCTTTCTGGTGAGTCCGGGATTTTGGATTTCGACGATCCAATTTTAGATTGAACAGCTAGCTGAATTTGCGATGAAAACGTCCCGTCATCTGGAGCAAGTTTTGGCACACGCCGCGAGCAGCCTCGCGGCGACGGGTACCCGACGTCCCACCGAAGTCCTACCGCTCTACAAGAAGTTTCTCAAGGTGGAGGAGCATCGGTTGCGTCTGAAACACCACGCGGGTGGGAGCGGCCGCGAAATTTGTGCCCGGCGCGCCGAGCTAATTGATGTTTTATTGCAATATGTTTTCGACGCTGCGGCGACTGCCGCCCGCCGAAACGGGACCGCCAAAGTCCCGCTAGCCTTGATCGCTCTTGGTGGATACGGTCGCGGCGAACTCAACCCGTTTAGTGACATAGACGTGATGCTTTTGCATCATCAAGAAAAGAAGGGGATTTCGCCGCATCTGGAAGAGATGGTGCAGCAAGTTCTTTATCTCCTATGGGACAGTGGTTTCAAAGTTGGACACTCCACGCGCTCGATCAAGGAAGCGCTCGCTCAGGCCAATCAAGACATGCGCACAAAGACTGCCATGCTGGAGTCGCGGTTTCTCGCGGGCGATGCCGAGCTGGCACGAGAATTTCGGCGGCAATTTCGTTCGAAGTGCGTCGAAGGATATGAACGCGAATACGTGGAACTGCGTATGCGGGACCAGGTGGCCCGACACAGGAAATTCGGCGACAGCGTCTATCTACAGGAGCCGAACCTGAAGAGCGGATGCGGCGGACTGCGTGATTATCAAAATCTTCTTTGGATGACTTATTTCAAAGAAGGTTCATTGAGCACGAACCAGCTCGTGGGGAAAGACTGGCTGAGTGAAAGCGACCAGCGCCGAATAGAAAAGGCGTACGATTTCCTTCTGCGCCTGCGCACGGCCTTGCATTACGCAACAGGACGCGCGACCGACATACTTCACATTAACTTGCAGGAAGAGATCGCAAACCGGCTCAATTATTCTTCCGGGAACGGCCAACTCCGCAGCGAAGCGCTCATGCGGGACTATTACGAGCACACACGAAACATCTTCCGAGTCACAGAACGCATTACGGAGCAGTTTGTCAGCGGATATGTCACAAGCAAGACCCGTTCCCTGTTCAGTTTTCTTCCCCTGGTGCGAGCGCACAAAACTCCTGTGGGAGATTTTTTCTTTGTCCGCAACAAGCACTTGCATCCGGCGCGACGCGATCTTTTTCGCAAGGATCCCGAGCAAATGATGCGAGCATTTCAGTTTGCCCAGCAACGCGGCCTGGATCTGAGTCCGGAATTGGAGGATCTCCTGAGCAGAAGCCTCGGAGAAGTTACCCGCACGTATCAATATGCCCGCGGACCGCGCGCGATCTTTAAAGAGATTTTATCACAAAAAGGGAACGTGGGTCGTATCCTGCGAATGATGCATCGGGTCGATTTTCTCGGACGTTACGTTCCCGAATTCGGACAGCTTACATGCCTGGTACAGCATGAGTTCCTGCATCGTTACACGGCTGACGAGCACACATTGGTGTGTATCGATAAACTTGACGCCCTGGCGCAGACGAATGACCCAAAGCTGATCGCTTATCGCAAGATTTTTGAGCAACTGGAGGATCCATTTGTTCTCTATCTTGCGCTGCTTTTACACGATAGCGGTAAAGCCGTCGGGGCGCGGCCACATTCTGAAGCAAGCGCACTTTTCGCCCAGCGTGTCGCTGCGCGCTTGCAGTTATCGTCCGAGCAACGAAAGGCGCTCATTCTGCTCGTCGATCATCACCTCACTCTTTCCATGATCGCGCAGCAGAGAAATCTTGACGATCCAGCCACGGTCACGGACTTCGCCCACATTGTGAAGCATCAGAAAAATCTAAACTCGCTGATGCTGCTTACCCTGGCGGATGGCCAGGGTACCAGCGCAGAGGAGTGGTCGGATTGGAAAGAATCTTTGGTATGGGCGTTATTTCACGAGACCTCTCGCTTCCTGGCGGACCAGAAGTCTTACTACGAACAGACAAAGGTCGAGCGCGAGAGTTTGCAGGCCTCGGTGGCCGCAAAACTTTCCACCGACTTTGCAGCAGAGATCGAAGCGCACTTTGAGTTCATGCCTGACAATTATTTTCGCGCCAGCGATCTCTCCGAGATTATCGAGCACCTGAAGCTGTTCCGGTCGTTTATGTGGAATGCCCGAGGAGATTTTCCGCTGGCCCCTGCAATCCAATGGAAAGCTGTTCCGGAACACGGTCACAGCGTTGTCATCTTCTGTACATGGGAGCGCGAACGGTTATTGGCAAAGGTGGCCGGCTCATTTTCGGTTGTGCCCTTGAATATTTTGAGCGTTGATATCTTTCAGCGAGGGGACAACGTTGTGCTGGGAGTTTTTCGTGTTTGTGACACGAAAGCGCGACCTGTCACACATCAGCGCGACTTTACGCTTGTAGAACAAACTTTGAGGCGAGCGCTCGAAGATGAAAGGTTTGATTTTCTTCCGCTAATCGAAAAGGCCAAGCGCCAAAGCTATCCTCTCATGACAGGAATTGAATTTCCAACGCGGATTGCAATCGATAGTAAAACGCATCCGGCTTATGCGCTTATTGAGATTCAGGCACCGGACCGGATTGGCTTGCTTTACGATGTCTTGACCTGCCTTGACCGCGAAAATCTTGTGGTCCCGCTTTCTCGCATCAACACGCAAGCTGGCGCAGCCATTGATACTTTGTATGCCGTGGATCGTTCCACACGTGCCAAGATTACCGATCCGCATCGCATCAGGACGATCCAGCAACGTCTTCAAAATGCAATTCTGAGTGGAGGCGCTTCAAAATCGAAGTAGTAAGAAGCGCGCACAGCTCTGCTTTCTTGATTCTTATGAACGCTCTAATCCTCGCGGCCGGATATGCAACACGCCTTTATCCACTAACCCTCAACAAAGCAAAGCCGCTGCTTGTCGTCGGTGGTAAGCCAATTATCGAATGGGTGGTGGACAACCTTCAGGATGTTCCCGATCTGGAAACAATCTATGTGGTGACAAATGAAAAATTCGCAGCGGACTTTCAGGCTTGGAGCGAGAGCTATCAAAATCGACATCCACACTTCAAATTCAAAATAGTCAACGATGGGTCGAAAAGCGACGACGATAAACTCGGTGCAATTGGAGATATCAAGTTTGTTGTTACGCGCGAGAAACTGAACCAAGGCAGCATGCTAATCGTTGCCGGTGACAACCTGTTTACTGAATCGCTTGAGGGATTCGTGCTTTGTGCCAAAGGAAGCGAAGCAACGGTTGGGGTGTATGACGTTGGAGATCGCGAAGCGATCAAAAAGTACGGAAACGTCTTAATCGACGACGATGGAATCATTGTTCACCTGGAAGAGAAACCACAGACGCCGCGCGGGACCTTGGCCGCAATCGCCCTTTATTATTACTCGCCTGCGGTCCTCTCTCTTCTGACCACGTACCTTGCAGCTGGCAATAACCCCGATCAGCCGGGCCGGTTCGTGCAATGGCTCTACACGCGTAAGCCAGTAAAGACGTACGAGATCAAGGGGAAATGGCTCGATATCGGGAGCAAAGAAACGCTGGAGAACGCAGACAAAATTCTTGGTGGCCTTAAGACTTAAGGCGCCATTGGAATTTCGCTGCCACGCCGCAACCTTGGCGAGGGCCGGTTATTTCAATCGCCCTTCGTCAAACTCAATCAGATCGAAATAAGTCCGAATGTCTTTGCGCCCATCGCCACCGGCTTCCTTTAGAAAGTGCAGAAAGCGCGCCTTTTTTGCGGCCGTGTCTGGATGGCGCGAAATCATCGCCTGGTTCCACTGTTCAATTGCTTCGGGAGAATGCCGAGCACCATTTGTCTGCACCCACTTGAGAATTGCGGCATCGTCATTCAGCCTGGTGACGATTTCTTCAAACGCGTCGCCGTCAATTTTTAGAAAAGCCAGCAGATGCTTGTCGAACCCGACGGTTTTATAGTTGTAGCCGTTGAGCAAGCCCTCGCGGTGAAACCTGGCTTTGTCGATCAAACGCGGCAGATGCACATAGCCGCCAAGTTTCTCGTACGGACTGCGCGGATGCAGTCTTTGCATGGAGAAGATTGCGGTCAGGTCGCAGGTAAGGGCCGCGGGTCGACCCCCGAAAAATCGCTCTCTGGAACGTGCGCGATGTCCGGCTTCTGTTCTTCCAACAATTCTCCCTGCGTGAGATTGGCCCTGCCAATCACAAGTTGGCCGGAAAACATACCGCCTTTTTCAACTGAAATCGCCCTGGCCGTGACATCGCCTTCGAGAACGCCCTTTTTTTGAATCGTCACGGTTTGGGCAACGATCTCTCCGGACATTCTTCCCTTGATTTCAATGCTTTCCGCGCGAATCCGCCGAAAGCATTGAATATCCGACTTGCGCTCGACGATGACGTGCCGCGCGCTAATGCGGCCAGGGATTTTGCCTGCGAAGTTGATCGTGGCAGTGTCGTCGCAATGCAGGTTGCCACGCAATCTGCCCTCGATTAAGGCGGATTGGCAAACGACACTGCTGCTGCCCAGATCGCCTTTGCCCGCCAGATGGACGTCCCCCCGCGTTCGAATCGATCGGCTGAAACCGCTCGTGATTTTGTAGTCGCGCAGATCAATGTGTGCGCTACATGACGGGCAGATTGTCGATGTGGCGGTGCCACACACCTGTTGTTTCCGTTTACAGTCAAAACACTCGATGACTGAGCTCTGCTGCTTTTTCCAAAACTCCTCAAATCTGCCGAGGATAGACGAGGCGGCTGGGGCAGCAGCAGGCGCATCCTCGCGGACCCGCAGCTTTAGGCCGGGTTTCGGTGCAAACGGAGAAAAATAGCGGCCGCACTGGCGACAAATAGAACTCTTTGCCGCTGCGTACTCCATCTGCTTGAAGCCACAGTGTGGACATTCCACACTGTTTTTTGCAGGCGACGGACTGGCCACCGGACGCTAACCCCTGAATTCCCTTTGCTATCCGCGCCCTCCGAACGCTGCCTTGATCGGCTCGCTGGATCGCACAACTTCCGGCCGGGCGGGGGCCGCCTTCCCGGGAACCGTCCCGCTGGTGACCTCGGACTTGCCGATAAAAGTTGCTCCCTCTTCGATGACAAGACGCGCCGCCTTCAAATCTCCCTGCAATGTGCACTTTGATTTTAGCTCGCAACGCTCGGCCACCGTGATGTTGCCGTGGACTTTGCCATAGACGGTGATCGATTTGGTTTTTATCTCGCCGCGGATGTCCGCGTTTTCACCAATCGTTAAAACGCCGTCGGAATTGATTTCCCCTTCGACCTTCCCGTCGATGAGAAGCTCCTTTTGGAA
>Ga0066903_100006176_pt1 | contig 10563 bp, 9 predicted proteins | sample PanSoiMetaGPlot1_FD_67491 | JGI IMG/M metagenome (GOLD analysis project Ga0066903, IMG submission 67491) | Tropical forest soil microbial communities from Panama analyzed to predict greenhouse gas emissions - Panama Soil - Plot 1 (version 2) | ecosystem: Environmental > Terrestrial > Soil >...
CTCCGCTATCGAATGGCGAGTCCGCAGGAGCGGCCGTTTCATTCCTCCCCGCCCGACGTCAGGTTCGCAATGAGGCGAACGCCAAAGACCCCTGACACCGAGGCTTTGCGCTCGTGAGCGTTGCCCCCGATATCCGAGCCGGCGTTGTCCCGGTTCTCATGCGGATCGCCGACAGCTATCCCCCAGCCATCGCTGCCGTGCAGCGGTACATCGATGTTCCGCGCACTGCTTTCAATCTGAGCTTACTGTTCGGCCTGCCACGAGGGGCGCGGATCGGTGACATTGGCGGCGGCATGGGTCTTTTCTCGCCAGGTTGCGCGGCCCTCGGCTTCGATGTCACGCTCTTGGACGACTTTGGGGATGCTTGGCATAAGGCGGCTGCAGACGAAGTCTTCAACCGCGTCCATCGCCCGTTCGGGGTGAAGTTCGTTAGCCGAGACATTGTTTCGGACGGGGTTGAATTCGAGCCGGAGTCCTTTGACGCTTTTACCATTTTCGACACGATCGAGCATTGGCACAATTCGCCCAAGCGAGTGTTTCACCAGCTCATGGCCGCCCTCAAGCCGGATGGGCTTTTCATCGTGAGCGCCCCGAATTGCGTGAATCTCAGGAAACGCATAACGGTCCCGTTCGGCATGGGGAAGTGGACCTCAATGCGCGACTGGTACGAGGTCGAACGGTTTCGCTCGCACGTGCGCGAGCCGGACGTTGACGACCTTCGCTATATTGGGGCTGATCTCGGTCTGAGGAATATCAGAGTCATCGGCCGCAACTGGAGCGGTTATCGCAGCCGATTCCGATCTGCTCGAATCGCCACTCCGCTCATTGATCGGCTGCTGCAATTTCGGCCGTCGCTTTGCTCCGACATCTATCTGGTTGGCCAAAAGGCCACGCTCTAATCTTTGTGGCGGCACTGTTTGAGTTCCGCCCGAAAGTGATTATGCTGGGCGCCCCCGGCAATGAATTCCCGCAACATTCAAAGAAAGGAAATCCCGCTCGACGGATCTGCGCATATGGAAAACAATGACGAACATTCGATAGGCGCCTCATCCTCGGCTGGCCGCTCGCGGGCCACCGCGCACGTCGGGGCCGCCACGGCGGGTGGCAGGCTCATCGCTCAAGGCCGCCACCGTCGCGCCCGAGTGCCGCAAGCGTGGCTGGCAGCCTCTCGACTCGCGATGCGATGAGGGCTTCATGCCGCACCTGATCGTCGCGTTGTCCATCAGCCTTTTTGCGATGGCATTGACGTGGTCATATTTGAAACCGGCCCGAATGCCACTGCTCATATATTTCCTCGCCTACACAACCACCACGGTTGTTGGGGCTGCTGGCTTGCTGGACGACATCGGTATGAGGCAATTTCAAATCCATCAGCCGATGTTTCACCCGGAAGATTATCCGCTCGTTGGTTCAACCACCTATTGGCTTCTGCTGCTTGCACCGTTCTTCCTCGTTCCGATAGGGGCGGCGGCGGGGCTTCGCATGGCCAACATCAAACTCGCCGAACGATCAGCGGCCTTCGTGACCGGGCACGAACCGTCCGTTAGGCTGATTTTCTATTCGATCGTGTGTGCTTGCGCGGTGTATTGTCTTTGGAAACTGGTTTCCACCGGAGCTTATTTTCCGGACCTGTTTTTTGATCGCAGTCTGTATTGCGATGCGCGGGTCATGAGACGCGCTGAATTGTTCGGCGAACTGCGATATCTGTACTACGCATTTGTATATGCCGTTATTCCGATCGGGGCGACAGTGGCGCTCCTGTCATGGAAGGATACGAGTCGTCATTTTCATGCTGGAATGTTTTTTCTATTGTTCGCAGCTACTCTATACTTCAATGTCGTTCTCTACATGAAGGCAAATCTCGTCGTCTTCTTTCTGACATTGCTGTTCGGATGTATCGTAGCGAAAGCTCCTTTACGGTTCCTCATTGCATTGAGCGCGGCCGCGGTTGCTTGCCTGCTCCTCCTGCAAGGTCTACTCGGCTGCTATCGGAACTCATTTCCGGACCCGGCATTCATCCAATCGCTCTCAGTGCAACAGCAAGGCGAGCCGTCCGATGATGCTCGCACCTCGGCCCCCGACGTTCCGCCGGTACAGCAACAAATGACCCGGGGGCAGGTTTTCGTGGATGCTGCGGTGGTATTTGCCCGCTCCGCCGTCTTTCGAACAGCGGCGTCCGTTCCTTACTACGTGCAGATCTTCGGCGACCCCGGCGAGCGCTGCGGCATTGAATCCAACTTCCTCCCTTTCCTCCCTCGCGAGACATGTTATCCCGCCACCAAGGTTGGAACGCATGTAAATCCGGGCACAATACAAGCGTTTCAATCGGCTCCTGCTCATATTCACGCCTATGCAGAACTCGGTCCCGGCTATGCTTGTGTTGTTCTGCTCGTAGCCGGCGCAATTTTGGGCTTCTGTTGGAGTGTCAGCCAGAAAGCGAAATCGCCGCTGTTCTGGTCGGCAGGCGCGGCGGTGTGTACTTTCGCCTACTATCTAACTCAGGCCAGCCTGGTGGGAGCCCTCACGCATTCCTATGGGTTCGTTTGGTATCTCTTTCCCATCGTGACGGCCGTTTTGATCCATGCGTTTGCGTGGATCGCGATTTCTCATCTCCCAGCCAGGATGAAGGCCGGGGTTAAGTAGGCCACCTCGATACCTGGCGGCTGTGCGCTGAGCGTCTGTGGCGTGCGGGAAAGCGCCTCGAGAACAAGACGGGCATGTTCGCCTGCGAGTTCCACAAGGGAAGTTGGCCACGGTCCAAGTCCGCGATCAATCTGTCGATCCGCCCCTGTCGGATGCTCCGCGACTTTTGCACCAGGCGACCACATCATCATGTTTCGAAACAATTCCGAGCTCATCTGCAATTTGCACGATCGTACGGCTGTCGCTCTTTAGTAGCTGGTGGGCCACTTCCCTGGCCTGCTCAAGACTCTGAAGCGGACCAGTGCTCCCGCCCCGATTCCCGATCAGAGTGTATTCGACCCAAAAGCTCATGCGACGCGCCTCTTAGGCCTGAAGTATCTTTGCGCGTTCGACGAAATTGAGTGCGAACCTGGATGCAGGGGATCGACTAGTTTCTCCTTTCTGGCCCATCAAGCTTTAGCACGTGCGGTGGTCTTTCCTTCCGGAAAACCGGACGTCACCCGCTCGACAATGGATAAATATTTGTGCGCGAGCTTGTCACGGTCGTAGGTGGACATCACCAGTCGAAATCCATTGTCTCCGAGCCGTCGTCGCAGGGAGGGGTCGTCCGCCAAGGCAACGACCTGGCTTGCGAGCTCTGTTGCATTTCCAGGCGTAAACGGGAGGCCGCACTCTCCGCCCTGGATGATCCTCTGCGCGTGCCCGCGAACCCCGAGGATGATGGGACGTCGCATGGCCATCGCCTCGAACATCTTCGACGGAATGACGAGCTCGAACGTCGGGTTCGCGCGTAATGTGATGATCGCCGCATCGCTCGCGGCCCACACGGCCGGTATCTGATCGTGCGGAAGCTGCGGAAGCATCCGCACGTTCGGCAACACCATAGAACGACATCGCTCGACCAGGCGCTCGCGCTCTGCGCCGTCACCGACCAGGACGAAGGCGATGTCTTCCCGCTGGCGCAGGCGGTCTGCAGCCGCAAGGACCACCTCGAGATTGTGCGCTAGCCCATGCGTACCGATGTAGGCGGCGACGAACTTATTCTCAAGATTGTGGGCTCTGCGAAAGGGACTCGGGTCCGGAGGCTGGGAAAACAGGTCTAAAGATACGCCGTTAGTGACGACCGAAATCTTGTTGCGCGCAACTCCCGCGCTGTCGAAATGCGCCAAATATGCATCCGAAGCGCTCACGATATGCGCGGCATGGCGATAACAGAATCGCTCCATCGTTTGAAGGATTCGAATGATGCGGCCGGGCTTCATCACACCGACCGACACGATGCTGTCCGGCCACAGGTCGCGAACGTCGAGCAGCCATGGCACCCGCCGTATTCGACTGACGCCATAGCCGACCGCCCCGCACAGGAAGTGGGGGATGGTCGAAATCACCACGTCTGGCTTGGGCAGAAAAGGAGCAGCCAGGATTGTAGAGACAAGGTAGGATACAAAGCTGAGCGACCGTCGGATGACGCCTTTGTTGCTCGCCAGATAGGTCCAAATCCGGACCACATTTATGCCGTCGACAGTCTCCTGAGACCAAATCTTGTTGCGGTATCCGGGGTAGGGAACGCCTTTCGGATGGTTGGGCACGCAGGCGACGACGGTCACCGAATGGCCGGCGCGGACCCAAACCTTTGCCGTCTCATAAAATCGGATCGCGCCGGCGCTCACCTCCGGAGGGAAATGATGTGTCAGGATCAGAATTCGGAGCGTCATGAAGCCATCCGTTGGGGGCCATGGGTCGTCCCGATGACGGCCCCCTCGGGCATTCCACGCCTGTCGAAGGGTCGCCGCCCCTCGCAAACAGACAACCCCTTCTGTTCCGTCAGATACGCAAAAGGCATGACGAACACCCCCAGAGGTTGCGGCGTCCCCGTTTTAGCAAATACCGGAAATTAGGTTAACTACAATCAAAAATTGTATATATTTATAAATACATCCTAAGCTTGAGCTCAACATTGCTATCACGCCCGAGGCCCCCTTGGCCGCCAGCTAATCTCGAGGCGCGTGGGCTCCGCCAGCGACCAGCCGAGCTTCAGTAGCGAACCGCATCTCGACCGACAACGGCAGCGTCCCATGCCATCGCCATTCGATTGATGGCCGAGGAACGGTGGCACCGAATGCCACCGCGATCCGTCCGGTTTGGGTCGTTGTTTCGACCGGACCCTTGATTGCCACCTCGACGGTGTGGTTGCTTGGCAACGTCAGCTGGAAGGTGTTCTCCGCGAGTCTGTCGACAGCCACGCCAGGATGAATGGGAAGGAATCCCCTGGCATCATGGACGCCGCTCCCCTCGATCCGATCGTATATGCAGATCCGTTGTGCCGTCACAGTCACGCGTCGCCGATGGATAGGCCGCCCCGGCAGGTGGCGAAAGCCGTCGTGAGAAGCCTCGACCCAGTCGTGTGATCGATCCGTCCCGAATTCCATGGGTACGACCTTCGGCCGGCGACCGACACGGAAACTCGCCCAAGTCTCTGCCGAACTGACACCGTCGATTTCAACGGTGGCGTGGGCAGAGGTTGAGCGTTCCCAGTCTCGCTCTCTGCCACGCTCATAGGTCGAGGTGCCCGAATTCGAGATTAGCCGGTCACGACCGACTGAAAGCTCGAACGACAGGGTATCGGCATGAGCGTGCCCCGGCAGATAATCAGGGCCGATGCGACCACAATCAAAAATGATCTGGAATGGCGGGTGTGAGAGGATCGCGAAACCGCTCGGCTTCAGTGCGATCAGACGACGGTCGGAGCGCTGCGCGACAATTTCCCGCTGCGCTGCATACGACAGAAGGTCCCCGGGAGGGGGCGCAATGCCAATGGCTGCATCGTTGAAATAGGGTATCTCGCCATCGGGGTGGCGGATGTCGGCAAGCCATTGGGCCATGCGTGAGGCGATCTCTGCGAGCCCGATCGCCGCAATCGGTTCAGCCAAGACGTCCGGATATGCACAGCGGAGGCCTAACAGATCGAGCAGGCCTTCCAGAATGAGAGAATGATACATAGGGCTCAACTCGAAATGCCCGCCGTCGGCAAGAATTTGCTCATTGAGCTCGTCGCCGAGCAGCTCGAGGCCATGACCCCGCCAATTGTCTGCTTCCTCCCCCTCGAAGAAGGTGCCCGCGAAAACCAGCGCCATCGCATTGGCCAGCAGGTGATTGCCGCAAAGATGATACTCGATGGAACGCGCAAGATGACGAGCCTGCATTGCCAAGCTGTCGAAGTGATGCCGTGTCCCCTGACCGGATGTCAGAAACCAAATAATCCAGTTCACAATCCTGAGCGAGATTGGGTAGGGGTCCCACGCCACGCCGGAACCGACCGGATTGTCGGCAATCCAGCGGTCCAGCCATGCCGTGTCCTCGGCCACGCGTTCCGGCGCAGCCGTCTCTCGCAGCCACTCAAAGTAGTGAAGTTGATAAAGCCAGAGCTTGGACTGCTCATGATTGTTCCAATCGGCGGCCTTGATGACACTGCAGGGTCGATTGAGAAATCTGAAGCAGTGTTTCCGCCGAATCGGACCGGGACGTCGGATGAAATCTCCGAACTGTCCTCGCGAAGGTCTCAGCGGCAACGGCGGATGCGTTGAGGTCATTGCGTGCGGAATGAGCCGCCACAACCTCCCAAGAATCTGCCGTCCGCGCAGGTAGCGAATAGTCCGCCAATATGTCCCTGGTGATATCGTGCTTAGCATCGGCCTGCCACTCCAATAAGGAATCGCAAAGCAGTGCTATTGCAATGAGATTGCAATCACAACGCAACCATCAACGCTCTTTACGGCGCAGATGGACGACCACGTCGATGCGCTTGATCTCATAGCCTTCAGGCGGGGCTGGAATCTTGCCAACGGCGACATCGGTACCGGAAATGTCGAGGAGGCTGTTTTCCTCCTTGATGAAGAAGTGATGGTGATGGGTCACGTTGGTATCGAAATAAGTTTTCGACCCGTCGACCCCGATCTGTCGTAACAGTCCGAGGCCGGTGAAATGACGCAATGTATTGTAGACCGTGGCCATTGAAACCGGTAACCCCGCCCTATTTGCTTCTTCGTAGAGCATCTCCGCAGTGACGTGCCTGTTCCCGAAGCCAAACAGCGTGCGGGTGACCGCAATGCGCTGGCGTGTGGGTCGCAAGCCCGCGTCGCGTAGCAGTCGTAGTTCATGAATCTGCCGAACCAACGCCTCAGCCCCCGGTCCACAAAAACTACGGCTTTCCAGGCTGTACGTGACGCTGTCCGTTGTCCAGGTCCAAAGATGACGACGCGCGCCCATTTTCTGAACAACTCGACCGCGCGCACGGACTTCTCCGAATCTGTGACCTTTTTGCCACAGACCGCTCAGCGGCGGCCGGTGGCTGACACGCGGGCCGGGCTCGCCGCCATGGTTCAGGCCGCCTCGCCGCCGAAATCCGGCACCGCGTCGCGCAGGATGCCGTAGATCACCGAGCGCTCGCCGCGCATGAGACCCTGCTCCAGCGCCACCAGCCAGCCGCGCATGGCATCGAGCGAAGGACTGACCGGCCTTGCCGCCACGATGCCCTCGATGCCGATCGCGGACATCGGCTCTTCGCGCCCGAACAGGATTTCCTGCAGCCGTTCGCCGCGCCTGATGCCGGTGAACGTGACCTCGATGTCCCGACCCGGCTCGAGACCGGAGAGACGGATCATGCGCTCCGCCAGGTCGACGATCTTCACCGGCTGGCCCATGTTGAGCACGTAGACTGCGACATCGGCGCGGTCGGGACCGAGCGCATGGCTCGCCGCAGTCACCACCAGGTCGCAGGCTTCACGGATGGTCATGAAGTAGCGCACCATCTGCGGATGCGTCACCGTCACCGGCCCGCCGGCCTCGATCTGCGCCTTGAATTTCGGCACCACCGATCCGTTCGACGCCAGCACATTGCCGAACCGCACGGCGATGAGCCGCATCCGCCGCTGGTGGCCGTCGGCGCGCCGCGCGAACTCGTTGTCGAGCGCCTGGCAGTACATTTCCGCGAAGCGCTTGGATGCGCCGAGCACCGATACCGGCTCGATCGCCTTGTCGGTCGAGATCATCACCATGGCGGTCGCGCCGGCGGCGGCCGCGGCGTCGGCGACGTTGACCGAGCCGAACACGTTGGTCTTGACCCCCTCCTCCCAATCCTGCTCGAGCAGCGGCACATGCTTGAGCGCCGCCGCGTGGAACACGATGTCGGGCTTGAAGTCGTTCATCAGGCGGGAGATGCGGGCGCGGTCGCGGATGTCGGCAAGCCGGCCCTCGATCGCCGCGCTCGCGCGCTTGGTCGCGAGCGCCTCCAGGATGGCGTGCAGGGCGGGCTCCGAATTCTCGATGATGAGCACGCGCGCCGCCCCGAACGTGACGATACGGTCGCAGATCTCGCCGCCGATCGAGCCGCCGCCGCCGGTCACGATGATCGACTTGCCTTTCACGAAGCGTTCGAGCCGGCGGTAGTCGATGCTCACGCTCGGCCGCAGCAACAGGTCCTCGACGTTGACCGGCGCGAGCCGCAGTGCCTCGCCGCCCTCGTCGAGGGCGGGAAGCCGGCTGGTGGCGAGCCCGAGCCGCCGCGCCTTCATCACGATCGCCTCCGGCGTCTGCGCCGGATCGAGCGCCGATGGCGTCATCACGATGCGTGCGATCGGCCGCCCGCGCGCCGCAAACTCCGCGACCACCGCTTCGAGCCCGTCGGGCATACCCATGACCGAAACGCCGCGCACCGACTGCCCCTGGTCCGCCGGCGAGGGCGACAGGATGCCGACCGGCCAGATCTTCTTCACCGCGCCGCTTTCGATGGCGCGCAGCAGCACTTCGGCGTCGGCGGCGCGGCCGAGCACCAGGATCGGCGCCGAGTCGGCGGCCATCGCGTGCTGGCGCGTGCGCGAGTAGCGGAAATAGCGGTAGGCGATGCGCGGGCCCCCGAGAAAGAACATCTGCAGGAACCAATAGAGCAGGATCGTGAGCTTGCCGAAGAAGAACGCGCCAAAGACGTTGGGGGCGACCAGGATGTAATCGAGCACCAGCAGCGACACCGCGAGCACGCTCGACGCGCGGACGATGTTGGAGAGATCGGGCAGCGACGCGAACCGCCACTTGCCCTTGTAGAGGTGCAGGATCTGGTAGACGACGGCGGCGTAGGCGAGAAAGCCCGGCAGCACCCACAATAGCCCATCGACACGCTCAGCCAGGCCCTGGGTGTCGAAGCGCAGCCAGAAGCTCGCAACGATCGCGACGGCCGTGGCCACCAGATCGTGCAGCACGATCAGCAACTGACGCAACGTAAACTTCGGCAAGCGGCCCCTCTATCCCCTGGGCGGGTCTGTGACGTTTATTACCGGCCTTCGTCGCCCGGCGCCACCGCCGAATCGGGGTCCTTCCCCGCTGCGCGCCCGTCATGGCGAAGCACCGCTCTCCCTCCGCCAAGATCGCTTCAGGCAATCCGCCCGCGGATGTGCTCCGGCCAATGCTACGCCAAACATATGACAGCACCGACACGCAAAATCCGGAATCAGGAGGCCAACCGTCACGTCTCGCCGCGTCGAAGGACTTGGCGACGTTTCTGCTTGATCGTGACGCGTTCTTGACCGGACCAAGCCGAGGCTTGGGTAATAAGCAATAATATGAGTTATCCTCGATAGCCCCAAACATCCGTTCTGTTGACATGCCGATCGTATCCCTGCGAGATTTCCTTGGTTGCGGGCGTTTTGGATCGATCTCGCTCGGCGCCGATCGCCGCGCGCTTGCGAACACCTTCGGCCAACCGGAGGACGTAGACGCGCACTCCGTGAACGCTCGACGTCCACCTGCCGTTATGAAGTACGGCGACATCGAGTTTCACTTCCGGCCCGACACCGGCTTGATGTGGCTGATCAACATTGACCGCTTCTCCGGTCCAGCCCGAGAGCCGGTCGGATGGGGAGGCTGTCAGATTGATGCGTGGGTCATCAAGGAGGGCATGTCTCGTGCCGGGCTCGAACGAGAACTGGAACGAGTTACTCTGCCGTACGTCTTCGAACCTAAGCCGAAACTCCACCAAGAGCGGCTCGTGCTGACCTCGGGTGTTGAGGTGGGGTTCACAATCGACGAGGGTGAGCCGCACGGCCTCGCATTCGTGTCCTTCTGCCTAATATAAACAGTAATTATAAGGTCAACCGGGCGACCGGCTTGCTTGCGCGGAATGCGTGGCCGACGAGGCGTTCGAATCGTGACGGCGTCTACGGACAACACAGCACGGATTTGGGCGCTTCAAGCGGACAAGAAATTGGCTGTTTGACCTCCCACACCACGCTGTGAGCAGCGCGTCGTTCAGTCCCGATGGGGTCGAACGCATACGATCATTGGGAACCGCTCTATGGCGCTGGCCTCAGCCCTTGCTCAGGGCGTAGGCCGGCGTACCGATACGGAGGCAGCTGACCTTCTCCTGCAAAATGCGCCAACAGAACTGTGGGCCGAGATATTGCGCCGACTTGAGGGCCAGGCCGACGATAAAGAGATTGAAGCTGCCGCTGCAGCGCTGCGCGCACCCCTGCACCCGCATTGCTACCTCAGTCCAACGCAATTCGTTGAGAAATTCGGACTGAAGTCTAGGCCGCTGCCAAAAAAGGGTGCGGGGGATTAAAGGAGATGAGTGGGCACTTCCTTGCCGTAAAACAATTTGGAGGTTGACTTTTCGGTGAAAAACACCATTGGTGATATGCGATCCCGATCGATTCGCGATCGATATCGCGCAGCAATGGATCGAAACCTTCAAGGGCCGTCGATCCGCGGAGAGCGGCGTTATTGGACCCGCAGTGCAAAGGCGCGTCTGAGTTGCTCGAGCTCGCCTCGCCTCCCGGTCGTACCTTGGTCAGGACCGAGCTCGATCTTGACGTACTTTAGCGTGCCGGTGAACTTGAACGGCATCTTGGCCTCGTACTCGTCGATGACCGG
>Ga0066903_100006177_pt1 | contig 10563 bp, 9 predicted proteins | sample PanSoiMetaGPlot1_FD_67491 | JGI IMG/M metagenome (GOLD analysis project Ga0066903, IMG submission 67491) | Tropical forest soil microbial communities from Panama analyzed to predict greenhouse gas emissions - Panama Soil - Plot 1 (version 2) | ecosystem: Environmental > Terrestrial > Soil >...
CTCTGCTTCACCAATCGTGGGCAGGTGTACTGGCTCAAAGTTTATGACATTCCGCAGATGAGCCGAACCAGTGCCGGCCGCGCGATCGCCAACGTCTTGTCGCTCAAGCCCGAGGAAAAGATCACCAGCGTTATCCCGGTTCGCCGCTTCCAGGACAACCTACATCTGCTGATGGCCACTCGGTTGGGATTGGTGAAGAAAACCGCCTTGCAGGAATACAGCCGGCCCAAGAGCGGCGGCATCATCGGCATCAGCTTGGAAGAAGGTGATACCCTGATAGACGTGGTGCTCACTCGTCCGGGTGATGAGGTGATCTTGAGCACGCGGCGGGGCATGGCCATCCGCTTCGCCGAATCGGACGCGCGTGCCATGGGTCGGAATACCAAAGGGGTGAAGGGCATTAACTTGTCCCAAGGCGATGAGGTCGTCAACATGGTCGTCGCCGATCCTGAGGGATTTTTGCTAACCGTGTGCGAAAACGGTTACGGCAAGCGCACGCCGTTCGGTGCCAATATTGCCGGCGAAGAACCTCCTGAAACCGAGGTGGAGGCCGAGGAACTAGTAAGCGAGGCTGAGACACCCGTCGAACCCGATGCCGCGGAAAGCGTCGAGGGCGAAGAGGCCGGCAAATATCGCGGCAACATGCGCTACCGCAAGCAACGTCGAGGCGGCAAAGGCCTGCGCGACATTCGCACCAGCGAACGGAACGGACCGGTCATCGGCGCCATTTCTGTCCGCGAAGAGGACGACATCATGCTCATCACCGCCCAGGGCATGGTTAACCGCACCCACGTCAGTGAGATTCGCGTCGTTTGCCGCAACACCCAAGGTGTCCGCGTCATGGGCCTCAATGAAGGCGACAAGATCGCCTCGATCGCCAAGATCGCACGGGAGGAGGATGAAACTGTCGAGGTTTCAGACATGCCGGTGGTCGGCCCTGGCGATACGGATCCAACGGAATCCGGTCCGGATGAACGCTCCCTCAGCGATTCCTCCGCGGCTTCCGATGAGCCCCCAACCTAAGAAGGTTTTTTCTTAGCTTGTATTTCCTCACTCCTCGCTTGCCACTTAACAGTTCTGTATCATGGCGGGAAATCCTTCAAAGGCATTCCCCATGCGTGTCCTTCTCACCGGCGGATATGGCTGCATCGGCAGTTGGATCACACGCCATTTGCTGGAACGAGGCGATCAGGTTTGGGTTTACGATCTTAAAGAGGACTTGCATCGACTGCGCGTGATCCTTGAGGAAGACCAAATTAAAAAGGTTGGTTTTGTTCCAGGGGACGTCACCGATCTGGTGGGATTGAAGCAAGTAATTGTCAATCGCGAAATTACGCATTTCATTCACCTGGCGGGCTTGCAAGTGCCGGTGTGCAGGGCGGACCCGATGTTGGGGGCCAAAGTGAATGTGCTGGGAACATTGGCGGTTTTCGAGGCGGTTTGGCAGGCTGGAAGCCAGATTCAGCGACTGGTCTATGCCAGTTCGGCCGCTGTTTTCGGTCGGCCGGAAGATTATGCCTCGGGTCCGGTGGATGACAACGTCCTGCTGAAACCAACCACGCATTACGGCGTCTTCAAATGCTGCAATGAGGGAAATGCCCGCATCTACTTTCAAGACCATGGTTTGTCGAGCATTGGCTTGCGGCCTTGGACCGTGTATGGTGTTGGCCGGGATTTCGGCATGACGAGTGAGCCGACCAAAGCGATCAAGGCGATGGCGCTCGACCGGCCGTATCACATCACCTATGGCGGGTGGCAAGATTTGCAGTTCGTGGAGGACGTGGCTAAGATTTTTGTCCGCTGTCTGGAAGCTCCATATCAAGGGGCCAAATCGTACAACCTATGTGGCGAGGTCGTGGATTTGGCCGGTTTTCATAAAGCCTTGTGCGCCGTGGAACCGACCGCTGACCGACTGATCACCTTTGGCGAAAGGCAGATTCCTATCGCCTACGACCTGGACGACGGCGCTTTGCAGCGGGACTTGGGCCCGATGCCGCGAACGCCACTGGTCGAAGGGATTCGAAAAACGCTGGAGCACTTTCGCCGGCTACGGGCGGAAGAGAGGCTCGATACGAGGGATTTGGACAATCCGCCGCCGACTAGTCGGCATGGATCCCGTTCATAATTGCGGCTGGAAGTTCCGACGAAGCCAACTTCTCTTTCACGAGGGGCCAGACAAAAGCGTCCTCCGCTGTCGTTCCTAGGAGAAGGACATTGTGGCCTTTCACGGGATTCCCCATGGCCAACATCAATTGATTCGGCCAGATTTGCGTCCAAGCCTGCTGAAGCTCCCTGCACGCCGCTCGGGCATTGGCGGAAAGAGGATCCCAGATCAGGTTCTTGACGCAGATGCCGCCGGGGGATAGGACGACGCGGAGAGAATGCAGGTGATCGGCCCTCCGAGCAGACTCCGGGACATGTTGAAAGCCATCGAACAAATCATCGAAAATGAAATCGTAACTGGATGTAGCCGTTTTCAGAAACTGTTCGGCGGGCATTCCATAAAAACGGATGCGGGAGAACTCCTGCTGGTTCAGGTGGAAGAACATGCGGCCAATCGGTTCCAAATCGGGCTCCAAATCGACGGCATCAATATCGGCTTCTGGATGGTCCAAAGCCAGGCATTTGGCGGCCGTGAAAGCGCCAGCGCCAAGCACCAAGGCGCGACGAACCGGCAAGCCGGCGAGATGGCTGCACTTGTGAAACCAAAGGTAGGCGAAGACCGGTTCCTCGGAATCCAGTCGCATCGCTCCTTCCTCGCAGCCGTCTAGAAGCAATGCGCGGGTGGAAAACTCCTCGATCACGGTGATCCAGCATTGCTGACCCGCGGCGCAGTAGAGGGTTGTCATGGATTAGTTTAACTGGGCGACCCCGTTTTTCATATTTTTTGCAGCTTATGCATTTGACTTCGGCATCAGGAGATGTTACCACAATCCGTTCAGGAGTAATATGATCGCATCCGCGCAGGAATTGTGTTGAACAGTACTTTGAAGTGGGAGTTCGTTGATGAATCCTCGCCGCTTGTTTATCGCCAGTTGCATTGCTCTCATCACTTCTGCCTTTTCATTCATGATTCGTCAAGATATTGCCGACCCGCTGGCGGCTGATTTTTCACTCACGAAACAAGCGGTCGGGGAAGTGATGGGCGCTGCTTTTTTGGGAATGGCCGTTGCCATGTTGGTGGTAGCCCCGCTCTGCGATTATCTGGGCATGGGTCGAGTCATCATGTTGGCATGGTTATGCCACTTGACGGGGATTCTCGGAACGATTTTCGCCCCGAAGCCCCCCACGGTCTCGACGGACACCAGTTATTGGGTGCTGTGGTGTTCCACTTTCCTGGTGGGTTCGGGCAATGGGTTGGTGGAAATCGCCATCAACCCGCTGGCGGCGACTCTTTATCCAAGAAACAAGACTCATTATCTGAATATCCTCCACGCATGGTGGCCGGGCGGCTTAATCATGAGCGGCCTTTTGGCCATCTTTGTGATCAATCCTCTAATGGGCTTGAGCGGCGAAACCGTAACCCCCACCGATAGCAGCATGGGTTGGAAAGTGAAGATGGCTCTACTTCTCGTTCCGCTGGCTATCTATGGTCTCCTTTCCCTGGGTCAGCGATTCCCTCTCACCGAGCGGGTGCAGGCCAAAGTTTCCACCGGCGAAATGTTTCTTCAAGTACTAAGGCCCATGTTTCTCTTGTGGGCGTTTTGCATGCTATTGACGGCATCCACCGAGTTAGGGCCGAATCAGTGGCAAGAATCTGTCCTGAAGCGGACTGCATTTGAGGGCGCAGAGCCCAGTTATAAATGGTTAGGAATTTTCAGTCAGAAAGGGTTTGGGACTTTGGTTTTCGTCTACACGAGCGGTCTGATGTTCGTGATGCGATTCTTCGCCGGACCCTTAGCTCATCGCTTTTCTCCCGTGGGAATGTTGACCGGGTCGGCAGTGTTTTCTGCGCTTGGATTGTATTGGCTCAGCTATGTCAACACTCCATTCATGGCGTTTGTGGCCGCGACCGTGTTTGGGGTAGGAATCGCTTATTTCTGGCCGACTATGTTGGGAGTCACCGCCGAACGTTTTCCCAAGGGAGGCGCCCTTCTTCTTGGCCTCATGGGATCGTTTGGAAATCTGGCCATATCCCAGGCGCTGCCCGTTATGGGAGCTATTTACGACTCCTACACGGTAGCCAATCTTTCTCCCGAATTACGAGCCAAAACAGTGACTGGGGCAGACGGAAAGCAGATTCCGGTTGTGACCCCAGGCACAGAAAGTTGGCTTCCCAAAGCCGTCACCAACGAGATTTATCCCGCGGGAACTCAGAAATTGAATCCCGACGCCGTGAAGTTGCTGAGCGGTCAAGATCTTCGGGAGATCCAAAAAGCGGAGACCGTTGGAGCCGCCCATGCATTCCGATGGGTCGCCGTTTTGCCATCGGTCTTGGTGGTCATTTTTGGCCTCATCGCGCTTTCCGATAAGCTGCGCGGAGGCTATCAGCCGGTTCACATTGAAACAGGAATGCCGGAAGAAGCCACACCGACCTGATGTTGCGCCCCAAGATGTGGCATGAATGTCCGCCGCTCATAAACAGCCGCTCAGCGCTCCCTCAACTCAAATCGGGCGCTTTCCTACAATGAACTAGGAGAGCCTTGCCGGCGCTATCCCTGCTAATTCCTCCGGAAATCAAGGACCCTCATGCCCAATTCGCGCACCTTCACTTTTCTCGGCACCGGCACGTCGACGGGCGTGCCGATGGTCGGCTGTGATTGCAAGGTGTGCCAGTCAACGAACATCCGGAACCAGCGTTATCGGTGCGCCGTGCTGGTGGGAACGCCTCAAGGCAACTTGCTCATCGACACGCCACCGGAATTGCGTTTGCAGCTCTTGCGCGCAAACGTCGGACTGATTCACGCCGTTCTTTATACCCATTATCACGCGGATCACCTGTATGGCTTGGACGACGTGCGGCCGTTTCCGCGCCGACTGGGTGGGCCGGTGCCACTTTATTGCACGGCCGAGGTCGAACGCAAGATTCGGCAAGCTTTTGCCTATGCGTTCGTGCCGGAAGCTCAACAGATGCCCATTGGGTATATCCCCAAATTGGTTTTTCAGCGCATCACCGAGGAGCCGTTCAACGTCGTCGGACAGCGCGTGGTGCCGATCCCGCTGGAACACGCGCATTTTGAAGTCTTCGGCTTCCGCATCGACGATGTGGCCTATTGCACGGACGTGAATTTGATACCGCCGACCAGTTGGGCGCTCTTGGAAGGCTTGCGCGTGTTGGTGCTCGACGCGCTACGCTACAAGCCTCATCCCGGGCATTTGAGTGTCGGCCAGGCCTTGGAAATCATCGATCGACTCAAGCCGGACCGAGCGTACTTGACCCACATTAGCCACGATCTCGAGCATGAGGACGCCAATAGCCGCTTGCCGCCCGGTGTCGAGCTTGCCTATGATGGCTTGAAGTTTGAATTCTGATCGTGGTCAGTGGCCGCTTTGCTCCCATCGGTCTTATAGGACCCATGGGACCGAAGGGACAACTGACCACTGGCGACGGACTGCTGACCTCGGACTACTGACCAATCATGGTGAAGGTTCCCACGGAAATCGATCTGCAGCTTCGCAAAAGCGGTCAGGAGCATGCCCTGGCCTGGTGGGATCAACTGTCCGAAGGCGAGCGCTGCGAGTTGGTGGACCAACTGCAAGCGATTCACTTCGACCAACTTCGCGACCTCTATCGGCAACGGGAATGGGCGGTTTCCCTGCCGGCCGCGGATCGAATTCAACCGGTTCCCGTGGTCTCTGTGGCGTCCGATGCGGGCAGTGCACGTCAAGCAGGTGAGGAAGCTCTTCGAAAGGGAGAGGCCGCGGTTCTGATGGTGGCCGGCGGACAAGGCAGCCGGCTGGGGTTCGATCATGCTAAAGGCATGTTCCAGATTAGTCCCGTGAAGAACAGGAGCCTCTTTCACATTCACGCCGAAAAGGTATTGGCACTCGGGAGGCGTTACGGAAAGCCCTTGCCGTTTCTCGTCATGACCAGTCCGGCCACGCATGCCGAGACCGAATCCTTTTTTCTCCAACATGACTGCTTTGGACTTCGTCGAGAAGACGTATGGCTGTTTTGCCAGGGGACCTTGCCCGCTTTGGATATGGCAACGGGGAAATTGTTACTGGAGAAGCGCGGGCGCATCTTTACCAGCCCCAACGGTCATGGAGGAGTTCTAAACGCACTAGCCGAATCGGGTCTTCTCGGCCGGCTGCGTCGGCAGAATGTTCAGACGATTTTCTATTTTCAAGTGGATAATCCGCTCGTGAAAATCGCGGACCCCGTCTTCTTAGGCCACCACTTGGTGGCCAATGCCGAAGTTTCCAGCAAAGTCGTTCGCAAAGAAGGACCAACGGACAAATTGGGCAACATGGTCCTCATCGATGGCAGTTGTTGCATCATCGAGTATTCCGATCTGCCGGAAAGCCTGGGAAAGCAAAAGGACGAGAACGGACAGCTGCGGATCTGGGCCGGCAGCCCTGCCATTCACCTTTTCGACCTCGACTTCCTGGCGCAAGTCACGCAAGGTCCGGGGCGACTCCCTTATCATGTCGCCCGCAAGAAAGTGCCTTACCTGGACCAGACTGGAAAGCGAGTGGAGCCGGAGCGGGAAAACGCGTTGAAATTCGAAATGTTCATCTTCGACGTGCTACCGATGGCACAGCGCTGGACCGTCGTGGAAACCTCGCGAGTTGAAGAATTCGTGCCGCTCAAGAATGCCAGTGGAGCGGATTCGCCGGAAGTCGTTCGCAAGGCGATCAGCAATCGGGCGGCCCAGTGGCTGGAAAAGGCGGGCGTGCCAGTGCCGCGCTCGGCCGATGGCGATGCGGCATTTCCTCTTGAGATCAGTCCCCTATTCGCGTTAGATTCTGAAGAGCTAGCGGCCAAAGTGGACCGCTCGCTTGAAATTCGGGGACCAACGTACCTGGAGAAGTAGTTGGTACTTCGTTGTCCCTTTGGTCCTTTTGGTCCCTTTTGGTCCTTTCAAACCTTCGAAGGACAAAAGGGACAGAAAGGACCGAAGGACACTTACTTGACAGGGAGAGTTTGAATGTTGCACGCGCTGATCATGGCGGGAGGCGGAGGAACGCGGTTCTGGCCCCGGAGCCGGCAGAAAAGACCGAAGCAATTCCTCAAATTGGCCGGCGACCGGACGCTTCTCCAGCAGGCATTCGACCGCATCGATGGCCCGGTTCCTGCGGAGAATACTTGGGTGATAACGGCGGCCATGCATGCTAGGGAGGTAGCCGGTCAATTAAAAGCTCTACCCGGCGACCACATCATCGGCGAGCCTGTAGGACGTGATACTGCCGGCTGCATCGGTTTGGGCGCTGTTTTGATTGCTCGGCAGGAACCCTCGGCCATCATGCTGGTCATGCCGGCGGATCACGTGATCGAGCCGGTCCAGGAGTTTCGCCGCGCCGCTCACGTGGCCGAACAGCTGGCCGACGAGCATCCGTCGGCCTTGATCACCATCGGAATTCCGCCGAGCTACCCGGCCACGGGATATGGCTACATCCACCGAGGACCGGCGGTCACGCAGCGCCAAGGGATCGCCGTCTATCGGGTCCAAGCCTTTCGAGAAAAGCCAACTCGCGATAGCGCCGAGCGCTACCTCGCGTCCGGCGAATACTTTTGGAACAGCGGCATATTTGTCTGGAAGGCGGCCACCATCTTGAATGCCTTGGCCGAACGGCAACCCAAGCTTCATGCCGCCACCCTGAGGATTGCCGATGCCTGGAGCACTCCGGATCGCGAACGGATCCTTCGAAAAGAGTACGAAGGACTAGAGCGAATCAGCATCGACTATGCGGTGATGGAGCATGCCAAAGAGGTGCTGGTCGTGCAAGCGACGTTTCGCTGGGACGACGTCGGCAGCTGGCTTGCCTTGGAGCGGATGCATCCCCAGGATGCCGACGGCAACACGGTCTTGGCCTTGCACTGCGGCCTCAAAACGAAAGGCTGCGTGATCGCGGCCGACACCGAGCATCTTGTTGCCACGGTCGGCGTGGAGAACCTTCTCATCGTTCAAGATGGGAATGCCACCTTGGTGGCCGATCGCCGCGACGAGGCAGCCATTAAACAATTAGTCGAGCTTCTTAAGACCAAGGGGTTGGAGAGTTACTTGTGAGCAGTGGGACGCGACTCCTGGGAGTCGATTATGGCAATGTACGTATCGGCTTGGCTGTGAGCGACCCCGACCGCCGTATCGCCTCTCCTTTGACAACTTACGAGCCAAAGGGAACTCAGCGTGACATTACATACTTCAAGAAATTGGTCGAACGGGAAAATATTGGGTTAATCGTGGTTGGTCTGCCGGTTCATCTCAGCGGCCAGGAAGGTGAGAAAGCAAAAGAAGCCCGGGAATTCGGCCAATGGCTGGGGAGCACCATCGGCCTGCCCATCGTCTTCTGGGATGAGCGGTTTACCACCGTGGAGGCAGAAGGGCATCTATTGAGCGCCGGCCTGACGCGAAAGCGACGTCGGGACCGGCGCGACCGCGTGGCGGCGCAAATCTTGCTGCAAACCTTTATTGAGGCCGGCTGCCCCAAAAAATCAGGGTGATGAGTAATGAGTAATGCGTGATCAGTGATGAGTAAAGATTGGTAATCCAGAGTGGTCAGTGAAAAGCGATGGGTGATGACTCATTACTCATCACTTTTCACTCATCAAGGCACCGAGGTTTCCTGAAACGGCAGGGGAACAACATCCTCGCCGACCATTCGGGCCTGCCATTCGCCATGACAGCGGGGACATTGAAACACCACCACGCCGCTAACCGGAGCGGCGCCGTGCCAGGCTTCGGCGTCGTTTTGCGGCACTAGGCTGCCCAACCAATGACAGTCCGGATGGGGGCAACTCACCCAATAGCTGGTCAACATGGTGCGGCCTCCGTTGCTGCGCGAAATAGGGAGAAAGGTGAGGAGATTCTATTCCAGGGTGGCACCCCACGGCAAGGTCAACGTCAGAATCTCGCCCAAGCCCTTCGCCAGTTGCCGACTCCCGTGCCGGCTCGCCGCGGCAAGTCGCCACAATTCGCCCACTATCTGCGGACGATGAGCCAGCATGGCCAGGAGACGAAACCAAGAAATGCCAGCGCCGGATAGAAGTGAAACCACTTGGGGCGACAAGGCGGTATCTATCCGATCGGAAACGACACGTAAGCATCCGAACGGAATCTCCTGGCGGTGGCAAATGGATGCAATGACGGCGGATTCCATATCAACGGCCAGTGCTTGGTGCCGCCGTCCTAACTCTTGTTTTTGGGCTGGATCGGATATCAATTGAGTCGTCGTGCAGAGACGGCCTCTCTTTAAAGGCGGCTGCCAATCACCGGGAGGAAGATTCCCCGGCCAGGGGGCCGGCCAGGACTTGCCTTCGGTGTCAACCACGTCTGTGGCCAGGATCAGATCGCCGACCTGCAAGTCGGCTTGCAACGCACCGGCAAAACCACAAGAGATCACGAGCTTAGGTTGGTAAGGAACATTGCCCAAAACGGGCTTCGCCAGGAGCCAGCGTAACGCTTCTTCGGTGCGGCCTTTGCCGATTCCTGTTTCTAGAACAAGGATCGTCAGCCACTCCGGGCCGCAGAAGCGCGCTCGACAGGGGGCGCCCGGAAAGCGTTGCTGAGGTCGAAATTCTTGAAGAAAGGCGTGTGCTTCTCGCTTCAAAGCAAAGGTAACACAGGGATCCGTGATGGCGATGTCGTTCATCGTCTCAAGATCACTGGCTTAGGATAGCTGCCACATTAGCATTTTCAGGCTATCTCCCAGCTTACGGTTCACGCCCAGGGCCGCGGATGGCTCGTAACCGCAATGGACCATGCAATGTTCACAGCGGGGGTCCTTGCCGTAACCGTATTCTTCCCACGGCGTATCGTCCATCAAGCCTCGGAACGTTTCGTGGTGCTGGTCCGTGATCAGATAACAAGGCCCTTTCCAACCTTTTACATTGCGAGTCGGATTTCCCCAAGCCGTGCAGGTGAGCTCGCGCTCGCCACTGAGAAATTCCAAATACACCGGCGAGGACATCATGCGATATTTCTTGAGCAGCTTCTGCGCTTCCTTGAATTTGCCCCGAATATCGTCGCGGGTCATGAATATCTCCGCCGCCCCGGTTGGATTTGTCTCATGGACCGCCACGTAACCGTAAGCCGGAGACAGCATGAAGCCATCGACTCCCAGCCTCGAAAGAAAAGCGAAGAGAGCATCGATCTCATCGAGATTGGTTTCTTTGAAGATGGTGGTGTTGGTACAAACCATGAAGCCGGCCCGCTTGGCCGCCCGAATTCCCTCGACCGCCGCCTGAAAGACTCCCGCCCGCTCGACGGCGCGATCGTGGGTTTCTTCCAGGCCGTCCAGATGTACGTTGAAAAAGAACCGGCTCGAAGGCCGAAATTCCGGCAATTTTTTCTTGATGAACATGCCGTTGGTGCACAGATAGATATGCTTGCGCCGCTGCAGGATACCACGCACGAGCAGGCCGATTTCCGGATAAATCATCGGCTCGCCGCCGCAGATGCT
>Ga0066903_100006178_pt1 | contig 10562 bp, 12 predicted proteins | sample PanSoiMetaGPlot1_FD_67491 | JGI IMG/M metagenome (GOLD analysis project Ga0066903, IMG submission 67491) | Tropical forest soil microbial communities from Panama analyzed to predict greenhouse gas emissions - Panama Soil - Plot 1 (version 2) | ecosystem: Environmental > Terrestrial > Soil >...
GCCCGCCGGGCGATGGAGCACGGCATGCGGTCGATCGAGGTGTTCGTGCGCGGCCCCGGCTCCGGCCGGGAGGCGGCGATCCGCTCGCTGGCGGCCGCCGGCCTGGAGGTCAGCGCGATCAACGACGTCACGCCCATCCCGCACAACGGCTGCCGGCCGCCCAAGCGCCGGCGGGTGTGACGGACACACCAGAAGAAGAAGAGGAGTAGGTTCGAGAGTTGGCCAACTACAACGGCCCCGTGTGCCGGTTCTGCCGCCGGGAGGGCGCCAAGCTCTACCTGAAGGGTGAGCGCTGCTACACCCCCAAGTGCGCCATCGAGCGCCGTGCCGTGCCGCCGGGCGTGCACGGGCAGGCGCGCCGGCGAAAGACGTCGGACTACGGGCTGCAGCTCCGCGCGAAGCAGAAGGCGCGGCGCACGTATGGCCTGCTCGAGCGGCAGTTCCGCAACTACTTCGACCAGGCGGTCCAGGAGGGCGGGGTCACCGGCCTCAACCTGCTGCGGCGCCTGGAGTTTCGCCTCGACAACGTGGTCTACCGGCTCGGGCTCGCCTCCTCGCGGCGGCAGGCCCGCCAGCTCGTCACCCACCGCCACTTCGAGGTGAACGGCAGAATCGTCAACGTCCCGTCGTACCAGGTCAAGTCGGGAGACGAGATCAAGGTCCGGCGGGGTGACAGCACGGTCATCGCCTTCGCGCTCGAGGCGTCCCGAGTCCGCACCGTTCCTTCCTGGCTGTCCTTCAACGAGCAGGAGAAGTCGGGCAGGGTGCTCGCGCTCCCGGAGCGAGACGAGATGGAGCAGGGTGTCGAAGAGCACCTGATCGTCGAGTTCTACTCCCGCTGATGAAGGTGTGGAAGACGATTACCCCCAACCCCACCCCTCCCCCGCAAGGGGGGAGGGAGATGAAGAGGTCGCGTACCCTTGGCCATTGATACCAGGCTGGCCGTGACCCCTCAGGTCAGGAAGATCGAGGGGGACGATCGGTACGGCAAGTTCGAGATCGAGCCCCTCGAGCCCGGGTTCGGCACCACGCTGGGCAACACCCTGCGCCGGGTGCTCCTGAGCTCGCTCTGGGGCGCCGCGGTCACGTCGATCCAGATCGAGGGCGTGGCGCACGAGTTCACCTCGGTCGCGCACGTCAAGGAGGACGTCACCGAGGTCATCCTCAACCTCAAGCAGCTCTGCCTCAAGAGCTTCACCGAGGACCCCGTCACGCTGATGCTGGACGTCAAGGGCCCCGCCGAGGTGCACGCCTCCGACATCCAGGCGCCCGCGGACGTCGAGGTCGTCAACCCCGATCTGTACATCTGCACGCTGGCCGACCGCGGCCACCTGCGGATGGAGCTGACGGTGGAGCGGGGCAAGGGCTACGTGCCCGCCGAGCGCAACAAGCGCGAGGGTCAGCCGATCGGGGTGATCCCGATCGACGCGATCTTCTCGCCGGTCGTCAAGGCCAACTTCCTGGTCGAGAAGACCCGCGTCGGCCAGGCGACGGACTACGACCGCCTGAACCTCGAGGTGTGGACCGACGGCACGATGACCGCCGAGGAGGCCGTGAGCAGCGCGGCGTCCCTGTTCACCCAGCACCTCGAGCTGTTCGTCCGGTTCGGCGACAACATCCAGGCCGACCAGGCGGCGACCCGCGGCCAGCAGACCGCCGGCAACCGCCTCGACCAGATCGCGATCGAGGAGCTCGACCTCTCGGTGCGCGCCTTCAACTGCCTGAAGGCGAACGACATCACGACGGTCGGCCAGCTCCTCACCAAGAAGGAGGACGAGCTGCTCAGCCTCCGCAACTTCGGCCGCAAGTCGCTCGACGAGATCAAGGAGAAGCTGGTCGAGAAGGGCTTCGTCGAGCCGGACGCCATGGAGACGGTATTCCGGTAGAGCGATGAGACACCTGAAGAGCGGCCGCCACTTCAATCGCGACACCAAGGCGCGCAAGGCGCTGATGCGCAACCTGTGCTCCGATCTGCTGGCGCACGGGCGGATCACGACGACCGAGGCGAAGGCCAAGGAGCTCCGCCGCTGGGTGGAGCGCCTGATCACCGAGGCCAAGGCCGACGACATCGCGGCGCGGCGCCGGGTCGCGCGCGAGATCTCCCAGGACGAGGTGGCGGACAAGCTGTTCAGCAACCTCATGCCGAGGCTCCGCGAGCGGCCGGGCGGCTACACGCGGATCATCAGGAAGGGCCCCCGGCTCGGCGACGCCGCGCCGATGGTCGTCATCGAGCTGGTGGACTAGGGCGATGCCTGCAACTGACGTGAGCCGCTTCAAGACCTGGACGGCCCGCAAGGAGGACCTCCAGGGCGACTGGTACGTGGTCGACGCGACGGGCCTGTCCCTGGGCCGCCTGGCCAGCAACGTGGCCAAGGTGCTCAAGGGCAAGCACAAGCCTACGTACACCCCGCACCTGAACACCGGGGACCACGTGATCGTGATCAACGCGTCCCGGGTCCTGGTGACGGGCGGCAAGATGGACGGCAAGGTCTACACCAGGTACACGGGCTACCCGAGCGGCCTGCGCACGCGCACCCTGCGCCAGCAGCAGGAGCTGGACCCGACGTTCCCGGTGCGCAACGCCGTGCGCGGGATGCTGCAGCGGAACACGCTCGGCGCGCAGATGCTGCGGCGCCTGCGAGTCTACGCGGGCCCGGCGCACGAGCACGCGGCGCAGTCGCCCAGGACCATCACCTTCAATGAGAAGGGGGACATCCAGGTTGTCTGAACAGCAGCTGGCCAGGGCGGTCGGACGCCGCAAGACCGCGATCGCGCGGATCCGCCTGCAGCCCGGTGACGGCCGGGTCCTGATCAACGACAAGAGCCCGATGCAGTACCTCGGGCAGCGCCGGCTGGAGCAGGTCGTGCTGTCGCCGCTGCGCCTGACGGATACGCTCCGCCGCTACGACGTCAGCGTGAAGGTGGAGGGCGGCGGGGTCGCCGGCCAGGCCGGCGCGATCGCCCACGGCATCTCCCGGGCCCTGCTCGAGGCCGAGGAGGACCTGCGCCCGACGCTGAAGAAGGCCGGCCTCCTGACCCGCGACGCGCGGATGAAGGAGCGCAAGAAGTACGGCCTGAAGCGCGCCCGCAAGGCCCCGCAGTACACGAAGCGCTAGCAGGCGTCGAGGCTCCTCCCCCCTCGCGGGGGAGGAGGCCGAAGGCCGGAGAGGGGGCCGCTCAGGCGGTCGCCCGGCACGAAGCGCTCGCCAACGCCCTGGGCGCCTGCGCCTCCCCGGCGCGCATCGTCGTCGACCTCCCCGGCCGCCTGGTCGCGCTGGCCGACGACGCCGGCATCGCCGTCAAGGTCTACCTCGATGCCAACGCGCTGCGCGGGGAGGCCGCCGCCCTGGCCAGGGCCCGCGACGCGGGCGTGCCGGTGCCCGAGGTGCTCCGGCTGGAGCCGGGCCCGCCCGCCGTGCTCGCGACGCCGCTGGTGCGCGGCGCCCCGCTCTCGTCGCGCTGGCCGGCGGCGGCCCGCGAGGCGGGCCGTGCCGTCCGGCGCCTGCACGACGTCGGCGCCAGTCCGCCGTTCTCCGGAGGCCAGGACGACTGGGCGGCGTTCGTCTCCTGGTGGGCGGACCGCGAGATCGCGGCCTGCCGCGAGCGCGGCGTGCTGGACGGCCGGACGGCCGCCGCGCTGCGCGAGCGGTTCGACGCGCTGCGGCCGGCGCTGGCGGACCGGCCGGTCGCCCTCCTGCACGGCGACCTCCAGGCCGAGCACGTGCTGGTCGATCCCGCCACCGGCCGCCTGGCCGCGATCCTCGACCTGGCCGACGTGCAGCCCGGCGACCCGCTCCTCGACGTCGCCGTGCTGTCGCTGTGGGACGAGCCGCTGGCGGAGCCGGTCCTGGCCGGCTACGGGGGCGCGGCCGGACCGGACGCCGGTCGCCTGCTGGCGGCGTACCGGCTGCTCCGTCACCTCGCGGCCGTGCCCTGGCTGCTGGACCGCGGTCTCACCCGCGAGGCGGACCGATCGCTGCGGGCGATCATCCGCTCCGCCTAGCCGTGCGCAACATCCGCCTCCTCCTCGAGTACGACGGCGCCGGGTTCGCGGGCTGGCAGCTCCAGGTCGCCCACCGCACCGTGGAGGCGGAGGTCCGCCGCGCCATCCACGACGTGACCGGCGAGCAGGTCAAGCTCTACGCCGCCGGCCGCACCGACGCCGGCGCGCACGCCGAGGGCCAGGTCGCGAACTTCCATTACGGCGGCCGTCTCACCACGCGCCGCCTCACGGCGGCGCTCAACGCGCGGCTCCCGCCCGACGTGGCGGTCCTCCACGTGGACGAGGCGCCGCCCGAGTTCCATGCCCGCTACTCGGCCCGGTGGCGGCGCTACCGGTACCGCTACCTCGACCGCTCGGCCCGGCCGGCGCTGGACCGCGGCCGGTGCTGGCACGTGCCGGGACCGCTCGACGTCGAGGCGATGGCCGGGGCTGCGGCGGCGCTGGTCGGGACGCACGACTGGACCACGTTCTGCGCCGCCTCCGAGCCACCCGGCGACCGCGTCCGGACGCTGCGCGAGGCGCGCGTCGGCCGTCACGGCCGCTTCGTCGAGCTGGACCTGCTGGGCGAGGGGTTCCTGCGGGGGCTGGTGCGCGGCATCGCCGGCGCCCTGGCCGACGTCGGCCTCGGCCGCCGCGCGCCGGCGGTCGTCGGCGAGATCCTGGCCGCGCGCGACCGCCGCCTGGCGTCGAGGACCGCGCCAGCCGGCGGGCTGACGCTCGTGGAGGTCCTTTACGAGGATTCAGGGCGCGGTTAGAGTTCAGGGCCGTGAGGACGATCGCGGAGCTGCTGCGCTGGCGCGCCCGCCGGGACCCGGAGCTGCCCGCCACGTGGTTCCAGGGCCGGACGCGCACCTTCGGTGATCTGAACGAGTCCACGTCGGCGCTGGCCGCGGGCCTGGTGAGCGAACTCGGCGTTCGACCCGGCGACCGCGTCGCCATCCTGGACAAGAACTCCGACGAGTACCTGGAGCTGCTGCTCGCGCTGGACAAGGCCGGCGCGGTCGGCGTCCCGGTGAACTGGCGGCTGACCGCGCCCGAGGTCGCGACGGTCGTCGGCGACGCCGACCCGGCCGCGCTGGTGGTCGGCGAGGAGTTTCGTTCGTCGGCCGACCGGGTGAGCTGCCGCGTGCTGGGCTTCGGCGAGCTGCCGAGGGGCGCCGGCGGCGACCCCCGCCGCGACCGGCAGGACGCGGTCACCTGGCAGCTCTACACGTCGGGCACGACCGGGCTGCCCAAGGGCGCGATGCTGACCAACCAGAACCTGCTGGGCCTGATCGGTCCGCTGGGCTGGGAGGCGCCCGAGCTGCAGGAGCGCGCCAGGGGCCTGGTGGCCATGCCGCTCTATCACATCGGCGGCTGCGGCTGGGCGCTGGCCGTCCTCACCCAGGGCTGCACCGCGGTCGTCATGCGGGAGGTGGTGCCGGCCGATCTGCTGCGGATCCTGGCCGAGCAGCGCGTCAACTCGGCGTTCCTCGTCCCGGCCGTCCTGCTCTTCCTGACCCAGGTGCCCGGCGTGGAGGAGACCGACTTCTCGGCGCTGCGCAACATCCACTACGGCGCCTCCCCGATCTCGCAGGAGCTGCTCCTGCGGTCGATCGAGCTGTTCAAGTGCCGGTTCACGCAGCTCTACGGCCTGACGGAGACGACGGGCGCCATCACCGCGCTGCGCCACGAGGACCACAGGGCCGAGCGGCTGCTCTCCTGCGGCCGGCCGATGTTCGGCAGCGACGTCCGGGTGGTCGACCCGATGGGCGCCGATGTGGAGCCGGGCGAGATCGGCGAGGTGATCTACCGCGGCATGGGCCTGATGGAGGGCTACTGGCGCCGGCCCGACGACACGTCGGCGGCGATCCGGGACGGCTGGTTCCACACCGGGGACGCCGGCAGCATGGACCCGGACGGCTTTCTCTTCATCCGGGACCGGATCAAGGACATGATCGTGTCGGGCGGGGAGAACATCTACCCGGCCGAGCTGGAGAGCGCGCTGATGGGCCACCCCGCGGTGGCCGACGTGGCCGTGATCGGGGTGCCGGACGACCGCTGGGGCGAGTCCGTACGGGCGATCGTCGTGCGCCGGCCGGACGCCGAGCTGTCCGAGCAGGAGCTGATCGACTGGTCGCGCGAGCGCCTGGCCGGCTTCAAGCGGCCGCGCTCGGTCAGCTTCACCGACACGATCCCCCGAAACCCGAGCGGCAAGATCCTGAAGCGCGAGCTTCGCGAGCGCCACTGGGCCGGCCGCGACCGCCAGGTGAACTAGAGGAGCGCGGAGCCCCTACGGGAGGTATCGTCTTTGCCGGGGGGTTCGCCAGTGGTCTTCGCGCGCTCGAACCGGTCGACGGTGCGGTTCGCCGGTGCTGCCCTTGCCATCGCGGTCGGCCTGGGCGCCGCCACGGCGGCCGTGCTGGTGAGGGGCTACGGCCTGGCGGGCCTGCTGCTGGGCATGCTGACGGCAGTGGCCGCGGCCGTGGTGGGGAGGACGGTGCTGCGCCTGCGTCGCTGGCCGACCAGCCGGCTGGGGTTCTTCCGTGACCGGATGGTGCTGGTGCAGGGCCGGACGCAGCTCCAGGCGCCGTGGGAGCGGCTGGACACGGTCACGCTGGCCGACCAGGGCGACTGGGCGGCGGCGCGGTGGCCGGAGATCACGCTGACCGACCGGCTGACCGTGCGGCTGCGGCCTGAGCGCCGCTTCAGCTTCCGCCCGGCGACGTTCGGCGTGGATCCCGCGGCCTGCCGCGACCTGATGCTGCGCCTGCGCGACGAGCCCGAGCTCCGGGCCCGGCTGCCCGACTTCGGCTCGGTCGGGGACCTCGCCTCCATGCCGCTGCACACCGGGGAGCTGGTTCGGCCCGACTTCTGAGCCGGGCGCACGGTCGGGCCAAACCGGCGCGGGAACCGGCCGGATCGGCGTCCGCGCGCAAACGGCCCAGGACCCTCACCCGCGCACCCGAGGTAGCCTTGCTATGTACTGTCGTGACCTCGGTGGCATCCGGCACCCTCGATCGTCTTCGCGGAGCCGACTTCCTCGATATAGCCCAGCTCGAACCAGAGCAGCTCAGGGCGATCATCGACCTCGCCGACGACATGAAGGCAGGTCGATGGACAGGCACGCCCCTCCGCGGGAGGTCCCTCGCGCTCATCTTCCAGAAGCCCTCGATGCGGACCCGTGTGTCGTTCGAGGTCGGCATCCGGCGCCTGGGCGGCGCCCCGATCACGCTCAGCGATCAGGATATCGGCCTGGGCAGCCGGGAGACCGTCCCGGATGTGGCCAGGGTGCTGGACCGCTACGTGGACGGCATCATCGCCCGCCTCTTCGCCCACCAGGACCTGCTGGACCTCGCCGACGCCTCCATCCGGCCCGTGATCAACGCGCTGACGGACGGCTCCCATCCCTGCCAGATCCTGGCCGACCTGGTCACGATCCGCGAGGCCGTGGGCCGCCTGGACGCCAGCACGCCGGTGGCGTTCGTCGGCGACGGGAACAACGTGGCCCGCTCGCTGGTCGAGGCCGCCGGCCTGCTCGGCTTCCCGCTGACGGTGGTCACGCCGCCGTCCTACGAGCCGGCCGTCGCGCCCACCGAGGGCGTGCGGCTCACCAGCGACCTGGCGGCGGTGGAGGGCGCGGCCGTCGTCTACACCGACGTCTGGACGTCGATGGGCCGCGAGGCGGAGACCGAGGCGAGGCGCTCGCGCTTCAGCGAGTACCAGGTGAACGAGGCGCTGATGGAGCTGGCGCCGTCGGCCGTCTTCATGCACTGCCTGCCCGCCCACCGGGGCGAGGAGGTGGCGGCCGGCGTCATCGACGGCCCCCGCTCGATCGTCTTCGACCAGGCCGAGAACCGCCTCTGGGCGCAGATGGCGCTGCTCGCGATCGTCTTCGGGGAGCCGGCATGATCGAGTTCCTCGACACCGGCTACCACCAGCTGCTCGTGATCCTGGGCCGCGTCGGTCCGATCGAGGTGATCGACGTGGTGGCCGTCGCGTTCATCCTCTACCAGCTGCTGCGGCTGGTGAAGGGCACGCAGGCCACGCAGGTCATCGTCGGCCTGGTGGTGCTCGGGATCATCGGGCTGGCGGCGACGCAGCTCCACCTGATCCTGCTCGGCTGGCTCTTCCAGAACGCGGCGCCGATCGCCGTGCTCGCCATCGTCGTCCTGTTCCAGCCGGAGCTGCGGCGCATCCTCGACCAGGTGGGCCGGCTCGGCCACCTGGGCCGCCCGCTGTCGGTGTTCAACCCGCAGCTGTTCAACCGCGCCGTCCTGGAGGCGATCCAGGCGACCGAGAAGCTGGCCCAGCGGCGGGTCGGCGCCCTGGTCGTGTTCGAGCGCGACGTGGGCCTGGAGGACTACGCGGCCACTGGCGTGCGCATCAACGGCGAGCTGTCGGCCGAGTTCCTGCAGAGCATCTTCTTCCCCAACTCGCCGCTGCACGACGGGGCGGTGATAGTCAGGGGGACCACGATCCTGGCCGCCGGCTGCCTGCTCCCGCTCGCCGACGAGGCGCAGGTCCGGGAGCGCCTGGGCACGCGCCACCGCGCCGCCATCGGCCTCTCGCTGGCCTCGGACGCGCTGATCCTGGTCGTCTCCGAGGAGACCGGCGGCATCGCGGTGGTCGAGAACGGCCGGATCGACCGCAACCTGGACGGCGAGCGGCTGCGCCAGCGCCTGACCGGCGGCCTGGACACCGCCGGCGCCAACGGCGGCGGCGGCCGCCAGCACCTGTTGGGCTGGCGCTTGAGCGGTCCCAAGCCATGAGAAGGGCAAGGGGGGGTAGGCCCCCCCTTCCGGAACCCCTCCTCCTGTCCGGGATGTTCGAGGCGCCTGCGGCGCGGCCCGCCGGGCCATCAGAGCGGGTGGGCGATCCCGGGAAGATCAACTCACACACTCGGGCGAAGCCCTTGTTTACGGCGACCCTGGGAAGGGCAAGGGGGGGCAGGCCCCCCCTTCCGGAACCCCCCCTCCTGTCCGGGATGTTCGAGGCGCCTGCGGCGCAGCCCTCCGGGCCATCAGATCGGGTGGGCGATCCCGGGAAGATCAACTCACACACTCGGGCGAAGCCCTTGCTTGCGGCGACCCTGGGATCTTCTGGGGAAGGTCACGAGTCGAAGCCATGAGCGGCGGTCCCATGCACGGCCCCCTGAGCTGGATCGTCACCAACTGGCGGCTGAAGCTGCTTTCGCTGCTGCTCGCGATCGGGCTGCTCGGCGGCGTGGCGTTCTCCGAGAACCCGCCCATGTTCGCCTCGGTGGCCGTCCGCGTCGACTACCACAACCTGCCCAAGGACCTGGTGGTCACCAACCCGAAGTGGACGGTCGACGTGCCGGTCGCCGGCTTCCGCAGCGACGTGCTCCGGTACAAACAGGCGTCGGCCGGGGTGCAGGTCGACCTCACCCACGCCAGGGCCGGTCCCAACCAGATCTACATCGCGAAGCCCCGGCTCGACCTCCCGGGCCTGACGTTCCGACAGTCCAACATCCCGATCTCGCTCGACATCGAGCCGATGGCCACCCGGCTGCTCGACATCGAGGTGCGAACCAAGAACCGGGCGGCCGGCATCGCCGTGGTCAGCGACCGGACCTACGCCACCTGCGGCAACGCCAACGACCACTGCCAGGTCACCGTGGTGGGCCCCGCCAGCATCGTGAGCGGCCTCAAGGCATACGTGGACTACGACGTCCCGATCACGACGGCCGCCACCGGCAGCAGCCCCAACCAGCCCGTCAAGTTCGAGTACCGCGGAGCCCCGATCGACCTCAGCAAGGGCCCGCGGACCATCCCGCCAGTCAGCTGGTCGCCGGAGGTGGTGACCGTCCTGGTGACGACCCAGGGCGGCACCCAGACCAAGACCGTGCCCGTCAACTACCGGGTCCAGGGCACCCAGGCGTGCGGCTACCAGATCGCGAGCGTGGACCTCCAGCCCAACGTGGTGACGGTCAACGGGCCGGCGGACGCGGTCGGCCGGATCACCAACGTGAGCATGGAGACGATCAGCATCGCGGGCCTGAGCAGCAGCCAGCGGATGCTCAAGGGGGTGAGCACGGGGGTGAGCGGCGTCAGTGTCGAGCCCCAGCAGGTCTTCGTGACCGTGAACGTCAGCCAGACGTTCACGTGCGCGGCCCCGACGCCGGCCACCGGCGCGCTGCCGGCGGCGCCGCCCGCCGCCGCCCCGTCGCCGACCCCCAGCCCGACGCCGCAGCCGACGTAGCCTCTCCGCCGGGGGGCGGGCTGAGGGCGCTGGGTTCACCGCCGCCCTCGTCCACCCGTGTTCGGGTTCGTTTGTAACCGCGCCCGGCGCGGGGCCGTTCAACCACCGAGGCCCCCCGCTCTCGAACCGCCCTCTGAGGAGACCTCGTATGTGCGGCATCATCGGCTACCTCGGCGAGAACGACGCCACCCCCGTCCTGATGGACGGGCTGAAGCGACTCGAATACCGCGGCTACGACTCGGCCGGCGTCTCGGTCCTCGAGCCCGGCGCGCCCAGCGCCCGCATCACCAAGTGCGAGGCCCGGGTCGACGAGCTGCTCGCGCAGCTCCGCGCCGACATGCCGCACGGCCACCTCGGC
>Ga0066903_100006179_pt1 | contig 10561 bp, 26 predicted proteins | sample PanSoiMetaGPlot1_FD_67491 | JGI IMG/M metagenome (GOLD analysis project Ga0066903, IMG submission 67491) | Tropical forest soil microbial communities from Panama analyzed to predict greenhouse gas emissions - Panama Soil - Plot 1 (version 2) | ecosystem: Environmental > Terrestrial > Soil >...
TTGAGCCCGTTTAGGGCAAGGCAGATGCGGCAAGCGAAGCGTGAGATGGCAACGCCATCGTGAGTCCAGCCACATACGTTGATAGGCTCGCGCCACGGTATCGTAGGCCAGCGCTGTTCAAACATTTCGATTGGCATATTGCGCTCGGTTACGGTTATCGGAGTTGAGTCGCTTAGCGAGAGTCTTAGCGGTGTCATGCGTGCCCCTTCATTTCTGGCTGTCCTTGAAAGCGCGCTAGCTGCTCTTTCAGCAATGTAACGACATCAGCGCGCTCGGCATTGCTGATGTAGTTACATCGCCCGGGACCGTCACCAAAATTGAAAAGCATCAGGCAGAAGCCAACGCGACGCTCTTTGGCCGGGCCGTTAAAGTAATCATCGATGAAATGCGCAAGCATTTTCATCTGCTCGGCATATTCGGCCTCAATCGGCGCGTCGCCTATTCGGGTCATGCTTGGGCTCTTTGCGCGATCTTCTTAAACCATGCTCCCGTGCCAGAGCGCACGCTAAGATCGTGCCGCCGGGGCTTGGCTCTTGCTGTGCCATATGTAGCCCTGCGGAGTTTTTCAACGCGCTTTTGCGCTGAATCAAATTTGTCTCTGGATTTGATGAAGTGTCCGCGGGCTGCAATGACGCGCTTTTTTACATCGCGCGCTTTGGCGCTGCCCGGGGTTGCATCAGTATCTTGCGCAATGGTCTTTGCCTGCGTTAACTCGCGCTCGGCGGCCAAGAAATCGGCTCTTGCAATCTTTTCTTGTTTAATAGCCTTGGCGGTTTCGCTTTGACGCCATTTTTTGTTAGCGGCGCGCATTCCTTGAATGCTTTCCGATTTGCTTGGAGCGCGCAAAGTGAAAGCCCGTCCGGGCTTAAAGCGTCCTGATTTGTCAAAATTAATAATGGCATCTGATACGCCTTTGCTCACAACGTATCGATGAAGCTTTACCGTTCCCTTTTCATCGGGATGATCGATGAAAACATATCGCTTGAAAAAATGCGCTTGCGTGCTGCCGCATACTCGAGCGGCGCAATTCGCAAAGCCGCAGTGTTGGGGGTCTTTTCTAACGGCTTTATCAAAGTCGTCTTTTGTCGGGAATAGATGAATGGAAACTTTGGCGTCAACTATTTCAAGGCCGATTGCCTCGAGGACTCGATTCATGCGTGGTTGCTTCATTGCTCATCTCCCTTTAGGTCTTTCATCTGCTCGGCCACAAGCGGGCCATGAAATTCAATAATCAAATCGTGGCCGATTTTGACGCGCCAACTTTTGTGGTAGAAATTGCCGGGTGTCGAAGTGTGGGTTGTTTCGCGAAATTCGCGCGCTTGTTTTTCAAGATCGCGATAAGATTCATAATCTAGACTCAGGTACATTATTGGCATTGTCGCCCCACGGCTGCACTCATCGCGAGGTGCATGGCTTCACTCGGGAGATAAAGCCAGCTAATCGCCGGGCTCTGGTCTTCTGGCTGCAAGCACTCTTGTCGCAGTGCTCCATCGCGCGAGCGCACGATTACCCATACAAGCGAATTTGCCCAACCGGGACCATACGCGCGCTCGGCGTAGGCGGTCACGATGGACTCGCCTTTGGCTAGCTTCATATGCTTACCGGGTTGTTGTCGCCCGAAATTCTAGCGGAAATTAACGCCTATGGCAAGTGGTCTTTTTCGTGCTTCACGTTGTAGTCGTGCGTGACGAAGCCAAGGCTAGCGTCGCCCCGCTGGTGTTCCCGTATCCATAGCCTATGCCCGCCGCACGTCTGGCAACGGTTTCCTGCGGTCCAAGCGTGATGCCCGTGCTCGAGCAGGGTGGCACACTGCGGGCTCGGCCTGGCGCCAGTCCTCGCGCCAGTGCCCCCGGACTTCATGTGCTCTGCGGCGGGCTAGGGCGACCAATTGGCGAGCCAACTTGTGCAGATCGCGCCCGGGTACACGCAAGGTTAGGGTCGCGTGATCTAGAAAGCGTCGATAGCGTCCCTTGGCGACGAAGCCATGCGATTGCACGATGTCTCGACTGATGAGCGGAATGTCATTGATCGTGCTTAAAAGAGCCCACGCGCGACGTAGCACGCCACACCACTCGCCAACCAGATGCACCGATGCGCCGCGAAGGCGCGGCGTATCGAGCGGTACGAGCGCATCGCTTTCAGCGATGGCAACGTGGTCGTTGTTGTAATTCCAAATGCCGGTTGCTAGAAATGAGTCGCTGTGCTCGGTGCGACTATCGAGGGCGCCCTTATAGCCAAACGCAGATCGCCACGGGCTAGGGTCATCGTTCACGGTCCAAGTGTAGCGAAGCGGAAACGTGAAGGCGTCAATGATATTATTGCCAGCGAGTTTGGCGTCATCTGGCAAATCTTCGGCACTGGTGAAGACATGCATTTGAAATGCAGTCTCTATGTCGGGGTGCTGCTCGATAAGCCAGCCCTCTCGCAACGCAGTTTCGTCCGGGTCAAATTCTCGCTGCAAGAGCGCTTGCGATCGGATTTGCGCTGATCGCAGATTATATTCAATCCAAAGGCTTTTATGCGGCGCCCTTGCGCTGACGCGGAATTGTTCGGTTAGAGCGTAGCGTAAGCCGTCGCTAATCTGCGGATTTTCTTTTTTCGTAAACGCTGCCGTGGCTATCTCGCCAAGCAATTCACTCATTTCATCGTCAAGCATCATACGTCGTGCCGCCACAAGGCGGTCGCGAAGATGCGCATTCGATCGCCAGCAAAAGACTCGCTCATTTCGGAACGTTGCCCGATACAGCGAATCAATTAGCGTGGGCGCCTTTTTCATTTGTCGGCGCCCTTAGGCGCCGATCGTGAGGTAATAGCCCGGCGCCGTGACGTGAAGCTTTTCGCCGTTGCGAGCGATGACGGTAAGACCGGCGCCGGTAAACCAGATCGCGGCTTGATTGCAGTCGGCGAAGTCCGATTCATCAATCCAAGCGTTGATTGGATTTTTCCAATTGTCGCGCGGCTGAATTTTGATGAAAACGCTAGTGCGAGCAATCTGCTCGGCATCGTAGTTGGCGCTAGGGCCGGCATTCCAGATAGACATTGCGGCAGTCCTTTGTGGCTATGGGCTCGTGCCCGTTGCGATCTTTATGGCACGTCTTCGATCGGAAGTAAAGGAAATTTCCGCCCGGTCTGCGATAGTGGTTAAGGGCCGATTAGCGGCTCTTCTTGCAGTAACGCACGTGCCAGTCGGCGGCGGCATCCTCGGTTTTGAAGCGCAACAATTCGGGGTGCACTTCAAACACGTCGTAGCAGCGATGCGATGTCTCGAGGTGGATCACCTGCTTGCCGTTCCACTCGTCGATTGCAACGGTCGGCGAGTAGCGGTAAGGCGATGGGATTTCCTCGATTTGCACCCGCGCGAGGTAGCCAGTCGGCTCTTCGCTGGTTTCCGCCAGAAAGCGGGCATAGCCCGTGTGGCTGCGGATTCTCTTGATGCGTTTCATCACACGTTTCCTCTGGTGGTCGGGGCGCCTCGAGCGGCGCCCCGGTGTTTTTTCAGACCGTAAGGGTTGCGATTGCTTCGGCGAAGCCACCAGCGAAAGAGTGCTGCCGGAAGCCAGCCCGCACGAAAGCCTCGAGCACGGCGGCGGCTTCATTGGCGCCATCGAGCACGACATATGAAAAGGCTTCGTTGGTTGCGCGAAAGCTAACGGTGGTGTCGCGGTCCGAACGATAGGTATAGCAGGTGTTGCCGTTGTGCTCGGTGGTGGCGGCAAGGGTGTAAGTGGTCATGGCGTTAGTTCCTTGTGGCTTCGTTGTTGTGATGTTGTTGTAGCAGATCGCTCGCGCAAGTAAAGGAAATTTCCGCCCATTTCCGCCTTACCTGCTCGAGTGGTTAACATGTGGTTAATACGTAGGACGGGCGCCCCGTGGGGCGCCCGTCCCTTGGCAGTGTTAAGGCGAGACTGCCCCGCGCCTGCTACTCACTCCCTAAGTAGCCCGGGGTTGCCCGCGTCCGGGCAACAAATCAGAGCGGAATGACTTCGCGCCCGCCATTCCAATCGACGTTGATCTTTCCCCATGACTCAAAGCCGTTGACACCAACATCCGAGCCGTTGATGTAAACGCCTTTTGCCGCCTTGCGCCCTGCCTCGAGTGCCGCCGCCAATCCATTCGGCAGAGCGGCGCGCACTGCCTCAACAATCGGGCGAACCTTAACGAGTGCCCTGCCTTCCGATTCGATCAGGGCAATCTGCTTTTTGCTGCGGCGACCATAGAGCGCAACAGCGGCGCACCCGCGACCATAATTGACCTTGCGCCCGTCGATTTCTAATTCAACAGTGCACTGCAACTCTTCCCGCTCGCAGCAATCGCATGTGCCGATCTGATAGTTGATGCCGAGAAGCTTTGCCATGGTCGTTACTCGCTTTTGTGGCCGGCGGTTGTCGCCTTCGCTCTGATGGTGATGTAGCAAAGCCAAATTGGAATTGCAACGGAAATTTCCGCCCTATTGCTAGGGTGGTTAACAGCGGGTTAATACGTATGCCCCGGGCTTGGCCCGGGGCATACGGTGGCCGTTACTCTGGTGCTTTCCAATCGGCGAGACGCTTGCGCAGAAAGTCGAGCATGTCGCACATCCCGCGATTGTCGTGCTCGCGCTGGGATTGGATTGTGCACCACGCATTTTCATATCCCATTGAAGACCATGCGCCCTTAGGCGGTGTCCAATTTTCGGGGCGCGGATATTCTTTTGTGTCCCAATCATAGCCCATGCGCTTGCTTACTTTCTTGAGCGTAGCGGGCGGCTCAGAAATGAAGCTAACCCACATTGCGAAGTTGTTGGCAATCTGCTGCTCAAGCCCGGCAATCGCCTTCGGCAGAGCGTCGCTAGCGACTTCATATGGGCGATATTTGGCGCCGAAGCAAGATGCGGTCTGCCAGCCGCTTCCGGGGCGCTTATAACCGTGATGCGCGATAAATCCGTTTTTGGACTTGATGTCGCGCCCGCAGATTTGGCAAGTCGTGGTCATTTCCGTAAGTCCTTTGTGGCGGTTGTTGTGGTGATGATGTAGTGCGCTCGAGCGCGCTTGTAAAGGAAATTTCCGCCTTGTCTGTTGTGGTGGTTAATGGCCGGTTAACGAGCGCCCGGGGCTGCTCGAGGCCGGTTGCGTAAGATACCGAATACTAACGTTAACGCGCCCTTTAAGCCGCTCGTAGGGGCAACTACGTATAAAAAAAGCGGGCGCCCGGGGGCGCCCGCTAAGTTGGATTCGATCCGGGCTGGTGCCCGCGCTCGAATCTGCCACAAAACTAACCGCCATAAACTTCGGCGTAACGGTCGGCGCCGATGCGCTCGGCTTCGCTAAGCAGGGCTCGAGGCAAGCCCGGGAAACGTTGCACGGTGCCGTCTGCGTTGATCTTGAAAGAGCCCGCACGCCTCACGTGCTGGTCATCGATCGGGCGCCAGCACGTGCCCGTGATTGCGCCGTCATGCTGCTCGCGCCCACGTTCCCAAAAACCGCCATTTGGCAGTCGATTGGAGCACTCGCCCGGAAAGTCGCGATCTACCAGTTGTTGAATCGCGTCCTTTGTGAAAGCGGCTCGCGTTGTGCAAGAGTAGCCCATTACACTGACTCCCATTTACGCGCTTCGGTGAGCATTTCTGCCCAAATGGAATCCGGCCCTTCGGCCTTTGCTTTTTCCTCGAGCCGCGCGATTAGATTGGTACGGCTGGCCTTGCGCTCGGCCGCGCGACGCTCGGCAAGTCGCTTGATGGTCGCGGGCTTCAATTTCTTGGGGAACGCCATTGTGGTTTTCCTTTCTGCTTACACAAGCCACTCGGCGTTATCGTAAGCGTGCTGTAATTCGATAAGGCGCTGCTCTTGTGCGGCAATCCCGGTTGTCAAAAAGCGCACGTCGTTTGCGCCGAGTCCACCTTTGGCAAGGTGCACGCCATACTCGCGGATAATTTCTTGCGCGCGATCCATCTGTGTCCTGATGTGAATCCGCTCAATCGTTGCTGCATTGCTCATTGCTGTGGTTCCTTTGTGGCCGTGTTGTCTTTGATGTAGCGTGGGCTGGTGGAATACGCAAGCAAAATCGGCGGAAATTTCCGCCTAGTTGTGACCGTGGTTAATAGGGGCCTAATGGGCTCGAGGCTGGTTGCCTAAGATACCGAATAATAACGTTAACGCGGCCGTGGCTTGCATCCCATGGTCGAATCTGCCACAAGGGCGGCGCTTCCCGGGTTTCTTTCCTTTTGTGGCTAGTCTCCGTTGATCGTTGATCCGGTGGACTTCCCGGGATTCAGACTTACGGGCGCCCCGTGGGCGCCCGTCTTTTTTGTGCGACGTTAATACTCATAGTTTTTTTAAAGGTATCTTGACAAGTCGAGTCCTTAGGCGGATATTTTTTGTTAAGGTGGCGGACTTATCCCCTCACATAGTTCGCCATTGTCCCCCGCCCTAGAGCCCGCAATAAATACGGGCTCTTTTCTCGAGCGCGCTGATGAAAGTTGTGCGCGTTGAGTCGGCAAAATTTACCGCAACATTTCAGACCGATGGCATTGTACGTGAAGCGGAACCACCGATTCGCTTTATGATCGGTTGGCATGACGCAAAGGTGCGGGCGGTTGTTAAAAAGAACCGTTGGCGTGCGGTGATCATTGCTGGTGCTGGGCTCGAGGATTTCCGCAAACTCGAAATTCCAGAGGAGTCGCGCAAGGCGCCAGACTATCAACCGCAGATTTTTCTGTGCGCGATCTGCGGTGTCGAGGCTTGCTTTGGCTATGGTGTTGACTTGCGCCACGGTCGGGTCGGCAAGTGGTATTGCTCGGCGCATCGGGAGTCTTCGCATGCCAAAGAAATCAACCGCCTATAGTGGCACAAATGGTAATGGCAACGGTAACGGTAACGGCGTGACTCGCCAGTTTACGACGGGGCGCATTCCGCCGCCGATCATTACATATTACACAACACCGCCGACACCCCCGCCGCCAACGATTACGATCGTGCCCGGCTCATATGGCTATGTGGTATCACAGAGGCCACACTGATGGAAAATCCCTATCACGATGAGCATGGCCGTTTCGACACTGGTGGCGGCGGTGGCGCTAAAGACGACAAAAAGGGCAAAAAGACCGGAAGGCGGCATGGCCACGGCGGCGGTGGGGGCGGTGGTGGTGGGGGCGGTGGCGGCGGCGGTAGTCGTGGCAGCAGCACGGCGGCCGGGCCGAGCGGACTGCAAAGCGGTGGCGGGCATGGGGCTCGAGCGGGTCACTATAGCGGCGGCGCCTCGCATAAAGCACCGCCCAGCGGCAAGGGTGAAACCGTCAAGGGCAAGGCGAAGCCAGCCAAGCCAAAACGAGCGAAGCCAGCCAAGCAGGCGCCAGCATCGCATAAGACACCGCCACCGGCGCACGGCCAACCCGTGCACCAAGGAGCAAAGCACGCGACTCGAGGGTGAACCCGATGGCAAAGAAAAATGGCGGTAAACGCAAGTCGGTTGCGCCGATCAAGAAGCCGTTCAAGAGTGCATCGTTGCCGTTTAAAAAAGGCGGCGGTCGGCATACTCATTTTAAGGGCAGCAAGAAATGAAAGCGTCGCACGCGAATCCGCCGCCAGTTAGCGAGCCCGTCCGCGCCGCTGGTGGAAAGATTCCGAAGGGTGGCATGCCGCTCGGCATGCGCTCAACAACGATGATGAATCCGCCCGTTAAGCCAATTGGCGGCAATGTGCCGGGGCTTCTTAGAAATCCTTATGATATATCCGGGCCGCTCGAGCGGCCCTATTGAGGAGTCGAGCATGGCGAAAAACGGTAATGGCGCATCGTTCCAGCAGCCGCGTCCGGGGTCGCAAATTTGTGATTCGGTCGATTGTGAGGGTGGCGACACTGCAAAAGGCGGCATGGCTGGCGGCATGAAACCGAGCACGCCGATGAAGCATCCGGTGCCTCCAATGGGCGGTGCCGTTCCATCGCATCCGGGCATGAAGAATGGCTAAGTCGCGTGCCAAGACGAAGGCGGGCAAGCAGCGCAAGGTTGCTTCAGTAATGCGCGAATTCGGCAAGGGCACCTTGCGATCTGGCAGGGGCAGTAAGCCGGGCAAGCCCGTTAAAAGTCAGAAGCAAGCCATTGCAATCGGGCTTTCGCAGGCTGGATTGTCGAAAAAGAAGCGCTAGGCTTTTGTGACGGTCGCCGAGCCACTAGCGATCACGGTGCCGTCTTTGCCCTGCAAGTCGATTCGATAGGTCGCCTCGAGCGGGTCGCCTTGAGTGAAGGTTGCGTTGGCGTGCCATGCGCCTCGCTGGCGTGCTAGGGTGTTCCAAGCGCTTTCTAGCGTGAAGGCGCGCACCCGATGCCCGCCTAGTTCCCGGCTATAGGTGATCGAAATCATTGCTGGTAGGATACGCTTTCATCCAAGAAATTCAACTGCGGGCCAAGATACCCGGTTGCCACGAGACATATTAGGGCAATTGCAGCGGCGATGAAAAGGCGATTGATCATTCTGTTGCTCAAAAAAAGACGCCACCCCTTAAGGGGTGGCGCTGGGCTTAGCCGAGACCGTTCTGCACGCTGGTGAAGGTCTTGTTTAGGTCAGAGCCAACACCTTTGACGATGGCAACGATCGCCACCGAGATTCCGGCGGCAATCAGACCGTATTCAATGGCGGTGGCGCCATTGTCGCACTTTGCGAAGCGTTTGAGTAGATTTTTCATTGCTTCTCCTGTTTGTGTGCGAAGGGAGCGCCACCGCCTTTTGGACGGTGGCGCTCGAGGTACCGTGTCAGGGAGCATCAAACCTGATCACGGGCGCAAATTAGTTGAGGCCGTTCTGCACGCTCGTGAACGTCTTGACGAGACTCGAGCCGACGCCTTTCACAACGGCGACGATCGCGACCGAGATGCCCGCAGCGATCAGACCATATTCAATGGCCGTTGCGCCGCTTTCGCAAGTGGTGAAGCGCTTGCACAGATTGCGCTTGAGCAGGTTACGCACGAAAAGCATATTTAGTGCTCCTTTGTCGGTACCATTACCGTGCGCGCATCCTAGGCGGCGGGCGTTGCTCTTGAGTTAATCTGATTGCAGAAAGTCGCCAAGTGTCCGCGTGGGTTAATGATGCGTGTTGCCAATCTGCGAATTTTTCGATTGATCATCAGCGCGAGCGCGAGCGCGAGCCAAGGGAGGCTATCGGCAAGTCCGGCGAGCACTGCCAGCGCTTGCACATAGGGCCGGACGCGCGTGCAAAAGTCGTCGGTAAATTCTGGGTGTTCGTCAAGCAGTTGCTTGGCTGTGCTGTAGGTTTCAGTGATGTCGTGCGACGGCTTGATTCCCGGCGGCAGTGCGCGGCATTTCTCTGCGTACACGCGCATGCCAGCATCGCCCATATCGTCAAGCGCCTGAGCGGGAATTGTAAGCGCAAGCAGCGTGACGGCGATTGCTAGCGTCTTGGTCAAATCGGCCTCACGTATAGCACCAAGGCGGCGCCAGCGATTGCGACAAGCAAGACGATTATCGTGGTGATCATGTCAAATCCCGTTCGGGGGCAGTTTGCCAGATATGTTGAGCGATCGAATCCAGATCGAAAAGAATCGAAGCAATCTTTCTGAGTCGGTCGTGGTGCTCTTTTGTTGCCTGCTTGATGCATCGTGGCCTTGCGGGTAGTAGTCGCGCCCGTGCGGTGCGGCTTGCTGCAAGGCGCCGCGCGCCTCGCGCACGGCGACACTCGCGTTGCGCAACTGCTCGAGCAATTCCTTGGCACTCGTGCCGTTGATGTGGATCGTGGGCATCATCATAGATACCACTCCCATTTGTTGCCTTCCCAAACCTGCAATTGACTTTGCAGGTATGAAAGCGCGGACCATGATGGGTGGATCATGGCGAGTGCTTCGGCAAGCACCTCGCGCCAATTGCGCGCGAAGGTGTCGAATTGGCAAAGCACCACTTCGCCCGAATGAATCGGACTTACAAGGCGAATGGTTTGGAGTGTCACGACACGCATTCCTTTCGTGGCTTCATTCTTGAACGCAATCTAGCGAGGCGATCGGCGGAATGCAACGGAAATTTCCGCCGACGTGCATCGGTGGTTAACAGTGCGTTAATGCCCGTGAAATGAGGGTTTCTTTGATTCCACAAGCACCGCCATACCTTGAGGGCTTGGCGCTCGAGCGGTGGCAGACGATATGGCATGAGGTTGACCGCACGCGGGTCACGATGCGCCATGGCGATAGCGTTGCGCTTTACTGTCAAGCGTGGGCGGCTTTTACGGAAGCGTGCCGAGCGATCAACCGAGACGGCGCAACGTATCTTCGCGACAATCGCCCGGTGACTTCGCCATATGTGGCGATTCGTGACAACACAATGCGCACGTTGATGGAGTTAGGGCGCATGCTCGGCCTTACGCCAGACGTTGTGCTTGCGCCCGTCTCGCGTTGGGATGATTACACGGAAACAATCGAAGGAGATTCCGAAAATGGCATTCTCGGGCAGACCAGTTGGGCGGCCGATATTTTGGACCGAAGAAAAGGTAGCAACGGCACTGATAGCGGCACGGGGAATGCCGAGCGAAGCGGCGCGAATCTTATCGCAGACCTACGGGCGCCCGTGTTGCCGTCAGGGTGTGAT
>Ga0066903_100006180_pt1 | contig 10561 bp, 11 predicted proteins | sample PanSoiMetaGPlot1_FD_67491 | JGI IMG/M metagenome (GOLD analysis project Ga0066903, IMG submission 67491) | Tropical forest soil microbial communities from Panama analyzed to predict greenhouse gas emissions - Panama Soil - Plot 1 (version 2) | ecosystem: Environmental > Terrestrial > Soil >...
CGCACGACGACCTCGCCCACGCCCCGCTCGCCGAGAACCCCGCCTCCGGGCCCCACGATCGCCACCTCGACGCCCGCCAGCGGCCGGCCGCACCCGACGAGGGCCGGCCCCTCGCCGGCCGCGACCGGACGCACCACCTCGCCCGGCGTCAGCGACGACGGCTCCGCCGCCAGGCTCGTCCACCGCTCGCCGGGGGGCAGGCCGGTGACCGCCAGCGTGGCCTCGGCCAGCCCGTACGCGGGAAGCAGCGTGCCGGGCCGCAGCCCGTACGGACCGAGCAGCGCCTCGAAGCCGCCCAGCACCGCGGGGTCGACCCGCTCGGCGCCCACGATCACGGCGCGCCACCTCGAGAACTCGCAGCCATCCAGGTCCTCCGGCCCCACCCGGCGCAGCAGGTACTCGAGCCCGGACGTCGGGATGGCCGTCATCGTCGCCCCCAGGCGCCCGAAGCACCGGAGGTAGCGCAGCGGCTCGCGGATGAACTGCTCCGGCCGGAGCAGCCGCAGGTCCGAGCCGGCCAGGACCGAGCCCAGGAAGCAGCCCACCAGACCCATGTCGTGGTGCAGGGGCAGCCAGGAGGCGACGACGTCGTCGACGGTCCACCGCAGCCACCGGTGGATGGCGCCGACGTTCGCCTCCAGCGCCGCGAATGGCACCCGCACGCCCCTGGCCGGTCCGGTGGACCCCGACGTGAACTGGAGCAGGGCGAGGTCGGCCGCGCCGCGGTCGGGCGGCGAGTCCGCGTCGCCGGCCAGCTCGCGCAGCGAGGCGCCCGTGACGGCCGGCGGCCCGCCAGCGCCGATCGCCTCGCCGAGGACGGAGACGAGCTCCGGGTCGGTCACCAGGACGGCCGGGTGGGCGGACGCCAGGATCGACCGCACATGCCCCTCGTACGCCACCCAGTCCCCGAACGTGAGCGGCGGCGCGACTGGCGAGGGAATCGCGCCGGCCAGCATCGTGCCGAAGAGGGCGGCGACGAAGTCGGGACCCGACCGGTTGAGCAGGACGACCACCTGGTTGGCCTCGACCCCGGACGCCACCAGGCCGCGGGCGATGGAGAACGCTCCGCGCGTCAGGCGCTCGTACGACCAGAACTCCCACTCCTCTCCGGCGCCCGCGAAGTGGATGCCCCGCTCGCGCGACGGGGCACGCGACCAGGCCAGCAGCGGCCGCGAGCGGCTCACTTGCGTGCCGCGTCCAGGGCGGCCCGCCCGGCGGTGTCCGGCACGCCGGACATCGGTCCGGAGCTCGCCCCCCAGTCGGCGGGCTCGACGTCGCGGATGTGCTGGTTGAACTGCCAGACGTGGCCCTCCGGGTCGCGGGCCATGTACCGGCGCAGGCCCCACGGCTTGTCGACCGGCCGCTCCACGATCTCGGCGCCGGCGGCCGCCGCCCGCGCGAAGTGAACGTCGACGTCGCCGACCCACACGAGGATCCAGGTGCGGTCGAGGCCGTCGCGAGCGCTCCTGGACCCCGCCGGCACCGCCTCGAGCATGACGACGCCGCCGCCCTCCAGCTCCATGTCGGCGTGCCCCGCCCGCCCGCTCTCGTCGGTCCAGCGCAGCCGCTCGCGGAAGCCGAAGACGCTGGTCAGCCACTCGACGGCCGCGCCGACATCCTCGTAGCGGAGCGCCGGGACCACCCGGGGGAATCCCTCGGCGGGGTTGTACGACATCGTTCAGTACCTCCCGGCGGCCTCCGCGTCCGGCAGGCCGGCGAGGCGCTCGTCCAGGTAGTCGGCCCCGGCGGTGCCGCCGGTCCCCCGGCGCCCCCCGATGAAGTAGCGCGCGATCCGGGCGTGGAGCCGGCGCCAGTTGGTGACGCCCTCGGTCAGCGCCTCCAGGGCGCCGGCCGCGCCGCACTCGTCGTGGCCGCACGCGCCCAGCGCGTGGGGCGCCGGCAGGCCGGCGCGGGCCAGCGCCCGCTCCAGCCCGACCGAGATCGTCCGCACGTGCGTGTGCCGGCCCAGGCCGACCACGAACAGCTCCCGCATCTGCTCCGACTCGGCGCCGCTGATGCCCTCCAGCGCCGGCCGGAAGCGCAGGAACCGGTCCCGGGGCAGGTAGATGAGCTGCTCCAGGTGGTGCGTGAGCAGGAGCACGATCGACGCCGCCCGCATGAGCGACGTCTTGATCGTGGGCCAGTCCGGCGACTCCGCCGCGCAGCGTGCCGCGAGGTCGAGCTCCAAGAGGACCTGGGACAGCCAGAGCTCCGTCGTCTGGTGGCAGACGATGAAGAACCGCTCCGCCACCCACGTCCCGGAGTCGTCCGGCGGCGTGGTCGGGTCCTGCGCCGCCAGCAGGTTGGACAGCCGCAGGTACGACGCGTAGGACGTGGGCCGCATCAGGGCGCCGGCCGCCCCCGCTCTTCGAGGTGGGCGAGCAGTCGGCGCACGCCCTCGATGGTGACCGCGCGCTCGCGGCAGAAGGCCAGTCGGGCGAGCCGGCTGCCGAGCCGGTGTCCCCTCGCGACGAAGCCGTTGCCGGGGGCCAGGGCCACCCCGCGGCGGTCCAGCAGGTCGCGGCAGAGGGCGTCGGAGTCCGCCGTGTGCGCGCCGAGGTCGAGCAGCGCGTACCAGCCACCGGCCGGCCGGGCCCACAGGAGGTCGGCGAAGCCCGGCAGGGCCAGCACCTCGTCGCGTGTCTCCCGCACGTAGCGGTGGTGGGCACACAGGTGGTCGGCCTCGTCGAGCGCGGCGAGGCCGGCGAACTGGACCGGCGTGCTCGGCGAGACCAGGGTGGCCTCCTGGACCCGCCGGAGCACGCCGGCGCGGTCGGGGTTGGGCGCGACCGTGTAGCCGAGCCGGCAGCCGGTCATCGAGAACCCCTTGGAGAACGTGCGCACCGAGAACACGACGCGGTCCCGCTCCGGGAGCGCGGCGTCCCGCCGGGCCAGCACGGCCGGGACGCCCTCGTAGACGAAGTCCTCGTACGCCTCGTCGCTGATGACCGAGACGCGCCGCTCGACCGCCCACCGGTGCACCTCGTCGAGCGCGTCCGGAGCCAGGACCTCGCCGGACGGGTTGGCCGGCGAGTTCACGATCACCACGCAGGTGCCCGGCCGGTACGCCGCCTCCAGCGCCCCGGCGGGAGAGGCGGACGCGTTCGCGATGTCGTAGAAGCGCGGCTCCAGGCCCGCCAGCAGCACCTGCTGGAGGTGCATCGGCCAGTGGATCTCGGGGAGCAGCGCGATCCCGCCGTCCAGCGCGAGCGACTGCAGCACCGCGGCGAGCGCCTGGCAGGAGCCGGGCGTGACGAACACGTGGTCGACGGAGATGGCGAACCCCGCCCGTTCCCCCAGCCGCGCGGCCAGGACCTCCCGCAGTGCGGGAAGGCCCGGCGCGTGGGTGTAGTAGGTGTGGCCGTCCTGGATCGCGCGCACGAACGCCTCGCGCGCGCTGTCCGGCATCGGGACGTGCGGCTCGCCGACGTGCAGCGCGATCGCGTCCCCGGCCCGGCGCTCGACCAGGTCGTGGATCTCGTGCAGCGGAGAGGCCGGGATCGCCCGGGCCCGCTCGGGTGCCGACGTGAACACCCGCGACCGCCCCGTCCTAGCTGGACGCCGGCCGGTCGCTCGGCCAGCAGGTGTAGAGCACGACGCTCTGCAGCTCGGGAGGCACGGGTCCCGCCATCCGCTCGCCGATGGTGAACCGGTTGAGCTCGAGCTCGCGCTCCAGCAGGTACGGGGAGGTCTTGTGCTCCTCCGCGAAGTCCGTGATCAGGTCGTCCCTGGCGATCTGGAGCTCCGTGATGAGCACGGTCCAGCAGTCCTTCTGGATCGCGTAGTCGCCGACGTGCTTGTACCAGGTCCACAGCGCCCGGCGCCGGGCCTCCTCGATCCGGCTGTTCCACTCCGGGACCGTCCCGGTGGCGCGGTAGGCGTCGATGTCGGCCGCGTCGTCGAAGATCAGGCCGTCCACGATCTCGATCAGCGGCGCCCTGGCGAGACGCGCCTGGTCGTCGGCCGTCAGGTACTCGGGGCAGAACTCGTCGCCGATCACCATGATGCCGTCCGGCGCCAGGATCTCGCGCACGCGGTCCAGGTAGCCGTGGGCGAGGTGGTGGTGCGTGCCCCAGGAGATGACGACGTCCACCTTCTCGTGCCAGTCCTCGAACGACTCTCCGAAGACGCTCGCATTGGGAACGTCCGCCAGCTTGGCGCGTGCCTGCTCGACGGGCGCGGTCTCGATCTCGTTGGCGATCACCTGACAGTCGGGGTGCGCCCTCGCCAGCAGCAGGGTCAGGTGTCCGGAGCCGGATCCCACGTCGAGGATGCGCAGCGGCCGATCGAGCTTCTGTCGCAGCTCGGCGACCACGCCGAGGATGTACTGGTCGCCCTCCTCGAGACCGGGGTGGCCGATCCGCATGACCGCGCCGATGTCGATGTCTCGGAACGCGGGGTTGGCATAGACAGTGTCCTGGACAGCGCTCACGAGCGGGCCTCCTCTCTGGTCAGTGCGAATGATCGCTGGGTGACACCGAGGGTTCTATCAACAGGATCTGCCACCGTCAATCACGATCAGACTGCCCGTGACCCAGGCGCCCGCCGGACCCAGCAGCATCTCGATCCAGGGCACGACCTCGCCCGGCGATCCCATCCGTCCCAGAGGCGTCGTGCGAACCATGTCCGCACGCAGACTGGCGACCTGCTCCGCGTCCAGGCCGAGGTCGTCGTACATCTCGGTGTCGATCGCGCCGGGCAGCACCGCGTTCACGCGGACGTCCGGCGCCAGCTCCCGTGCCAGTGAACGCGTGAGATGGGACAGAGCCGCCTTCGTCGCGCCGTAGTAGGCGCGGCCGGGCATCGCCAGCACGCCGCCGATCGATCCCACGTTGACGACCGTCCCCCGTGCGCTGCGCAGCGCCGGGACGGCGTGGTCGATCAGCGCCGCCGGCGCGACCAGGTTGGTGCGGAACATCCGGTCGAGGTCGTCGAGGTCCGCCGTCTCGAGGCGCGCGAAGCGGGCCAGGCCGGCGTTGTTGACCAGCGCGTCGAGGCGGCCGAACGCCGCCAGCGTGGCGCCGACGATCTCGCCGGGGGCGGCCGGCGCGGTGACGTCCGCCGGGATCGCGAGGCAGGCGGCACACGTCTCGCAGAGCTCGCGCGTCTCCAGCAGCCGCTCGGTGCGCCGGCCGACCAGGGCGAGGCGCCAGCCGTGCGCGGCGAGCGCGACGGCGAGCGCCCGTCCCAGCCCGGAGCCCGCGCCCGTGATGATCGCCACGCGGCCGCGCGCAGCGTCGATGCCGACTCCGTTCACTGACCGACCTCCTCTCGCACCGTGACCGGCACTGTCGACCGCGCACTCGCATCCTGCCCGCGTTGCGCGATCGCCGCTGATTCGCTATGAGACGCGCGCGTCCGTGATTGCGTGCTGCACGAACGGAGGAGACGTAGTCTTCCGGTCATGAGGGTGGACGACGAGGAACTGCAGGTGCGGCTCGCCGGCGGTGGCATGGTCGCGGGTCCCGACGATGCCAGCGATGGCTACCTGAAGGCGCTGACGCATCTCCTCGTCAGTGTCGCGGACTCGGAGCTGTTCGGCATGCCGAACCTGTTCAACGCCGTGCAGGACGCGCCGTCGGCGTCCGCCTACCTGGGCGGGATGGCGATCCTGCAGGACGAGGTCGCGCACGCGCTGGTCGCGTACCGGCTGCTGGCGGACCTGGGCGTCGACACGCACCACCTCCTGTACGAGCGACCCGCGGCCGAGTGCCGCCACGCGTACAGCTTCGACATCCCCCAGCACCGCTGGGCGGAGTTCGCGGTGAACAGCGCCTTCCTGGACCGCGCCGGGTTCCACCTGCTCGGCGACGCCTATCACCACACCAGCTACGCGCCGTGGCGGCGGGCGCTCGCGAAGGTGCACCGGGAGGAGACGTTCCACATCCGCATGGGCGAGCGATGGATGCGCCTGCTGGGCGAGGAGGACGAGGGCCGCGCGCAGGTGCAGCGGGCGGTCGACTGGATGTTCCTCATGGGCCTGGAGTTCTTCGGCCAGCCGGACACCCTGAAGCGGAACGTGGGCCAGCTGCGGTACCGCCTGCGCAGCAAGTCGAACGACGAGCTGCGCCAGGACTGGCTGGACGACACGGCCGCGCTCTGCCACCGACTCGGCTACGCCGTGCCCACGCACCGTGACGACGAGACCGGCCGGTTCGTGGTCGACTGCCCGTTCCCCGCTGATTTCGACGAGGAGAACAAGCGTTGGAAGCTGGAGGAAGGACCGGTCGGGTGGGACTCCGTGCTGGCGCGGTGGCGGCGTCGTGGTCCGCTCATCGACTGGTGCCTGGCGGAGATCCGCGCCGGTCACCACGAGGTCTTCGGGAGTGAGAACGGTGGATCAGCCAGGGATTGAGGCCGTCATGGATGCGCTTCGCGAGATCGACGACCCCGAGGTCCCCGTCGGCATCGTGGACCTGGGGTTGATCCGGAACGTGCGGGTCGAAGGCGGCCTGGTCACGGTCGAGATCGCGTTCACGTCGCTGGGGTGCCCCTGCCGGGAGCTGCTCATGGAGTCCGTGCGCGAGCGGCTGCTGCCGCTGCCCGGCGTCGAGGAGGTGCGGGTGGAGGAGGTCTTTCATCGCTGGTCCGCCGCCGACATCAGCTCGACGGGCCTGAGGGTGCTGCGGGCGCATGGCATCACCTGACCGGCACCGGAGCGTGTACGACGTGTTCGCACGGTTCCAGCGAACCGAGCGACCGGTCCACATCGGCAGTCTCCTGGCCTCCGGCCTGGGCGACGCCGAGATGCTGTCCCGGTACGTGTTCGACGAGCGGCGCTGGCTGGAGATGATCGTGGTGTGCCGTGCCGACATCGCGCCGCTGGCCGCCTCGCGGAGGCTCCAGGGGAGGCAGCTGCTCCTGGGCCGGCCGTCTGCCCTCGAATCGCAGACGGTGCTCGCCACCATCGGCGCGGACGGCGACGAGTCGCTCGACACGTACCGGAGCGGGTGGATGAACCTGGCGCTGGTCCCCGCGGAGCGCGCCGCGTGGGTCCGGACGCGCCGTTCCTCGCGGGGAGCGTGAGACGGATGGATGACCTCGTGCTGACGGTTGCCGACAACAAGCAGCAGCTCGGGCTGCGGCTGTCGGAGTGGATGCTGAAGGGGCCGACGCTCGAGAGCAGCGTCGCCTGCGGGGCCATTGCTGCGGAGGAGCTCGGAGCGGCCCGCGTCCTGTACCCGCTGGTCGCCGCCCGGGCGCCGGAGGAAGGACGCCGGTTCCGCGACGACCGCCGGGCCGCGCGGAACGGCCTCCGGTGCCTGGACGCGCCCTTCACTTCCTGGTTCCAGGTCGTCGCGGCGCTGCTCGTCGTGGACGGCGCGCTGACCACGGTCCTCGAGGCCCTGGCACTGCCGCCCCGCCACCCGCTCGCGGTGCGGACGGCACGCATCCTCGACGACGAGCACTTCCATCGCGCCTTCGCCGCCGGTCGCGTGGTCGAGCTGGGCGCGGGCGTGTCCGCGGAGCGGCTGGAGCGGGCGGTGGACGACCTGGTGCCGGAGCTCTCGGCCTGGTTCGAAGGGTCGGACCGCTGGATGGGATCGCTGGCGGTCGAAAGGCCGGACGAGCTGCGGGAGCGGTGGCGTTCGAGCTGGATGCGGCCGCTGGCGGCGGCCGGGGTGGGATGACCGCCGTCGAGCCGGAGCCGGACTGCCCGTGGTGCGGGAGCCGGGACATGGACCGGCTGGCGGAGTTCGGCTGCAACCTGCTGGTCCGGCCCTACCGCTGCCGGAGCTGCGGTTCGCCGTGCGAGGTCATCCGGAAGCGTGGGCGGCCCGGCGCGCCGGTGCCCGACGCGCCGGACATCGCCGGTTCGCTACACGCCTGAGGGCACGCGCTTCCTCACGCGTGCGGCCAGCGCGGCGGGCGCCCACTCCTCCGCACCGGTCAGCTCCCACGAGATGTCGATGTTCCGGCCCGACCGCTCGGCCCAGCACCGGGCGAACGTCACGAGCCAGCGGACCGCCGGCACCAGGTCGTCCAGCGGCTGCGTCTCCTCCTGAGCGAGCACGCTCGCGAGCGCGTCCGCCGGCGGCGGCATGTTCAGGAGAATGCTGATGACCGCCCGGACGTGCTCGGCGTTGGCGGCCACGGCTCGGCTGGGATGGTCCACGACGGCGGCGGTGGGCCGGTCGTCTCGATCGGCCGGTCGCGGCCAGCCGGCAGGCGGCTCCGCGGCCTCGCCGCGCACGCGCGATCGAACTTCCTGGACGGCGCCGGTGACGATCCCCGGGACGTCCTCCTCCCTGGAGCCCGCCGCGCGCTCCCGGACCGTCTCGATCAGCTCGTTCAGGTAGGGCTTCACGTCGAAGGCTGCTCGGGACGAGATGTCCGGCACGCCGGACATCTGGGCGGCCGCCTGCAGGGCGCGCATGACCCGGCCCTGGTCGAGCAGCTCGTAGGATCGGCTCCGGCTCAGACCGAACTCGCCCTGGACGTACGCCTCCCAGGTCGGATACCCGAGGGCCGGCGCGGCACGCCGCTCGTACGCCTCCAACAGCAGGAGGGCCATCTGCTGCGCCGCGTCCTTGATCCGTGTGGTCAGCGCCCTCGCCTCCGACTCGTCGAGGACCCGCGGCGGGGGGTGGCCCGGCGCGCTCTCGAGCGCGTAGCAGTCGGTGACCTCGTCGGACATCGCCAGGAGGTGCCGCTCCTGCTCCTGCAGGACGTGGTCGATCGCGTCGCGAATCGACAATCCTGGAATCACCGACGGCACCACCGGGTTCACCCGGGAAGCGATGGCGATGCTGACTCGGCGCTCGTCCCGCTCGTTGGCGTCCTCCAGGCACTCGAGGCACGCATCGAGCACTCTCAGTCGCTTGCGGCGGTCTTCCTCCGTGGCTCGAAGACCATGCGTCGCCTCACGTTCCATACGCACTCTGTCCCTCTACTCCGCCCAGTCTCGTCCTCATGCGCGTCAGTACGTACGTGATCCGCTACTCATCGCGCGCTGCTGCTCTCGGTCGAATCATCCCATCCGGGTACCGTGTGCGCACTGGCACGGAGATCGCCGTCGAGACAGCGAAGGGCGGGAGGAGTCGATCGCCGATCTCAGTCGAGCCGGGACCGTTCGTTCATATGGGACAAATGTCCCAGGCACCCGGGGACTGCACTGCTTCGCGGTCACCATCGCTTCCCGTCTCCACAGTCGTGCGGCATAGCATGCGCGCACATCGTTGTCTACTACGGAAGCCAGTAGTCTTTCCCCACGGAAGGGAGTTGTCCGAGAACGGTGACAGTCTCACCACTCTCTGCGGCTGCATGCGGTGACACAGCGATGAGTCGAGCGGCGCCGCCGCGGGCCCGTTGGCGGGCAGGCGGCGGCTGCTACGCCGGCCCGGCGCTCAGGCCGGCCGCGGCAGCACGGGAGCGGCCCGGCGCTCCGCCGCCAGCGCGCGGAGGCGGGCCTTGTCGACCTTCCCGATGTTCGTCAGCGGGAACTCGGCGACGACCTCGAGCCGGTCCGGCAGCTTGTAGTCGGCAAGACCACGGGCCGTGAGGTGCTCGCGGAGGTCGCCGAGTCCCGGCGGCGGCTCGGCGACGATCACGAAGGCGCAGGTGCGCTCGCCGAGGCGCGGATCGGGCACGGCCACCACGGAGGCGTCCAGAACCGCCGGGTGCGTTCGCAGGTGGTCCTCGACCTCGCCCGGCGCGACCTTCTCCCCTCCGCGGTTGATGACGTCCTTGATCCGGCCGGTGACCTGGAGGTGGCCCTGCTCGGTCATGCGGACCAGGTCTCCGGTGTGGAGGAACCCGTCGGCGGTGAAGTTGGTCCGGTTGTACTCGGCCGCCCGGTAGTAGCCCCGCAGCGTCGTCGGACCCCGCACCAGCAGCTCCCCCACCTCGCCGGGCCGCACCTGGTCGCCGGCGGCGTCGACGACCTTCAGCTCGTCGTCCGGGCAGATCGGCGTCCCCTGGGTCGCCACCGCGATGTCGATCGGGTCGCCCGGCCGCGTGCAGCAGAGCAGCCCCTCGGCCATGCCGAACCAGTGCGTCAGCGTGCAGCCCAGACGAGCCTGCGCCTCCCGCGCCACCTCCGGATCGAGCCGGGCGCCGCCCACCTCCACCGTCAGGCCGCTCAGGTCGAGGTCGTAGGCGTCGGCCACCTCGCCCCAGAGCTGGAGGAAGGGGGGCATCAGCGTGGTCAGCGTGGGGCGCTCGGCGGCCATCAGGTCGAACGCGTCGGTGGGCGCGGCGCTGTCGGCGATCACGACGCGGCCGCCGAGCCGGAGCGTCCCCAGCACGCCGGGACAGCCGAGCGCCGCGTTGTGCCCGACGGGCAGCGCGGCCAGGTAGACCGTGCGCTCGCCGGCGCCCATCGCCTCGGCACTGGCGCGCAGCTGGTACGCGTAGTCGTCGTGGGTCCGCGGGATCAGCTTCGGCATGCCTGTCGTCCCCCCGGAGAGCAGGAAGAAGGCGACGTCCCGCGGGTCCGGCGGTGCGTGGTCGGTGGGCTCCGCCTCGACCGACGCGAGCGCCGCCAGCCTGTCCGGGTCGCCGTCGACCAGCACGTGCCGGACGCTGTCGACGGACGCGCCGACCTCGGCCGCCATCGGCC
>Ga0066903_100006181_pt1 | contig 10560 bp, 8 predicted proteins | sample PanSoiMetaGPlot1_FD_67491 | JGI IMG/M metagenome (GOLD analysis project Ga0066903, IMG submission 67491) | Tropical forest soil microbial communities from Panama analyzed to predict greenhouse gas emissions - Panama Soil - Plot 1 (version 2) | ecosystem: Environmental > Terrestrial > Soil >...
AGCTCCGTGAGGTGATGGTCGAGCTCTGGAGCGACCACTTCAACGTCGACACCAGCAAGGGCGAGTGCGCCTGGCTCAAGACCGCGGACGACCGGGAGGTGATTCGCCGTCATGCGCTCGGCCGGTTCCGGGATCTGCTCGGCGCCTCGGCGTTGAGCCCTGCGATGCTCTGGTACCTGGATGGGCGAACCAACCGGCGGGCCTCGCCGGCCGAGCGCCCCAACGAGAACTACGCCCGGGAGCTGATGGAGCTGCACACCCTCGGCGTCGACGGCGGCTACACGCAAGCCGACGTGATGGAGGCGGCACGGTGCCTGACCGGCTGGACCGTGCGCGATCGGCACCGCTTCCGAAAGGGACGCGTGGAGCTCGATCCCGCGCTGCACGACGACGGGGAGAAGCACGTGCTCGGACGGCGCATCGGCCCCGGAGGTGGCGCGCGCGACGTCGAGGCGCTCCTCGACACGGTCGCTGCTCACCCGGCGACGGCGCGGCACGTGGCCACCCGCCTCTGCCGCCGCTTCATCGCCGATGCTCCGCCTGCTGCCGCGGTGGACGCCGTGGCACACGGGTTCCGCACGAGCGATGGCGACATCCCGGCGACGCTCCGGGCCCTCTTTCGCTCCGAGGCGTTCCGGGCGCCAAAAGCGCGGAGGACCAAGCTCAAGCGGCCGTTCCATGCCGTGGCCTCGATGCTCCGGGCCACGGCGGCGCAGACCGATGGAGGCCCCCCGCTCCTCGAGTTCCTGAAGCGGATGGGGCAGGCGCCGTTCCAGTACCCGACGCCGGAGGGAGCGCCCGACGTCGCACCGGCCTGGAGCGGAACCCTCCTCTGGAGGTGGCGGCTGGCCATGGCGATGACCGATGGGGAGCTCGCAGGGACGTCGGTGGACGCTCGGCGTCTCGCCGCGCGCGCCGGCGGGCCCGTGGGCCTGGCCGCACACCTCCTCGGGCGCACGCCCGACGATGCCGAGCGCTCCGCCCTCGCGGCGAGCCCTCGTTCGCTGGCGCTCCTCCTCGCCTCCCCTGGGTTCCAGAGGTGCTGACCCGATGAGCGCCATCGGCCTGGGAGCCCACCCCGACGAGGATCGCGTCCTGGTCTCCGTCTTCCTCCGCGGCGGGGCGGACGGCCTCGCCCTGGTGCCTCCGGTGGGAGACGACGGCTACCACCGCGCGCGACCCCGGCTCGGCCTCGCGGTGGCGCAGGCGCTGCGGCTCGGCGGCGTCTTCGGGCTCGCCCCCGAGCTGGCCGAGTTGCATCCCTGGTTCGCCTCGGGGCAGCTGTCCGTCGTGCACGCGGTGGGCTCGGAGGACGAGAGCCGGTCGCACTTCGTCGCCCAGGAGGTGATGGAGCGTGGCGGCTCGGCAGCCGCGGGCGGGTGGCTCGGCCGCTGGCTCCGAGGACGCGGCGCGCGTGGAGCGCTGACCGCAGTGGCCACCGGCGCCGAGGTGCCGGACAGCCTGCGCGGCGCTCCGGCGGCGACCGCGCTCGGGAGCCTGGTCGACCTCGCGCCGCACGGTGACCGGCGGGCGCTCTGCGAATCAGTGGGTGGCCTCTACGCGCGCGATGGCCAGCTCGGAGGACCGGCGCGGGATGCCCTCCGGGCAGCGGAGAGGCTCGCGGCGCTCCAGGGGGAAGGGGTGCACCCGGAGAACGGAGCGCGGTACCCGGCGCGAGCGGAGGGAGAGGTGGCCGACCGCTTCGGGCGGGAGCTCGCGCAGCTGGCGGCGTTGATCCGCGCCCGGGTCGGCCTCCGGGGCGCCTGCGTGGACCTCGACGGCTGGGACAGCCACTTCGCGCAGGAGACGATCGTCGGACCGAGGATGCGCGCGCTCGCCCACGGACTGTCGGCCTTCGCGACCGACCTCGGACCGCTGCTCTCTCGGACCAGCGTCGTGGTCATGTCCGAGTTCGGCCGGCGGGTGGCGGAGAACGCGAGCCTCGGGACGGACCATGGCCGTGGCGGCGTGATGTTCGTGCTCGGCGGCGGAACGGCGGGCGGGATGCACTGCCGCTGGCCGGGACTGGAAGACGACCGGCTGGACGGGCCGGGAGACCTGCCGGTGGTGCACGACTATCGGGACGTGCTCGCCGCGGTGCTCGCCCGGCACGGGGCCGCGGACGCGTCGTCGGTGTTCCCGGGGCGCGCGTTGCAACCGCTTCCTGTTTGAGCAACGCCGAGAGTCATCGCTACCGGCGGGTGGCTGAGCAGGACCGTTGCCATGCCTCAGGCGGTCGGGAGCGGATAGCCGCCGGCTTCCTCTGCGGCCCTGACCACGGTCTCGCGGAGGGCGGCCGGATCGAACGCGCGGAAGGCGAACAGCGGGGCGATCCGCTGGAGGTGGGTCTCCAGCGCGCTCCCCTCGCTCGAGGCGCAGAGCGCGCGACGCGCCCGCTCGCCGCTCCGGGCCCGAGCATCCGCGCCGTAGGCCTGGGTCATCGCGACCTTCACCGGATCGAGACCGGCGGCGCCTGGCGACTGCCGCGTGCGGGCGACCATCGAGTCCACCGCGTAGGCGTCCATCACCACGTCGGCGATGGCCGCCATCACCTCCTGATGCTTCTCGATCTCCGTGCCGAATCTCTCCACCACGACCTTCATCGCGTAGAGGGCGGCCATCTTCAGCGCCTCTGCGTCGCGCGCCGCGCCGGCCAGGTCGTCGTTCCCCGACGGTACGGGGAGCTGTTTCTCCGCCAGGGCCCGCTCCACCACCTCGGCCTGCGCGAACAGCGGCAACGTTCCCTTTGCCGCCCGCTTGAGCAGCATCCCGGTGACCAGCATCCGGTTGATCTCGTTCGTCCCCTCGAAGATGCGGTTGATGCGTGCATCTCGGTACGCCCGCTCCACCGGGTACTCCTGGATGAAGCCGGCCCCACCGTGGATCTGCACCGCGTCGTCCACGAGGTTTCCCAGCGCCTCACTTCCCATCACCTTCATGATCGAGGCCTCGATGGCGAACTCCTCGAACGCGGCGATGGTGCCCGCCTCGTCGTCCCTCTCGCCCTTCTGTCCGGCCAGCAGCGCGTCGATGAGGCCCGTGGTCCGGTAGGTCATCGTCTCGACGGCGAAGATGCTGCCCGCCATTCGGGCGAGCTTCTCGCGGGTGAGGGGGAACTTTGCCACCGGCGTCCGGAACTGCTTCCGTTCCTCGGCGAACTTCAGCGCGTTCCCGAACTGGAGCTTCATCCCCCCGAGCACGCCCGCACCGAGCTTGAGCCGCCCGAGGTTCAGGATGTTGAAGGCGATCTTGTGGCCCTTGCCGACCTCTCCCAGGAGGTTCTCCACCGGGATGCGAACGTCCTCGAGGTAGAGCGGGCAGGTGGACGAGCCACGGATGCCCATCTTGTGCTCCTCGGGTCCAACGGTGAATCCCGGTGCGCCTTTCTCCACCACGAAGCCGGTGAAGTGCTCGCCGTCGACCTTGGCGAAGACGACGAAGACGTCGGCGAACGCGGCGTTGGTGATGTAGAGCTTGCTCCCGTTGAGGGTCCACGACTTGCCGTCGGGGCTCTTCACCGCCTTGGTCTTCGCCCCCAACGCGTCACTCCCGCTGCCCTGCTCGGTCAGCGCATAGGCCGCGACGAGCTCGCCGGTGGCCAGCTTCGGCAGCCACTTCGCCTTCTGCGCATCGGTGCCGAACCAGGCGATGGGCAGCGTCCCGATGCCGACGTGCGCGGCGAAGGTCACGCTCCAGCTCCCCATCAGCGAGTTGGCCTCGGCGAGGAGAAGCGAGGTGGTCTTGTCGCCGCCGAGCCCGCCGAACCGCTCCGGGACGTCCACCATCAGCAGACCCAGCTCTCCGGCCTTCCCGAGAAGCGAGCGGAGGAGGCCCGGCGTCTTGGCCTCGATGGCGTCCGCCTGCGTGAGCACCTGCTCGCGACAGAACTGGATTGCAGTGCGGTAGAGCGCCCGCTGCTCCTCGGTGAACGTCTCCGGGGAGGTGATGCGCGTCCGTCCGGCCTCCTGGAAGAGGAAGCCCCCTCCCTGAGGGACGGGCGAAGGCGTCGGCTGGAGAGCGGCGGTCATCGGAGGCACCTCGGGACTGATTCTCGAGTCAACGGATAACCGAACCCGCTCCTTCTTTCCAGTTCGGCCCGTCGCTCAGCGCTTCGGGCGCGGATACACCAGGCACACCTGCTCGAAGAGCAACTCGTTCTGCCCACTGAAGAACGCCGAGAGGACGGTCGCTGCGGCACGGAGCTCCGTGCCGAACGACGGCACCAGGCAGGCGTCCGGTGCGTGGAAGCGCGACTGCAGCCGCTCGAGCCCTTCGCGGGTGGTCGCGACGTCGAGGTGTCCGCCACGCACCGGGACCGTCGGCCCGTTGGGGTCGGGCCCGAGAACCTTCCCAACGCCGCTCACCAGCTCGAGCCCGTCCTGGCGCTGGATGATCCGGATCTTGCCGGGCTTCGGTTCGTCGAGCCAGGCGTCGAAGGCGGCCTCGTCGCGCAGCTGGACCGGGAAGGCCACCGTGCCGCCGGGGTAGAGGATCCAGGTTTCGACGTGCGCGTCGTCGAGCGCGGCGAGGAGCGGCGCCACCTCCGCCATGTATGTGTCGGCGCCGGGGACCAGGAGGGCCGGATGCTTGCCCAGGGCGGAGAGGATCTGACCGACTCCAGCGTCCGGGTCGAGAGACGCCGTCGTCGGGCCCACCTGCGCCTGGCCCGGAATGAACGTCACCCGCACCGCGTTGGCGGGGAGGTGACCCCCCCACACCGGGGCGGGCGGAAGACGGTGTGGATCGTTCCCCCCATCCGCCCTCGCTGCACCGAGCGGCTGCAGTGGCGCCGGCGCCAGCGAAGAGAGCGGCGGAGCGCTCCGCTCCTCGCACCCGGAGCCCACGACGCACAGCCATGAAAAGACGAGAGAGATCGCGCGACGCACGGAACGACTGCGCAGCATGCCCCATCCTCGCCTGCACTGCTCACCGGAACGAAGCAGCCGGGTGTTAGCCTCGGGCTCAGGCGTGCCCTCTCCGGTCCCCGTCGAATTCGGCAAGTACCAGCTCCTCGAGCGACTCGCGGTGGGCGGGATGGCCGAGCTCTACCGCGCGCGCTTCCAGGCGATGGCGGGGGTGAGCAAGCCGGTGGTGATCAAGAAGATCCTTCCGGCCTTCGCCGACAGCCAGGCCTTCGTCTCGATGTTCGTGAACGAGGCGCGGATCGTGGTCTCGCTGAGCCACGGGAACATCGCCCAGGTCTTCGATTTCGGAGAGATCGACGGCGAGTACTTCCTGGCGATGGAGTACGTGCACGGCCAGCCGCTCAGCCGCGTGCTCCGCCGAGCCCATGCGCTCCAGTTCCCGTTCCTTCCCGAGTCCATCGCCCTGCAGATCGCCATCGGAATGTGCCGCGGTCTGCACTACGCGCACAGCCGGGTCGACGAGCGCGGGCGTTCGCTGCAGATCGTCCACCGCGACGTCTCGCCGCAGAACATCCTGCTCGGCTACGCGGGCGAGGTGAAGATCGTCGACTTCGGCATCGCCCGGGCCCGTGGGGCGACCGATGCGGTGATGCAGGCCAGCGGGGTCAAGGGGAAGTTCCCCTACTTCTCGCCCGAGCAGGCCCGCGGCGAGCCGGTGGACTTTCACACCGACCTCTACGCGACCGGCGTGGTGCTGTACCAGATGCTCTGCGGCCGGCTGCCGCATCTCGGGAAGATGGTCCCGGCGATACAGAGCATCGTCCGCGGCGAATTCCCCGCGCCGCGGAGCCTCAACCCGCGGCTGTCACCGGCGCTCGAGGCCACGATCCTAAGGGCGATGGCCTACGCACCCGAGGATCGCTTCCCCTCGGCGCAAGAGCTGGAGCACGCGCTGGACGACGCGCTCCATGCACTCGGACCGCGGCCGCCGCGAGTCGGCGACTTCATGTCCTTCCTCTTCGAGCCGGAGCTTCTCGCCGAGGGCCACGAGGTGAAGCTCCCCCGGGCCCTCCTCGAATCGGTGCCCGAGTGGCGGAAGGGCTCGCGCCCGGACGAGCCGCTCGAGGCCGTCCCCTCGGTGACCACCGCAGCCGTGCGGCCGGATCCGCCGGCGCCCACCCGGCCATGGAAGCTGGTGGCGCTGCTCGGCCTGGCCCTGGGGCTCGGGACCATTCTCGCGCTGGTGCTGGGACAGGTGCCGACGTTCGAGCTGGAGCTGCGCTCGGATCCCACCGGAGCCGCGGTGGAGATCGACGGAAGCCCAGTGCCGGGGACCACGCCGCTGCGCATCACCCACCTCGTCGCCGATCAGCCCCACCAGGTGCGGGTGCGGTTGAAGGGCCGGCCGGACTGGACCGGAGAGATCAGCGGACGTCCGGGGACGACGGTTCACCTTCGCGCCGAGCTTCCCGAGCCGCAGGTCGCTCCGGACTCACCCGCTGCACGCTGACCGGGGCGTCCCTCGACGAAACCCCGCCAGCTCCCACGGGTTCTGGGTTGGCCTCGGCTTCGCAATGGCAACGGGCCATGCGCACCACGCGCGTCCTGGTGGTCGACGACGAGCCCCTGGTGGCGAGCGCCGCCCGCCGGCTCCTTGCCCGGTCGCACGAGGTCCAGGTCGCCCATTGCGGACGGAGCGCGTTGCTGCTGCTCGACTCGGCACAATTCGACGCCGTGCTCTGCGACCTGATGATGCCCAACATGACCGGGATGGAGCTACACGCCCGGCTGAGTGAGAGCCGGCCCGAGCTCGCGGCCCGGATGGTGTTCCTCACCGGTGGCGTCTTCGACGAGAAGGCGGAACGCTTCCTCGAGGCACACTCCCGCTGGTGCATGGGGAAGCCGTTCGACCCCCGTGCCCTGGTCGAGCTCGTCGCCGAGCGCATCGCCAGCGCCGACGCGCTCGCGCCCGGCAGCCGGATGGTGTAGGCCCTCGCCCTCGACATGGCCGAGACAGCTCCGCCGCCCCTGACGCTGGCCGTCGGGGACCGCGTCGTCTACCCCAATCAGGGTGTCTGCCGAGTGACCAGCGTGGAGTCGAAGGAGGTCGCCGGGCAGACGCTCACCTTCGTCACCATGAAGCGCGAAGAGGATGGCGCGGTGGTGATGGTCCCGGAAGCGAAGGTCCGATCGATCGGCCTCCGCAAGGTCGCTACCCGTCCGGAGGTGGAGCGGGTGTTCGCATTCCTCCGCTCGGACAGCGACAAGGCGAACCTCGACTGGAAGCAGCGCGCCCGAACCAACGTGGAACGGATGAGCCAGGGCGGCCTGATGGGCCTGGCCGAGGTGGTGAAGGGCCTTCAAGTGCTCTCCGAGCTCCGCCCGCTGCCGACCAAGGAACGCGAGCTGTACGACAACGCGCGGCACCTCCTGGTGGCGGAGCTGGCGGCCAGCCTGAACGTGGCCGAGGTGGATGCCGAGGACGCGGTGGACGTCGTCCTCTTCCCGCCGGGGCGTGAACGGCCGAAGCGAACTGCCGAGGAGTTCCGGAGCGGCACCGGCGACGAGGAAGGCATGGAGCTCGGCGACGACCTGCTGGGCATGGGTGGCGACCTCGACATCGGCTCCGAGGGAGAGGCAGAGCCGGAGGAAGCCGAGGCGGAGCCGAAAGCGCACGAGGCCGAGGAGGTGCCGAAGGGCAAGGCGGCCGGCAAGGCGGCCGGCAAGGCCAAGGCCGAGAAGAAGCCGGCGGCGAAGAAACCCGCCAAGGCGGCCAAGGCCGAGAAGAAGCCCGCGGCAAAGGCGGAGAAGAAGCCCGCCCCGAAGAAGCCTGCGGCGAAGGCGAAGCCCGAGAAGAAGCCCGCGAAGGCGGCCAAGAAGAAGTAACTCCCCGGGAGAGACGCGCCCGTGATCCGACTGGTGACCCTCGATCCGTACGACCCCAAGGTCGTCGATCGGCTGTGCAAGGTGCTCTACACGGCGTTCGGCGTCGGCTGCGAGCACGCCGGCGACATGTCCCTGCCGCCCGGGCAGCACGAGCCATTCGACGCGCAGGAGCTGATGAAGGCCCTGCCCTCCCCCCGGGCGTACGCCGACGACAAGGTGCTGTACCTGACGTCGAAGAAGCTGAAGCCGCGGGCGCTGATCTCCGGCGACGTGCCCTGCTCGGGGTTCGCGGACCAGAACGGGCCGCGGGCGCTCGTGTCCAGCGCAGGGGTCAAGGACCCGGAGGCCGGGCTGAAGCAGATCGCGCGGCACGCGATGCACCAGCTCGGGCACAGCTGGGAGCTGCACCACTGCCTCGACCCGCGGTGCGCGATGTACCCGCCCTGGACGCTCAACTACGACGCGGGCGACACGTTCTTCGACACCTTCTGCCGCGACAAGAGCGAGCAGAAGATCCGGCTCGCCAAGTCCTGAGGACTTGAGGGTGCGCCTCCCGGCGGACCCCTCCCACCTCGAGGCAGCGTTCCGTTCCCGCGGGTCCGCTCGTGTCCCGGACCGCTCAGGTTCGGCCGGGCGCCGGCAAGCGTCTCAGGCTGCGGACGACATCTCGGCCGGTAGTTCCTTCTCGAGTCGCTCGGCGATCCTCTCCGCGACGTACTGCGCGTCCCGGCCCACGCCGTGGATCATCGAGGACGACATCGCGTACAGGAACGTGAGGCCGACGAAGTAGAGGCCCGGCGGCTCCGCCACCCCGCGCTTCTGGCGTGGGTTCCCATGCTCGTCGAACACCGGAATGTGAATCCACGAGAAGCCCGCATGGAACCCCGTGCACCAGATGACGTTCTGCACGTCGAGCACCCGCCCGTCCTCGAGCACCGGCTGGCCGTCCAGGATGCCCGTCACTCGGCCCACCCGCTCCACTCCGGCTGCTGCGAGATGCTTCGGCAACGTCCGAATGAGTGGCACCGGCCGGTGTCCCCTCGCCTTCACCTTGCGGCCCACGGGCGTCGACTCGGTGAGCAGCCGGTGGAAGATTCCCCGGAAGAGGACCGGCGCGAACAGCACCTGTCCCGGCGCGCTCTGGAACCAGGCGGGCACGCTGCCGACGTCAGGGCCGGCCATCACCACCGGATGGCCTGCCTTGCGAAGCTCCATCGCGATCTCCGCCCCCGAGTTGCCGGCACCGACGAGCAGCACCGTCCCCGGCCGGAGCTGCCCGGGCCGCTTGTAGGCGCTCGAGTGCAGCTGGACGATCGACCGGGCCAGGTCCCCGGCGAGGGGCGGAGTCTTCGGCTTCTGGTAGTCGGCCATCGCCACCACGACCTCGCGAGCCAGGAACCGCTGGGCGCCGGAGGTCACCAGGTAGCGCTCTCCACACCGTGACAGTCCGTCGACTCGCACGCCGTTCAGTATGGGAAGACGGAAATGTCGCGCGTACGCCTCGAGGTAGTCCGCCATCTCGTCCTTCGTCGGGCAGTAGCGGGGCGGCGCCGGGAACGGCATCCCGTCCAGCCCGTCGAAGCGGGCGGGCGAGAAGAGCCGCAGCGAGTCCCAGCGATGGCGCCACGAGTCTCCCACCCGCGCGTTGGCGTCGAGGATCAGGAAACGCTGCACTCCCTGACGGGCCAGGTGGTGGCCCACCGACAGTCCCGCCTGTCCGCCGCCGATGACCAGGACGTCGACCTCCTCGGTCTCCGCCCGAGAGCGGCTCATCGGGCGCGGCTCCAGCGCCTCGAGCGCCTGGCCTTCTTCCACCACCACCGAATCCTCGTTCTGCATCGACATCCTCCGGTTCGAATCCAGGGTCCGATGTACGCGCCGGGCGCGGATGCCCGCGTCGGGGGAACCCTGCATTTTGCGGAGGGAGCCGGATGGGGGATTTCCCCCATGCCGACCTGAGCCCCCCGCACCAGGGGGGACGCTCGAGGAAGCGCGCAGGGGCGCGCCAGCGATTGGCTCAGACCAGCTTGTGGGTGAAGGCGTAGGCCGTCGCGGCTGCCCTGGACGACACCCCGAGCTTGAGAAAGATGTTGCTCAGGTGACGGTCGACCGTCTTCTCGCTCAGGAACAGCTCCCGGGCGATGACCTTGTTGGTCTTGCCCGCGGCCACGAGCCCGAGGACCTCGATTTCGCGCGCGGTCAGCCCATCCGGGCGCGGGCGCGAGGCCTCCATCAAGAGCGGGAGCACACGCCCCAGGTCCGGCCGGGCGCCGAGCTCCTCGAAGACCTTCCGCGCAGCGGCCAGCTCGAGGGCCGCGCCGTCCTCGTCCCCCAGTGCGCGGCAGGCGAGGCCGATCGACACCCGCACCCGCGCGGCCAGGTACGGCGCGCCGAGGCGCTGCCACACCGCGAGCGCCGGTCGAAGGGCATCGAGCGCTTGCTGCGACTCGTTCCTGGCGAGCAGCACCGCTCCCCGGGCGTGGGCGGCCATCGCGGCCAGCACCTCGGACTCGAACCGGTCCGACAGCTCCTCGAGCTCGGCGCTCGCCCGGGCCGCGTCCTCGACCTCGCCGGCAGCGAGCGCGATCTCCACCATCGCCGGCAGGAGTCGTGCTCGCTGCAAGAACTCGGTCGAGGCGAGGAGCGCACGGCGGATGGAGGCCAGCGCTGCATCCCCGCGCCCCTGCGCCAGCCGGAGCAGGGACATGCCCGGCTGGGGCTCGCGACCGAGACGATGCGACTCGAGGTAGGAGGCCTCCGCCTGGTCGAGCTCCCCGCGGAGCCGGTGCATCTCCGCCTTCTGGTAGTG
>Ga0066903_100006182_pt1 | contig 10560 bp, 10 predicted proteins | sample PanSoiMetaGPlot1_FD_67491 | JGI IMG/M metagenome (GOLD analysis project Ga0066903, IMG submission 67491) | Tropical forest soil microbial communities from Panama analyzed to predict greenhouse gas emissions - Panama Soil - Plot 1 (version 2) | ecosystem: Environmental > Terrestrial > Soil >...
GGCAGGACAATCGCCCAGTCGTGCACGCCATGGAAATCGACGCCGGCTTTGAAAATGTCGGAATTGCGCGCCAGGCCCATGGCCGTCAGAAACCCGCCGTACGATCCGCCCCAGAGTCCGATCCGCTGCGGATCGACGTTGTCGAGCGTTTGCAAAAATTTCGCGCCCGCGATTACATCCCGGTATTCGGACGCGCCGCGCCACACCGATTTTGGCGGTTCGCGAAAGGCGCGCCCGTACATGATGCCGAGCCGGTAATTCACCGAGAGCACAGTGTAACCTTTGCTCGCCAGATATTGATTCATCGCATAGGCGTTGTGGTAATACTCCATGTAATGAAACCCGAGCAGCATCTGCCTGATCGGTCCGCCATGCGTGAAGATGAGAGCGGGGCCGCGTTGCTTCTGGTTTTTTGGCGTGAAGAGCTGGCCGTGAATTTCGAGGGCGTCCTCGCTTTTAAACACCACCTGCTTTGGCGCGACTAACTGGGCCTCCGGAAACTCAGCTGGAATTGCATTCTTCGCGATCAACTCGCGCCCGCTGCTCGTTAGGCGATAAGGCATGGCGGGCGAAGTCGCGCTTGAGCCGAGACACAAAACCGTTTTTCCATCGCTCGTCTCCACCGGGTTCCACTCGATTGTGTCGCCGCGGGTGAGCGCTTCCGGCTCGCCGCCTGTCGCGCTGACTCGCCAGATGTGACGGCGATCGATGTCGTTCTGATTCGAAGTGTAAAGGACGCTGCGCTTGTCTGCACTCAACGCCACTTCTTCCACATCAAAATTGCCGGGCGTGAGGAGCTGAGGAGCTCCACCGGTAGCGGCGATCGAGTAAAGGTGGTTCCGACCGTCTTTTTCGCTCGCGATGATGATGCGGCCGGCATTCGTGAATTTCAGTGATTCAAATGCAAACAGCGGCAGCGAATCTTCCATTGCGTTGCCGCTGTGAAAGAGTTCGTGGCCTTCGCCGCTCTGCGTGTCTGCAATCCAAAGCGCCCACGGTCGCGGGAACTCGGGAATGAGCGGCCGTTTGAATTCGATTCCGGGCTGGCGAATAAACGCCACCTGTTTGCTGTCGGGCGACCAAACTGGACCGGCATCACGGTTCGTCGTTGGCGCGAGATAAGTGATTTTCTTCGTCGCGAGATCGAGCACGGCGATGAACGAGTGGTCCTTACGGTTCGAGCGAAAGGCGATCCGCTTTCCGTCCGGCGACCAGCGCGGTGTCTGGCTTTCGCCAAGTAATTCCTCGAGCTGCTCTGCCTTTTTCTTTCCATCGACCTGCGCGATCCAGAGATGTTTCTTTCCCGGCCAGACAACATTTTTACCGTCCGGTGAAACCTGCAGGTCTTCGCATTCTTCCTCGCCGCAACCGACATCGCCGAGTAAGCGCGGCTCGCCGCCGCTCACATTTATCGCCCATGCCTGCTGCTTGGGCATTCTTGTTTGGCTTTGCGGATTTGCCGAGGTGCCTTCCTTGTTGACCTCGCTGCCGCGCGCATACACGATCGCTTTTCCATCCGGCGTCAGCCGCAAGCTCGCGATCGCCTGCCCATCATCACCTTTGTAATGCGTTACCTGTCGCGGCCGGAAATCCGGCGGGTCTGCGACCCAGATGTTGCGCTCGCCTTTGTTGTCGAAAACCCAGGCGACGCGCGTCGCATGCGACGCACTCGTCAGGCCGTACGGAAATGGCGCACTCAGCACCTGCTCGATCGTGAAGCTTTGACCAAAACAAACGAGTGGCAGCAACATGCTGCCGACAGTAACTACAAGGAAGTAGAATAATGTTTTCAGCACGGTCGCGCATTATCATCGCCCACCAACGACGCGTCGAATGGATTTGGCGGAGAAGTGGCTTAACAATTTTGACAATGGATTTCGAGGGTGAAAGGTGGAACGCCTTCTCCGAGACGCGTTGCTAATCATGGCGGCAAAGCCGCGTTTTAGCTGACATCGTCTTCGGAGAAGCCGATCCACCTGTCGAGTCGCTCATCGTAATGGGCATAGGTGGAACGCGTTCTCCGAAACGCGTTATTAAAGCAGCGCAGGGCGCAATCTCGCGTCGCGAAAAAAACTCGCTATCGCAAAGTGAGAAGTAGCTTAAGAATTTTCAGAAAGGGAATTTAGACGGAGGACGAGGACGAGGAGGAGGACGATAATGGAGCGTCGTTCTGATCACATGACTGCGAGACACTCGGGCATTGATGGATACGTTGGGAACACGCCTTTGATTCGACTGCGACGCCTGTCCGAACTGACGCGATGCGAGATTCTGGGTAAGGCGGAATTCATGAATCCGGCCGGCTCGGTGAAAGATCGAGCTGCGTATGGAATCATTACTGACGCGGAGGCAGCGGGTCGGCTTAAAAAAGGTGCAACGATTGTTGAGGGCACCGCCGGTAACACCGGGATCGGTTTGGCGGTGATCGGACGGGCGAGGGGATATCACACCGTGATTGTGATCCCAAATAATCAGTCGCCGGAGAAAATGCATTTGCTCCGTTCACTCGGCGCGGAGGTGAAAGCGGTACCGGAAAAGCCTTATAAAGATCCGGAAAATTACAATCACATCGCGCGCCGCCTTGCGGAGGAACGCGGTTGGTTCTGGGCGAACCAGTTTGATAACACTGCCAATCGCGACGCGCATTATCGCAGCACCGGCCCTGAAATCTGGAAACAAACGGAAGGCAACATCACAGCGTTTGTCGCAGCCGTCGGCACTGGCGGCACGCTTGCGGGTGTGAGCAATTATCTCAAAGAACAGAATCCGAAGATTCAGATTATCTGTGCCGATCCATTTGGCGCGGCAATGTGGTCCTGGTTTACGAATAGCAATCTGGACACGAACGACGGTGATTCCATCGCAGAAGGGATCGGACAGGGCCGGGTCACGAAGAACATTGAAGGCATCAAGGTGGATCGCGCCTATCGGGTCCCGGATCAGACTGGCCTGACGATTGTTTACCAACTTCTGCGTGAGGAAGGGCTGTTCCTCGGTTTATCAAGCGGCATCAACGTTGCCGGCGCGGTGCGCTTCGCCAAAGAATCTGGCCCGGGTCAAATCATTGTCACCGTTCTTTGCGACTCGGGGCACAAATATCAATCAACGCTTTTCAATCGCGACTGGCTGTTTTCCAATCATCTCGATCCGGATCTCCCGTTGGAACCGGTTCTGGATCGGTAATCTGTTACGTGTTCGGCGCCAAAGGCGTCATCTCACGAACAGCCTGGGGCAACGTCCCAGCATTTCAAGGGCGAAAGCGCAACTCAACCCATGGCTGATGAAACGCGCTTTCAGCGCTGATATTTGCCATTCAGGGGACCTGGGGCGTTGCCCCAGGCTTGCATGAACCCGCGCCCTTAGCGCTAAACGCAAAACAATCTCCGATCCCAATGCCAGGTAACAAGCAGTCAAGAGTTTGACCTTCGCCTTTTGTGTCTGTGAGGCTTACGCTCCGGGCATGAGCACCCCTGCAAACTTCGTCAGTCTTTGTCCGTACTTCAAAGTGCATCCGGGAAAACTGGAGGCGGCTAAGGCTATGCTACGGCGGTTCGTCGAGAAAACGGCGAGCGAAAAGGAAAATCTCTTCTACGGGTTCAGCATTAACGGTGACGAAATTTTCTGCCGTGAAGGATACGAAAGCGCTGACGGCGTTCTCGCGCATCTCGACAATGTCGGGGAGTTGCTTGCGGAGATGCTTACCATGGCCGATCTGATTCGTTTGGAATTGCACAGACCAGCAAGGGAACTCGAGAAACTAAGGAGTCCGCTGGCGCATTTGAATCCAGCATGGTTTACACTCGAGGCCAGCCTGTCACGCTGAGCGACGAAAACTCGAGGCAAGCCCGCTGTTGACTGCCAAGTTAAAGGTTCACCACGTTGCTCCATTTCAACTGCATCCGAGAAAAGCCTTGTATCTCGGTGCGTCATCGCACAAGAAACCGGTTGGCATAATCGAAAATGAAAATTCTTATCCTTCTAATTCTATTTTTCGCGCCACTTGCTTTTGCCGACGACTTCAAAACGATTGCCGGGAAAGAATACAAGAATGTCACAGTTAGCCGAATCGAACCGGACGGCATTGTGCTGAGAACCAAGTCGGGAATCTCGAAAATTTATTTCGTCGAGCTACCGAAAGAGGTCCAGGAACGCTTTCATTACAATTCGGCGATTGGCTCTGCCTACTCGGCACAACAAGCAGTCAATCGGGCGACGCTGGCTGTCGGCCGTCGCGGCCAAGCGATCGAGGTCATTTCCCACGGCGCGCAGGTGGACATTAACCAACATCTCGCACTCGGCAACGTGACCGTCGTCGATTTTTATGCGGACTGGTGCGGGCCGTGCAGGCAGCTATCGCCAAGTCTGGAGCAAATGGTGAGAAGCGATCCGGAAATTGCGCTGCGCAAGATTGACATCGTCAATTGGAGAACCGCCGTCGTGCAGCAATTTAATATCCACTCAATTCCGCAAGTTAACGTCTATGATCGCGCAGGCCGTTTGGCTGGAACCGTCGTTGGCGCTGACATTGACGAGATCAAGCGTTACGTCGCACAAGCGAAAGCCGGCGGCTGATCGTCCACATTTGCTTCTTCCAATGTTCGATCATCCACTTTTCTATAGAAGCGAGTATCTCCGTTCGGGTCGCCTGCGACCGAATAATCTTTGCCGTCGAACTTGCCCGACCACTCGACGTGAATCGGTTTACCGTTCGCGGCGATGCCGTCCCCGTCGCTTTAATGTTCCCGAGCGTAGTTTTGAAGGTCACGGTGGTGAATTTCGCTGTCCCGGGTGTGATCTTCGATTTCGCTTGGTTCAATTTCCACGTCCCCATTTGTGGATGGGCGGCTAAACACATCGCCAGCCCGAAAAAGAGAAAGGATAGGATCAATCCAAGAGTTTTCATGTGCTCGATCGAGTCAGGATTCCGATGAAGCGTCAATACTTTTCGAGCTAACCGCCACTGATTCTGTCCCCCTAGAGTATCGGCAGCCGCTTTTTGGATTTGGGCGGTGGAAACTCTCGATCGAGTTCGGCCACATCCTGTTGTGACAATTCAATCTGGGTTGAGCCCGCGTTCTCACGGACATGCTTTTCATTGCTTGCTTTTGGAATGGCGATAACTCCTGATTCACGCAGAACCCACGCGAGCGCGATTTGCGCGGCCGTTGTGCCATGACGCCTGGCGATCTGCTTTAGGATCCCGTTCTCCAGTAATCTGTGGCCATGGCCAACCGGCGAATACGCCATGATCGCGATCTTGCTTGTCTGGCTCCATGGAAGAAGATCGAATTCAATTTCGCGATTTTCGAGATTGTAGAGCACCTGATTCGTGGTAGGGGCGATTGACCTCAATCGCCCGCAGATTTCGAGCAATTCTTCCATGTCATCGACGTCGAAATTTGAGACGCCCCAGCGTTTGATTTTTCCGGCGGCACGGAGCTTTTCGAAAGTCTCCACCGTTTCGTGGAGCGGCGGTGTGCGTTCACGCCAGTGCAAAAGATAAAGATCGATCGCGTCGATACGCAGACGCTTCAGACTACGCTCGCATGCTTTCGGCAGTTCCGAACGCGAGGCGTTGTGCGGGTAAACTTTTGTGACCACAAACACACGATCCCGCTGACCTTCGATTGCATCCGCCACCACTCGTTCTGCGCCGCCATCGCCGTACATCTCTGCCGTGTCGATCAACGTCATCCCAATATGTATTCCCAACCGTAACGCCGCGACCTCCTCGTCATGCGTGCGTTTGCTTTCTCCCATGCGCCACGTGCCCTGGCCGACCGCGGGCACCCGTGTGCCGTTGGGGAGCGAAACGCTTTTCATTTTCATGCTTCTGCTCGTGATGGTAATCGCGTTTGTTGATGAATCCGGCGGTCACCCGCCTTCGCGATGCTTCGGCGCGGCAGGCAGACCGCCGCTGCAGCTCTTGTGTTTCTAAAGAAGCAGAGCGATTGAGAAGATATGGCTAAAACAATGCGTGCAGTTCAAGTGCCGCGCGCCGGCGGACCGTTGGAGTTGGTTGAACGCGATATTCCCGAGCCGCAGCCCGGCTGGGTGCGGATCAAGGTTGACGCGTGCGGCGTTTGTCACAGCGATTCATTAGTCAAAGAAGGACTCTGGCCCGGCATTCAATATCCACGTGTGCCCGGGCACGAGGTGATCGGAGTTGTCGATCTGGTCGGCGAAGGAGTGAAGCCATGGAAAACTGGCCAACGCGTCGGCGTTGGTTGGCACGGCGGCAACTGTGGTTATTGCGATCATTGCCGGCGCGGCGAGTTTTTTGCGTGCGAAGTGTCATTGCTTACGACAGGAATTTCCTTCGATGGCGGTTACGCCGAGTACATGGTTGCGCCTGCGGAAGCAATCGCGCTTGTTCCTGACGGAATCTTAGCGATCGATGGTGCGCCTTTGATGTGCGCGGGTGTGACCACCTTCAACGCGCTGCGAAACAGCGGCGCAACAGGCGGCGACGTTGTTGCCGTGCTCGGGATTGGTGGGCTGGGTCATCTCGGCGTGCAGTTTGCAGCGAGGATGGGATTCAACACTGTGGCGATCGCACGCGGGAAAGACAAGGAAGCCTTCGCCAAACAACTTGGCGCACACCACTACATCGACACCCGCGCATCCGATCCGGCGGCGGAACTCAACAAGCTCGGCGGCGCGAAAGTTATCATCGCAACCGTAACGAATGCCGACGCGATGACGGCAGTGCTCGGCGGAGTTGCGCCGAATGGCGTGCTGATGGTGATCGGCGCAGCCGGGCCGCTCTCGGTCGATCCGATCCTGCTTATCATCGGCTGTCGATCAGTTAGAGGTTGGTACTCCGGAACATCGATCGATTCGCAAGACACGCTGAACTTCAGCGCGTCCAGCGGCGTACATTCGATGAACGAAATTTTCCCACTCGACCGAGCGGCCGAGGCTTACGACCGCATGATGAGCGGCAAGGCGCGTTTTCGTGTCGTGCTACAGATCGGCGCGAAAAGCTGAAAGCTAGGTTAACTCAGCGAACGCAAAGGAAATACTCGTCGGCCTGATGCTCACTCAGACCAGCGTGCGAATAAGCGTGAAGCTAAGAGCGGCGGTTTGGATCAAATAAAAGATGGCGTAGAACTGATGATAACGTTCGTTTCGCGTGATGGCTGCGATGACCTCGCCGGTAAAATATAGCGAACTGCTTACGATGTATTGTGTCCCTAGTGCAAGAAAGTGCGGGACTCCTTTGAGAAGGCTGTCGAAGATATCCACAAGGGTAAACAAGCTGAGCAAAATGAAGAACGCGCGATGGTTCGCGTAATAGTGCACTTTGTAATCGATGATTTCGGCATCCCTAGTTTCCCGTGGGAACAAAAGCATCGAGGCGAGATACAAAATTGTAGGCGCGATGAGGACGAAGACGAACAGGAAGAACGTCCACTCTTGCTGGTTACGCCACCGATAGAAAATCCACCATGCTATAACCAGATAAGTGAAGAGATTTACGATCCAAATCACGTGCACCCAATAAACGCCGCGATACGTGCGCGCTTGTAGCATTTAACGACCCCAGCCAGCACGCGGGTCATGCCCAAGGCGAGAATGATAGAAATGAGAACAGAGAGATACTCAAAGGCATTCATCGGTTAAGAAATGTTTGAGTTTGCTTGCGATCTGCGATCTCAGCATGAATTCGCGGCCCAGCTCAAAACGAAATTTCGCTGTGAATTGAATGCGGGAGACACTTCTTCGCACCCTATCTTACAAGTCGTAATCGAAAGCGCGGATCGAATTCTCCGCCGTTATGCGCGCTGCAACAGGCGAGACACGCAACGGTGCGTTTTATTCGACGCACTCGAGGAAAGTCGCGCTCACAATATGGACACCTGTACAGGTAGCGCCGAGTGCGTTCGCTGACGGGAAAAGGGAGATTATGACAGCGCTTCTCGTGCGCGATTCCCAAATCGCGGCAAGCGGCGCGCCACTCGTCTCCATGCGGCAGAATTCTGCGACGGCCGGCGCGAAATTGGGCAAGAATATGAGCCAATTCATGGCGCAGAGTGCGATCGATTTCGGTCGGATGCTCAACGAGCTGCGGATTCAACGAAATCAGTTTCTGGCGACAATCAGCGCGACCAGCGGCCGTTCTCAGGCGTGAATTCCATTCGACGCGAAGTTCCCTCGCGATTCGCGTTGCGCCGAGTGAACACAAAAGCTCACGTGCTTGTCTCTCTAAATCAGGATCGAGTCCTTTGAATTGTAGGGCAAGCGCATCGCTTGCCGGCTCGGATTTAGGCAGGCGGAGCGCCTGCCCTAAAAGCAGAAATTCGAGTTGCCTAAGCAACGGCATACGCGCTCTTTCGCGTCTGCAAACGTTTGACAATTTTTTGCACGGCGTTTCCGGCAGCTTCGATTTCATCCGGAGTTGTCGATTTGCCGAGTGAGAAGCGAACGGCCGAGCGCGCGCGCTCGATCGGCAGACCCATCGCGAGCAAAACGTGCGACGCAATGACTGAGCCGACCATGCAAGCCGAGCCGCTGGAGGCGCAGACGCCCTCCAAGTCGAGCGCAATGAGCAACATCTCGGAGTCGAGCCCCAGCAGACTCACGTTCAACGTGTTCGCGAGCCGCGGCAGTTTACCACCATTCTGTTTTGCGTCGGGAACGTTCTGCGAAATGCATGTCCAGAGTTCGTCGCGTAATCGCGCCTGGCGCTGCTGTTCGGCATCACGATCGCGTACCGCGAATTCTGCGGCGGCAGCCATGCCGGCGATGGCTGCGACATTCTCGGTCCCTGGGCGCCGCTCGTTTTCATGCGCGCCACCGAACATGATTGGCTGGATCGACAAGCCGCCGCGCAGGAACAGAAACCCAGTTCCTTTGGGGCCATAGAATTTGTGCGCGGCGAAACTTGCGGCATCGACGAGCGAGAGGTCGATCTCGATCTTACCGAACGCCTGCACCATATCGCTGTGCAGAAGCACGCCGCGCTCGCGGCAAATTTGCGAGATTTCCCGCAGCGGCTGAATCACGCCGGTCTCATTGTTCGCGGCCATGATTGAAATGAGACGCGTCTCCGGACGAATTGATTTCGCGAGCTGCTCGATATCGACAAGTCCGTCACGCGAGACATTCAGCCAGGTTACTTCAAAGCCTTCCTGCTTTTCCAAATGCTCGACCGCGTTGAGCACTGCGTGATGCTCGGTCTTGGCTGAGATGATGTGGTCGCCGCGTTGCATTCTGGAGCGCGCGAGGCCGAGGACGGCAAGGTTGCATGATTCGGTTGCCCCGCTGGTGAAAATAATTTCGTTCGGTTTGATGCGCAGTAACGCCGCAAGCATGTCCCGAGCATTGTCGATCGCCGCGCGCGCTTCGCGACCGGCTGCATGCACGCTCGAGGGATTGCCAAAGTACCTGTCGAGATATGGCAAGATGGCTTCGCGCGCTGGCTCACAGAGAGGTGTCGTTGCGTTGTAATCCAGGTAGATCATCAATTCTTCCTTTTAATTTTCCTCTTGCTCTTACTCATGCTCGTCGCTGTTGTAGCCGCGTCTCTGTGAGACGCGTGGCGCTGGCTTTCGAAACATGTCAGCGTTGCGCTTTGCAGGGCGAAGCGGCTACAGGATTGGAGCGTTTTCATCCCTGGAATTCATCACGCGTGGTCTTCGGCCGCTTCTTTCTCTTTGGCACAATGCGCAACTGTTTCTCCTCATAATATACCAGCGAATCGGGCGGGACGCTTTGCACAAGAAAAACGTTGCCGCCAATTGTCGATCTTGCGCCAATGACGGTTTCGCCGCCGAGAATCGTTGACCCGGGATAAATCGTCACGTCGTCTTCGACGGTTGGATGTCGTTTCCCACCTTTTTTAATTTTGCCGTGCTCGTCCTTCTGAAAACTGCGCGCGCCGAGTGTGACCGCGTGATAAAGCTTAACGCGCGCGCCAATCTCCGTCGTCTCCCCAATTACCACCCCCGTGCCATGGTCGATAAAAAAATGCGAGCCAATCTTCGCCCCGGGATGGATATCGATCCCAGTTCGGCTGTGCGCCCACTCCGTCATGATGCGGGGAATCAACGGCACCTTCTCGTAAAGCAGATGCGCCAAGCGATAAATCGCGACGGTCTCCAGCGCGGGATACGCGAGAATGATTTCTTCGTAGCTCCTTGCCGCCGGGTCCCCTTCGTATGCCGCGTCAATGTCGGTCCAAAGGATGCGGCGCACGGACGGCAATTCCTTCAAGAACACGTTCAAGACTTCTTCCGCTTTCGCTTCGGTTGCGTCGTGGGGCGGGATTTTGCCGAGGCTTCTGCAAATTTCTGTTTTTAATCGTGCGTGCAAATGTCTGACGCGAATGCGAGTGGTATCGGCCAGGTCTTCGGAGCTCACGAGCGCCTGGCTGCGAAACCCGGGGAACATCAAGCTCATCAGCTCGGCGCAGGCCGCTTCGATGGCGAGACGCGACGGCAGCGTGGCGGCGGCAGCGAGATAATTTATGCCGCCTGTTTCACCGTAAGTCTGCAGCAGTTCCTCAACCGCGTAGCGGTCCGTCGAATCCATCGAGAGAAATATGCGACGAGATAC
>Ga0066903_100006185_pt1 | contig 10558 bp, 9 predicted proteins | sample PanSoiMetaGPlot1_FD_67491 | JGI IMG/M metagenome (GOLD analysis project Ga0066903, IMG submission 67491) | Tropical forest soil microbial communities from Panama analyzed to predict greenhouse gas emissions - Panama Soil - Plot 1 (version 2) | ecosystem: Environmental > Terrestrial > Soil >...
TGGCCTTCCTCGCCCAATAAAGGAGCGGACAGCCGTGGATGACAAGGAGCGGTATGCGGCGGGCATGAAGGTGCGGCGCGCGGTGCTCGGCGACGCGCACGTAGATCGGACGCTGAAGAACAAGAACGCGTTCAACGAGGAGTTCCAGGATCTTCTCACTCGCTACGCCTGGGGCGAGATCTGGACCCGCCCGGGGCTGCCGCGCCACACCCGCAGCCTGCTGACGCTCGGCTGGATGGTCGCGCTCAATCGCGATGCGGAGTTCCGGATGCACGTGCGCGCCGCGTTCAACAACGGCGTGACGCGCGACGAGATCAAGGAGATGCTGCTGCAGTGCGCGATCTACTGTGGGGTGCCGGCGGCGAACGCGGCGTTCCACAGCGCCCAGGAGGTGCTCGACCAGATGGAAGCGAAGTGAGCGGGAGCGCGGGGCCGGCCAAGACCTTCGCGACCGAGCGCAAGATCCGGTTCTCGCACTGCGACCCGGCGGGGATCGTCTATTTCGTCAACTTCTTCGACATGGTGAGCGGCTGCGTCGAGGACTGGTTCGGCGAGGCGATCGGGTTCTCGTTTCACGAGATGCACATTCAGCGTCGGGTGGGGTTCCCGATCGTCGACACCGGCTGCCAGTTCTTTCGCCCGTGTCACCTCGGCGACCGGCTCGTGCTCGAGCTCACGGTCGCCCGCCTCGGACGCAGCTCGATCGAGTTCGCGATCCGCGGCCGGGTCGGCGACGAGGAGAAGTTCCGCGCGCGGCACAAGGTCGCGATGGTGTCGCTCGACACGCTGCGGGCGATGCCGATCCCGGACGACCTGCGCGCGAAGATGGCGCCCTACGTCGTCCCGGGCGGCGGCTGACCAAGGAGCCACGGGAACGACGATTGCTTGCCTCGCCTCGACTGGCGGGCCAGTGCGAGGCAGAGGCATGGACGTTGACGTCGTGCGCGTGCGTGGCGTTGTTGGGCTAGGCGGTTCGAGCGCCGCCGTGCGGTGGGCGATCGTCGTGCTCGCGCTGCTCTGGTGCGGCTGCGTCCACGCCGAAACTAGCGTGTATCTGCTACGCGGGTGGTTCGGCGTTTTTTCAACGGGTATGGACACCATAGCCGAAGAGCTCCGGGCCAAGGGCATCAAGGCCGAGGCGATCGGGCACCTCTCCTGGAGGTCGGCGGTTTCGGCAGTCGTCAATGAGCGGGCGGCCGGCAAGACCGTCCGGCTCGTGCTGGTCGGTCACTCGCAGGGCGGGAACAACGTCGTCGACATGGCTCGCGAGCTGGAGCCGCACAAGATTCCGGTCGACCTCCTGATCACCCTCGCGCCGTTCCTGCAGGAGCCGGTTCCTGCCAATGTCGTGCGCGCGATCAACTACTACCAGACGCCCGGCTGGGGCTCGCCGCTCGTCGCCGTCCCGGAGTTCAAGGGTGAGCTTTCCAACATCGATATCGGCGACTGGAGCACGATTCACATCAACATCGACAAGAACCCCAAGATCCAAGCGGAAATCGTGCGCGCGATCGTTGCGCTGCAATGATCGGCGGCCTCGCCGGCCTACGGCGCCTCAGGTGGCTGCCGGCGGCGGCAGCGGCAGGGCGCCGCAAGCCCTCCGTCACCTTAGCCACGCGAGGCGCCGTTCCGAACCTTTCGCGAATGCAAACGATGGTGTCTCTTGACCATCGTTGACATTTGCGCCAGGGCTTCGGCCTACACTGCGACGCATGGCCGGGTTGATGCAGGGAGGAGTTGTCGCCAAAGCTCCTCCGAAACCCAAGCGGAGCGAGCAGCCGAAAAGCCGGACGGTGCACCTCGCTGTGCCACGTTTCGTGCGCATCGCCGAAAGGCAGATCGACAATGCGGCCGAGGTAAAGCCGCTGCCTCCCGGGATCCCTGAACGAACCGACTGATACCCGTGACGAGCTCGCTCGGCGGCCGCCGATCAGGCACCGCGGGCGCCCGCCGCCTTTACGGCGCGAAGTGCCGCTGCCTTTCCCCGCTCGACGCCCCAGGGCTTGTCGAGGAAAAGCTCCGCAACCACGCCGCGGATCCAGCGGCTCACCTGGTCGTGGTGAAACCGCGCGTGCCAGTGCTGCTTCACTTCGGCGGGACCGACCTCGATCGGCGGTCGCAGGAGTTTGAGGTTGGCCATCTTGGCGAAGCTGACCCCGATCGCGTATGGCACGGTGACGATCAGATCGGACTCGGCGATGACGAGCGGGATGGCGAGGAAGTGCGGAATGCTGAGGACGATCCGACGCCGCAGCCCCTGCGCTGCGAGCGCCTCCTCGAATAGCTCGTGGCTCTTTCCCTCCTGGTGCACGACCGCGTGTTGCGCCTCCAGGAACTGCTTCTTCGTGATCTGCCCCCCGGAGAGCGGGTGGTCCTTGCGGAGGATGCAGACAAAGGAGTGGCTGAACAAGCGCTGCTGGTAGATGGCGGCGCCCTGCAGGCCGGGAAAGTAGCCGACCGCGAGATCCACCTCGCCCGACTGCATCGCCTCCACGAGCTCTCCGGGCGGGGTCGAAACCGTCCGGATGTTCGCCCCCGGCGCCACCGCCTTGAGGTGCGCGTAGAGCCGCGGCAGGAAAACGAGCTCGCCGACGTCGGCCATGTTGAAGGTGAACGTGCGGTCGGTGGTGGCCGGATCGAAGCTCGGCTGCCGCAGCACATCGTTCTTGATCTGGTCGAGCACGTGCTGCACGGGGACCGCGAGCTGCTCGGCGCGCGGCGTGGGCGAGACGCCGCGCGAACCGCGCACGAACAGCGGGTCGCCGAAGGCGGTCCGCAGCTTGCGCAAGGCGAGGCTCATGGCGGGCTGGCTCATCCCGAGGGCCTCGGCGGCCCGGCTGACGCTCCGCAGCCGCAGCAGCAGGTCGAAGACCACCAGCAGATTGAGGTCGACCTTCCTGATATCCATTCGCGTGATATCAACAATAAGCACGGCCGCGTCGACAGATCATAGCAACGTGCCCAGAATGCCGCGGCGCTCGAGCGCAGGCCGCCGAGTGGCCACCAAAGGGGGATCCGCGATGAAACGACAGATGCGTTGCGCCGGCGCGCTCGTCTTGGCAGTCGTCCTGCAAGGCTATGGCGCGCCCGGATGGGCGGGCGATCGAGAGGAGGGCGAGCACCTCCGGCCGCCGGTAACCGGTGGTCCGCTGCGCGAACCCTGCGAGACGCTCGCCGGCTCCCTCTCCGTGCCGAACACCGCGTTCACCGCATCGACGAGCGTCGCGGCTGGCGCGCTCAGCATCGCCGGCAAGCCCATCCCCGCACACTGCCTGCTCACCGGCAAGATGTTCGAGCGCAAGAGCCCGGTGGACGGTCAAACCTACGCGATCGGCTTCGAGATGCGGCTGCCGCTCGACTGGAACGGGCGCTTCTTCTACCAGGCGAACGGCGGGATCGACGGCAGCGTCGTCACGGCCACCGGGCCCACGAGCGGCGGCGGTCCGCTGACGAGCGCGCTCCTGCAGGGCTTCGCCGTCATCAGCTCGGACGCAGGCCACAACGGCGCGCAGAACCCGTTTTTCGGCATCGACCCGCAGGCGCGGCTCGACTACGGCTACCAGGCGGTGGGCAAGCTCACGCCGATGGCGAAGCACGTGATCCGGGCGGCCTACGACAAGCGGCCCGAGGTTTCCTATATCGGCGGCTGCTCGAACGGCGGACGGCACACCATGGTGGCCGCGGCGCGCTATGCCGACCAGTACGACGGCTACCTCGTCGGCTCGCCCGGTTTCAATCTCCCGAAGGCCGCGGTCGCCAACATGTACGGCGCGCAGCAGTACGCGCCGTTTGCGACCGACCCCGCGGATCTCTCCACCGCCTGGACGCTGGCCGAGCGCCAGCTCTTCTCCAGCAAGGTGCTCGAGCGTTGCGATGCGCTCGACGGACTCAAGGACGGTCTCGTGCAGAACGTGAGAGCGTGCCAGCGCGCCTTCAGCCTCGAGCACGACGTTCCGACCTGCTCCGGGCCGCGCAACGGCACGTGCCTGAGCGCGGCGCAGAAGACCGCGATCGGCAATATCTTCGCGGGCCCGAAGGACGCCCAAGGGCAGCCGATCTACGCGAGCTTTCCGTACGATGCCGGTTACGCCACGGGCGGAACGGTCTTCTGGGAGTTCATCGCGCCGCTCTTGCTCGACTCCGGCGCGGTGGGCTTCATCTTCAAGACCCCACCGGCGAACCCGGTGGGCTTCAACGGGCCGGTGTTCACGCTCACCGCGAACATCAACGAGCTCGCGGAGCAGATCTTCGCCACTAACGCGCTCTACACCCAATCCGGCATGGAGTTCATGACCCCGCCTCACCCGGAACGGATCGACGACAACCTGCGCCGCCACGGCGCCCGGATGCTCGTCTCGCACGGCGTCAGCGACTCGATCTTCTCGATCAATGACACCACCGCCTGGTACCGCAGCCTGAAACATTCCGGCGAGCATAATCGCGGGCACCACGACGACGATGACGGTCCGAACGATGTCGTGCGCCTCTTCCGCGTGCCCGGAATGGGACACTGCGGCGGCGGGCCGTCGACCGACCAGTACGACCTGCTCACCAAGCTCGTCGAATGGGTCGAGAAAGGGCGCGCGCCCGAGCGCGTGATCGCGAGCGCCCGCGGGCCCGGCAACGCCGGCGGCGTCAACCCGGAGGTCCCGGCCGGCTGGGCGCCCGATCGGACCCGGCCACTGTGCGCCTATCCGCGCATCGCGAAATACCACGGCGGCGACCCGGAGCGCGCCGAGAGCTTCGTGTGCCGGTGAGCCGTTTCGCGGCCGCGACGGCCCGCTCAATCCCCGAGTAAGCTCTCCGCCCGCGGGGAGCCTCCGATCAAGCGGATTTGACCAGAGGCTCCCGGTGGCCGTTGCGGAGACACTGCCATGTCAGCCACGAAACCCGGGGAGCGGCCGATCTTGTCCGGCTCGCTCGCGATCGAGCGCCAGGGCGACATCGCCATCGTCCGCCTGAACCGCGCCGAGAAGCGCAACGCGCTCGACGACGCAACCGTGCAGGGGCTCGGGACATTCTTCGCCCGGCCGCCGGAGGGCGTGCGGGCGGTCGTGCTGTGCGGCGCGGGCGAGCACTTCTGCGCCGGGCTCGACCTCTCCTCGCTCGCGTCGCATTCGGCGGCGGAGGGTGTGCTGCATTCGCGGATGTGGCACCGCGCCTTCGACGATCTGCAGTTCGGCGCGGCGCCGGTGATCGCAGTCCTCCAGGGCGCGGTCGTCGGCGGCGGACTGGAGCTTGCGTGCGCGGCGCACATCCGCGTCGCCGAGACGTCCGCCTTCTACGCGCTGCCGGAGGGACAGCGCGGCATCTTCGTCGGCGGCGGGGCCTCGGTGCGCGTGCCGCGGATCATCGGCGCGCACCGCATGGCCGACATGATGTTCACCGGCCGGGTCTATTCTGCCGAGGAGGGACAAGCCGTCGGGCTCTCCACCTATCTCGAGCAGCCAGGGAAGGGTCTCGCCAAGGCGCTGGAGCTTGCGCGGAAGATCGCGGGCAACGCGCCCACCACCAACTTCGCGCTGATGCACGCGCTGCCGCGGATCGCGGAGCTCGGGCAGGACGCCGGCCTGTTCATGGAGTCGCTAATGGCGGCGATCGCGCAGAGCGAGCCCGAGGCGAAGGCTCGGATGAGGGACTTCGTCGAAAAGGGGACCGGCAAGGTGAGAAAGTCCTGATGCCGGCTGCTCCGGTTCGCAGGATCCCGATGCGCTCGAGCCGCGTCGACCTCGCGCGCCGGCCCGACGGCACCGTCGTGTTGCGCTCGCCGGAGGCGCTCGGGTCCTATCCCGACAAGCTCACCGAGCGATTCGTCGATCGCGCGGACCGGACGCCGGATTTGGTCTTCATCGGCGAGCGCGACGCGAGCGGCGCATGGCGGACGCTCACGTACGCGGCGGCCTACGAGCGATTCCGCGCGATCGGCGAAGCGCTCCTCGAGCGCGAGCTTTCGCCCGACCGCCCGGTGGCGATCCTGTCGGATAACGACATCGAGCACGCGCTGCTCGCGCTCGCCGCGATGCACGTCGGCGTGCCGTACTTCCCGATCTCGCCGGCGTACTCGCTGGTCTCGAGCGACCACGCGAAGCTGCGCCACGTGTTCGGGCTGCTCACGCCGGGTCTCGTCTTCGCCGCGGACGGCGAGAAGTACGCGAATGCGATCCGCGCGGCGGTCCCCGCGGACACGGAAGTCGTGACGGCGAGAGCGCCGGTGCCCGGCAGGCCGACGACGCAGTTCGCCGAGCTCGAAGACTCGCCGCCCACCGGCGCCGTCGATCGCGCGTTTGGCGCAGTCGGTCCGGACACGATCGCGAAATTCCTGCTCACCTCGGGCTCGACCGGGAACCCCAAGGCGGTCATCCAGACCCAACGGATGCTCTGCAGTAACCTGCAGATGATCGCGCAGGCGCTGCCGTACCTCCACGAGGTACCGCCGGTGATCGTCGACTGGCTGCCGTGGAACCACACCTTCGGCGGGAACCACAATTTCGGGCTCGTGATCTGGAACGGCGGCTCGCTCTACATCGATGACGGCAAGCCGGCGCCGGGCCAGTTCGAGAGGACTGTGCGCAACCTGCGCGAGATCGCCCCGACCGTCTACTTCAACGTTCCGCGCGGCTTCGAGGAGCTCGTACCGTATCTGCGGCGCGAGAGCGCGCTCCGCGAGAAGTTCTTCAGCCGGCTCGGCATGCTGTTCTACGCCGGCGCGGGACTGTCGCAACCCGTCTGGGACGCGATGGACGAGCTCGCTGTCCAGACCCGCGGCGAGCGGATTCTCTGGGCCACCGGGCTCGGCGCGACGGAGACCGGCCCTTCGGCGACGTTCACGACGCGGGACGGCGTGCGCTCGGGGATGATCGGCCTGCCGGTGCCCGGCATCGAGGTCAAGCTCGCACCCGATGGCGACAAGGCCGAGTTCCGCGTTCGCGGCCCGAGCGTGACGCCAGGGTACTGGCGCCAGACCGAGCTGACGCGGGCAGCTTACGACGAGGAGGGGTTCTACCGGATGGGCGACGCGGTGCGCTTCGTCGATCCCGAAGATCCGGAGCAGGGGCTCCTCTTCGACGGCCGTGTCGCCGAGGATTTCAAGCTGTCGAGCGGCACGTGGGTGAGCGTCGGGCCGCTGCGCGCGAAGTTCATCGCTGCCGGCGCGCCCCAGGTGCAGGACGTCGTGCTCGCCGGCCTCAACCGCGACTGGGTCGGCGTCCTCGTGTTCCCGAACGTCGAGGCCTGCCGGGGCCTCTGCGGCGACCTGTTCGGCCCGGCGCCGATGTCCGACGTCGTGAGGCACCCGGCCGTGAGGGCGCGATTCCAGGCGTTGCTCGACGCTCTGGCGCGCGAGTCGACCGGCAGCTCGACCCGCATCGCTCGGGCAATCGTGCTGGACTCGCCGCCGTCGATCGACGCGAGCGAAATCACCGACAAGGGATCGATCAATCAGCGCGCGGTCCTGAAGAGGCGCGCGGCGCTCGTGGAGGAGCTCTACGCGGAGCCGCCTTCGGCGCGCGTCATCGTTGTGCAACGGCAGTGAACCAGGAGGAAGGAATGAGGAAGCGTCGTCCAGTCGTCCTCGCCCTCGCGGCCGCGGCGTGCCTTGCCGCGCCGCCCGCGGGTCTTGCGCAGGAGTATCCCTCGAAGCTCATCACGTTCGTCGTGCCGTTTCCGCCGGGCGGCGTGACCGACCCGGTTGCGCGCATGGTCGGCCAGAAGATGTCGGAGAGCGTGAAGCAGCCGGTCATCGTGGAGAACAAGCCCGGCGCGAGCGGGATCATCGCGGCGGAGTACGTGAAGCGCACTCCGCCGGATGGGTACACCGTCCTCATGGGGTTCACCGGCTCGCATTCGGTGAATCCGTCGCTGTACTCGAAGCTGCCTTACGACCCGTTCAAGGACTTCCAGCCGGTCACGTTGCTCATCTCCACGAAGCACGTCCTCGTGGTCCCCGCCGAGAGCCCGGCGAAGTCGGTGGCCGATCTCGTCGCACTGGCGAAGAAGAGTCCGAACGGCCTCACCTTCGCCTCGCAGGGCGTCGGCGCCGGGGGCCATCTCCTCGGCGAGATGCTGAAGGCAAAAACCGGGGCGAACCTGTCGCATGTGGCCTACAAGGGCTCCGCGCCGGCGCTCCAGGACATGCTCGCGAACCGTGTGGACCTCTTCTTCGACGCGATCGTCACCAGCTTGCCGTACATCAAGGACGGTCGGCTACGGGCCCTCGCAGTCGCTTCGCCGACGCGCTCGCCGATGCTGCCGGATGTCCCGACGATGGCGGAGGCGGGCTTCCCGGGCATCGAGATGGATCAGTGGTTCGGGATGTTCGTGCCTGCGGGCACCCCCGCGCCGGTCGTGGCGAAGCTCCGCGAAGAGCTCGTGAAAGCCGTGCGCAGCCCCGACGTCTCAAACAAGATCACCTCGCAGGGGCTCGACGTGGTGACGACGACGCCCGACCAGTTCGCCGCGCTGATGAAGGAGGACGCGGTGCGGCTCGGCAAGGTCGTCAAGGAGTCTGGCGCGAAGGCCGACTGATCGCCGCCGAAGAGGGGCCGGTGAACGTCAAGGACCTCGTCGCGATCGACATCCACACCCACGCCGAAGTCTCGACCCGGCTGCTGCCGGACGAGGCCGAGGCCGAGGCGCTCGCGGCGCGTGGACGCTATTTCCGCTACGAGGTGAAGCACCCGACGATCGCGCAGATGGCCGCGTACTACCGCGCGAAGCGAATCGGCTTCGTCGTGTTCACCGTCGACCAGGAACGCGGAATGGGCCTGCGGCGCATCTCCAACGAGGAGGTGGCGGAGTCCGCCGCGGAGCACGCCGACATCTGCATTCCGTTCGCGAGCATCGACCCCGCGCGCGGCAAGATGGGTGTGCGCGAGGCGCGCCGCCTGATCGCGCATTTCGGCGTCAAGGGCTTCAAGTTCCATCCAACGGTCCAGGCGTTCTACCCCAACGATCACGCCTGCTATCCCCTTTACGAGGCGATCGCGGAGGCGGGACTGCCGGCGCTCTTTCACAGCGGCCAGACAGGGATCGGGGCGGGCATGCGGGGCGGCGGAGGGTTGCGCCTCAAGTACTCGAACCCGATGTACCTCGACGACGTCGCCGCCGATTTTCCCGATATGCCGATCATCTCGGCCCACCCGGGCGTGCCGTGGCAGGACGAGCAGCTGTCGGTCGCCACGCACAAGCCGAACGTGTACATCGACCTTTCGGGCTGGTCGCCGAAGTACTTCGAGCCGAAGCTCGTGCAGTACGCCAACACCCTGCTCAAGAACAAGGTGCTCTTCGGCAGCGACAACCCTGTCATCCAGCCCGATCGCTGGCTCGCCGATTTCGAAAAGCTGCCGATCAAGCCCGAGGTGCGCCCGCTGATCCTCAAGGAGAACGCGATTAGACTGCTCGGTCTCGGGAGCTGACGCGAAACCGTGGCGAACATGCGCACGCAGGTCGGGATCGTTGGCGCAGGCCCCGCCGGGCTCCTGCTCTCCCACATCCTGCATCTCCAGGGCATCGAGTCGGTCGTCCTCGAGAACCGCAGCCGCGACGAGATCGAGGCGACGATCCGCGCGGGCGTGCTCGAGCAGGGCACAGTCGACCTCCTGACCGAGACCGGCGTCGGGGAGCGGATGAAGCGCGAGGGCTTCGTTCACCGCGGCATCGAGCTCGCGTTCGGCGGGCGCCGCCACCGCATCGACCTCTCCGCCCTGACCGGCGGGCGCGCGATCACGGTCTACGCGCAGCACGAGGTCATCAAGGATCTCGTGAAGGCCCGGCTCGACGCCGGGGGCGAGATCCACTTCAAGGTCGAGGGCGTCAGCCTGAGCGACATCGACACCGCGGCGCCGAAGATCCACTTCCGCAAGGACGGCGCGGGCCACGACCTCGCCTGCGACTTCGTGGCGGGTTGCGACGGCTTCCACGGCGTGACCCGTCCATCGATCCCGTCGCGGGTGCGCAAGGAGTTCGCGCGGGTGTATCCGTTCGGCTGGTTCGGCATCCTCGCCGAGGCGCCACCCTCCTCGGAGGAGCTCATCTACTCGTACCACGAGCGGGGCTTCTCGCTCGTGAGCACCCGCTCGCCGCAGATCCAGCGACTGTATTTCCAATGCGATCCCAACGACGACGTCGCCAACTGGCCGGACGACCGGATCTGGGCGGAGTTCCGGACCCGTCTGACGATGGCGGACGGATGGAAAGTGACCGAGGGGCGGATCTTCCAGAAGGGGATCGTCGCGATGCGCAGCTTCGTCGCCGAGCCGATGCAGTACGGCCGCCTCTTCCTCGCCGGCGACGCCGCGCACATCGTGCCGCCGACCGGCGCCAAGGGCCTCAACCTCGCCGCCGCCGACGTCCAGGTCCTCGCGCGCGCGCTCGTCGAGTTCTTCAAGGCGGGCCGCAAGGACCTGCTCGATCGCTACTCCGAGACCGCGCTCCGGCGGGTCTGGCGCGCCGAGCACTTCTCGTGGTGGATGACCTCGCTCCTGCACCGCTTCCACGACGACGACGCGTTCGGGCAGCGCCTGCAGCGCTCGCAGCTCGAGTACGTCGTGAGCTCGCGCGC
>Ga0066903_100006187_pt1 | contig 10556 bp, 4 predicted proteins | sample PanSoiMetaGPlot1_FD_67491 | JGI IMG/M metagenome (GOLD analysis project Ga0066903, IMG submission 67491) | Tropical forest soil microbial communities from Panama analyzed to predict greenhouse gas emissions - Panama Soil - Plot 1 (version 2) | ecosystem: Environmental > Terrestrial > Soil >...
GTCGGGCGTGTCCGTCGCGGAGGCGGTCGTACAGCCGCTTGTCGTACGTGTAGTCGAACCCCTGCTGCTGCAGCGTCCACTCCAGGTCCCAGTACACCTCGGCCATGAAGCAGAAGTCAGGTGCCTGCTGCCGCACGCGTTGCGTCGCGCTCGGCCAGAAGGGCTGCGCCGGAACACCCCAGGTCCGCTCGAACACGTCGGGCAGGATCAGCATGGCCATGTCGCAGCGCACGCCGTCGCATTGCCCGGCGATCTTCACGAGCTCGGCGATCATCGCTTCCCGAGTGGCCGGGTTACCGTAGTTGAGCTGCAGCGTGTCCGGCCAACCCGGGAAGAACGGATCCCGCCCGTGGGCAAGAAGCACGTCCCCCTGCGTTCGCTTGATCCATATATAGTCGAGCGGTGCCCGGGTCAGGTCGAGCTCCGTCCCGTGGACGTAGTACTCCGGATGGCTCTCCACCCAGGGGTGATCCAGGCCGGTATGGTTGGGAACGAAATCGAGGAGCAGCCGCAGCCCGCGCCTCCGGAGCCGCTCGCGCAGGCGGGCGAGCGCCGCATCGCCTCCGAGCCGGTCATGAACGGTGTAGCCGGTGATGGCAAAACCCGAGCCGGCGATGTCCTCCTCACGGAGGTCCGGTAGCGTGTCCTGGAACTCGCGGCGCCACTCGAGGTGGGTGCGGGAGATCCGACGCCCGGCTTCGCCGGTCCGCCACACGCTCAGAAACCAGACCCAGTCGAAACCCGCCGCCACGAGACGATCGAGCTCTGCGTCCGGGATGTCGTCCAGCGTGGCCGGTCGGCGCAGACCTCGGGATAGTTCCGTCAGCCAGACGCGCGTGTTGATCTGATAGAGAGAGGGATAGCGCGGCCCCCGCATGTCACGGTCCGCGTCCGCGAACCGCCGGCTCGGTCCGTGTCCTCCGCGGCGGCTCCACTTCCGTGAGGGCGGCTTTCTTCCCGAGCTCAAGGAGCTGCTCGGCCGTGGTGGTGGCGAACAGGTGCATTACGCGGGCGACGATTCCCGTCCATCCGGTCTGATGGCTGGCGCCGAGGCCGGCTCCGTTGTCGCCGTGGAAGTACTCGTAGAATAGGAGAAGGTCGCGCCAGTGCGGGTCGTCCTGGAACTTGCGTGTTTCGCCGTAGACCGGTCGCCGACCACGGCCGTCCCGGAGGAAGATGCCGGCGAGCCGGCGCTGGATCTCCTCGGCGACCTCGTACAGGTTCATCTGCCGGCCGGAGCCCGTGGGACATTCCACGGTGAGATCATCCCCGTAGTAGGCGTAGTACTGCAGCAGCGCCCGGATGATCAGCCCGTTGACGGGCATCCAGATCGGCCCGCGCCAGTTGGAGTTGCCGCCGAACATGCCGCTATCGGACTCCGCCGGCAGGTACGGCACACGGTATTCCTGGCCCGCGAAGCGGAAGAGATACGGATGCTCGGCGTGGTAGCGGGAAAGCGAGCGGATGCCATAGGGGCTCAGGAACTCCTTCTCGTCGAGCATCTTCGCCAGGACACGCCGCAGGTTGACCTCGTTCAGGACTGCGAGGAGCCTCCACCCTGCCCGGTTGGGTTTCATCGGATCGTGGATGAAGGCGGTCAGCTCGGGGCGCGCTTCGAGGAACTTCCGTAGGTGATGCCGCTCCTCGGGAATGCTCTCCCAGAGCTCTCCCTCGAAGACTGTCACCGCACAGAGCGGCAGCAGCCCCACCATGGAGCGGACCTTCAGCCGCTGGGACCGACCGTCCGGAAGCCGGAGCACATCGTAGAAGAACCCGTCTTCCTCGTCCCACATGCCGGCGTCTTCGCCGGCGTGGACCAGCGACGACCCGATCCACAGGAAATGCACGATGAACTTGAGACACATCTGCACGTACGTCGGCTTGATCAGCGCCAGCTGGACGGCGATATCGAGCATGTTCTGACAGTAGAGCGCCATCCAGGCGGTGCCGTCGGCCTGCTCCAGGTACCCGCCTGTCGGCAGCGGAGCGCTACGATCGAAGACGCCGATGTTGTCGAGCCCGAGAAAGCCCCCCTCGAAGACGTTGTTGCCGCTGCGGTCCTTGCGGTTCACCCACCACGTGAAGTTGAGCAGCAGCTTCTGGAAGGAGCGCTCGAGCCAATCGGTGTCGCCCCGGCCGTGCCGGACCTGCTCCAGACGGTGGGTGAAGATTGTGGCCCAGGCATGCACCGGCGGGTTGACGTCGCCGAAGTTCCACTCGTAGGCGGGAAGCTGTCCGCTGGGATGCAGGTACGACTCCCGGAGCATCAGGTCGAGCTGCTGCTTGCCGAAGTCCTCGTCCACCAGCGTCAGCGCGAGGACGTGGAAGGCCAGATCCCAGGCCGCATACCAGGGATACTCCCACTTGTCCGGCATCGAGATGACGTCCGCGTTGTACATGTGGTGCCAGTGATCGTTGCGGGGAGCGTGCTTCTTTGGCCTGAACGGATCCGCCCCGCGCTCGGAGAGCCACCGGTCGACGTCGTAGTAATAGAACTGCTTCGACCAGAGCATGCCGGCCACTGCCTGCCGCATCACATTGGCCGCATCGACATCCAACGCGGACGGGATCACCGTGGCATAGAACTCGTCCGCTTCCCGCCGGCGAGCCTCCATGATGTCATCGAAGCTGCCCCCGAATGCTCCGGTTGCGTCCGGCGCCCCGTCGCGCAGCCGCAGACGAACCCTGCGCGAATCTCCGGCCCCCACGGTGAGCAGATAGTGGGCAGCGGCTTTCGTGCCCTTCTTCTCGGGATTCACCGCATCCCGGCGCCCGTGGACGACGTAGCTGTCGATGCCGTCCTTGACGTAGGGCGTCCGGTTGGGAACCCGGACGAGGCGCTCGGTGTTGGTCTCGTTCTCCGTGAACAACAGCGCTCCGGCACCTTCGCAGTGCAGGTAGCGCTCGCCGAGACCCGGGTGTGACGTGACGATCGCCCCGCCCTGATCGTCCGGGCTGACCGCGCGGAGCAGCGGCCGCGGCGCATCTCCACCCCACGACCAGACATTGCGGAACCAGACCGTCGGCAGCACGTGCAGCGTCGCCGGCTCGGGACCGCGGTTGCAGACGGTGATCTGGACGAGAATGTCCTCCGGCGCCGCCTTGGCGTATTCGACGAACACGTCGAAGTAGCGGTCGCCCTCGAACACCCCGGTGTCGAGCAGCTCGTACTCGAGCTCCCGCCGGCTGCGGTTGCGGTTGGTCACGACGAGGTCGGAGTACGGGTAGGCCGCCTGCGGGTACTTGTAGAGGTACTTCATGTACGAGTGGGTGGGCGTCGAGTCGAGGTAGAAGTAGTACTCCTTGACGTCCTCGCCGTGGTTCCCCTCGCTGTTGGTCAGGCCGAAGAGCCGCTCCTTCAGGATGGGGTCCTTGCCGTTCCACAGCGCCAGCGCGAAGCAGAGCAGCTGCCGGTCGTCGGAGATGCCGGCCAGGCCATCCTCTCCCCACCGGTACGCGCGCGAGCGCGCCTGGTCGTGGCTGAAGTAGTTCCACGCATCGCCCGACTCGCTGTAGTCCTCGCGCACCGTCCCCCACTGTCGCTCGCTGAGGTAGGGTCCCCACTTCTTCCAGGGGATGTTCCGCAGCCGCGATTCTGCAAGGCGATCATGCTCGGCGGTCATACGCGCTGCTCCCTTTCGAGTGCGACCTCTCGATTCCCTTCGCGGGCCCTCGACCTCGGCAGATGCACGCCTTCACTCGCGACCTCCACATGGACGCAGTCTTCCCTCGCTGTGAACGATCCTCGTACTGCTAAAGACGTTCGCGCTCCGCCAGCAGCTCGCGCACACGACGCGATAGGGTCTGAGCGATCGCGATGGCGATCGCCGGCTGCTCTTCCATCATGCGAAGGACCGCTTCGCGGGAGAGCCAGAGGAGACGCACCGGACCGACCGCCGTCCCCGTGGCAGAGCGGGTCCCGCCGTCGAGGAACGCCACTTCGCCGAAGAATTCGCCCGCCTTGGCCCTCCGGAGAACGATGCCCGCCTTCGTGACCTCCACCTCGCCGGTCTTGATGACGAAGAGCTCGTCGCCGAGCTCGCCCTCGGTCACGATCGTCGCACCGGCGGGGAACGTCACCTCCTTCACCTCGGCGGCGAGCTCGGCGAGCAGCTCCGTCGACAGGTGTTCGAACAGATCGAGGCTGCGGAGATGGAGGAGCGTCTCGATGTCGGGTGCCATGCTCGCGGGTCCCCCCTCGTATGGCATGGCGGGGTCATCGAGGTCGAGTCGCAAGCGTGCCCGGGTCCGGGCGTCGAGCGTTCCGCGCAGCAGGGCTGCCGTCAGCCTGCCGTCGTTCTTCACGACCGCGGCGACGGCCTCCTCGAACGAGGGAGGACGCCTTCCGAGCCGGCGTGCCGCGCGGACGGCGATGGCTCGGGGGCTCTCGTGATCGAGGAGCGGCAGCAGCCGCGCGCCCTCCTCGGGCGGGAGGGCGGCCTCCAGCGCCTCCAGCAGAACCGCGCGGGCACGCCCGTCTCGGGCGCTCCGCAGCAAGTCGCTCACGCGGCCCACGCGCTCGTCGTTCAGGACCGCGGCGAGGAGGAGAAGCGCCATGTGCCCGCTCCCTTCGACCCGCTCGCGAAGGTGGCGGAGGACGACGTCGGATACCCCGCCGGCGCGGAGCACGTCCGCCTGCACGAGGAGATGCAGGCTCGCGTCGACCTCGCGATCGATCAGCTCCTCGAGGAGAGGCCCCTCGTCTTCCAGGGCGCGGAGAATGCTGAGCGCTCGCGCCCGCGCCGTCATCGGTCCAGAGCGGAGGGTCACGCAGAGCGCGCCGACGGCCACCGACCCGAATGCCCGGAGGGCACCCTCCGCCGCGCCGGCCTCGGCCGCATCCGGTGCGGCGAGCCGGCGCGTCGCCCAACCCGCCTCGCCGACGAGGCTCGCGGCGCCGACGAAGCGCAACACCGCGGTACGCACGCGCGGGTCACGGTCGTCGCGGTGGGTGAGGAGGACGGCCATCTGCGACGCCACTCGCGCTCCGTGCCGTTCGACCACGTCCGCGAGCGCGAGGGCGGCGTGCGGACGGTCGGCATCGTGCACCAGCTGTTCGCCGAGGCGTGCGAGGTTCCGCGTGGCCTCGGGCGATCCCGCATCCACACCGGGACGCAGCAGCTCGGCACGGAGCTCCTCGCGGACGATCTGTCGCGTTGCCGCATCGTCGCTGCGCAGCGCAGCGCTGAGGAGTGCCTCCAGGTCTCCTTCGCGTTCGAGGCGGCAGAGCGCCGCTTCGGCCGCCACGCGCACTGCCTCACGATCGTCGCGCGTCGCATCGTCGAGCACCCGGCGCCATGGGGCCTCGGCCGCTGCGGCTCCGAGTAGGCGGGCGTGCGCTTGTACGAGGTTCGCACGATCGAGCGTCCCGAGACCCACCGGCGCGGCCAGAAGTGCCTCCACCTCTTCCGCTGCGTCGATGCTCGAGACCGGCGTCACCTCGAGGACGCGGTCGAGCGCCGTCACGAGAAGCCGTCGATTGGCCGCTGGAGCCGCCGCCAGCGCCCGCGTCAGCGTCGCGACGGCGCGGCTAGGCGACGCCTCGACGACGAACGCGCACGCCGCGCGGCAGCGTGCGAGGTCGGGGCTCACGAGCTCCTGGCCGAGCGCGCGCAGTGTGGCGGGATCCAGCAGGTCGGCGAGTGGCGTCGGCGTCGCGGCTGCTGCCGGCCCCGACCCCGCCATCTCCAGGAGCAGCGTCGGGTAGTACCACCAGAGCATGACCGCGAGCACGAGCCACACGCTCGCGACCGGAAGCCCGACCCAACCAACCCACGCGGCGCTTCCAAAGGCCAGGACGGCGAGCACGATCAGGTTACCCACCACGCCGCCCACGCGCTTCGCCGCACCGTCGACGATCGCCGTCACGGCGGCGCGCACGCGCTCCGGAAAGAGCGTCAACAGGATCCGTTGCGCCGGGTCGTAGACGCTGTGGTCCTGCAACGACGCGGCCGCCAGCGCCCCTACGCCGACCGAGAGACTGGTGCGCAGACAGAGTCCGGCCAACCCGAGCAGGTAGATGACGGGCGAGATCGCGGCTGCGAGCGGCACACCGATCCTGCGAAAGAGGGCCGATGTGCCAACGACCTGGATGGCCAGCACACCGACGTTGATCCAGCCGCGAATCACGGCGTACAGACCGAGCAGCCGTTGCTCGCCCGTCGCGCCGCGTGTCGCCAGGTCGGCGACGTAGGAGAATTCGAAGTAGAGCATCGGCCCGAGCACGCCCGCGAGCAGCGACGAGACGACGAGCAAGCGAAAGATCCATCTCTGCCAGAGTAGCCAGAAGCGTCGTACGGCGGGCTCCTCGCGTCTCGCAGCAGCGACGCGCCGCACGCGGGGGGCCTGCCCGTGGCGAAGCGGCCGCGTGGCGAGCGCGCCCAGCCCGAGAAGGACCGCCGCGATCGGGAGCAACGCGGCCATGCCGAACGCGCGCCCGAGCGGTGCCGAGGCGAAGCTGCCGCAGATCGTCCCCAGCGTGCCGCCCGCGGTGATGAGGCCGAACAGCCGCTTTCCCTGACGGCCGCTCACGAGCCCCCCCAGCGTGGTCCAGAAAACGAGCACGGCGATCGCGTCGAGCTGCTTGGCGGCGATCACGAGGAGGGCGAAGGCACTCGTCACGTGCGCGACAACCATCAACCAGAGGGGCAGCAGCGTGGCCCCGAAGAAGCCGAGGACCCTGCCCAGGAGGCGTGGCTGATCGGCGCGGGTGGCCAGGCGCCCGACGGCGAGGCTCGTGCCGGCAAGCAGAATCGAGTTGGCGATGAACACGATCGGCAAGCGCTCTACACCGATGCGCTTCAGGAAGTACGTGTCCGAGACGTTGGTGACCGACACCGACGCCCACCCGACGAGGAACAGGGCAGCAGCCCCCGCCACGAGCACGCGCTCCTCCCCCGGCTCGATGCCGAGCGCGCGCCGCCAGCGCTCCACGAGAGCGGCCACGGCGGGCCTCTAGCAGAGTTCCAGTTACGAGTCGCGGGCCGCACTCACGCGGCGGGGTGACCCTGCTGCGTCCAGCGCCGGTGCTCGTGCACGATCACGCGCGCCGCGGCGAGCCAGCACGTCACCAGGATCAGGTTCACGAGCAACAGGGTCTGGGTCAGAAGGTCGAGCACCTGCACGCCGACGAAGACCGTGAGGGCCGCCATGCCGTCGCCGAGACGCACGAACAGCGAGTCGACCGCCGGCTTGGCTCGGTACTTCATCTCGGCGGTGGTCGGCAGCCAGATGACTTGGCGCGCGGTGTTGTCGATCGAGTAGTTGGTCGCGTTCTCCGCGATCTTCATCGCCCGGACGATGCCGAGCACGGGGAGGAGCGCCATCGTCGAGTAGGAGAGAAAGGAGATGAACGGCAGGAGGAGGAGCACGGCGGCGATGCCCCCGTAGCGCAGGAGCCGCGAGGCGAGAAACGCCTGGGCCAGGAGCGCGCACAGATTGATCCAGAAGAAGTACTCGCCGTAGAAGGCCGTGGTCTCCTGGCGGACGAAGGCTCGGGTCGCCACACCCTCGGCGAGGCCTCGCGCCACCACCTGGTTCTGGAGCATCTCCTGGAGGACGCGGAAGAGGAGGTTGTCTCCGTTGGTGAGCACCCAGTTCGTGAGCGTCGCAACCGTGGCGACGGCGATCAGATAGCGGTGGCGGGCGATCATCGCGAGTGCGCCGGAGCCGGTCGGGGCCGTGACGGCTGCCAGCGCCGGCGCGCGCTCCGCGGGCTCCGTACCGAGGGGGCCGCGAGCGTCCGCGTATCGCGTCAGCAGGATCGAGACAGCGAGCGGGACGATCGCAACCAGAAGAAGCGTCCCGCTGTCGACCAGCCCCGAGCGAAGGAGAAACTGCGTCATGAACGAACCCACCGTCGCGCCGGCCGTCGCCCCGACGGCCACGAAGGGCAGCAGGCGCTCCCCCTGCTCCCCCGTGTAGAGATCGGCAGCGAACGTCCAGAACTGCGCCACCACGAAGACGCCGAACATGCCGACCCAGAGGTAGAAGACGACACCGACGCCGGGCAGGTTCGCGAACACGAGGCCGGGGTGCAGGAACCAGAAGAGTACGAGGAGCGCCATGCAGACGAGCGTCACCCGCGTGATGAGGGTACGGCGCGGCCAGCGCATAGCCAGGCGTGCGTAGACCGACACGACCCCCCAGAGGAGGAGGCTCTGCCCGAAGCTCGTGTACGCCCTGAGCTCGACCGACGACAACCCGGCGATCTCGGAGACGGCGATCCAGCCGTCGCGCAGCGCCTTGACGAGGTAGTACGCGCAGAGGATGAGGAACACGTCGGCAAAGAGCACGACGCCGGTCACGCCCTCGCCCGGATGGATGTCGGTGAACAGGCGGAGGCTACGCTCCAGCGGGGAGAGCCGATCGCGCTCGCGCGCGAGATTGACGTCGGCGCTCACCTAGTGCGGCGTACTGCCACTCCCGCTCCCGTCGAGAGCGAGACCCGGGAACGGATGGTGGACGCTCACCTTGCGGAGCTCGCGGGCGAACGGGATGTCGACCAGGTGATAGAACTGCACGCGCTCGGGCTCGTAGGCCGCCTCGCGAAGCGCGATGTCCCTGTACTCGCGCCCCACGACGGCGGTCCGGCCCGCGAACTGTCCGTCGCGCGCGTCCCGAAAGACGCCCTGGTCGTTCGCGTCGTATTCCAGGTCGCCGGCGTAGAGCCAGCCGTAGTAGGCGTGACGCTCGATCGGCGCCCGCAGGGCGTCGGGAGTCTCGTCGTGCAGCGTGTAGGCGACGAAATAGCGGACGCCCATGACCTCCGGCGTCATGTTCCCGTCGACGTCGAACACGTCGTAGAGCTGCGATTGGTTGTAGAACACCTCCACCTCGTAGAGCCGCTCGGTCTCGGCCGGCAGGAGCTGGCGCAGCTCGGCGATGTGTCCCGCGTTCACGTGCGTGCACCCGTGCGACATCGGCCCGCGCGACAGGAGCCAGAGATAGCGGTGCGGCAGGCCATCGCTCCCGTCCGGCATTCCGCTCCGCCACGTCGCCGGCACGAAGGTCGTACGGGCCGGCTCCATCTGCCACCACAGGGTGTGGAAGGCGTTGTGCATCCTCGTACCGACGTGCATGTACGGGAGCCACGGGGAGTAGCTGTACGATTCGTCGGTAGGGATGTGGTCGACGGTGAGCGTCCGCTGGTGGGTCGTCAGCGCCCACCGACCCGGCGTGGGGTAGTACGGGATGTGCTTGCCGTTCCAGGTGGTGTACTCGTTGAAGGTGCCGACCGGATAGATCGCGGTGAACTCGTCCACGGCGATCCGCCCGTCGCGCACCGGGTAGAGATCGTGGGAGGCGCGCGCGAGTAGCGCGAGGAAGGCGGTCCGCAACTCGGGCGCCACCGGGGGGCCGGGGGCGGTCGGCACCCGCGCCACGAGCGCGTCCACGGCCGACGCCATCCCCGGGTCGAGCTCGGTCACCCAGAGCCGCGTCGGCAAGAGCAGGTTCAAGAGTTCGAGGCGGCGGGCCGTGTCGAGGTGGCGATGATCCTCCGGACGTATCTCCGCGGCCCAGCGCTGGACGACATCATCGACCGGCATCCGGATGCGGAAGACGCGCCCTGGGTTGAGGCGCTCCAGAAGCGCCAGGTTCCGCTCGCGGAGCGCACCAGGCGCCAGCTCCTTCTCCTCACGGACCAGGCGGTCGAGCTCGACCTCGCGCAAGCGCTGCTCGAACTCCTCGAAGGCGCGATTCTGCGTCAGCACGAGCCGCCCGGCGTCGATCAGCGCGCGATAGGTCTCGTGCCGTTGCCAGAGGTCGCGCGCGTATTCCAGGAGGACATCGTCGGCGAGCACGGCCGTGACGCGCAGCTGGTTGCCCCGGCCGATGTGCAGGTGAAGGCGTCGTGGGTCAGGCGTCCGCGGCGCGAAGCCCGTATAGAAGGACGGCTCGCGCCGATCGTAATAGATTCCGAAGGTGGCCGGATCGGTCGGCCTTCCCTCACCGGCACGCCCGACCGCCGGCGCCACTGACAACAGCATCACCACCGCGATCCTTCGTACGCTCCCCAACCCCGGCCTCCTCCCTGCTCAGTCGAGCAGCAGCTTCCCGCGATCGAGCGTGTGACCCGCGCCCACCTTGCGGAGCTCGCGGTTCAGCTCCATCCCCTTGTCGCTGTCGAATGGCACGCGCTTGACGGTGTAGAACTGGATCTTCTCGGACTCGAACGGCGCCTCGTAGAGCGGGACGTTCGACAGTGTCTGCGCCTCCTCGGCCTTCCGACCGACGAAGCGGCAGACCGGCACCTGGCGCATCGTCACCTTGCCGACGGGCCCGAGCACCGCGTTGTCACCGTAGAGCCACCGATAGTACGGATCACGCCGGTTCGTCACGTAAGTACGGATCGGCGTGTGCTCGGTGTCGCACTTGTATGCGACGTAGTACTGGACACCGATCACGGCGGCACTCCCGTCGCCGTGCACGTCGAAGACGTCGTAGCACCCGGGGAGATTGCGGAAGGTGCGCACCCGCTCGAGCACAGGCGATTCCGATGGCACGATCTGCCGCAGCTCCGTCATGTGGCCCGACGGGAGGCGGGTGCACCCGTG
>Ga0066903_100006188_pt1 | contig 10555 bp, 15 predicted proteins | sample PanSoiMetaGPlot1_FD_67491 | JGI IMG/M metagenome (GOLD analysis project Ga0066903, IMG submission 67491) | Tropical forest soil microbial communities from Panama analyzed to predict greenhouse gas emissions - Panama Soil - Plot 1 (version 2) | ecosystem: Environmental > Terrestrial > Soil >...
CAGGACAAGATCATCCGATTAACCAAGCGCAGGCGCGGCATGCGGTTGAAGCATGCCCTGGCTCTCTCCCAAGCACCTTGAGCTCGGAAGTCTTCGCCGCGCGGAATGGTCGCCGCCGTGCGGAAAAGCAAAGGGCGGCACGACGTTCGTAGCGCCGCGACCGCCCAGGTGATCTCCTCACCAACAAGGAGGGTTTCGATGACCCTTTACACTGCGGAGCGGCACCGTGCAACTGCCGCCGCATCTCCTCCACCATCCCGGCGACGTAAGCTCGTCGGAACCGCGCATCGCGGCCCCGCCTGGACTAACGGTGCCCGTGTCCTGCGAGCTGCTCTTCTCAATCAGCGAGAACACGCCGGTTGGCGCAACGGTACGAGTGCCAACGAGGTCGGTATTCTCATCATCGACCACATCGGCGAACTCAGCGCCCAGAGTTTGCATGTTTTGCAGTTTGTACTGAGCGTGTTGGTGCGCGCTGATCGTCAGGACTGAATTCTTCCCCCCGCCGTGCTCATCACAGTCGCGGCGGGGGGGTCATCGACAGCAGAAGCCAACGTTAAATGAAATTCGACCAACAACCATGAAGGAGCAAACCATGTCCAGTGCCGAAGCAAAACTCTTCGCAGCGTTCCTGAGTTTGCGCGACGACGGATATTTCGCCGAGCGAGAATGGGCCTGCTGTCATTCCTGTGGCGTATATGAGTTGCCTTCGGGCACGCAGCGCTACGTGTTCTATCATTCGCAGGACGGCGAAGATCTCCGCAACCATAACGCTTGTTACCTGAGTTGGGGCGGTGATCCTGAACTGATCTGTCGCCGTTTGCGCGAAGCTGGCCTAGTCGTCGGGTGGAACGGGGATCGGGATAAGCGCATCCGGGTTACCGAGAGGCCGGCCGTGAGTAGATCTATCACGCCCGAAATTCTCAGCGCTCAGTCATCGTGACGCAGCTCGACGCGCAGTTTTCGGCTGCGCGTCAGGGTGCGCCAGAACTGCAAGGATCATTGTCATGCGAATTATCGGCGCAGATGAGCGCCTTCGCGAAACTCGAGGTGCGAAAATCTTAATCGCCGGTCCAACCGGCGTCGGCAAGACAACCCTGCTGCGCACGTTGTTGTCGACGACGACGACGACGTTATTTATCGATATCGAAGCCGGTGATCTCGCCGTGCAAGATGTGCCGGTCGACACGCTCCGACCGCGCACCTGGACGGAATTGCGCGATCTTACATGCTTCCTCGGCGGCCCCAATCCCGCCATGCCGCCAGCCGCCTGTTTTTCGGAAGCGCATTACAACGCAATCCGCGACGGCTTCGGTGATCCACGCGAGCTTGAGAAATACGAGACGCTCTTCGTCGACTCGCTCACCGCAATGAGCCGGCTTTCTTTCATTCATTGTGAACAGCAGCCGGAAAGTTTCAGCGATCGTACCGGAAAGAAGGATCTACGTGGCGCTTATGGTTTGCATGGTCGCGAAATGATCGCGCTGCTCAATCATTTGCAACATGCGCGCGGGAAAAATGTCGTCTTTGTCGCAATTCTCGAGAAGATCGTCGACGAATTCAATCGCTCGGAATGGTCGATCCAGATGGAAGGGTCGAAAACCGGCCGCGAGCTTCCCGCAATCGTCGATGAGCTTCTCATCATGAACTTTGTCGATTTTGGCGACGGCGAGCCGGTGCGCGCCTTCGTATGCACGCAGCCAAACCCGTGGGGCTATCCCGCCAAAGATCGCAGCGGCCGGCTTGATCAGCTTGAGGAACCGCATCTCGGCAAGCTGATCACGAAATTAACAGGACCGGGACAGCGCAAACCGTTTGAAGCTTCAACCGAGCAAACACTCAAATCAGCATCCGAATAGGAGAAAGGAGAAAGTGTCATGTCGTTGAACTTTAATGACGCCGGGCCACAGAAGAGCTTCGACGCCATTCCTCACGGCACGGTCGCAACCGTGCATCTGACCGTGCGCCCCGGCAACGCTGGCGATGGCGGTTGGCTGCGGCGCTCGAACGACGGCCGCAGCGAGGGCCTCGATTGCGAATTCACCGTCACAGATGGTGATTACCGAAAGCGAAAATTCTGGGGGCTCTTCACCGTCGCCGGGACAACGGATGGTCACGCCGAAGCCGCGGACATTTCGCGGCGCCGGTTTCGAGCCATTCTCGAGTCCGCACGCGGCATCCGGCCGGATGATCAGAGCGAGGCTGCGGCGAAAGCGCGACAGATCGCGAGCTACGGCGATCTGGATGGTCTGCGTTTCATGGCCCGGATCGGCATCGAGAAAGGCACGGGCGACTACACCGACAAGAACGTGCTGCTCGAGGCGATCACGCCGGACAAGAAGCCGTGGAAAGCCGTCGAGCAAGTAGCGAAACCGGCAGCCGCGGCAACGTCAGCAACGTCAGCAACGGCGAAACCGGCCACTTCGGCACCGGTCAAGATCGAGAAACCGCGGTGGGCCAAAAAACAGTGATCGGCCAAGTGAGCGTCACGGCGCTCGAGGACGAATGGCAGCGGCGGGCAACCGCCGCCGCCATCGAAGCCGCGCGTGGCGTTGTGAAAGACGGTGCGCTGCCGTCCGGCACGCCAATCGGGCGATTGGCAGACCACGAATGGGGTTGGATCGTCGCGGCGGTGCTCTTTGGCTGGATCAAGACGCGCGCCGAGCAGGCGACCGGCGAAGGACTCGATACCGAAACCATGGTCCGCATGACCGGCTACGATCCCGATCCGTGGGATGCCGGTGCCGTGGCGACAATCCTTCCAGAGCTTGCGGCGATCGAAGGCATCGATTGGTCGAAACCGCTCAACGATTGTTCGCACGAAGAGATGGTTTCGTTCCTGATGAAAGCGCTGGCTCTGATTCGCAAAGCAACGATTGCTCGCGATCTCGGCGGCGGCGCGATCACCAAACGCAATCCGCATGCGATTGCTCGCGAAGCTAACGCCGCTGCCGGTAATTCATTGATGGCGCCCGACGATCTAGATGATCAGATACCATGGTGAGAGCTCAAGAAATCGCGGTGCGGCTGTGCCCACGCTGTGGACAGTTTGAAATGCGCGATGCTGTGCTCACCGCATTGACGGCGGCGCAGGCACGTATTTTTCAAGCGGTCGCGCAGCGGCCAGGTATCCTCGCATCACAACTGCGCGAGATTGTCTGGGCGCACGATATCGACGGCGGACCTGAAGATTTCAAGGCGCTGCACGTCCACATCCATGGAGCCAACAAAAGACTGAAGCAATTCAACCTCGCGATCCGCGGCGTCCGGGGTGACCATGTCGGCGGTTATTATCTCGAAACATTGGAGCAGTGAGTTAAGTGTCGTGCTGGACTTCAACCGTGCCAATATCTCGGCGACCGCGCTCAATGTCGCGATCAATGAACTGATCGAAGCATCGGAGTCGCCGGAAGAGAATGTGCGAAAGTATCTCGGCGCCAGCACGATCGGCAGCGAATGCCTGCGCAGAGTTCAGTATGATTGGATGGTCGATCCGGAACACCCTTCCCGAACGCGGGACATCTTCCGTCGTGGCCATCTATTTGAAGCATTGACGCGCGAGCATTTCATCCGCGCCGGCTTCACGTTTGCGCCGGCTGATCGGCTTGGCTTCTCGGCTGTCAATGGACTGTTTCGCGGCCATGCCGACGGCATTTTCACAGCCGGACCGGCGCTGCCCGGCGTCGGCTATCCATGCATTTGGGAGCACAAAGCGCTCGGCCGCAAGGGCTGGCGCGACATCGAGCGCGACGGGCTCGAAGCTTCCTATCCCCACTACGCGGCACAAGTCGCGATCTATCAGGCATATCTTGATGTTGTCGAGCACCCGGCGATCTTCACAGCCGTCAATGCTGACACGTGTGAACGACTGCATTTGCTGGTGCCGTTCAACGCCGAGCATGCGCAGCTTTGGAGCGACCGCGCGGTCACCATCATCGAAGCTACCCGCGCTGGCGAGCTGTTGCCGCGGATTACCGATGATCGTGACGACTGGCGCCGTAAAATGTGCGGCCACCGCGAACGGTGCTGGCAAAATGAATGAGTTCGCTTCCATCGCGCCAAAGCTCGGCAAGCTGCTGCGGCTGCTGTCGTCAAACAGCGACGGCGAAGTCGTTGCAACTGTACGAGCGATCCAGCGCACACTGGAGGGCGATGGTTTCGACATTCATGCACTGGCAGAGCGGATCGAGGAAGCAAACGGCAAGCGCTTCAGCGAAGCCGATGCCCACGAAATCTATCGACGCGGCGTCGAAGACGGACGGCGTGCTGCCGTCGAGGAACGACGCGGTTTCCGCAGCATCGATGCGCTCGACGAGCCTACTTGGCACGAGATCGCGCTCGAGTGTGCCGCTCATGAAAACCGGTTGTTTGGCGAGCGTGAGAAGCAATTCGTCGAGGACATGGTCCGCCGCACCGTCCACGGCGGGGAACCGACTGAGAAACAGGCCGCGTGGCTGCGCAAGATCTATTCAAGGGTGCGAAAATGAAGCCGCAGTCGGCTGACGAACAGACCGTTCGTGAATTCCTGCGGGTTATCCATGAGCAAGCTGCGCGCGCGTTCGTCGGAGTGGCGAAACCAGGCTACTTGCAACTAAGCCGCCTGCATCCCGATAGCAAGACGCTGGTCGCGTATCAGTTCGAGATCGGCGATACGGAGCGCATGGTGAAAACTGCGCTCGCCGATGCTGGCGCTGGTCACAATGTCTATATCGAAGGTCGCACCGTCAGTGGCAATACCGCCAGCAAGCGCGGCGGCTTGCAACAAACAGTCGGTGTGTTTGCGTTCGTCGTTGACAGCGATGGCGATAAGAACCTTGCCGGAACCTTGAACGGCGTTAAGCCCTCGCTCGTGGTCGAGACCAGTCCCGGGAATAGCCAACCGTGGCTTTTCCTCAATCGCGCAATGGCGGCCGAGGAAGCGCAGCAGCTTGGCGCCGCCATTCGTAAGTCTACCAAAACCGACAACGATACCGGCAACATCACACAGCCATATCGCGTGGCTGGGACGCCGAATTATCCGAGCCCGGAAAAACGGGCACGTGGGCGCACGACAGTCGAGCCGACACGGCTCATCGAGCACGAGGGGGGAGTGTGGACGGCCGACGATCTGCGTCGCGAATTTTCGGCTGACGCCGCCAGCAAACAACAGGACGCTGGCGCAAAGGACGGCGACGAGACCGATCTCAAGAAGCTGCTGAGCCGCTGCGGGGCCGAACTTCGCGCCCTCATGCGTACGCAGGCCGCAAGCGATGAAGATCGTTCCCAGACGGCCTTCATTGTCATCAAGAAGCTGATCCGCAAGAGGTTCACCGACGGCGAGATCAAGATCCTGATCGAAGCCCATCCACAAGGAATCGGTGCCCGTTACCTACAAGGAAAAGATCTTGCAGCCGACATCAGACGAGTGCGCGAGAAGCTCAAGAGCCAAGCCAGCGGAACCCCGATCAATGCTTCTGCGGCCACGTGGCTCCAATACTGTATGCGAGACGAGAGGGGTCGCGTCTTATCGACCTTGGCCAATGCGATGCTGGCGCTTCGCAATGATCCGGCCGTGAAGGACATGCTCGCCTATGACGAAATGTTTTGCGGCGAGATGCTGGTGCGGGAGATTGGCAGCAGCAATGAGTTTGCAACGCCTCGACCGGTAGATGATGTCGATGTCAGCGCTTTGCAGGAGTGGCTACAGCTTAGCGGCATGCCCAGGGTCGGCGTCGAAGTCGTCCGTCAAGCGGTTGATATGCGCGCGCGTGAAAACGCCTTTCACCCGGTGCGGGACTATCTCAAGAGCCTGCAATGGGACTGCACTCCACGTGCAGGAGCTTGGCTCATCGATTACATGGGCGCCCCGCGTACGCCTTACACGGAAGCCATCGGCAAGATGTTTCTGGTTGCTGCCGTCGCTCGGATTTTTCAGCCAGGATGTCAAGCCGATTACATGCTGATTTTGGAGGGACCGCAGGGCGAGTACAAATCCAGTGCCTGCAAGGTTCTCGCTGGCGATTGTTTCTCCGATCACCTGCCGGACATTGCCACCGCCGGTAAGGACGTGAGCCAGCATCTGCGCGGCAAGTGGATCATCGAAGTCACCGAGCTCCACGCCATGAGCCGCGCCGAGAGCAATCAACTGAAGGCTTTCATCACCCGCACGACCGAACGCTATCGAAAGAGCTATGGCCGCAAAGAGGTCGTCGAGCCGCGACAGTGCCTGTTCATTGGCACGACCAATCGGAGCGTGTATTTGCGCGACGAAACCGGCGGTCGACGATACTGGTCGACGAAAACCACCACAATCGACCTCGAGGCGCTGAAGCGAGATCGAGACCAGCTATTCGCAGAGGCAGTGTACCTCTTCCACAACGGCGAGCGATGGTGGCCCGACAAGGCTTTTGAAGAGACCCATATCAAGCCCGAGCAGGATGCACGGTATGAGGCGGATCCATGGGAAGATTCGGTCGTAGAGTATTTGTCACGACTTGTTCTTCCCAAGATCAGCATTCCGGAGCTCGCCAAGCTGGCGCTCGGCTTCACCTCGGATGCCCGGATCGGCGTCGGTGATGCCCGGCGAATTGGCGCCATTCTCGAGCGTGAAGGATGGGTTCGAGGCCCTCGCTCTAATCGAGGTCGATGGTGGATCCGTCCATGAATGAGTTCGTGAACACCGGCCTAGTGAGACGACGGAAACCGACTTCGACAAAGGCAGGATCCGATGACGAAACACGATGCCAGCAACGCAATCCGCGAGAAGCTTCGCCAGCAGCAAATCGAGCGTCTCAAACAACTGTCACCCGCCGAGCGGGAAGCTGTGACCGAGCAAGCGAAGCGATTGGGCCACATATACCAGCATCTGTGGTGGGGCTTGGAAGATATACGCGACGGCGTGCAGATGATCGAACCATCGCCGTCCAAAAACAATCTGGAACTGGCGCAGGTGCAAGCAGAATTGCGCGCAATCTCGGGCACGCCAATGCAATCGGATGCGGATCGATTGCGCCGACAAGCATTGTGGCAACGGCTCGACGCGCTCACGGGCGGGGGCAGGCCACAGACGCGGCAGAAGGTGGGCTGATTGAGGAGGAGTGAAATGGGCGAGTGGAAGGACCTCCTCGTCGAATCCGGCTTCGTGGTGAGCTACCAGCGCGACTTGCTGCTCGCCCGATCGACCCAACGGATCTGGGGCTGGGGCTGCTGTGCATCGGTTGCGGCGAGCGTTTACGCTGAGAATGGTGGTCGGATTGCGGATCCTGACGGTGCCCCCGGCTCAAGGAGCGGCGCTGCCCGTCTGGCTCGACCATCCCGGAAGGACCCCAAAAGCTCTAAAGTTTCGATCGTACGATCCAAAATCGGTGCTCATAGTGCTCATTGTTCTCCTTATTCTCAAAAAAGAAGAGCACAGGATGCGCACTAGGGTTCGTTGAAATCATTGAGTTTTTTACAATGAGTGCTCAATGTGCTCTTGGTTCTAATAGATCCCCAACGCGCGCGCGCGCGAAGTGCACTGAGGGGACTCATAGGAAAATTGAGCACAATGAGCATATGAGCACTCCTGGGATCTCGATGCCGACCTTCACAGAGTTCCTTCACACTCGCCGGATCACCGATACGCCGCGAGGCGATTTCATCCGGGATGCTCGAGGTGATCGCTGGTGGCCAAATCCGAGCTCCTGGCTGGATCTGGAGAGCTACCTGCGGCAATCGCCGCATGGCCACGCCTGCCTCGACGCAATCCGTGAGGCGCAACGGCTCTGGCGCGAATACGAGCGCTTCAAAAGAGGATCTTGAACAAGCGGATCGCGATGATCGAGAGTGAGGAGATTGAGCAAACAGCTTAAGACGGCATCAGGCCAATGGTGCCGAGCATCAGAAGCGATCAAGCAATAGGGCCGCTCTCTTCACTGCTTGACCCTGCCCGACGTTGGGGTCCTTCTCGACATCGGGCCGCGAACGGGCGACGCCGTCCCGCGACGGCCAGCTAGCTGTAGCGTCGTAAGTTTTTGAAACAACAAGTATTATGCCGTAGGATCAGTGTCGTGGGAATGTTGCCGCGGACCTATAACCAAAACACGTTGTCGACCGAGCTTGGTCTGACACCGCGGGCGATCGCGACCGCGTTGCGGGACGTGCCGCCCGACGCTTTTGACGAGCGCGGCCGGCCGTTGTGGCGGCTACGGACAGCGTTGGGGGGCTTGGGCTTCACGAGAGGCGGCGGCAGCACGGCCTACGAGCAGAGCCGGTCCCGGTGGATGGCTGCGCGTGCCGAGGAGGCCGAGCTCTCGCTTCTAGAGCGGCGTGGCGTGCTTGTCGAGCTTGATCCCCTCGTCCGGGAGATCGAGCGTCGCTGGCAGAACATCATCCTGGTTTCCCGAAATCGGCTGCTCGCCCTGCCATCCAAGCTCGCTTCCCGGTTCGGCCAGCTAAGATCAGCGCAAACAACATTCGAGATTAGCATGAAGCTCGTCCGCGAGGTGCTCACCCAGCTGGCGGCTAGTTCGGAACAGGCGGTCAAACTGCCGGCGGCTCGAGCCAAAGCCCGGCGGCAGCCTGAGGCAGAAGTGGAGGAGAACGATGACGAAGAAAATCTCTCCCGCGATGGCGCTGATCGAGGGCCGCGTAATGTCGACGCTGAGTCCCGATCCCAGCAGGCGGCAGACGTTGCCCCGAGCCGAGGAGCTCGTCGCCGAGGGGCTGCTCGAGCAGGCGCATGTCCTGCTGAGCCAGATCGCCGGTGACGGGACGGCTTCTGAGGAGGTCAGGGTGCTCGCTCAGGTCGAGCGTCTGATTGAGCGAGCGCAGCAGCTCGACGACGAAGCGATCGTGAACTCAGATCGAAAAGCTGATGCCTAATCTGCGTATTCGCGTTAGGATGAATTCGCCGGAGCACGCAAGCGGATTTGTATAGAGACAGCGGCAATGCAGGACCGATGGAATCAGGGTTAGGTCAGGGTTAGGCGGAGCGGCTGGAGGATCTCACGCCGGAGGAGCAAGACCTACTACGAGGGGTCATGAAGGCGGCGTGACCTGGGTGTTCCGAGGAGAAAGCTAGCCGAGCGGAGTTTTGTATTTCCGCGCGGGCTTCCGCCCGACATTGGGGGGCGGTGGTGGTGAGGTACGTGTTCGTAAGAGTCACTTCGGCCGCACAACGCGAAACACGGAACCACAAAAAACGGGATGGAAAGACCGTGGCGGACCTTAATCGTAATAATCCACGCTGGCGCTTGGCTATTCATGAAGCTGCTCACGGCATCGCAAGCTTAGCAACAAAGACGGTTTATTTAGCCTGGAAGTGGACGCCGACAATAAAGCTGGGCGTTGTCGGCATTGCCCGCCTTATGCTGACGCCCTCTCGTCGTTTGCGTCCAGCGATTTACCTAAACAATACAAAGAGTGGCAAAGGCAGTCGGGAATTACGTTCCCCCTTGATTGGGTCAAGCGCCGTCTGGTGGTTCATCTGGCGGGACCCTGGGCGACGTTGCGTTTGACTGGTGAGTTCCGGGGCTGCGGTGCGGACTTTGCTGACGCCGAGGCATACGTTGATCTGCTGCCGAAAAAACATCGCGAAACATTATATCGAGAAGCCGAACGGGAAGCGGATCGGATCGTAAATCATGAATATCCGTTCCTGGTCGCACAAATCGCGAACTGCTTGTATCACAAGTCGCCACTCTATTTGGAAGAGATTCGTGCTTTGTTACGGCAATGCGGACCACGTGGTCTTCGTTTGGGCTTGGCGAAAGTTAGCAGGATTACACATGGATGGGCGGTAAAGGAAGGCGAGCCCAATCGCTAGCCCGCCGCCATTGCGAGGGCGACCGCGAGGACCGCGAGGCAAGTTGATCTCGACCCAATCCCCCCAGGCGCTGTTCGGCGAGCTGGCCAACTATCGCGAGCGTCATTGCTCGAAATGCCATCGCGGCTCGCGCCGCGTCTCCACCGTGAGTCAGAGGCACGGCAGGTCCTAAAGGATTGGGTTACGCGACGCTGAGTCGGTTGGCAGCGACGCAGATCAAAGTGACGGGTTCGAGCTCCGGCAACATCGGCGCACAGGCGGCGGAGTAGCTACATGCCATTGCGTACCGGCACCGATGTGCGCCTTAGTATTTGGCAATTCGGTAGGAGTCGGCATGTTCGTTAATGTCCCATCACGTCGTGGGATCCAACTTCCTCTGCAAACCAAGCTTCCCCGCCTCGATCATTACGTAAGTGTGCGCGCACACCACGATCAAGACGTACGGAGTACCAGTCATTTCCGCGAGGTGGCCAACGCTTAAAGTCGAGACCTCTTAAGGTAGTTGTGCTAGCCAGTTTGCGCTTTCGCGGAGCCCCACAAAGTATGATTGGACAACGTCGCCAATCTATCTGGTTTATGTTCGGGTTATCTATGCACTTTGCGTCACTTAAACGATCAGCGCCGATTCGGTCGCTGAATCGCGAACCAGCGTGGCATCCAAGCCAAAGGCGACAAAAAACCAACTCCAGCCCACCGCTCTGTCTGCCCGCCCTTGCCCTATTGCTTCCCCCGGGTCGGCTCAACGGGCCGGTTCGGCTCGAATCGGGATGG
>Ga0066903_100006189_pt1 | contig 10555 bp, 10 predicted proteins | sample PanSoiMetaGPlot1_FD_67491 | JGI IMG/M metagenome (GOLD analysis project Ga0066903, IMG submission 67491) | Tropical forest soil microbial communities from Panama analyzed to predict greenhouse gas emissions - Panama Soil - Plot 1 (version 2) | ecosystem: Environmental > Terrestrial > Soil >...
CGGCCCCCAAGGCCAAGGCCCCGGCCGGCAACGGCCGCACGACGATCACCGAGGTCCTCACGCTCATCTCCGACCTCATCGGTAAGGGGAAAGAGGTAGACATCCAGGACGTCATCGGGGCGGCCGGCAAGCGCGGCCTCAACCCGGACCGCATCCCGGGGCACGTCTTCAAGGCGCGGGCGAAGGTCGACCCGCCCCTGCTGGTCAGCCGCAAGGTCCAGGAGGACGAGGGGCCCAAGACCGAGTACCTCAGCCTCACGGCCGCGGGCCGCACGGCCGTCAAGGACGCGGCCGGCAAGTAACACCCCCCGCCCCCGCCCCGAAGACCCCCGCGGCTAACCCCGCGGGGGTTTCTCTTTTCCCCCGCCATCCTCACCCCCCGGAGCCGAACCGTGACCGAACCCCTGTGGGCCGTGCGGGAGATCGCCACCGGCGAAATCCACGTCATGGCCGAAAGCGACCCCCGCATCCGTGGCAGCCGCTGGCCGAAATGGAAAACCGGTTTCAAGACCATCACCGAGGTGCGGCGGGTCCGCCGGCTGCCGGACGGCCGCGTGCTTTACCGCAGCAAAGTCGATCCGCTCGCCTACTACACCGCCTAGCGCAGATCCCCGAAAAGCCCCCCGGCCCGCTAAAGGCCGGGGGGCTTTTCTCATTTCCCCCCATCACGCCCGCGGCCCGCCCGCGGCCCCGGCCACCGCAGCCGGCCCTTTCCCCAGCGGCCCCCCGGCCGATCCCTCTAGAGCACCCTCCGACCAGGCAACGGCCCTCTTTCCGACCCCCGGCCCGGCCCCTTTCCCGGCCCCGGCTCGCCCAGCGCTCGGCGCCCGCCGGCGCCCGCGCCGCGCCGGCGCAGCCCTTCCGCGCCCCTTCCGCGGCGCGGTCGGCTGGCGGCCGCGGCGGCAGCCGACCCCCGCCCCCGTAGACGGGGCGACCCCCTAGAGCAAAGGGCGGCCCTTTGCCGGCCCGGCGGCCGGCCGCGGCAGCGGCGTTAATTCCTTTAGCCAGCGGCCCGCCACGGCGGCGCCGCCGTGGCCCGCCATCAAGCCCCGTAAGTTCAGCCGCACCCGGCCGGCCAAGCGCCGCAAGGCAGCCCGGCCGGCCCGGAATTCCCTTAGCAGGTCCGCCAGCTCCGCCCCGTTCTCGACCGCCAGGCAGTTCCATCCCGGCACGATCACGCCGCCCGGCCGCAGCCAGCCGCGGTTAACGACCAGGCAGGAGCCCCCGTCGGCCGCTTCCAGGAAGGAATACTGCGTACCGCCCCCGTCCCCTTTCAGCGTGCTAAGGTCTACCGTGAACACGGAGCGGCCGGTGATGTTTCGCACGGCGAAGCCGAACTCACGGGGAAAGGAGTCACGCGGCGGGGACACGTACTCCGGGTAGCGGGGCCGCAGGTAGAAGTGGACGTAGCTAGAGTGCTCGGCGCCGAACAGCACGATGCGGTCGCGGGCATCCAGCAGGCGGTTGGCGTCCAGCACGATATCGATGTGCTTGTTGGACGTGATGCGGCAGCACGTCACCCCCGGCAGCGGCCGGCCTGCTAGAGGGGAAGGGGGCGACAGGCCGCACGGGTCGTACGGGTGCGGGAGGAACACGCCATCCTGCAGATGGTCCAGCATCGACTCACGTATCACCAGCGGCCGCCGTGCCGCCCTCCAGTCCCATCCCTGTTTCAGGTGGGTGGGGTCGTGGATGACTACCCGCGCCCCGGCCGCCACCATGGCGTTCGTCTCCGGGACGGTGCGTGGGCTGGTGGCGGTGATGAGGGAACCGGCGAGGGCCAGCTTCAGGGCGTCCTCGAGGGCCAGGTTCCGGTAGACCTCCCCGTAGCCGAAGTCACGCCTCCGGGTCTCCGTGCGCTTGCCGATGCGATAGAGGCAGGCCTCGCAGCCAGCGCCGCGCAGGCCGCGCATCAGGTGCACGGTGAACGTAGTCTGCCCGCCGAGGAAGGGAGGGTTAAGAAAGAACAGGTTCAGTCGGGCGGCCCCCACGGGCTATCTCCACTCTCCACTACGCCAGGGAACGGGCCGCCGCCAGGGAAGCCTGGACTACTATGCCCAGCACGGCCTCCAGGCGCGGGCCGCGCGGCAGGAAGCCGGGGTCGGCGATGCGGTCGATGCCAATGTAAGACCCTAGTGATCGTACCCTCACGGCACGGCTCACCACGGCCGGCCATGCGTCCCGGAGCTCCAGGCCCCGCAGGTTCGCCTCGCTCATGTACAATATCACGTCCGCCCAGGCGAGGTCCTCGTCGAGCAGGGGACAGGCCCGATGGTCCTCCAGGCTGTAACCCACCCGCGCCGCGTACTCCCTGACCTTGAGGGCGGCCGGGCCGCCGGCAGACGGCGTCAGGGCTCGGGACCGGACCCGGCAGGGGCCCAGCACGTCAGCCAGGACCACCTCCGCCAGCGGGCTTCGGCACACGTTTCCCTTGCATACCACAAGCACGTTGTGCGGCCTCCTGGTATTCACGACTACCATGGAACCGGCCCCCCAGGATGAGGTCAATGTTACGGTCGATCTCGGCACGGTCCAGGCCGTTGCGGGCGGCGGTGGCTTGGTACCCGACCTCCGTCTCGTACTCGAACGGCGGGAAGGCGGGGAACAGATGATACTGGTAGTGTCTCCAGACCACGGCCACGGGCTCGCTGCGGAAGGCGGCAAGCAGGAAGTCACGGCACCACTCCACACACGTCAGCAGCGGGCCGGCGCCGAGGGTGCCGGGGAAGTGCCTGAACTCGATGGTGTCGGTCTGCAGCAACTGCCTCAAGCCAACCGCCAGGCGCGGCTGGGCGTGCCACAGGACCTGGCCGGTACGGGAGCGCGGCACCTCCCTCTCGAAGAAGGAGGCAACGTCCGGCGCGGCCAGCTGGCCGGCCAGACGCTCCGGCGTCAGGAGGGTGTGATGGCTTACTTTGCGTCGCTTCTCCCGCTTCCGCTCTGCCAAGGTGCGGCCCCTGGGGATCGGCTCGATCAGGTCGATCACCAGCGGAAGCTGCCGGTGGATGTACTCCTGCAGACGCTTGAGGTGAGGAAGGCTGTGGCGTAAGCCCGGTACCCGGACATGGATGTGAAGGTTACTCCGGTAATTCACCAGGGCGTCGGGGTGGGTGGCAAGCACCTCCCCTAGTGCCCCGACCTGCCCCTCCGGCTCCACCGTTGGCGGCGTGTTGATCTCCCCGCCGTAGCGGTAGTGGCGCGGGTCCGGCTGCGCCGCCACGCCGTTGCCGTTGACGATCGTGTGGTCCGGGCTCCTGGCAAAGCCCGGCGGGAGGGCCACGCAGGTGTCCCAGTCCCCGAACTCATGCTCGGCGCCGAAACGTCCAGCGGACCCCGGCGGTGTCAACGCTGACCGGCACGTCCCCTCCTTTCCCGTTAGCAACCCTAGCAATGGGCAGAACCCTAACAATGAGCGTCGATTAGCCTCCGGGCCACCCAGCCGGCGGCGATCGTACCCAACTTGCCGGCCCCGGTCGCCAGCCAAGCACGGGGACCCAGACGCTTCAACAGGCAGGGGGAGGCGGCCGGGAGGGTGCAGTACGGACGCAACCCGAAGAGGGTGCGGGAGGGAGACACATTAGGAAGGCGGGCCGCCCGCCGGCAGCGCTCTAGACAGGCGGCTGTGCGGGAGGGGGCCCAGTTGGACGGGAGGACGGCGGAGCCGTCTCCTACCCACACCTCGCCCGGCGCCTGCTGGTGTCCCACCACCTGCCGGTACGGGGCCCAGGGTCGGACGAAGGGGGCAGAGAGAGTGCCCGGCAGACGGAAGGACACCCCCTGCTTGGGGGTGATTGCGGTGCCCGCCACCAGCTCCCCGGCCCAGGCACCGGTAGCTAGTAGCAGCAGGCGGCAGCGTTCCTCCCGGACCTCCCGCTTCCCGCCGGCGCCGTCGATCTCCATAACCACCACCGGGTAGTTGTCCAGATGCCGAAGGCCGGTGACGGTGGCAACGGTCCGAGGATGAGCCATCACCTTATCCGTATCCACCCGTGCGATGCTGGCGCTCAGTCCCAGCGGGGCAACCACGAACTCCTCCTCCAGCAGGCCCCAGACCTCGTCCAGCAGGGACAGGGCCGGCTCGTAGTCGGACCGGGCCATCCCCCGAAACCAGGACGGCCGCAGGTGGCCGCCGGAGGGGGCGGTGCCACCCAGGGGGCGGCCGTCATCGAGGGTCAGGACATCCATACCGCGGGCCGTCAGCGCCCGGCTGACGGTGGCACCGATGATCCCACACCCCACCGCGATAAGGTCCTTTACCACAGGCCACCCCTCTTTCCAGCTGCCAGCAGGGACTGGGCGGTGGTCATCCTGGCGGCCCACCGCAGGCCCTGCTGGCAGCCGGCCACGTCCTCACCGATGTGATAGTGCCCGCCCATGTAGGAGTGCCACTTACAGAGGATTGTCTCCGCCTCCTGAACCCCTATCGGACGTTCCTGGCGCGGCGGCGCCGTGTGGCCGGACAGGGACGTCACGATGTACTCCAGAGCCCACGGGCCGGCCTCCGGCAGCCCGGCCGCCCCGAGGCCGTGAGTCACCTCCCACAGCAGCTCGGCGCCCTTACGGGGACTGTCGTAGAGGGCGGCCCCAACGGTGAACTCGACGGGGGCCAGGGCCAGTCGCTCCACCATGTCCGCGACCTTGAAGGCGATCCAGGGGCCGAAGCCCTTCCAGGTCTTCACCCACTCCATCACGAGCTCCACCGGGAGAGGGTCGTCGGACAGAAGGGGATCGAACAGGTAGTCGATGCCGCGCTCCTCCAGCCAGGCCACGGAGTTCGCGGCGGCGGCACCGCGGAAGTGGCGTCGCTCCCGGCAGCGCGGGTAGAAGGGGGAGGCGGCCGCCATCGTCATGCGGTCCCAGTAGGCCGGTTCCTCGTCCTCGGCACACCAGGAGGCGGTGCCGGCGTGGTAGAAGCACCAGTAGGCCAGCAGCCACCGGTGCAGCGCTGGCGGCGGCAGGCCCCCGGAGCAGACGGCCCGCCACAGCACCTCGTACACCGGGTCAAGGTCGTGGGCGGCCAGCAGGCGAGTGCCGAAGTCCAGGACGTCCAGCGCCGGCGCCGGGGCCGGTGCCGATGCCTTCGCCGGGACGGGTTCGGCGGTCTCGGTGGTCCGCGTCTTCCCCATGGTTCGTATATCCTAGCACGTCCAGTAGTCTCATCACAAGCCCCGGCGCCGCCTCCCCGGGGCACTTATAAGCTATTATACCTCTGCCTAGTAGCTTGCGGCGGGCACGCTCGATGACGATCACGCGGTTCGTCGTGTTATGCGGATCAACTGGCTGGTGATTGCCGGCGGCGGCACGGCGGGCGTTGACGTTGGATAGACAGATATTAAGAGGGGTGTTAAGGAAGAGGCAGCGAACGTCCCAGCCGTCCTCCACCAGCTGGAGTGTCCACTTCGTGTCCTCGGAGAGGAGCAGGCCTTCACACAGCACGCGGACGCAGCGTCCGCCCCGTCCGCCCCATAGGGACGTGATAAGGTCGTAGACCTGCCGAGCGGAGCCGATGGTGTCACAGCCACCGGTCGGCGTCTCGTAGTGGCCGGGAATCACCAGCCCGGGGCAGGCGTTCGTCAGGTAGTAGAGGGGCCGACGGCGACCGGGAACGTGGGAGGCATACCAGCGGCCGAGGGACGCCATGACCTGCCGCACCACCCAGGACTTGCCGGAGCCGGACGTGCCCCTGACCTGGATAATCATGCCTGAGGGAGCCCGAGCTTGCCACGGCAGAAGTGCCGGTACAGAGTATCCACCCAGCCGTCCAGCAGCAGTACCGGGTTCACCCCTTTATCCAGGGTGAGCACGCCCTGCCTACCCACAGGGCCGGACGGGTTCTTTCGGTGCACGATCAGGCCCGACTCCTCCAGCCGGTCGAACAGCGACGACTCCAGCTGGTGGGCATAGGTCTTATTAGGCATGCGGTACACTCTACAGAGGTAGAGATCACCGTTGTAGTGCCCGGCGTTGCGGCTGGCCACGTCCCCGCTCCCTCCCATGTAGAGCATCTCCGGGCAATAAGGAGACTGACGGACGTAGACGCCTGGCTGCCCAACGGACACCTGACAGACCACCTGCTCGTGGGCCTGGAACCGCATCGGGGGGGTGATTACCTTGCCCTCGTTGACACGGTCCCTCACCATCCGATAGAACGGGGCCATGGCGGGGCTCCGGAGCCACTTCGTCTCGTCATTCTGGACGGTCCACCTGGCACGATGGCCGAGGGCCGCCCCCATCGAGCAGTCATGGGTTGACGCCCTCTCGAAGTGCTCCCTAAAGTCCGGCAGCATCAGGTCCATCAGGTCCTCCAGATCCGCGAAGTGCCCCTTGGACATAACACCGGAACCCGGAGCGACCCTCTTCCAGTCCCGCCGCAGCTCCCAGGGGTCATACCCTTTCCTCTCAAGGTAGTCCATGGTGACACGATCCAGCGCAATCTTAGCGGTGTTGTACAGGGACGAGCCAACCCAATCGATACCAGCGTGCGTCTTGTGCATGGTTATACCCCCTGAGACGTTGACCGACATGCCGGCCGGTGTACAGCCGCCAGCCTCTCCTGCACCATCTCGTTGTGTACCTGCCGGAAGAGCCGTGCGAACGCCTCATCCACGGCCGGCCAGTCCCGTGCCTGGTCGGCGATGACGAAGTACCGAACCTGGGATGGGTCGAGGACCCTACCCACGAAGTTGACGTAGCGGCGGTGGCACTCGTACGTCAGCTTCACCTGCGTCCAGTAGTCCTCCCGGTAGCGCTTCCCCAGGCGCAGGCAGCGGTCCCGCATATGCCGTTCGTACAGCTCCGGCGTGCAGGTAACAACGATGACCGGGTCATCCGACCCGATGACTCGCAGGTGGGTAGTACGGGCCGACTCCATCAGGGTGACGGTAGGGGAGGAGCGCATCGCGTCCACCAGGCCGGCCTTCTCCCCCTCCGTCCCCTTCGACTCCAGGCAGCGCCGCCGCTCGCCAGGGACAGGACCGATAATAGCCTGCACGTCCATCAGCACCGCCTGCAGCAGGCCCCGGTAGCGAGCTACGTAGCGGCCGGCGGCGGTGGTCTTACCGATGGCGTTACAGCCGACCATACTGACGATCCGCGGCACGGTCCGATTCCCTCCCGCGGCCCTCACTCGCGATGACGGTACCGCTGCTTACAGCGGCCGCCCTCCACGACCCGACAGTACTTGTCCACCTCGCAGAGGCAGTTCTGGTAGTCCATCGCCTCCAGACGGTCGGTGATGGTAACGGGGAGGCGACGGCGGCACTCAGCCATGACCTCGGCCAGCTCCACCATGAACCCGGCCTGGTCCAGCCGGTAGCTGAGAGGGCGGCCGTGCAGACGGTTCAGGCCCTTCAAGGAACCGGGGCCCAGCGGTGCCCAGGCCCCGGCATCGGACCAGCTGCCAGGGAGAGCCCAGCGCAGGTCGGCCACCACCTGCCCGGCCATGAAAGACCCGAAGCCACGCACGTTGACGATGCGCTGCCAGGTGGCCTCCATGGAGCCAGCGTCCACCGCCACCTTGGCCCGTCCCAGACAGCGGACGTTGTAGTCCACCACGCTCTCGATCTTATCCGGACCGTCATTGCCTCGCACCATGTAGGCGGCGTTGAAGACGGTGCGGTGACGATGGATACGACGGAGGGCGGTCTTGATGCGACGGTAGTTGGGACGGGGTGGGTCGAACACCAGGTTAGTTATTTCCCCCAGGGACGACGGCAGGTTCAGGAAGCGGGCCAGGGCCACCGCCGCCAGCATGCTGGGGTGCCCGAAGTGCGGGCGGTACCAGTTCCCTAGCAGCCAGAGGCTGACGGCGTCATCCATACGGCGAACGTTACAGAAGCGCCACGTCCGCAGGATTGGGTCGTCTGTCCACGGCGCCGGGGAGCCGTTTAGGCGCTTGAGGCGGATCGCCTCCCGCTCCCGCATCCAGTAGATCAACCGGTCGGTGACCGACCGGCACTCAGTCCCGGAGGCGCTCATTGATAGACCTCCAGTCAGGGCCACACTCGTGCAGCAGCCCACGCTCCTGTAGCACCGACCCGTCGATCTCAAAGCAGGGGGGACGGTCCTCACCGGTATCCTTGTCCGGGTACCCGTTGGGTATGAAACAGATGCCACCCGGCACCGCATCATCAAGGAGCGCAGGGTCGAACCAGAACCAGTAGCGCGGCACCCCTTTGAACTGGAGGACGATGCGAACCCGATGGTCCTCGTACCAGCAGCAGACTTCGCCGAACTCCGACACCGGAAGCCACCACCGTTCGACCGGCCAAATGCCTCCCTCCCGGTTGCGGTAGTGCTCGTGGATAGGTCGGCTGGACGGCCGTGGCGGTGGCCTCCTGGCCCTGGGCGGCCCCGGCCCCTCTCCTGGAGGAAATAAACCTGCCTGCGATGTATCCGTGGGCGTAGGTGCCTGACCGTTGCCCTCGGACTGGACCGATATTATCCCAAGCTGAAGAAGCTCCCTGCCGTAGCCGGCACCGGTCTTTCTCCCCTTCGGGTCGTGGGCGATGAGCCAGTCCTCGACGTGCTGGCTGTAGGAGATGCTATGTCTCTTGCCACTGCCGTGTCTCTTGCCACTGCCGTCGGATGGTTTTCTAGGCATCGTTGAACTCCTTGAGGGCACTGAGCACCGGGCACTGAGCATTGGGCACCGGACTCCTTGAGGGCACTGGGTGCGCAACGCTACAGGGTCACTCCCTCCGACCAGTTGTCGTGGTGGTACTCCACTCCCACCGGCGTCGGGATGCCGATGTCGCTGCCGCCCTGCTCCATCAGGCGTTGCACGATGCGGGCACGCGCCAGGTTGCTACGCTTCGGGTCTACCTTCGGGTGGGCACGCTTGGGGAAGTCGAACACCATCTCGTCGTGGACCTGCATGACCAGAAAGTAGCCGTGGGCTGGCAGGGGGAGAGTGCGGCGACGGACCTCCTCATTCCACTCATCGAGCTGCCGCTGGCAGCGGATCATGGCCTTCATCGTCCACCACATGGCAGTGGACTGGACGTGGTAGTTGAGGGGGACCGTAGGGCGTATTCTGCCATACTCGGCACGGGTGCACATCACCGGGTAGCCACGCTGCGAGTTGACGGTGCGGTCCGGGATGGTCTCTACGTAACCATGCCGCTCGGCGTAGCGGATGTAGTGCTGGTTGAGGGCCTCGCACCTGGTGAAGCGCTCCTTGAGGAGACGTTGTGAGCCGGCCCGATGAAAGGCACGGTCGGCCGTGCCCTCGCCATTGTCTCTATCCACGGCGCCGTACATGACAGCGAAGTCGCCATTCTTACACCACTGGTACCAGGTCGCGGCGTACTTCTTCTTAACGTGGGGGCCGATGCGGCTGGCGTCCACGACTCTACCGGCGCAGTCGCACCGAGGCACGTCGCAGACGGACCCCAGCTCCTGCTCCCACAGGTCCGGGTAGACGGTGCTGAAGTTCAGCAGGTGGTTGCTGCCGTAGTAGGGAGGGTCGTCCGGCTGCTCGAAGAGGGCAATCATCTCCCTCTCGCCGGCCTCGTAGGCGGGGATGCGTAGCTCGATGTTCTTGGCGTCCATGCTCCACCACTCCCGTCCCGGCGCCGGCCCGAACACGCAGCGCAGGTTGAACCCTTCCCGCTTGGAGATGTTCTGCTCATTGGGCTGGCTGCTGCTCCACCGTAACGTATTTGTACCACAGGGGTTTAGCGAGGGATGTAGCACGAACCATCCGGGCGCCTCCAGTAGTTGTGTCTCCGGGGGAAGCCACGGCAGCCAGAAGCGTGTGTAGCCGGCCAGGTAGTTGCAGGCCGTGTCGCGGGCACGCTTCTCCTTCAGGGCACGGACGAACTCCAGTTGGGAGGGGGAGAGCCGTTCTTCCATGGACAGGTACGTCTCCAAGGCGCCCTTCGCCAGGGAGGGGTTGCCGGTGTCGGTCCACTCGACCACCGGCAGGTCCAGGTAGGTACGGGTCGGGGGGGCCCACTTGTCCGACTGGTCGCGCTCCCCGAAACAGAACGTCAGCAGGGAGCCGTTGTTACCTGACTTGGGGAGGGATAGGTCGTAGCCCAGACCGGAGGCCACATTCACGCAGCAGCGCTCGGCGTCGTCGGCCTCCCGCTGGTACTCATCTAGCAGGGCGTCGCGGCGGTCGCTGCAGCAGGTGATGCCGTGTCGCTCCATGAGCACGGCCACCCGGACGGCCTTCATCCGCTCAAGGTAGATCTCCCACAGGTCCCTGCGCCGCAGCTCGGCCTCTAGCACACGCCACAGGAGAAGGGTGCTGGCCGAGTCGGCGTTGGCGTAGTCGGCCAGGACGGTCCAGTAGGGGTGACCCGGGTCGTCCGGCCCGTCGCTGCCGGGCGGCCGCCAGTCGTACCCGTCCCGCTCCCGCAGGGTCGCCTCGAGCCCAGGGAGGTCTGGCTGCCTAGCGGGCCGCCCCGCTCCCGTCCCCGCTCCCGTCCGCGCCCGAACCAGGCTGCCAGGACGGCCGGCCGCCACCTCCGCCCAGCGCGTGGCAGCTATGGCACGCGGCAGCCAGCCATCGAACCCCCACGACTCAAGTCGTGCCGATGGCATGTCC
>Ga0066903_100006190_pt1 | contig 10555 bp, 10 predicted proteins | sample PanSoiMetaGPlot1_FD_67491 | JGI IMG/M metagenome (GOLD analysis project Ga0066903, IMG submission 67491) | Tropical forest soil microbial communities from Panama analyzed to predict greenhouse gas emissions - Panama Soil - Plot 1 (version 2) | ecosystem: Environmental > Terrestrial > Soil >...
GAGATGCGCCGCGCAATCGAGAATGTGGAAGTCGCGTGCGGCATCCCAACCATGATGCAAGGCTACAACCTCGAGGACGTTGCTCGCGGCATCGACGAGATGATGATTCGCCAGCCGCTCGGTGTCACGGCGGCCATCGTGCCGTTCAACTTTCCGGGCATGATCGCGTTCTGGTTTCTCCCCTACGCGATCGCGACGGGGAACACCTTCATACTGAAGCCTTCGGAACGCGTGCCGCTCACCATGCGGTATGTGTACGAACTCCTCGAAAAGACCGGACTGCCAAAGGGCGTTGTCAATCTCGTGAACGGTGGCAAGGTCGCCGTTGACACCCTTATCGACGATCCACGCGTCCGCGCCATCAGCTTCGTCGGGTCAACTCCCGTGGCGCGATACATCTACGCGCGCTCAGGAGAAAAAGGAAAGCGTGCCCAGTGCCAGGGCGGCGCAAAAAATCCCGTGATCGTATTGCCGGATGCCGACATGCAGATGGCCACACAAATCATTAGCGACAGCGCTTTCGGGTGCGCCGGTCAGCGCTGCCTCGCAGTTTCCGTCGCGGTAACGATTGGTGACGCGCAGAGGACCTTCCGCGATGCGATCGCCGATTCGGCTTCGAGCCTGCGTGTCGGAAACGGCCTTGATGAGGGCGTGCAGATGGGCCCGGTGATCACGAAGCAGAGTAAAGAGCGGATCGAATCTCTCATTGGAGTGGGAGAGAAGCAGGGTGCCAAGGTGCTGGTCGATGGGCGCAATCCGAAAGTCCCGCGCCACGAGCAGGGGAACTTTGTGAAGCCGACCATCCTTGATGGTGTGCCCGCCGCAAGTGAACTCTCGCACACAGAAATCTTTGGGCCGGTGCTGAGTCTCGTTCACGCGAACGACATGGACGAAGCACTCGCATTTCTAGAGCGCAATCCCTATGGCAATCAAGCATCCTTGTTTACGTCCAGCGGTGCCGCAGCCCGGCGTTTCCGCTACGAAGCCCCCGCTGGAAACGTCGGCATCAACATCGGCGTCGCCGCTCCGATGGCTTACTTCCCGTTCAGCGGCTGGAAGGACAGCTTCTTCGGTATCATGCACGGCCAAGGCCGCGACTCGGTGGAGTTCTATACCGAGAAAAAGGTCGTGGTGGAGCGCTGGGCGAAGGAACACTCGAGGAAATTTTAACGCAAAGTGCAAATTGATGGAGCGACGGGCGTTCTCGCCCGTCGAACTCGGAGTCTTTTACAACCATGACGACTGCAACCGACACGCCCGCGATGACCGGCCAGGAAATTGTCGATCTCACCAGGAAGCACACCCTCTTCGAATGGTCCGCGCAATCGAAGGTTGACCCCATCCCGGTGGCCCGGGCGAAGGGCATCTATTTCTGGACGCCAGAAGGAAAGCGCTTCATCGACTTCAACAGCCAGCTGATGAGCGTGAACATCGGACACGGCGACGAGCGCGTGATCCATGCGATCAACGAACAGGCTGCGACGCTGGCCTACGCGAATCCGTTCATGGCGACGGAGCCGCGCGCTCGTCTAGGCGCGAAGCTGGCGGAAATCACTCCCGGCGACATCGATACGTTCTTCTTTACGAACGGCGGCGCCGAGGCCAACGAAAACGCAATCAAGCTGGCGCGCTTCTTTACCGGCCGTCACAAAATCATGGCGCGATATCGCTCGTACCACGGTGCGACAGCCGGCAGCATTTCCTTAACCGGAGACCCACGTCGCTGGGCGGCGGAGCCCGGCATCCCCGGTGTCGTGCGCGTGCTCGATCCATACCACGGCATCGAACGCGGCTGGGAGTCCGCTGAAGCCTCGCTGGCGATGATCGAAGAGATCATCCAGCTCGAAGGCCCTCACACCCTGGCTGCTTTTATTCTTGAGACTGTCGTCGGAACCAACGGCATTCTGATTCCCCCCGACGGCTACATGCAGGGCGTGCGCAAGCTTTGCGACAAATACGGCATCCTGATGATCGCCGATGAGGTGATGGCTGGTTTTGGTCGCACCGGCGAGTGGTTTGCGATCGATCACTGGAAAGTTGTTCCTGACCTGATCTGCATGGCCAAAGGGCTGACGTCGAGTTACCTACCGCTGGGTGCCGTTGGCATGCGACATCATATCGCGCAGCATTTCCAGGACAAGGTTTTTTATGGTGGCCTGACATACAACAGCCACCCGATGGGCTGCGCGGCGGCGCTGGCGACCATTCGCGTGTATGAGGAAGACAATCTGATCGAGAATGCGCGCAAGATGGGTGCGATCATGAAGGAACTGGGCGCAGAAATGCAGAAGAAGCACCCGTCCGTCGGTGCGGTGCGCTCGATCGGCCTGTTCGGCATTTTCGAACTGATCCGCAACCGCAAAACAAAACAGCCCATGGCTCCGTTCAACGGAGCGTCGGAAGAAATGGCCACGCTCGGAAAGTTTTTCCGTGAAAACGGACTCTACACCCTGGTTCGCTGGAACACGTTCTACACGAACCCGCCGCTCTGCATCAATGAGCAGCAAGTGCGCGAGGCCTTTGCGATCATCGACAAGGGTCTGGAGATTACCGACAAGGCCGTGAAAGACTAGTCGACCTCGCTGACGGCCGGACATTCGCTGGAGTGACGGGCGCCCGGTCCGTTCGATAAGCGGGGACTCCTCACTTCATTGTCAGAGCAAAGACTCTCAGGTGCTTTCGATCACATGTGCATGTGACAACTGCGGCTGCCGCCTGCCTTCCTTCGGCACAACACTCTCAGCAATGCAGATACAGAGGTCCATTGTTTAGGGATCCTCTGATTGCTTCGGGAGTGAGTGTATGGAAAGACTGAAAGCAACTTGGAGAAACCCCAAACCTTCTCCTCACAAACGTCGCTGGCATGAACTGGCCGCCAATGTAGGAAGCCGCGTATTCGTCGCGGAGGAGCTTGTGGCGCTGGGCAGGGAAAACCGCTGGGCGGCGAACGATTGCCCTGGAACTGGTTCCCCTCCGCCGCAACTTGGCCTAATTGTAATCTGGCGAGTTCGAAGGCGAGTGGGATGTGTCGTCAGGCCATGCGCGTTTTGCGCACTCACTGGGCCAAGCGGTTGTACTTCTTCAAGACTTCGCGCAATCGCTCGTGCGGGAGGGAGATCACTTCGAAGTCGTTGATCCCCTTCATCGTTTCCGCGGCTACCATCGCGTTCACAACGGCCTCCTCCGTAGCTTGCACGGTGCCCAGAAAGAGCGGATTCAGTTGTTCGTTCGGGAGCATGGAAATCTGGCGAACGCCTTTTGAGTTCGCCGCGCCACGATTCGCGGTTGAGAAGGCGACGAAGATGTCTCCCGAACCGTCTCCGGAATAGCTTCCGTCACGTCCGAGTCCCAAAGAAGCCCGCCGCACAAGTCGCCGCAACTGGGTGGGAATCAACGGAGCATCCGTAGCCACCACGATGATGATCGAGCCGATGTCATTATCGCGAACTTTCTTCTCCTGGATCTCTTGCCCCACGGGCACACCCGCAATGCGAAGCTGGCTCCGCCATCCATAATTGCATTGCACCAGCACACCCACGGTGTATCCGCCATACTTTGCGTCGAGCACGCGTGAGGAAGTTCCAATTCCTCCCTTGAACTCGTTACAAACCATGCCGGTTCCGCCTCCGACATTGCCTTCTTCCACCGTGCCGCCGCGAGCTGTGTCGAGGGCATGCCAGGCGTGTTCTGGTTTTACGTGGAAGCCGTTGATGTCGTTGAGGTCACCATCGTAGGTTTCGGCCACAACCGGAAGCGACCAGTCATAGCCGTTCTGGTCGGGCGGAGCTTTCTTCACGCGCCAGGCGATTACGGCATCGCGCACCACTCCTACGCTGTGGGTATTCGTGATCATGACTGGCCCGTCCAGGAATCCCGAGTCCTCGAGCCAGGTTGTCCCAGTCATTTCTCCATTGCCGTTCAGCGTGAACCAGGCGCCGAACACTGGGTCCGTCGAGTCTTTCCCGCGCGGGAGGATGGCGGTTACACCAGTCCGCACCGGGCCCTGTCCGACCACCAGCTTGCCCGATCCTGAAATAAGAGTCGTGTGCCCCACCTCGACGCCCTTCACGTCAGTAATTGCGTTATATGTTCCCGGCGTTCCGTCGAACGGCACACCGAGATCGCGGGCGCGCGGCTTGCTTTGAGCGGCAGCGCTCCCGGCACAGAACGGCAAAAACATTGCGGCGCCAAGTGTGGTGAATCTCATCCAACGAGCAAGCAAGCAGGGCCTGACCGACATGAATTTCTCCGGACCTTTGAATGCCTGAATACCGAGGCCCGCGAAGTATAAAGCAGGGGAGACGATTCCCGGTTTAGAATCGTCCCACAGGGGGTTCCATGGAAGCGTGGAAGAAGGCGGTCGTTGCCGGATCGGTTGGTACTTCAGCGGTTTGTTTCCTCAAAAAGAAGTGGCCCGCGGGCGTGCTGACCGCCGGCGTTGCATTAGCTGTTCTGGCGTCGGAATATCCGGAGAAATTCGAGGGCGTGCAGCGATCTCTGCCCGACTATTTCGATCGCGGCATGCGGCTCATGGAAATGACCTCGCGCATCGGTCGGAAGATTGCGCAGTTTGCCGGTCAGGGCGGGCAGGGAATCTGGGACGAGCTCTCTTCCTAAGGCTTTATTCGATCCCAAGTTGCTTGCGGGCGTCCATGCTGAGGCGCTCGGGGGTCCAGGCCGGGGTCCACACTACATTCACGCGTGCCGTTCGGATTCCGGGTAACTGCTCGAGCCGCGAGCGCACCTGATCGCTGATCTGTACGTGGGCCGGACAGCCCTGCGCCGTCAGGGTCATATCCACGGTGACGTCCTGCTTGTCCTCGGGCGCCGGTTCGAAGCGTACTTCGTAGATGAGTCCGAGATCCACGATGTTCACGGGGATCTCCGGGTCATAGCACTGCTTCAACGCACCCAGCACTTCTTCTTGCGTTACGGGCATCCACTCTCCTGTGGGCAGGGCCTTTCCACCCCCACGTCCAGGCATCATTTTACCGCATGAACAGCGGGGGCGAGCCCTGCTCGAGCATCGCGGGCAGGTGCGTGGGCAAGGACAAGCACCTTCCGCCGCACAACTTTCTGAGCCGGCGGATGATCTAACCGGCGATGGCGCAGGTCAAACCGGGCTCGGTTGAAGTGTGACTGGTGAGTCCAGTGCCATCTCAAATTCCGTCTGCAGAGTTTTTGTTTCCACGGGTTTTGTGATAAATCGCTACTGCCGTTCAGCCAACGTTATCGGGATGGAAACAATTCAGACATGAAACAGAAAATACAAATCGTCCTTGCAGTTGCGATCGCGATTGCCGCGATCCGTGCGGGCTACATCCTCTATCAGCGGCATCAGGGAAATAAGGCGGAAACAACAAAGGAAACGGCAGCGGCCCCGGCCCTGAATCCCGACTATTACGTCACGCCCAAAAAACTCTATCCGTTCGACCTCAAGTCAGCGAAGCAATTAACCCAGCAGCCTGTTTGGGTGAAAGAGGGCTATCGCTACTTCTACTACCCCTACAATCGTGCCACGCATCATGCCGATTTCGAGCACGATGCCGGAATGCTCCTTCCTATCGAACGTCTCGAAATCAAAGAGGTCGTCACCGACACCGCAGCAAACGGTGGTGGTCAGAAGCAGGTGATGGCTATCTTTGAGAAAGATGGAAAGCCTTACGCCTTTCAGATCGGCCTCTCCAAAGATGGCGAGTACAAAATCTATTCCGACGAGATGCTCTACATCCAGGATCCGCGCGAGCTCTATAAACATTGGCCCGCCGACGTGTGGCAATCGGTCGAGCAGCATGAGGTCAAACAGGGGATGAACGAACTACAAGCTGATTTTGCGATCGGCATGGGCCGCCCAGATCGGCAGGAGAATCCTTCCTGGAAAACTGTGCATTACCCGAATGGTGGCAACCCTGTCAGCGTGACCTACCACGATGGCAAGGCTACCGAGATCAAATCGGAAAAGAGTTCTTCGTAGCGCTAGCAGATTGCGGAGAGAGCGAGTCCCCCTCCGGCTCAGGGATTGTCATTCGGAGCGCGCCCCGTTTTGGCGCAAAGAATCTTTTTTCTCGCAACGTCAGACGAATTGCATATCCCTCGCTCTTGCTCTAAATCGCGCGATCCTCAATAAAGCACCCAAGGCCCAAAGCCCAGAGCCTACTTCACTTTCGGCGATGAGGAATCGGCCGCCTTCGCCTCGTCGCCGTGGATGATTCCGTCTTCATCGGCATAAAACGAGCGATGTTCCGGGTCGATGGTTTTGGGCGTCATGGTGAGGACGTAGCTATCTTTCTTGCCCTTGAAGCCGACCGTGTAGTCCCCGCGCTCGGTGGTCTTTGCCATCCTTTTCGTGAACGAGCCGGTGTTCACCAGGTCGGCCAGCGACGTCGCGTACTGGTTGTGCTTCTTGTTGTAAAGCTTTTGCGCCCGAGTGACGACGCGCATATAACCCAAGGCCGCGGATTCGGAATCCGAGCGTGCCGGGTCGCCGGGGAACTTCGGGGTGTACTGGCTCTGAGTGGCAGCCGGAGCCTGCAGGCTGGGGGAGGGTTCTTGGGCCAGCGCCAACATCGTTACTACCACCAGAAGTGTCGAGACGAGGAAGGCCAAATTCCGAATTTTCATGTTCTCCTGCCGTATTCGCGGGCTTGTACCAATGTTACTCCCGTAATTTCCCTTTTGTTACGGACCCTTTGCAGCGCGCGCCATTCCGTCTATTCTGAGTCCAGTTTCATGCTACCAAGGACCTGCTAATGAAAGCTGCAATGGCGAAAAAGCCTCTCATCCGTATTGCCGTAGTCGAGAGCGACCCGCTGCGGTTCGTGGGCTTCCGGGCCCTGTTTGATTCCGAATCGGACTTTGAACTCGTGTCCGCAACCCTGCCCGACATTAGCGCTCTCCAGGGGATCGATCTGGTCCTGCTGGGCAGCCGTGCCGGCCAGAACCTGTTTGACGTCATGGCCAGCCTGAAAGCGGCTCGCCCTGACCTTCGCATCATCGTTACCGGTTCCGGGATCGACGAAGAGACGATTCTCAAGGCCATTGCATCCGGAGCCAAGGGATACGTTGACGAAGCCGCCACTCCTGCAGAATTCGTGCAGGCCATCCGCATCGTGAATCAGGGCTCCGTTTGGGCTCCGCGCCGTGTATTGTCCATGTTCATTGAGCGGGTTAGCTCCTCGCCGGGGCGTATTTTCCCGGCCGGGCGCGTGACTTTTACCGACCGCGAAAAGGAAGTTCTGGAGATGCTGGTGGCCGGCCGCTCGAACAAGGAAATTGGCGCCGCCCTGGGCATCGAAGAGCGCACCGTGAAGGCTCACGTGGCCAAGCTGATGCGCAAAGTGGGGGTCCAGAACCGGATTGCACTGTCGGTCCACGCCATTACCCATTCGCTGGTATCGGCCAAGTAGACATGCCGACAGTTACCAGGGGACAGTGCCCCCGGTAATCTTGTCGATCGGATGGATGTACCGCATACTCCATCCACCTACCACAGAACCTGGGAGACGGGGTTGGGAGTGGAGATTAGGGTCGCCACTGTCAGCCCCGATTTTTCTGTCTTTCCCAGCTCCGGTCCGCTCCCTGCCAAGCTTTCACTTTCGACGCGCACGCGCGCCCTCGCGCACAAACCCAGCCTCTCCTGCTAAACTCCGAAGCATCCCAGAATTCTTCGGAGAATCCAACATTGATGAAAAAGAGTCTCGTGTTTCTGCTCGTCTTGGCCATGTCGGCCATGGCTTTCTCATTTGACGATAAGGACACCAACAAAGCAGACAATCGCGTAACCGCTGCTGGAACCGTTCTGGACGAGATTGAGTCCGCGCCGGATACAGGGATTCCCGAGGAGGTTCTATCTTCCGCGGAGTGCGTCGCCGTCGTGCCATCGCTCCTGAAGGGAGGATTCATCGTGGCTGCCCGCTACGGCCGGGGCGTGGCCAGTTGCCGGACTCCCACGGGATGGAGTGCCCCGGCGTTCATTTTCACCAGCGGCGGTAGCTTTGGGTTCCAGATCGGGGGTCAGGCTATCGATTTGGTTATGCTGATTATGAACAAGGATGGCTTGAAGAATCTGCTCTCCAGCAAGTTCGAGCTAGGCGCCGATGCCTCGGTAGCAGCCGGGCCGGTGGGCCGCCATGCTGCCGCAGACACTGATTGGAAGTTACGTGCCCAGGTGCTGACCTACTCACGCGCGCGCGGAGCCTTTGCCGGGATCAGCCTCGCGGGAGCAGTCGTCAAGCAGGACAAGGACGCGACCCGCGAGTTCTACGGGCGCATGGTCCCGTTTCGCACGGCCTTGACGGGAAACGTTGAGGCTCCGAAGAACGCGTATCCGTTCCTGAGCGTACTGGCGAAGTGGGCGCAAAAAGCGGCCAAGGAAGACAAGCCAGCCGAAAACACGAAACCGCCGGGAACTCCCAAACCAGCAGAACCAGCGAAGCCTGCAGACACGACCACCTCCGCGCCTCCGCAAAACTAACCCGGGCCCGCGCGGCGCACCGTGTATTCTTTTTCTCGAGAGAGCGGCGATCATCATCGCCTGCAGGGGCGGGCAGACGCCCGCCCCTTCATCGTTCATTGACAGTGAAAAATCCGCGATGATACGGTCACGGTTCGCCCGATGCGGCACCGACTCGAATACGCGCTGGCGTGGTGTGTCGTCCGGACCATCGGTGCCCTTCCGCGTCCGCTCGCCCGATGGGTCGGAATCAGCCTGGGACAGCTCATTTACCTTTTGCACTCGAAGCTTCGCCGGGTCGGCATGCGCAACCTGGCGCTCGCATTTCCGGAGAAGACCACCTCGGAACGCCGGAGGGTCGTGCGCAGGGTTTTCACCTCGCTCGGACGCCAGTTTGCCGAAGTCTGTCTTTTCCCGAAATACACGGGTGAAAATGTAAGCCGCACGGTCGCCTACGATGGCTACGAGAACTTCGATCGCGCCTCGCAGCGGGGCAAAGGCGTCCTGTTCCTGACGGGCCACATTGGCGGCTGGGAACTCTCTGCCTTCTCGCACTCACTGTACGGACATCCTTTGCATTTCGTGATGCGACCTCTCGACAATCCTTATCTCGACTCCCTTGTCCGCCGCTACCGGACGATGCACGGCAATACTCCGATCCTCAAGCATGACCCAGCCCGCGAGCTTCTACGCGCGATGAGAGCCGGTGCCACGGTCGGCATCCTCATGGACACGAACATGACCCCACCGGAAGGTGTGTTCGTGGATTTTTTCGGAATTCCGGCATGCACGGCTAGCGGCCTGGCCCGGATTGCGCTTCGTACGGATGCAGCCGTGGTGCCCGGTTTTACCGTATGGGATCCCGTGCTCAGGAAATACCGGCTCCGGTTCGAGCCACCGGTCCCGCTCATCCGCACGGGCGATAACGAGGCGGACATCCTCGCTAACACCGCAAAGTTCACGAAGGTCATTGAGGACGTGGTCCGGCGCTATCCCGACCAGTGGTTGTGGGTGCACCGCCGCTGGAAGACGCGCCCTCCCGGCCAACCCCCGCTGTACTAGAACCAATCGCTGCGATACGCCACCCACCACGCGATCCAGACGATCGGCAGAATCGCAAACACCTGATACCAGAGCGGCAACCAGAACCCACCAACTTCGAGAATTACCACGATCAGCCAGAAGATCTTGCGTTGCATGCTGGGATTGTACGTTTCAAGGAACACAGGAGGAAACCAGGATCGTTCTCCTCGGTGCTCCCCCGTGTCCGCTGTGGTGAAAGCCTTTTGCCGGTAGGGAGGGTGCGACTTCGGGGGGAGCTTTCCTTCACACGTTCCGGCTGCTATATAAAGAGCCATGCAGCGTTCCCTGAAGGAATTGGCGGAGTACCTGCAAGCGTCGCTCATCGGCGATGGGAAGGTGGAGGTCCGCGGAATCGCGAGCTGGTCTTCGGCGAAGACAGGCGACCTGGTTTTCGTGGATAGCGCGAGTCATTTATCGAACGCGATGAGTTCCCATGCGAGTGCGGTGATCACTGGTGACTTTGCAAAAGGAGCGTCTCTCGCGAAACCAGTGTTGATCGCAGCCCAGCCGCGTCTGGCCTTCGCGCGCGCGGGCCAGTGGCTGAGGAATTCGCAGCCGTTGCGTTCAGGAATTCATCCCACGGCGGTGGTCGATTCGGGCGCAACGCTCGGAACGACCGTCACGATTGACGAGCGTACGGTGGTGCGTGCCCGGGTGGAGATCGGAGAAGGGACCCACATCGACGCCAACTGCGTCATTGGCCCCGAAGTGACGATCGGCCGAAACTGTCGGCTTTATCCGAACGTGACGATTTACCCGCAGGTGCGACTAGGCGATCGTGTGATCATTCACGCGGGGGCGGTGCTTGGCAGCGACGGCTTCGGCTACGTGCCCGACGCAAGCACTGGACGCTACGAAAAATTTCCGCAGATTGGCCACCTCGAGATTGAAGACGACGTGGAAATCGGAGCGAACTCCACGGTGGATCGGGGAGCGCTCGACGTAACTCGCATTCGGCGCGGCACGAAAATTGACAACCTCGTGCACGTGGGCCACAACGTCGATGTCGGAGAAGATGTT
>Ga0066903_100006192_pt1 | contig 10555 bp, 10 predicted proteins | sample PanSoiMetaGPlot1_FD_67491 | JGI IMG/M metagenome (GOLD analysis project Ga0066903, IMG submission 67491) | Tropical forest soil microbial communities from Panama analyzed to predict greenhouse gas emissions - Panama Soil - Plot 1 (version 2) | ecosystem: Environmental > Terrestrial > Soil >...
TAGTACTGGGCCGAGCCCGCGAGCTCCTCGGACACCATGATCGGGATGATCGGCGTCGCGATGAGCTGAGAGTGCGGGTGTTCGAGCGAGGCGCCCGCCGCCTCGCCGTGATTCTTGAAGACGAGAACGTATGCGAAGCGCGGGTCTTTCTTCAGATCGAGCATGCGCTCGCGAAACGCGCACAGCACGTCGGTGACCGCGTCGACCGAGAGACCGGCGAGCGACGCGCCGTGATGCGGCGTCTCGATGACCACCTCGTGCGCGCCGACGCCGTTCATCCGGTCGAACAATCCCTCGCCGGCCGGCTCGAGCTCGCCCTCGATCCGCAGCGCCGGGTACTTGTTCGGCACGACCCGGTAGGTCCAGCCCGGCCCGTTCGGCCGGCCGTCGGGCGGACGGCCCGCGAGGATCTCCGGCGGCGTCTGGTGCTCATGGCCTTCACAGAAGGCGCACGCGGTCTGGCGCGGGCGCACCGGCTCGGCCGCGAAGTCCGATGGGCGCCGGGCGCGCTCGGTCGCGATGATGACCCAGCGTCCCACGACCGGGTCCTTGCGCAGCTCCGGCATCGGCTATCGATCCTCCCGCTTCACAGGCCGCTCGAGCAGTGTGGCCAGCGCGTCCGCCGGCGGCTTGCCCTCGAAGAGCACGGCGCCGACCTCATGGCAGATCGGCAGGGTCACCGAGTAGCGGCGCGCGAGCGCCAGCGCCGACACGACGGTGCGGGCGCCCTCGGCGATCATGCGCGTTTCCCGCTCCATGGCCGCCGCGGTGCCGCCCTTCGCGAGCGCCATGCCGAGCTGGCGATTGCGCGAGAGGCTGCCGGTGCACGTGAGCACGAGATCGCCGAGGCCGGCCAGCCCGGCCATGGTCCCGGAGAGCGCACCGAGAGCGACCGCCAGGCGCGTCATCTCGGCCAGACCGCGCGTCACCAGCGCGGCGCGCGCGTTCTCGCCGAGTCCGAGGCCGTCCGCGATCCCGGTCGCGATCGCCATCACGTTCTTCAGCGCGCCGCCGATCTCGACACCGATCACGTCGCGGTTCGCGTACAGTCGGAATTCGCGCGTGCCGAGCCGCCGCTGGAGCGCCGCCGCGAGCGTGTCGTCGCGCGTGGCGATGACGGCCGCGGTCGGCCGCGCCATGGCCACTTCGCGCGCGAACGTCGGGCCCGAGAGCACGGCCACGCGCGCGTCGGGGAAGCGCTCGGCGATCACCTCGCTCATGCGCAGATGGCGCTCCGGATCGAGCCCCTTCGTGGCGGACAGGATCGGCACGTCCGCCGGGATGGACGGGAGCGTCTTGAGCGTGGCCGCGACGAACTCGGAGGGCACGACGAGGATCGCCAACATGGCGCCGCGCAGCGCTTCCTCCACATCGTTCGTGGGCGTCACGGCCGCCGGCACGTCGATGTCAGCCAGATACCATGGGCTTCGCCGCCGGGCGCGGATGCCGTCGACGACCTCGCGCTCGCGCGCCCACAGGCGGACGGGCGAGCCGGCCCGCGCGACGTGGATCGCGAGCGCCGTGCCCCAGCTTCCCCCGCCGATGACCGCGATACTCACGCCGACGGCCGCTGGCCGAGCTTGGGCTCGTGGCCGGCGAGGAGCCGCGTGATATTCGCGTGATGGCGCCCGACGACGATCGCGCCGACGGCGAACGTGGCGAGCACGAGCGGCGCGGGCATGCCGAGAAGCAGCGCGCCGAGCGGCACGCACGACGCGGCGAGAATGGAGCCGAGGGAGACGTAGCGGAAGCTGATCGTCACGACCAGCCACACGAGGGCGGCCGGCAGCACCGCGAGCGGCGCGATGCGAAGGAGCGCGCCCAGTCCCGTCGCCACCCCTTTTCCGCCGCGAAAGCCGAGAAAGATCGACCAGCAATTCCCGGTGACCGCGGCGACCGCCGAGGCCGCCATCACCGCCGTGGGCGACCCGGTCTGGCTCGCCGCGAGCGTGCCGCCGACGACGACCGCGAGGTAGCCCTTGGCGACGTCGCCGGCGAGCGTGAGGAGCGCCGGGAGCCAGCCCGCAGTCCGAAGCACGTTAGTCGCGCCGATAGTCCCGCTTCCATGCCGGCGGATGTCGGCCACACCGAACGCGCGGCCGATGAGGAAGCCGATGGGCACCGCACCGATCAGGTAAGCGGCGCCGATCGCCACGATCGCGTTCACGACCAGCGTTCTTCGCCCGGCACGATCGCGCGGTAGTCGGCCTTCCGGAAGAACCGATAGAAGTAGTCGACCGCGGAGATGATCGTGAGACCCAGCGCCGCCCACAAGGTCACGGTCGCCGCGACACGAAATCCGGGCGGATCGAATCCCTTCTCGATGATCAGCATGGTGATCGCGACGTACTGGCTGACAGTCTTCCACTTGGCCAGCCGCGACGCCGGTACGATCACGCCGACTGACGCGGCGACGGCCCGCAGCCCGGTCACCGCCAGCTCGCGCCCCACGATGACCACCACGATCCAGGCGTCGATCTTGTCGATGGCGAGCAGCGACACCAGCGCGGCCGCCACCAGCAGCTTGTCGGCGATGGGGTCGAGCAGCGTGCCGAGCGTCGTGACCTGATTGCGTCGCCGGGCGAGCATTCCGTCCGCCCAGTCGGTGATGGCGGCGAGAATGAAGATCGCTGCCGCGATCAGCGCGTGCACCCGTGACGACGAGATCAAGAACACGATCAGCAGCGGCACTGCGACGATTCGAGTCAGCGTGAGGCCGATCGGCAAGTTCACGGTCGTGCTCCGTCGCGGGAACGAATGAGCACTGTCATTATCGGGGGTCGCCCACGATCTTGTCAACGTTCGGCACGTAGCGCGGCACGAGCTTCGTCGTGTCCAGGCGCAGGCACGCGTCAACATCGGCACCACGCCCCGCGGCGATCAGGCGCCGGGCCCACGGCGCATCCTGCTTCAGGCGGCCGATGTCCACGCCGTAGCGGCGGCCCGTCTCGAGCGCGTCGCGGGCGGCGTCGGTCAGCACGGCGTCCGGCACCGCGGCGAGCAGGCGCTCGACCAGGAGGCCGCCACACGTCCAGTCTTCGAGCGCTCGGGTGCCGTGCGAGCCCGCGCAGAGGATGGCCACGTCACGCCCGCCGTCGGCGGCCCACGCGGCGGCGGCCGAGACGTTGACCAGCGCCGCGACGCCGATCGCGTGGGCGGCCCGCGCGGCCAGGAGCGCGCGGGTGCCATTGCTCGTCGTGAAGTAGACCGTCATGCCGCGCACGCGCGGGTTCTGGAACTCGACCGGGGAATTGCTGAGATCGAATCCGGGGATCGGCTCGCCTTGCCGCTCACCGGCGGCCAGCGCACCGCCGCTGGCCATCGCCAGGGCGCGCCGCTGCGCGTCGAGCGGCTCGGAGACCGGTACGATCGCCTCGCACCCGTTCGTAAGCGCGGTGATGATCGTCGTCGAGGCGCGGAGCACGTCGATCACCAGTGCCGTGAGACCCGAGAGCTCCGAAGGAACGACCGCCTCGGCGGTCGGCGCGACGTCGATCCGCACGGGTCAGGCGTTACGGTCTCGGAGCGCCCGGATCTTGAGGCGCAGCGCGTTCAGATTGATGAATCCCTCGGCGTCGCGCTGGCGATAGACCGAATCGGCCTCGAACGTGGCGAAGTCGTTCCGGTAGAGCGACCGCGGCGAGCGCCGGCCGGTGACGGTGACGGTGCCCTTGTAGAGCCTCAGACGCACGGTGCCGGTGACGTCGCGCGCGCACTCGTCGACCAGCGACTGCAGGAGCTGGCGCTCCGGCGCGAACCAGAAGCCGTAGTAGATCATCTCGGCGTAGCGCGGGATCAGAGAGTCGCGCAGATGGAGCACCTCGCGGTCCAGCGTGATCGACTCGAGCGCGCGCCGCGCGACGTGCAGGATGGTGCCGCCGGGCGTCTCGTAGACGCCCCGCGACTTCATGCCGACGAACCGGTTCTCGACCAGATCGACGCGCCCGACGCCGTGCTCGCCGCCCAGGCGGTTGAGCCGCGTCAGCAAGGCCACCGGCCCCAGGCGAGCGCCGTCGACCGCCACCGGATCGCCGTGCTCGAAGGCGATCTCGACCGTCTGTGGAGCGTCCGGCGCCGCTTCCGGGTCGCTGGTGAGCTGGAACATCTTGGCGGGCGGCTCGGCCCACGGATCCTCCAGCACGCCGCCCTCGTAGGAGATGTGAAAGAGGTTGCGGTCGGTGCTGTAGGGCCGCTCCACGGTCACCGGGACCGGGATGTCGTGGCGGCGCGCGAACTCGATGAGCGACGTGCGCGAGTTGAGCTCCCATTCGCGCCACGGCGCGATGACGCGCAGGTCCGGTGCCAACGCGGCGTAGGTGAGCTCGAAGCGGACCTGGTCGTTGCCCTTGCCGGTGGCGCCGTGCGCGACGGCATCGGCGCCTTCCTTCCGCGCCACCTCGACCTGCGCCCGCGCGATGAGCGGACGCGCGATCGAGGTCCCCAGGAGGTACGCGCCCTCGTAGACGGCGTTGGCGCGCAGCATCGGGAAGATGAAGTCGCGCACGAACTCTTCGCGCAGATCCACGATATGCACGGCCACCGAACCCGTCCGCGTCGCCTTGTCGCGAATGGGGATCAGCTCCTCCCCCTGCCCCAGATCGGCGCAGAACGCGACGACGTCGCAGCGGTAGCGCTCGATGAGCCAGCGGAGGATCACCGAGGTGTCGAGGCCACCTGAGTAGGCCAGGACGACCCGCTTGGGATCAGGCGTCATCGAGCGAGCCTCCCAGGAGGTGGAGCATGACGGCCTTCTGCGCGTGGAGCCGATTCTCGGCCTGATCGAGGACGATCGAGCGCTTGCTGTCGAGGACGCTGTCCGTGATCTCCTCGCCGCGGTGGGCGGGCAGGCAGTGCATCACGAGCGCCGAGGCCTTCGCGAACCCGACCAGGGTGTCGTTGATCTGATAGCGGCTGAAGGTCTCGAGCCGCTGCTCGTGCTCGGCCTCCTGTCCCATGCTCGTCCAGACGTCCGTATAGATGACGTCGGCGCCGGTCGCCGCGGCCCGCGCGTCCTCGGTGACCTCGATCCGGCCGCCGAGCCGCTGTGCGGTCGCGAGGATACCCGCGTCCGGCTCGTAGCCGGGCGGACACGCGACCACCATCGAGGCGCCGAGCAGCGCGCCCAGCAGCATCACCGAGTGGCAGACGTTGTTGCCGTCGCCGATCCACGCGAGACGGATCTTGGCGAAGTCGACGCCGCGCTCCCACAGGGTGAAGAAGTCGGCCAGCGCCTGGCATGGGTGCTCGCGATCCGAGAGCCCATTGATCACCGGCACGCTCGCGTGCCGGGCGAGCGCGGTGATCGTCGAGTGCGAGTAGACGCGCGCCATGATGCCGTCGACCCACAGCGACAGGTTGCGCGCGACGTCGGGCACCGACTCGCGCGTGCCCAGACCGATGTCGCGGCCGACCAGGTGGACGGCGCGTCCTCCGAGCTGGATGATGCCGACCTCGAACGTCACACGGGTGCGGAGCGAGGGCTTCTCGAAGATCAGAGCGAACGTCTTCCCGGCCAGCGGCGTCGTCAGGCGTCCCGCCTTCCGGCGCTGCTTGTCGTCGGCGGCGAGGGCGAAGAGGCCGAGCGCCGCGTCGCGCGTGAGGTCGGCGCCCGAGAGGAAGTGCCGCATCGTCACGCGCGTCCGAGCGCGGTCTTGATGATCGCGAGCGCGCGGTCGCAGTCGCGCTCCTCGACGATCAGCGGCGGCGTGAGCCTCAGCACGCGCTCGCCGGCCGAGAGCACGAGCAATCCCGCCTCGCGGCACGCGTCGACGACCGGCCCCACCGAGCCCGACAGCTCGGCCCCGATCAGGAGCCCTTTGCCCCGGACGGCGCGAATCGCCGGGTTCGTCGCCTGGATGTTGCGGAGCCCGTCCATCAGGTACCGACCCGTCTTCGCGGCGCGCTCCCAGAGCCTGTCGTCGAGGATCGTGGTGAGAGTCGCCAGCGCCACCGAGGTGATGAACGGTGTGCCGCCGAAGGTCGAGCCGTGCGTGCCGGCCACCAGGACGCTCGCGATCTCCTCGCGCGTCAGCATGGCGCCGATGGGCACGCCGTTGGCGAGAGCCTTCGCCAGAGTCATGATATCGGGCTCGATCCCGTAGTGCTCGTAGCACCAGAGCCGGCCGGTACGCGCCACGCCGGTCTGGATCTCGTCGACGATGAGGAGCGCGCCCGACTGATCGCAGAGTTTGCGGACGCCGCGCAGGTAGTCCTCGTCGCCGATGTTGACGCCGCCCTCGCCCTGCACGCATTCGATGATGACGCCGGCGGTCCGGTTGTCGATCGCCCGCTCCATCGCGCGCAGGTCGTTGTAGGTGACGTGCTTGAAGCCGGGCACCAGGGGCTCGAAGCCGTGGTGATACTTCTCCTGGCCGGTGGCCGCCAGCGTCGCGAACGTCCGCCCGTGGAACGAGTTGCGCGTCGCGACGAACTCGAACCGGTCCGACGAGATCCGCTCGCGGGCGTATTTCCGCGCCACCTTGATCGCGGCTTCGTTGGCCTCGGCCCCGGAGTTCGAGAAGAACACGCGGTCGGCGAACGAGTGCTCGATCAGGAGCTTGGCCAGATGGATCTGCGGCGCGGAGTGATAGAGATTCGAGACGTGCAGGAGCGTCGCGGCGGCTTCCTGGATGGCGCCGGTCACGCGCGGATGGCAGTGGCCGAGCGAGGTCACGGCGATGCCGGCGCCGAAGTCGAGGTATTCACGCCCGTCGGAATCCCACACGCGGACGCCTTCGCCGCGTACGAGGACGATGGGCGCCCGGGCGCCGTAGTTCGGGGTGTGGTACTTCGCTGACCATTCCAGGAGTGTCTTGGTGTCCATCGCCGTCGACCTCACAGAACGATTTCCGTTCCGATGCCTTCGCGTGTGAAGAGCTCGAGCAAGATCGCGTGCTCCTGACTGCCGTCGATGATGTGGGCCTTGGCGGATCCGCCCTCGAGAGCCCGCAGGGACGACTCGACCTTCGGCAGCATGCCCCCCTCGATGACGCCTTCCTTGATCAAGCGCTCCGCGTCCTTGCGGGTCAAGGTGCTGACGAGCCGGCGCTCCATGTCCAGGATCCCTTTGACGTCGGTCAGGTGGATGAGCTTCTCCGCGTTCAGCGCCGCCGCGATGTCGCCGGCGACGAGGTCCGCGTTGATGTTGTACGTCTCGCCCCCCACTCCGACCCCGACCGGCGCGATCACCGGGATGACGCCGTTGTCGGTCAGGAGCTTGATGGCGTCGGTGTTGACCGCCTCGACCTCGCCGACGAGCCCGATGTCGACCTCTTCTCCGGTCGGCAACCGGTGGGCTCGCCGCCGCGCCCGGAGCAGGCCGGCGTCCTTGCCCGAAAGGCCGATCGCCTTGCCCCCGTTGTGATTGATCCGGCCGACGATCTCCTTGTTGATCTTACCGACCAGGACCATCTCGACGATCTCGACCGTCTCCTGGTCGGTCACGCGCATGCCTCCGACGAAGCGCGGCTCCTTGCCGAGCCGTTTCATCAGGGCCCCGATCTGCGGACCGCCGCCGTGGACGATGACCGGGTTGATCCCGACCAGGCGCAGGAGGATCACGTCCAGCGCGAACGGATCCTTGAGGTCGGCGCGCTCCATTGCCGCGCCGCCGTACTTGATGACGATCGTCTTCCCGCGGAACTCGCGGATGTATGGGAGCGCCTCGAGCAGGATCTCGGCGCGGCGGGGCTCGGTCACCGGGAGAGGCCCGTGGTCACAGAATGAACCTCGAAAGGTCCTGGTCGCGGGTGATGTCGCTGAGCCGGTCGCGAACGTACGCGGCGTCGATCGTCAGCTCCTTGCCCGGCAGGTCCGGGGCCTCGAAGGAGATTTGCTCGAGGAGCTTTTCCATCACCGTATAGAGGCGCCGGGCGCCGATGTTCTCCGTGCTCGAGTTCACCTGCATCGCGATCTCCGCGATCGCCTCCACCGCCTCCGGCGCGAACCGGAGGGTCACCTGCTCCGTCTTCAACAGCTCCACGTACTGCGTGATCAGTGCGTTCCGAGGCTCGGTAAGAATGCGGACGAAATCGTCCCGCGTCAAGGGGTCCAGCTCGACGCGGATCGGAAAGCGTCCCTGGAGCTCCGGAATCAGATCCGACGGCTTGGCGATGTGGAACGCGCCGGCGGCAATGAACAGAATATGGTCGGTCCGGACGACGCCGTACTTGGTCGTCACCGACGAGCCCTCGACGATCGGAAGGAGGTCGCGCTGCACCCCCTCGCGGCTCACGTCCGGGCCGTGACCCCCCTCCCGTCCGGCCACCTTGTCGAGCTCGTCCAGGAAGACGATCCCCGAGTTCTCGGCGCGGCGGATCGCCTGGGAGACCGCCTCGTCCATGTCGACCAGCTTCTGGGCTTCTTCCTGGGTGAGCAGCCGGCGGGCCTCGACGACCCGCACCTTCCGGCGCTTGGTTCGGGTCGGCATGATGTTGGAGAGCATGTCTTTGAGATGGATGCCCATCTCCTCCATGCCCTGGCCGGACAGGACCTCGATCATCGGCAGCGACTGCTGCTGCATCTCCAGCTCCACGAGCCGATCGTCGAGACGGCCGGCCCTGAGCTGCTGGCGCAGCTTCTCCTTCGTGGTCTCGCGCGAGGCGTCCGGCGCGATCTCCTCGAGCGAGCTCGACGAGTAGGGCTCCTGCGTCCGCCGCGGCAGGAGCACGTCGAGCAGGCGGTCTTCCGCGAGCTGCTCCGCCCGCTCCTGGACGCGAGCGGTCATCTCGGCCTTCACCATGTTGACCGAGAGCTCGGTCAGGTCGCGGATCATCGATTCGACGTCGCGCCCGACGTAGCCGACCTCGGTGTACTTGGACGCCTCCACCTTCAGGAACGGCGCTTGCGACAGCTTCGCCAGCCGGCGCGCGACCTCGGTCTTTCCCACGCCGGTAGGGCCGATCATGATGATGTTCTTCGGCGCGACTTCGTCCCGCAGCTCGGCGGGTAGATTCTGCCGCCGCCACCGATTCCGCAGCGCGATGGCAACCGCCCGCTTGGCCTTCTGCTGACCCACGATATAGCGGTCGAGCTCGGCGACGATCTGAACGGGGGTCAGGGTTAAATCGGTCATTGTAGCGGGTGCCTCGCGGCCGGCTCGAACCGAGGGTGGCCTGAGATAGGCGCGACCCGGCTCCGCCCGCCCGATCCTTCCATGTGCGTGCGTTGACTCGGCTTCACAGGACTTCGACGGTGAGATGATCGTTGGTGAAGACGCAGATCGTGGCGGCGACGCGCATCGCTTCGGTCGCGATGGCCTTGGCGTCGAGGTCGGAGTTCGCGACGAGGGCCCGCGCGGCGGCCAGGGCATAAGGACCGCCGGAGCCGATGCCGATCAAGCCGTCGTCGGGCTCGATGACGTCGCCGGTGCCGGAGACGATGAACGAATGCTCGCGGTCGGCGACGGCCAGGAGCGCCTCCAGCCGGCGCAGCACACGATCCGAGCGCCAGTCCTTGGCGAGCTCGACCGCGGCGCGCGAGAGGTTGCCGCGATGCTCCTCCAGCTTGGCCTCGAATCGCGCGAAGAGCGTGAACGCGTCGGCGGCCGCGCCCGCGAATCCCGCGACGACCCGATCGCCGTAGAGCTTGCGCACTTTGCGGGCGCCCGCCTTCACGATCGTGTTACCGATCGAGACCTGGCCGTCGCCGGCAACGGCGACCTGGCCGCGGTGGCGGACCGCCACGACCGTGGTCGCGCGAATTTGCGCTGGTTCAGTCATGGGCATGAGCCCTACTTGAGAGTGCCAGAAAACCGCGCGGCGTGCCCGCTGCCGGTCCGACCGGCCCGAGCTCATTTCGCGCGGGCGCGCGGATGGGCGGCGTCGTACACGCGCATGAGCTGCTCGGCGCCCACGTGCGTGTAGCGTTGCGTCGTCGACAGGCGGCTGTGGCCGAGCAGCTCCTGGATCACCCGGAGGTCGGCGCCGGCATCGAGCAGATGAGTCGCGAAGGTGTGACGCAGGGTGTGCGGGCTCACGCGGCGCGTGATGCCGGTCGAGACAGCGCTCCGCCGCACGATCGTGTGCAGCGATCGCACCGTCAGCCGCCCGCCGCGCCGGTTCGAGAACAGCGGCCCCGCGGCGCCGCCACGCAGTTTCAGATAGGCGGCGAGCGCCTCCGCGGCGCTCCGTCCGAACGGCACGATCCGCTCCTTGCGTCCCTTGCCGAGCACCCGCACGGTCTGCTGCGAGCGATCGACGTCGTCCAGGTCGAGCCCGGCGAGCTCGGACACGCGCAGCCCGGTCGCATACAGGATCTCGAGCACGGCGGCGTCACGAACGCGTGTTTTCCCATCGGGCGCCTTGGCGTCCATCAAGGACATCGCCTCGTCGATCGGCAGGAACGAGACCAGCTTGCACGGCGGCCGCGGGCCCCTCACCTCGCGCGCCACGTTGCGCTCGAGCACGCCGCGGCGTACCAGGAACCGGAACCAGCTGCGCACGGCGGCGAGCTTTCGGGCGATGGTCGTCGCGTCCAGCGATCGCGCGTGCAGATGGGCGAGATAGCCACGGATCGTGCGGGTATCGACGCTGTTGAGCCAGGCCGACGGATCGCC
>Ga0066903_100006193_pt1 | contig 10555 bp, 11 predicted proteins | sample PanSoiMetaGPlot1_FD_67491 | JGI IMG/M metagenome (GOLD analysis project Ga0066903, IMG submission 67491) | Tropical forest soil microbial communities from Panama analyzed to predict greenhouse gas emissions - Panama Soil - Plot 1 (version 2) | ecosystem: Environmental > Terrestrial > Soil >...
GGCGGCACTCAATCTGGCCGCTGCCCACGATCCGCGCATCACCAACTCGGCAGCATGGCGGACCGGGCTCGCCGCGCTGCCAGACGCCCATCACGCGCGCAACGTGATCCTCGATGACGACAACGAAGTGCGCCCGCTGATCGCGGCGGCCCATGCCGAGGATTCGGCGCTCGGGCTCCTGGTCGAGACGGCCGCGGTCACCGGCGCGCGGGTGTCGCAGCTCGCTCGACTTGAGGTCGCTGATCTGCAAGCCGACCGTCCCGACCCGCGTTTGATGATGCCGTCGAGCCGGAAGGGGAAAGGCATCAAGCGGATCGAGCGGAAGCCGGTCCCGATCACGTCGAGCCTCGCCGCGCAGCTACGACAGGCTGCCAGGAATCGTGCCCGCACCGAGCAGCTGCTGCTGCGCACAGACGGCGCACCATGGCAGTCGCGGATTATCGGCTGCCGTTTATCCGTGCCGTCACCCGTCTCGGGCTCGATCCGGCAATGGTGACCCTCTACAGCCTGCGCCATAGCAGCATTGTTCGCGCGCTCCTGGCCGGTGTGCCGATCCGCGTCGTAGCAGCCCAGCACGATACCAGCGTGCCGATGCTGGAGCGCACCTACTCGCAGCACATCCTCGATCATTCTGACACTGTCGCTCGACGCGCACTGCTCGATACCGTGCAGCCGGCCGCGAGCAACGTCGCCTCGCTGCCGGGGAGGTCATCGTGAGCAAGCTCAAAAAAATTGCCGCTGACTTTTCCCCGCGCGACTGGGTGCTGCTCAAGGCCGCGCTTGTCCGGATTATCTCTATCACTGGATCGCGCGACCGTGGCCTCTTCTTTCTCAATCGGGACCTGCGCAGTGGACGGCTGGGAGCAGTAAAGGTGCAGATTTCGGACGGCAAGGAGATGGTGACACCGCTCAACCCGTCGGATTGGGAGCAACGGACCGTGGAGGCTCCAAAACTAAACCCCGAGGAGGGCGTTAGAGTGGAGCCCTACGAGGACGGGTACTTCTGCGTGCGGGCTGTCGATCTTGATAAGCACTATCCGCCCGCTGGGACGCCGGTGGTTCCCCAATCGGACGAGACCCGGCCGCCGGAACGGCGCCGAGGGCCGGTGACGACGCATGATTGGCACAGCATCAATGGTGAAATTGCTCGCCGCTGCATCAATCCCGACACCGGCCGTCTAGAGGTACCCAAGAAAGATAGCGCACTCGTCGCCGAAATGCGCACGTGGTGCCAGAAGCAAGGCTGGGCAGTACCAGCCATCAGCGAAATGAGTGAGGCGGTACGACGCGTCTGCGCGGCGCTTCGAACAGCACAAAAATAGTTTCTCCGGAAATCTCCGGAAAATTCCGACCTGATAAACCACTCCAGCCAGGCCCACCTCCCTCTGTGAAACACCAGAGGAGTGACCGCCGTGCCTCGTCCACCTGATCCTGTCGTTGTTGCCTCTGCGGCGGGAAAGTTCACGCCCGGCCCCCGCAGGTCCAACGTCACCAAGCGTACTCACGAACGACCGATGCCGCGCGGGCCGCCGACGCCGCGAGCGGCGTTCACGGTGCCGGAGTTCTGCGAGGCGCACCGAATCTCGCAGGCCAAATACTACGAGATGAAAAAAGAGGGATGGGGACCGGTCGAAATGGAGGTCGGTCGTCGGCGCCTGATCTCTTACGAGGCCGCGAGCGTGTGGCGCCGCGAGCGCGAGGTCGAGACCTCTTCGACTGCTGCTGAATAGAAAACCTGGTCGCGTCCGCCAGTGTTAAGGGGCGCAGAAATGCGACGGCCGGCAGCACCTATGGGCACCACCGGCCGAAAACTGAAGAGCCAGGTCTGTCCACGACCCGAGCAACCAGAAGGTTCCTACGTGCAAGATGCTAATCTTTCGGCTGAAAATCAAGCCGCCAAGGGTCCTTCGACCCCTCATTGCCCCCTAACCGAGGAAGAGTGGGCCGAGGCTATTCGATCCGATCTCACAGCCGGAGCGGCCCATTACATTAGTGCGGGGCACAAGCTGATCCAAGCCAAGAAGGATCTGAAGAAGCACGGCGGCTCGTTCATCAATCTGGTCGAGGTCAGACTCGGATGGAACCTCGACACGGCTGAGAGGTGGATGGCGATTGCCGGAAATCCCGTACTGGCCGATTCCGCAACGTTGCGGAATCTTCCCACGTCCTGGACCACGCTCTACGCGCTTTCGCGGCTGCCTCCGAAGATGCTCGAACTGTGCATCAAGGACGGCACTATACATCCCCAGCTTACGTGCAAGGCCGCCGCAGCCCTCGCTAGGAGAGCTCGCGGGTCAAACTCGGACGGCGCATTCTCCACGGAGGCGGGGCTCTCGACGGAGACTGCGGCGACCGCGGCTGCCGAACAGAAGGCCCAGGACGTTCCTACGATTTGCGGATCCGATATTCCGGCCACTCACGACGAGGCTATTCAGGCCGCCGCACAAAAGGAAGAAATCGGCCCGAATAGTCGCGGCGAGATCGAGCGCAAGCTAGCGCGGCTCGAAGAACTCGAGCGAGAGAAGGCTCAGTGGGAAATCCAGCGTCACGGGTATGAACGCGAAATCGAAGAATTGAAAGCGAAGCTTGTTGCCGAGACGGATATTCGTTTCCAGCGAAGACTATTCCAAGGCGCATTACGCGCGTTGCAGAAGAGTGAAACGCCTCACACGCCCGAGACGGAGAAACGTTCTCTCGCGAATAGCGCGATGACCGATTTGATTGAACTCGTCCGATCGGCGGTGCGCGATGGACTCCGGGTTGAGCGGTTGGATCTGATTTACCGGCCAGAGGCCCACTGATGCGCGACGACAACGTATCTCAAAACCCAGGTCGGACTGCCATGAAGATCATCACGGTAGATCAGCGCCTTGCAGAAAAATGCGGCGCAAAAATTCTGATCGTCGGCCCCTCCGGTGTCGGCAAAACCAGTTTGTTGCGCACCCTGAGCGCTGAAATGCTCGCATCGACGTTGTTCGTCGATATCGAGGCCGGGGATATCGCCGTGGCCGATCTTCCCGTCGCGAGTGTACGTCCGCGGCGATGGGAGGAATGTCGCGATCTCGCGTGCGCTCTGGGCGGCTTTAATCCGGCTTCACCGGCGACCGCTTGTTACAGTGAGGCGCATTTCAATCAGGTCATGCAGAACAGCGAGCTCGCACAGCTTGCGTCATACAGCACCCTGTTCGTCGACAGCCTGACCGCTGCCGCCCGGCTTTGCTTTGGGTGGGCGGAACAACAGCCGGAAGCGACCACTGATCGCGGGCGCAAGGATCTACGCGCGATCTACGGGTTGCACGGACGCAGCATGGTGAGCTGGTTGAATCAACTTCAACACGCTCGCGGACGCAATATTTGCTTCGTGGCCGTGCTGGAGAAGAACATCGACGATCTCAATATCGCGACGTGGCAGCCGCAGATCGAAGGTGGAAAGACCGGGCGCGAACTGTCGGCCATTGTCGACGAAATCGTCACCATGACCTGGATTGATTTCGGCGATCGTAAACCCGTGCGCGCATTCGTGTGCACAAATCCCAATGTGTGGGGCTATCCGGCCAAGGATCGCTCCGGGCGGCTCGATCAGTTTGAACCGCCGAACCTTGGCGCGCTGATCGAAAAGCTGATCCATCCCGGCCAGCGTAAACCGCTCACCGTCCTTTCATCCGAGCAAACTGCTCAAACCTAGGAGACACAGTATGCCGTACGACTACACCGATGCTCCGCCGCCGCGCGATATCGAGCTCATCCCGCATGGCACGATCGCGACAGTCGTCCTTCATATCCGCGCCGGCAATGTCGGTGAGGACGCATTGCTCAAACGCAGCGCCAAGGGGGATTGCGAGATGCTCGACTGCGAACTCGTCGTCCTCGATGGACCGTACACCAAGCGCAAATTTTGGACGAATTTCATCCTAGAGGGCACCACAGATGGTCACGCGAAAGCCGCCGAAATTAGTCGCGGCACGCTGAAGTCCATCCTCGATTCCGCGCTCGGGCTTAAACCTGATGACGCGGGCCCCCAGGCACGCGCCGCCCGCACGGTTAGCCTCAGGCAATTCGATAACATGACCTTCATTGCCAAGATCGGCATTGAGAAGGGCAGGCCGAAGAATGACGGCACCGGCGAGAACTGGCCCGACAAGAATATTCTCGCGGCGGTGATTACGCCCGATAAGAAGGAGTGGCACCCGGTCGAGCAGCCCCCACCGTTCAACGGCGGAAACGCCCGAGCCACGGCATCTGCTGCACCGGCAGGGTCCGCGCTGCCCATCGGGCGGCCGGGGTGGGCGTCATGAGGAAGCCGCGCACCATCGGGCAGGTTTCACTGTCCGCATTGGAGGATCAATGGCAGCGCGATGCCACCGCCGCTGCCATCGCGGCCGCACGTGGGGTTGTCCAAATGGACGGCCCCATCCCACCGGGCACGCCGGTCGGTCGACTGAGCGATACCGAGTGGGGATGGATCGTCTCCGCAGCCCTGTTCGCCTGGATCGGCCTGCGCGCCCAGCAGGCGACCGCGGAAAGCTTGGACAGCGAGCGCGCCATTCGAATGATCGCGCTCGATCCACAGCCGTGGGACGCAGGAGCGGTCGCGGTGATCTTACCGGATCTCGCAAGCGCCTGCTCCGATATCGATTGGTCGAAACCGCTCACTGAATGGTCACGCGAGACCGTAGTCGAATTTCTGCTGAAAGCCATGCCGCTGATCCGCAAGGCCATGATCGCGCGCGACGTAAGCGAGAGCGGCATCACGCGAAAATCGGGTGCCGCTACCATCGCGCGCCAGGCCAACGCGGCCGCCGGTGGGCCGCTCATGACACCCAACGAACTTCACGACGAGATTAGCCTTTAAGCGGAACCTTAGGTGCTCAATCTCAACCGCGCAAACCTCTCGATCGAGCCGATCAACGGCGCCATCAACGATGCCATCGAGCGTGCCGCGGCAACGGTAAAGGAGCTGCCACGCCCCTATCTTGGCGCATCGATCGTCGGGCAGGAATGCCTGCGTCGCATCCAATTTGATTGGTGGTGCAAACCCGAGCTCGCGGCCAGGACGCGCGAGATCTTTGATCGCGGGCATTACTTCGAAGATCGCTCACGCCGGCACCTCATGGCGGCCGGTTTCAAGTTCGCGCCGCTTGAAGCGCTGGCCTTCACGGCCGCGGGTGGCGCGCTACGCGGCCACGCCGACGGAATTATTACCGCGGGTCCGGAGCTGCCGGGTGCGTACCTGATCTATCCCCTGATCTGGGAACACAAATGTCTCAACGCCAGAGGCTGGCGCGAGGTGGAGCGCGACGGACTCGAAAAGAAACATTCACACTATCTCGCACAAGTCTCTCTCTATCAAGCGTATCTGAACATCAGCAATCCCGCGCTATTCACGGTAACAAATGCTGACACCTGTGAATGGCTGCATTTCTGCGTGCCGTTCAACTCTGAACGCGCGCAATATTGGAGCGATCGCGCTGTCAATATCATCGAAGCAACGCGCGCTGGCGAATTGCTGCCGCGCGCCTATGACGATCCTTCGGACTGGCGTTGCAGGATGTGCCCCCACAGCGAACGGTGCTGGAGATGAGCCACGCACTGCCGTCCGAAATCGCTGCTTGTCGAGATGGCCGCGGTTCGCGGGTGGGCGATCTCATCCGTCGGCTATCCTCGGCCAGCGATGGCGAAATCATCGCCACCGTATATGCCCTGCGGCGCGTCCTCGAATCCCACGGCGCCGATGTGCACGCGCTCGCCGCGCACGTCGAAACAGCAAACGGCGGCTTGACGGAGGAGTACAAGCAAAAAATTCGCGCGGAGATCGAGAATGCCCGTGCTGTCGGTTACGCCGAGGGTGTGAAGGCAGCCGAGGCCAGGCAGCACGGCACCGGCGCGTTTCGCAATACCGACGGCAAGCTCGAGTGGACCGAGGTCGCGCTATTCGTGCAGCGTGAGAAGCACCGGCTCGATAGTAAGCACCACGAGTTCATCGACGACATGGCATCGCGCACCGCCTACCTGCGCGAACCCACCCTCAAGCAGCACAAGTACCTGCACAGTCTGTTCTACAAACTCGGGGGGAAAATCACATGAGCCCACGGCCGCAGACTGATACGACGCCTAGCGAGCTGGAGGCCGCACTCGATTACGCCCGCCACGGCATTCCCGTCTTTCCTGCCAACGCGCTCAATAAGAAGCCGCTCACCCCAAACGGCTTCAAGGATGCGACCGCCGACGAGGCGCGAATCCGCGATTGGTGGGGGCGGTGGCCGAATGCGATGGTTGCTGCGCCAACCGGATCTGCCAGCGGCATGTGGGTGACTGACCTTGATCTCGATCCCGTTAAAAAAGTCGATGGCATGGCGACGCTCGCCCAGCTCATCGCGCAACACGGCGAGATACCGAAGACGCTGATGACAATTACTCCGCGCGGCGGACGGCACCTGATTTTCGTCTGGGATAGCAAGGTCGAGATTCGCAACAGCGCCGGCAAGATTGGTCCGGGCATCGATGTCCGCGGCGAGGGCGGGTATGTGTGCCTGCCGCCGAGCCGAAACGCTAACGGCGGGCTTTATCGCTGGGACCCCGATGGCGCTGATCAGGCTGTTCCGGCACCTGGCTGGTTGATCGAGCTTGCTAAGCCAAAGACACGTGCCAGCGCCTGGGCCCGTGCGGCGCTCGATCGCGAGTGCAAGGCGGTTGCCGCCGCACAGCCGGGCACACGCAACGACACGCTCAACACAGCTGCGTTTAACCTATTTCAGATCGTCGCTGGCGGCGGCCTCGATGAGAAGGAAGTCCACGATCGGCTATTCGAAGCTGCAGAGACTTGCAGGCTCGTCGCCGACGATGGTGCGGCATCGGTGGAAGCCACCATCAACAGCGCCGCGCAGGCTGCTCGAAGCCGGCCGCGCACACGACCACAGCCGACGCCCCAGGCAGGTTCCCGTCCTATTATTCAGATCATCGCTGGCCAGTTGCCGCGCATCCTCAGCGAGACCGAGGACGCGCTGCTCTCATCCGGCCTGCCGATCTTTTCGCGTGCCGGCTCGCTCGTAGAACCCGTTGGCGAAACCATGCTCGCGGCCGGCGGACGCAAAACTGTCGTTGCACGGCTGCGCCCGTTCTGCCCCGATTCGCTGCTCGGCCCGATTGCCGAAGCCGCTGCGTTCCAACGCTATGACCGCAAGCGCAAGGCTTGGACCGAGACCGATCCACCATTGCAGCTCGTGCGCATGATCCTGGTGGCTGAACGGCGGTGGCCGTTTCCACGGGTCAACGGCATCATCACCACCCCGACGCTACGTTCCGATGGTTCGCTTCTCGCCAATCTCGGCTACGATCACGAATCTCAGCTTTATTTATTGCCAGGCTTTCAGCTGCCCTCGATACCAGAAAGCCCCAGCAAACAGGAAGCGCGTGCTGCGCTCAAAATCTTGACCGACCTGTTGGCCGAATTTTCTTTCAAGGCGTCGACCGGAGAGGCAGAAAAGGAGCTCAACCGGTCGATTGCGCTTTCTGGGATGCTAACAGCGCAGGTGCGTGGATCCTTACCCACGGCGCCAGTGCATCTTGTCCGCGCTGATACGCCCGGAACGGGAAAATCCTATCTCATTGATCTCATTGCCATGGTCACCACCGGCCGGCTCTGCCCGGTCATCACCGCCTCAAAAAGCTTGGAGGAAACTGAGAAGCGCCTTGGTTCGGTCCTGTTGAGCGGGGTGTCGATCATTTCGCTCGACAACTGCACCCACGACCTTGAGGGCGAACTGCTATGCCAGCTCAGCGAGCGGCCGATGATCAAAATCAGGATCCTCGGACGCAGTGAGATGCCGGACTGCGAATGCCATACCGCGGTGTTTGCTACCGGCAACAACATCACCTTCAAGGGCGACATGGTCCGCCGCGGCGTTGTCTGCAGTCTCGAGGCGCTCGACGAACACCCGGAGCTACGGAGCTTCAAACAGGACGCGTTGAAGTACGTTGCGGCCAATCGGGCGATCTATGTCGCGGCCGCATTGACGATCATCCGCGCCTACCTGACCGCCGGCGCACCGCCCGTTTGCGGGCCATTCGGTAGCTATCCCGAGTGGTCGACCATGGTGCGCAGTCCGCTGGTCTGGCTGGGAGAGCCCGATCCGGTCGCGAGCCTGCATAAGACCCGCGAGGAGGACCCGGAGCTTTCTGATATCCGCGAGCTATTCGAACTGTGGCTCGACCACGATCTTGGCCTCGACACGCCCTACACGACCAGCCGCATCATTGAACTCGCCTGCGCGCGGCCTCCCGGTTTCAACGTCCCCGTGTTCAAGCAATTCCTCGTTCGAGTCGCAGGAGACAGGAACGGTGAGGTATCAGCCAAGGGGCTGGGCGAGTGGCTGCGCCGGATCAGTGGACGGGTGGTGAGTGGAAGCACCGGAGGCCTGTCGTGCAAGTATCGACTGATCAGAGGGCAAGCAGGCTCTGGCCGTGCCTGTTTCCATCTTTCAGAGGTCAAATAACCAGGATGTGGGACCGTGGGAGCTCGCGGACCTCGAGCAGGAGTCCCATACAGAATCCTCTTGCCAATTCGCGCGTACTCAATACGGAGGTCCACTAGGTCCCACGGTCCCACACCTTATTGAGAGCCAATTGTGAAAGAAGTCCTCCCTCACGGGGGCGAAAGCGAAAGGGCAAGCCAATGACCGATGAGCAAGGCAAATCCTCGGTAACCGCGTGCGGCGAAGGCTCGTTGACCGGCACGCCGTCATCTGACCCTGACGCTTTTCTCGCCGAGATAAGACAGCTCGCTGCACCCCGCAGCCGGAACGCACACGGTCGGCTCATTTTCGCCCTCGATGCCACTGCCAGCCGGCAAAAGACATGGGATGTGGCTTGCGAGCTCCAGGCCGACATGTTCCGGGAGGTTGCCGCTGTTGGTGGCCTCGATATGCAGCTGGTCTTCTATCGCGGCCCGGGTGAGTGCCGGGCTACGCGCTGGATCTCCCATCCCGAGCAGTTGGCCAAGACCATGTCGCAGATCATGTGCAACGCTGGCCACACTCAAATCGAGAAAATCTTGATCCATGCCAAGAAGGAAGCCAAGCTGTTGCGGGTGAACGCGCTCGTCTTCGTCGGCGATGCCATGGAAGAGAATCCCGATGCCCTCGTCCACGAAGCCGGCGAGCTTGGGCGGCTGGGAGTACCGGCCTTCATGTTCCAGGAAGGTCGCGATCGCGAGGTCGAACAGACGTTCCGGGATATCGCTCGCCAGACCCACGGCGCCTATTGCCGCTTCGATTCCGGGGCCGCGCGCCAGCTAGCCGAACTCCTACGCGCAGTGGCGGTCTACGCCGTCGGCGGACTGAGCGAACTCGCTCATCGGCGCGATGCCGGTGCAATCAAACTGCTTGGTCAATTGAAGTAACATGGTCATGGCCAAACGGACCCGCAAACATCGAGGCTAGCGCTGGACGAGCGTTTCCTCGTCAGTTCGGAATCCTACGCCCCGTAAGCTTCATGCGCCCGTTGATGGCCAGACGGACCTCGGCGACGGGCTAGACCGGCCCCATAGCTGTAGCCCTGACCACCTACTACAGGCCGTCGCCAGGAGAGGCAGGGACGACGGTGCCATCCCATCGATATTCCAGTCACGTCTATGATGGGGTACGCCCGCTCGGTCCTGATGCGCGTTCGTTCTTGCACAGTTGCACAGTCGACAATTTTTGGTTAGTAGAATCAATAACTTATTGGGTCGACAATTTATTGGGTTTGCACTTCTTTGCTCGGATCCCGAATGACGCGCCATTTTTTCGTATCGCGTCGCTTTGTCCTGATAGGAACGACCCAACCGTATTTAGCCAGAGTTTTTGTCAGGCTTGCTCTGTTCATTGGATCTCGAGCGCAGTTGGGGCCATAGGCGCTGATATCGCGCAGGGTGATGACGGGTTTGGGCCAGTGATTTACGAGCCACTCCAGTAGCTTCTCGCTCGGAGAGGATTTGCGATGGACTGGCGGGATTATCGGCTGTGGTCCCAGCCGTACTACGTCGGGTTCTTTGGGCCGCTCTTTTTCCGGCTCTTCGATGAGCCTCGCAAAAACGCTCGGTCCGTCATTCATCCTCGACCCCCTTTACGATCGTCAGCTTCGGCCGTTCGGGTGTCGGCAGTTTCGGCTGTTCGGGTGTGCCGGAATCATCGGCACTGATTTTTGTTGGCTTGTCAAAATCGAACTGGTGGACCTCGCCCCCACCGGCGGTGAGGTCGATTCGGATGATAAATCTTTCGGAGTCCGTCGGACGTTCGGCGTCGCCGGAGCCGATGGCCGTCGCCCTTAACTCCCTGCTGGCTTCAATTCGGTGCCTTGGTGATGCCCCTTCGTCGTCCAGGATCTTGCCCATCACCTTCGGAGCTCGGACGAAAATTTGCGCAGCTGATTCGCGCGCAGCAAGCCCGGTGCGTACCCTCCGGTTTCTTTCGGCTTGGACGGCACGCGCGAACGGTTTGTTGGCTGTGAGGGTCCGTAAATCTTCAGCTGTTAGTTCGTACGTCTCCATGAGCTGCGCATCGTCGATCAGCCCTTCCGC